>Ga0206990_1121_pt1 | contig 14008 bp, 20 predicted proteins | sample Alteio_BWMinCont_8_FD_153283 | JGI IMG/M metagenome (GOLD analysis project Ga0206990, IMG submission 153283) | Enriched cells from forest soil in Barre Woods Harvard Forest LTER site, Petersham, Massachusetts, United States -... | ecosystem: Environmental > Terrestrial > Soil > Temperate forest >... | reverse complement strand
AATAACCCCCTCCCCTGCTTTGACCTCCTCGGCAGAAAACACGATTTGGAATTCCTCGGCACGGATGGCTCTGCAAGCACGTATTCGGTGCGGTCGCTTCCGGCAGGCGTGTATTTTGTCAGCGATGGGCGGGAGATGGTGAAATTTCTCATATCAGAATAATTATTTCTCTCCTCCTTCTGTTTTGTTCGCGATTCACGAACCACGAAACACGACTCCATGAATTTCAAAACCATCGACGACATCGACGTCACATCCAAGCGCGTTTTTTTGCGGGTAGATTTTAATGTGCCGCTTACGAAAACTGCGCCTTATACTATTACAGATGATACGCGGATCAAAGCTGCGCTGCCAACGATCGAGGCATTGCGCAAACGCGGCGCGAGAATCATTCTCGCCTCACATCTGGGCAGACCGAAAGGCGGTCCAGCTCCGGAATTCTCGTTAGCACCGGTTTGCCAGAGATTGGAAGAATTACTCGGCGCAACAATTGAGTTTGCCTCCGATTGCGTTGGTGATGAAGCTATGCAGAAGGCGATGGCTCTCAAAGATGGCGAAATTCTTCTGCTCGAAAATCTCCGCTTTCATAAAGAGGAAGAAGCAAACGATCCTGAGTTTTCCAAACAGCTTGCCTCGCTTGCGGAAGTCTATGTTGACGATGCTTTCGGTGCTGCGCATCGTGCTCATGCCTCTATCGAAGGAATTACGCACTATCTGAATGTAAAAGCTGCCGGATATTTAATGAAGAAAGAACTGGATTATCTCGGCGCGGCTGTCACCAACCCACGACGTCCGTTCATCGCCATCATCGGCGGCGCGAAGATCAGCGGAAAGATCGATGTTATAAATAATCTGCTACAAAAGGCAGATGCTGTTCTCATTGGCGGAGGCATGGCATATACTTTTTATAAAGCCGAGGGACTCGAGATCGGCAAATCGCTTTGCGAAGATGACAAGCTCGGTGTCGCGAAAGATATTATTCTTCAGGCAATGGTAAAAGGCGGTGCAACCGGCCGGTCGCCTCTGCAATTACCGACCGACACAGTGATCGCAGATGCTTTTACTAATGATGCGAATAAAAAAACTGTCTCGGTAAAAGAAATTCTTCCCGATTGGATGGGAATGGATATCGGCCCCGATACAATCAGCATGTTCGATAATCTTATCCTCAATGCGCAGACAATTGTCTGGAACGGTCCAATGGGCGTCTTTGAAATGCCGAATTTCGCCGAAGGGACAATGGCGATTGCCAGAGCAATGGCAGAAGCATCTGGCCGCGGAGCAACAACGATCGTCGGCGGCGGTGATAGCGTTGCGGCAGTCGAGCAATCCGGCCTTGCCGATAAGATGAGCCACATCTCCACAGGCGGCGGCGCGAGTTTGGAATTTTTGGAAGGGAAAACGCTGCCGGGAGTCAAGGCCTTATCTATTTAGTGTCATTCCGAACGGAGATTTTTTGCACGTAGTGCAAAAAACGATGTGAGGAATCCCCTGAAGATTGGTCGACAGTTACGCGCTATAATCTATCAGGGGATTCCTCAGTCGCTCATTCGCTTCGCGAATTTCGGCTCCTTCGGAATGACACTTAAAATTAAACACTCTTTAGTGCCGCCTTTATCAGCCTCTCGACTTTCTCCGATTCCTCCGGCTGATTCTTAATTACATTACGTATCGCTTTCTCTGCATCACCTCTATTATAACCCAGCGCAACTAAAGCTGCAAGCGCTTCCTGTCTGATCTTTGCCGATGATGAATCTACAGAACCTACTTCTACCGTGAAGACTTCTTCTTTTAATAATTTATCCCGAAGTTCGACAACTAATCTTTCTGCCGTCTTTTTCCCGACACCCGGAATTCCGGTTAACGCTATTAAATCCCTCCCCCGAATTGCTTCTTTCAGCGCATTCGCTCCAAGTGCGGAGACGATTGTGAGACCTGTCTTCGGACCGATACCACTGACACTAATTACCTGATCGAAAAGTGTTCGCTCATCTTTCGTTGCAAAACCGTAAAGCGTTTGAGAATCTTCACGAACTATAAGTCGCGTGAACACTCTGTATTCCTGACCTTCGCCCGGAGCCTTTTCATACGCTTCCTGCGTAGAAAAAATTTCGTAGCCGATGCCATGCGCTTCGATGACGAGCGTAAAAGGTTCTTTCGAAGTCAGAATTCCGCGAATGTGTGCGATCATATTAATGCGAAATTACGGAATCTCTCGGCGCTCCATAGACATACCTCCCATAGATCTGCTACCGGCTTATTTGTAAATGGAATAGTCTGCATATAACTTGGCGGTCCGTATTCCGGCGTAACAGTCAATTCTTTTTCGCCACGTTTTGTATGTTCATCAATGATCATTTTCCACCACGTTTCAAATTTTGCAAGATGTTCTGCCCATTCGGGCGCGCGTGGATCAGACACTTGCGGACCATTTTCATATCCGACTCTTGAATGAATATGGATCGTTCGTGTTGCTGCAAGCTCAATCGCCTCAGCATGATCTTCGAGCATAGATTCCGTTACACAGCACCAATGCGAGAGATCGGCATTTATTTTTAACTCCGGCAATTCACGCATCAGTGCCAAAGCATTCATCGGGGAGAAAAGCGGGCGGCGGCGATGTGTTTCATGAGCGATGGGAATTCCGAATTCGTTCTCGATCGTCAGAGCGCCAGATGGAAAAATTTAATTTGTTCCTCAAAACTCCATAGATCGCGTCCGGCATGTGCAACAATCTTTTTCGGATCGAATTCTGCCCCGAGTTGAATAAGCCGTAGGAAATTTTGGAGATGGTCTCCTTCCGTATAGATCAGCGGAATATATTCGAGATGATACTCGCGAAGCAATGTCTTGAATTTCTCTTTATCTGCGATCTCTTCAACCGCGGCTTCAACTCCATTATAGCCTGCTTCGGCAATTCTCGAGAATTGCTCTTCCAAACTGCCGGTCATTCCCCAAAGGGATTTATATATTTTGAGTTTCATGACACCAATATACGGTATAATTTAAAAAGAAAAATATTTCTCATACGTAAAGAATCTTTGCTTACCTCCGTTGTTAATATCGCAAAAGAGCAGTTAAAAGAGTATTCCAGGTTGGAATAATTTTTGACTGATAACAAATCATTCACACTGAAAGGAACATATCATGAGCAATGAAAGATCAAGAGGCGGCAGCGTTTCCGGAGGTACCTATGGTTTAGGGTTAATTGGCGCATTAGTCTATTATATCCAACATGCTACATCGTTCGGCGATGGCGTGATCGGATTCCTGAAGGCATTAATCTGGCCGGCAATGCTCGTATATAATTTATTGGAGCATTTGAAAATGTAAAAATATGAAAATGTTTTTGAAAACGGCTGCATCCCTCCTTCTTATCTTTAATGGCACCGGTGCCATTTACGGAGGATGGAATCTCATAACCCATCCGGATGGAAGCAGCTTGCAAATGCCATTGGATTTGCTAAAATATTCGCCATTCAACGACTTTCTCATCCCAGGAATAATCCTTTTCGTTACAAGCGGTACTCTCAGTTTTGTCGCCCTCGCAATGCTCGCTTTCAGCAAAAAAAACTATCCTTTGTATGTCATCGGCGAAGGAGCAATACTTTTTGGATGGATCATCATTGAAGTTATTATGCTTCGTGCCATTGCTTCGCTGCATTATATTTTTGGTACAATCGGTATAGGATTATTTGTCATTGGATTTTTTCTCAAACAAATCGAACAGCAATCAAATGGAAAACAACAATTCATACCCCGTAACGCTTAGGATCGATTATCCCGATCATGAGCTTAATAAATTGACAACGTTTTTCCGCCCATTCGTCGCTATACCGATAGCGATCATTTTATGTCTTGTTTCGGGTCCGTCGAATTCCATCACCGTTTCGGGCGGAGGAATTCTCTTCTTTGCGACGGTGCTCACACTGCTTTTTCAGCATAAATATCCTCGCTGGTGGTTCGATTGGAACCTATCGCTTGTAAAATTCTCTGCTCGGGTTGGTACCTATCTTTGCCTCTTGCGTGATGAATATCCTTCGATCGAAGAAGAGCAGGCAGTGCATATTGATATTCAATATCCTGATGCCGCAAAACTTTCGCAAGGGATGCCGCTCATCAAGTGGTTTCTTGCGATTCCTCATTACATTGTACTATCGTTTTTATGGACGGCGGCAATATTTTGTATCATCATTGCATGGTTCGCAATTCTTTTTACCGGAAAATATCCACGTGGATTATTTAATTTCATCGTTGGTGTTTTCCGCTGGCATCTTCGCGCAGCGTCGTATGCATTCTTGCTTGTGACTGACGAATACCCACCGTTCTCATTAAATTAATGATATGAAACGATACTTGGCTGGATTCATGTCTTTGCTAATTCCCGGCTTAGGGCAAATGTATCGTGGCGAATCAAAGCGAGGTGCAATAATTCTGTTTGCAGCGATCATTATTGCAAATCTGAATATTATTATATTGCCTCTCATCTCTATAGCGAATCCGATTCTGCCTGTTCCATTTGATGATCCGCGAGGACTATGGGCATATTGGATACCGAGGATTGTTCACGATGTAGCTTCCGTGTGGTGCATTACTTTCTGGATATGGGCAGTTGTTGACACATTTCGTCTTCCTGCCAGATCCGTACTTTTATCAATCGAAAGGAACTCATAATGGTAACCTGGCTGCGTTATCTTATCGCTATCGTTGTTGCTTTCCATGGATTCATCTATATTCCATACGGTCTTGCCGCGATCAGCAAGATCAAGGAGTGGAAAGGCAGCTCGTGGATTCTCGGTAATATCATCAGCGGTGAGCGGCTCATGTCGATCGTAAAACCGCTTCATCTTATCACCGGAATTGTGACGATTTCCTGCGCGATTGCTATTGGATTTGCTTCCGACTTATGGCGGCCGCTTGCTATCGCAGCGGGCATATTTGGCATCGCAGCATTTGCTTCGTTCTGGGATGGACAGGAACAGCAAGTTGTCCCTGAAGGCGGCATTGGCGCATTCATAAGTCTTTTCCTTATTCTGAGCGTGGTCGTATTTCCACAGGCATTTCGCTGATGCATGAATAAAAACATTGCGAAGCTCGGCTATTATTCATCACTCGTTGCATTTCTTGCTGCAGGGGGATATTGTATCGTTCAGATACTGCAGGTAATTGATGTTATTCATTATCCGTTGGATTCAATTCTCATCTTAGGATTTTCACAATGTATTGCACCGCCTTTTTTACTTGCAATACTTGCACTGCATTACCGGGCTCCGAATGAAAGAAAGATCTGGAGCCATGCTGCAATCATTTTTGCTGTGATGTATGTGACATATGTTACATTAAATTATGCAGTTCAGCTCGGAGCGGTTTTACCGTATGCTAATCCGAATCCGGTTTTAGATCAAACGCCTCATTCGCTTTTCTGGACAGTCGATGCATTAGGATACATCTGCATGGGAATATCGACATTCTTCGCATCTTTCGTATTTTCTACGACCGAATCGGAAAAATGGGTGAAATGGTTTTTCGTTGCGAATGGATTCGTAGTTCCACTGATCTCGATCGTCTATTTTTACCCGCACTACTCTACTGCTCTGCTTCTTCTCGGTATACCATGGTCTATCACTGCGCCAGGATCGATGCTTCTACTGGCGATTTTCTTTATGAAGCAATCTCAAAAACAGGGATGGAACGCTTCATAGATTTAGTGGTTGATTGTCATCGAAATTACTTTCTAACTTTATGAATACAAATAAAAGGACTGCAAGAATTGCCGGTGTTTTCTACCTGCTCGTCGGCATCTTCGGCGGATTTGCCGAAGGATATGTAGAACCTAAGATGTATATTGCCGGCAATGCGGCAGCTACGGCATCGAATGTTGTAACGAATTCTGGACTTGTCCGCATGGGAGTTGTCGCCGATCTGTTGGATCAGACATTCTTCGTCTTCCTTGCACTGTCGCTCTATACCCTCTTGAAAGATTTTCATAAGCCAATGGCGAGGGCAATGCTGCTTTTCGTAATTCTTGCAGCGGGCATAGGATGCCTCAATGCCGTCTTCGAGTTTGAAGGTTTGCAAGTTGCAACAGGCGCCGTTAACTTCGGCTTGGGAACTTCGAATTCTGTCGTACTCCTCTTGCTTGATGCACAGCATTATGGCTTGCTCACCGCACAAATATTTTTCGGCTTATGGCTGGCGCCGCTGGGATATCTTGCTATTAAATCAGGATGGTTTCCAAAGTCTCTCGGCGTTCTGCTTATCATAGGCACAGTTTGCTACCTCATAGATTTTCTCGCCGCATTCGCTATGCCCGAATTCAGTAATGCTATCCATGGCTTCATTACCATCCCCTCGGCGATCGCAGAGATCTGGATGGTCTTTTATCTGCTGGTGGTAGGAGTGAGGACACCAAAGACATCAGCCAATCCTATTTAATGTTAACAAAGGATGGATTATGTTATCGTTAATAATACCGAGCGAAGCCGCTTTGAAACACTCGTTAATGGAGAATACGCCGTCCTTGATTATGTCTATCATAACGGCGCTCTCGCTTTGGAGCATACATATGTTCCGCCCAAAGAAAGGAATCAGGGCATTGCCTTTGCTCTGGTGAAGTTTGCATTGGAATATGCAAAAGCTCAGCATCTAAAAGTAATTGCCGGCTGCTCAAGCGCTGTCATCTTTATCGAACAGCATCCGGAATATGAGTATCTACTGGTGACGAACACTTAATGAATTTCATATTATATTTGTATAAAATTATTCCACCATGGCAAAAGCAAAATTAAAAACACAAAAAACTGAGGCAAGTGTCGATGATTTTCTTAATTCCATAAAGGATGACGGGCAACGTAGCGATAGCATTGCTATCGTGAAGATGATACAATCAGCAACGGGCGATAAGCCGAAAATGTGGGGACCTGCTATCATCGGATTCGGTAAAACACTGTTGAAATATGAAAGTGGTCGTGAACTCGATTGGTTCAAGGTCGGATTCTCGCCCCGCAAAACAGATCTTACGCTCTACGGCGTCAAAAATTCGAGTGATGAGAGCGTCTTAAAGAAACTCGGCAAATACAAAGAAGGCAAAGGCTGCCTTTATATCAAAAAACTCACCGACGTAGATACTGCCGTTCTAAAAAAGATGATCGAAGTGGCAAGCAAAGCCAAGTGATCAAACGAAAGATTTCATCGAGAAATAATAAGCTTTTTCATCGCCGTCATCTCCGGCGATATAAGGCGGATGAAATATGCTCCGCTAGTCAGCATTCCGGGATCAATCCTAATGATATGCTGCCCTGCTGATACACGCTCACTCTGCAGCATACGTACGCTCTTGCCGAGCTCATCCATCACTTCAACATTTACCGGACCGTCGTTCTTCAACGTGTAAATTACCTTTGTCCCAGTTTCAGAAGCGGGATTTTGACTTATTGTGAAACCAAGTTCACTGGTCGGAGCGACGTTTACTCCTGAAGCGACAAGTGGCCCTGCATATTCCGCGTTTGTTATTACATTTTTTGAATCTGTAGTGATCGTCACGCTAAAAATATTATTACCGCAAAAGAAGTATTGGTATGAAGTATCTATCATGGCGCTCATTCCTGCAATGGAATCAACAATAATAATTTGTTTTTTTACCCGAAGGGCAGGAAGCGTGTACGTCGTATTTGGCAACTGCACCTGCCCCCAGGCATCGACCTTCGCTTTGATTGTCATGATCCGGATCTCGCCAGGCTGCAGACTTACTCCACCGATCTGCGATGTGCTTTCCCAAGTAGAATCATATCTCATGGGAATACGTGCTTCATATACCGGTGGGCTGTAGGAAATAATTTTCGATGCTACTCCAAGGCTATCCTGCGTGATCCCCAGATCAAATATTCCCTGATTTGTAAATTGGAAGAAGAAGTACTTTGTTGGCACGTTGGGAGCAAAATTCTTCACAACTTCATTCGTCGAAGTAAAAGCAGGATCGGTTGCCAGGACGGCATCACTGGGGAACACCATTGCCGTATCTATCCCCGATTGAGGCTTTCTGATATAAGATGCTACAGATAAGTCCCACGTCACATTAGTATCGCCAACCTCAACAAGAGCTCCGAGTGTGGATGGGTTCGCGGCTTTATAAGGGACTGCGAATGTCTGAATGCTGTTCTGGTCATGCAAGACGGCAATAAAATCAGGAAAGTCGATTGAGATCTGAGCATCAGCGCTTGCCGAAAGTGACAATAAAAGAAAAAAAGTAGCGAAATATTTCATGTTTGAAAGATTTGAATGAAAACATGCTACTAGTATGACACAGCAGACCCCCAAGTTGTGACACAGCACGGATTTATATTTTTTTCCGTAGTTTACTTACTGAAGGCACGACTTGTAACATCATCTTTTTGGGTTCGTAACTGATAGATATTTAAATCCCAACATTACATGAAGAAATTTACCCTTCGTTCTTTAATCACTCTTGCAATCCTCATTCCTATCGCCGCTGTTGCTCACTATGCGGTTTTTCCTCAGACAACAAGATGTATCCTCATCGGCTTTTCTGCATTTCAAAAAACTGACGGAATATATTTCTCTCCCGAGACGGATGCACTGACACAGCAGAACGTTGACGGTTATGTCGCAGAAGGGAGAATCCGGATCGAATCATTATTCGGCACGAAATCTGAGAACCCTGTTATCATTTATTGCAATTCGACCGATGAATTCCAAAAATATGGAGCAGAAGGAAATCATCCGGCAGTGACACAACTTTCTATATTCGGAGAATTCGTTGTCATCAACGGTACAGAATTGGAGAGGGATGTTATTGCCCATGAACTGTGCCACGCTGAACTCCAATCTGAGGTCGGATGGTACAAGCGGCAGATGCAGATACCGACATGGTTCGATGAGGGGCTTGCAATGCAGGTTGATGATCGTCCATGGTACAGCGAAGATACACTCATGGCTGCGCTATCGAGAGGTATCCGGCTTCCCTCCTTGACACGTATGACAACGCCAGCAATATTTAACTCCGGTACCGAAGATCAAGTATGGCTCAATTATGCAGCGGCAAAACACCAAATTGGAAACTGGTATTCAAAGGAAAAGCTGCGGCATTTTATTAGAATGATGAATGACGGCGCCGGGTTTGACGCATCTTACAAGTAAGAAACCTCTCACTTAGGCTCCCAAAGTTCTATCTTGTTTCCTTCAGAGTCCATAATATGGATAAATTTTCCGAAGTCGTACGTCTCCATATCATCGACGATCGTTACTCCGCTTTCCCTGAGCTTGTTCACAAGCCCTTCAAGATTTTGCACTGTATAATTGATCATAAATTCCTTTTTAGAAGGTGCGAAATGATCACTGCTCTTTTTGAAGGGAGACCATTGAAGTGTGTTTATCTCGTCAGGATTGTTCAAGTTCCTCGAGTCAAAACTGCACGCACCCCAATCGTTTATCTCAAGTCCTAAATGTTTGGCATACCACTCCTTCGTTTGCTTAGGATCGTCGGAATAAAAGAATATTCCACCCATGCCCGTTATCTTCGGAGTTGTGCCATCTGTTGAACCTGTGTTCATCGTTTCATTTTCTTGTTCTTCCATAATATTATTTTCCGATGTTTGAAGTACACAATACTAACTCAATCCTCATGTCCGAAGTTCAATTTTGCATTTCACATTTTTTATTTTTACATTTCAAAACCCAACGGGAACACCACTTCTCATTTACTGTTATATTTTCACAACGAAGAATACTGTACGTTCATGAATAAAATAATTAAAAGTGGAATTCGACCCAAACAACAATGTAGTTAAACTCTGTCTTCAGGGTATGGCTTTCGAAGGAAAAAACGAACCTGAAGAAGCGATCAGACTATTTCTTCAAGCCTGGAATGAAGCAACAAACGACTTTGAGAAATATCTTGCAGCATATTATGTGACCCGGGAGCAAAAAAGTGCTTCCGACAAATTACAATGGGCTGAAACGACTTTGCACTTTGCATTAAAAGCAAATAGCCTCTCCGCTATGGGAGCTTTTCCTTCCCTCTATTTAAATATTGCTAAATGCTATGAGGACTTAGGCGATCTTGAGAGTGCAAAAAAGAATTATGAATTAGCAGTATCGTTCAAGAACAAACACACTGATAACGGTCCCTTTTATCACGGGACAAGAGCGGATTTGCAGGTTGGCGACTTACTGACAGCCGGCTTCAGGTCGAATTACCACCATGAAGTGATAATGAACCACATCTATTTCACAGCCTTAATAAATGGCGCGGGGCTTGCCGCAGAATTGGCTAAAGGTGATGGACGCGAACGTGTGTATATCGTTGAGCCTATAGGAAGCTTTGAAAATGACCCGAACGTTACGGACAAGAAATTTCCCGGCAATCCGACACGCTCCTATCGCACCGATGCACCACTAAAAATCATTGGCGAAGTAACAGATTGGGTGAGACAGACACCAGAGCAAATCCAGCAATGGCGCGACAAGTTAGCAAATACGAAAAAAGCAGATATCATTAATTAATTTTAAATTTCCCTTTGCTAACGACTAAAGACTAACGACTAACTACTACTCCATGAGAAAATTAATTGCAGCGATCAATATGACGCTTGACGGTTTTTGTGATCATACGGCAGCGATCGCGGATGATGAACTACATGAGCATTATAATGAGCTATTGCGAAACGCCGACACCATGTTATGGGGAAGGACAGTATACCAACTTATGGAAAGTTATTGGCCGTCTCTGGTAAAAAATCCTTCCGGCGATAAACCAATGGATAACTTTGCAGTACTGATAGATAAAATTTCCAAAATTGTTTTTTCGCATTCACTTGGGCATGTTGATTGGAAAAATACAACATTGAAAAGAGAGATCATTAAAGAAGAAATCTCTGCACTCAAGCAACAAGCAGGTAAAAACATTTTAGCCGGCAGCCCAAGTTTAATTGTAGCCTTAACGCAGCTTGGCGTAATAGATGAGTACCAACTCTGCATTCATCCGATCATTTTGGGAAAAGGTTTACAGTTATTTAAAAACATAAATGACCGAATTGATCTTAAACTTATAAAGACAAAGGTCTTTGGCGCCGGTCAGATAGTGCTTTATTATGAGCCGGCAAAAAAATGAGGCTCGGGTTGTCGTATTTCAACCCTTAGAATGACGTTCTCGCACCTCACCTCTTTATTTCCGAAGTCCGTATTTTTGTATTTATGAATGTAAAAGCGCAAATCAAAGAATATATCACGAGCCAACCTGAACCAAAACGCAGCGACATGCAGGAGTTGCACCGCCGCATTCTGGAGATCATGCCGGCAACTAAATTATGGTTCTTGGATGGCAAAGACGATAAAGGTAAAACTGTTTCGAATCCTAATATCGGATACGGTCTTCAAACAATAAAATATGCCGATGGAAAAACCAGAGAGTTCTATCAAATTGGTCTCAGTGCAAACACAACCGGAATCTCTGTCTATATCATGGGCTTGGATGATAAGACATACTTAAAAAAAACGTACGGAAAAAAAATAGGCAAGGCAAGCGTGACCGGCTATTGCATTAAATTCAAAACGCTGAAAGATATAAACATCGATGTACTTGAAGCAGCAATACGATATGGGGTTGGACAAGAACTGTAATTCTCACTCCCCAACTCAGCACTCAGAACTCCCATTCCCCTTCCCCAAATTAGCCACCCTCACCCTTATGGAGTGTAATAGGTAATCGTACCAATGATTTTGACAGAATCCCCCGGATTCGTGGAAGTGAGTTGCGTATTTATCGAATACACAGAACTTGTCGATGTTGTTGCGTTATGATCGTCAAAAATAATATTATAACTTGCCTCACTTGATTGTTGGCGAACTTCCCAATCGTCACCGGTTTTACTTAAGCCACCTGTGAAAAAACCCCCGACTTTACCATCGGAGGAGATAACTTTAAATGCTTGTAACACATTGATCAGAATCGCCTGCCAACCGGCAGTGCTGGATAAACGAGCCGGATCCGCCCACTGGAAAAAAAAAGTGAAATGTGCCTGGCAGCTTTCTTCACTGGATGCAGCAGGAGTCTGAAGAAGATATGTCGGATCGCTTACGGTAAGAGTTTTATCTAAAGTAACGGCTCCGGTACTGCCGCAAAGGACGGGACCATTGCCGGTAGACTTACATGTACCGCCTACAAAACCAAGCATTGCGATTGAGGCAATACATAGAGTTCTAAGTAAAGAATTATATTTTCCGTACATACGATTCATTGTTATCTCCAATTCTAATAATAATTTTAGGTTACTGTCGAATCCCGACAATGCAAATATAATAAAAAACGTCCGCAAGGACTGAAAGATACATAGCCCACGGTTTTAACCGTGGGCGGGCTTTAATCGTGGACCCCCTCCCCAATTTTACATTTTACATTTTACATTCCCCCCGCCCCGCCGCGCGGGCGGCAAAGCAGGGGAAGCGCCTATAATGCTCCAATAGACGCAGAAAACAGGCGCGCGGGATGGGGAAGAGGAAATGCAGAAAAAGCAATTATGTCCCGTTTGCTTCGATGGTTATCTTACACATTCCTTCAAAGTGTTCAATGTCCTCATTTTTAACTAAGTCGAGAATGTCCTTTAATATGCCTCTTGTTTCACCAAGAAGAAATAAGTTATGTTCTTCCTCTGGCACAAGGTTATCGTGGGAATAAGTCTGTATGAATCTAATTATTCGAGCTTTTTTTACAGTGTCAAAGGATGGGGCAATTTCATTAATCCTTCTGTCAAGTCGCGGGTTCTCAGCAAGACTAGGTCTTCTAAAACTAAGGAAACTCTCCAAGAAACGACGCGCCATATTGGGAAATGGGTAAAGCTCGGCAAGTTCTTCCTGCGAATTATTTTTTTGTGCTTCTGTCCATATCCTAGAAAAAAGAAAATGATATTCAGAATGAGCCCTCTCCAATGAAGGATCAAGCTTTAAAATCTCCGATGAACGACCGATAGAAGAATGGTGAACTTCGATCATGTAATTACGTCGATGTTCTTTATTCATGAAGCTAAACCACTTTTTTACTTGACTAAAAAAAGTAAAATTATGCGTAAGAATAATGAGTTGCCCTGCTTCGCTGGTCCTTTCTCTTAGAAAAGCAAACGCAAAGAATAGAGAGTTTGAATCAAGGCTTGACACAGGATCATCAATAACAACAATCCCATTTTTCAAGTCAAAGGCTCTGTTGCCAGCGTCTGACTGTAGCGATTTGAGGAAATGTAGAAATGCTATTGCTGTTTTCTCACCCTCACTTAAATTCGTTGCTAAAACGCCATCTCTCTCGATGGTATAGCCGTTTTTCGCAGCTTTAAATTTCAGTTCATCGCTTCCAAGATAGCTCCTTAGGTCACGATTCAAATCTTCAGCAGGTCGTATGTGTTCCGAAATCTCCTTCTCAAGTGAATTAATTTCTGCATCAATTCTTAAAATAATTTTAGAGAGCCCAGCAATCTCAGACTCAGAATCTTCAAGTATTTTAAATCGGCTACGATATTCTGGAAGTGCTTCGGCGACATAATGTTCTTCAAGGGAATTTCTTGCTTCCTCTATTCTATTTGCAAATTCATCAGTTTGAGAATTGTGCTTTTCTAAAACGGAATTAAGGTTCTTAACCGCCTTATCTACGTCTTTTTCCACAGGACCAAAGGCAAGTGAGGCATCCACAAGTTCAAATGGCTTGGTCATTTTTTTTGACAAAGCATCCACAAGTTGATTATAAACAGTTCGCTGTGACGCTACCACTTTTTCAACGGACTGCTTCATACCCTGATATTCATCAGCGAGATCATCATAGATTTCTGCTTTTGAAGGTAAATGCAATTTTTCGAATGAAGAATCATTCACCGCAATTTTCGCGATTAGCGAATCTAATTCATTCGTATGCTCGGTCAATTCATCATTAAAATGTCCTACTAATAGAGAAAGCCGTTCTTTCGGGACAATTTGTCCACAAAATTCACAACTACAGTCAGGTTTATTA
>Ga0206990_1120_pt1 | contig 14358 bp, 13 predicted proteins | sample Alteio_BWMinCont_8_FD_153283 | JGI IMG/M metagenome (GOLD analysis project Ga0206990, IMG submission 153283) | Enriched cells from forest soil in Barre Woods Harvard Forest LTER site, Petersham, Massachusetts, United States -... | ecosystem: Environmental > Terrestrial > Soil > Temperate forest >... | reverse complement strand
AAATAGTTGAATCCGATGAGAAAATATTTTCTGAGGGAGAAAGAAAGAATGACGCATCAACATAATCATATCTGTAATATGGCCCAATAACGGTGGTATTTAGTGTCGAGAAATGTTCTGCACTAATTATTATTTTCTTTACGTTTAGTTGGGCGATAACGGTTTTGCCAGCATTCATGAATGCGGCTAATATAGAAGCGATGATAAATATTTTTTTCAACGACCTGATTTTACCACAAGCATACAACAATCCTCTCCCAAAAACAAGTACAATTATTTATACCATACTGCTTTCTCCGTAAATTTGCAGTTTAATACTCATTTCTGAATGCCGAACGTTAAACGAACGCTTGTTACTGCTGCTTTGCCGTATGCCAATGGACCCATTCATATCGGGCATCTTGCCGGAGTGTATGTGCCGGCGGATATGTATGTGCGCTATAAACGACTTCGAGGCGAGGAAGTGCTCTTTATCTGCGGCTCCGATGAGCATGGCGTTCCGATCACGATCAGCGCCGATAAGGAAAAGGTCTCGCCAAAAGTTATTGTGGATCGCTATCATGAACTGAATAAAAAAACATTTGCCAAGCTCGGCATCACGTTCGATCATTATGGCAGGACTTCCAGTGATGAGCATCGTGTGATGGCACAGGATTTTTTCCTTCGGCTTTTGGAGAATGGTTTTATCGAGACAAAAGAAGAGCCGCAGCTTTATGATGAAGACGCGAAAATGTTTTTGCCGGATAGATATGTCGAAGGCACCTGTCCTGTCTGCGGCAATGCCGAAGCGCGCGGCGATCAATGCGATAATTGTGGTACGTATCTCAATCAGACCGAACTCATCAATCCGCGCTCGAAGATCACCGGCAATAAACCCGTCGTGCGTCCGACGAAGCATTGGTATTTCAAGCTTTCGGCATTTCAAGGCGATCTGGAAAAATATATTGAGTCGCATGCAAGTGGGGCAGTAGAAAGGACTTCAGTCCGTTCGGGAGGTGACGGGGCGGCGGGTGACGGACTAAAGTCCGTCCTACTAAATGCACATCCTTGGAGGGATACAGTAATCCAGCAAGCCCGAAGCTGGCTGAAAGCCGGCTTGCGCGACCGCCCGATCACTCGCGATCTCGATTGGGGCGTGCCCGTTCCTGTCGAAGGCTCGGAAGGCAAAGTGCTCTACGTTTGGTTCGACGCTCCCATTGGATACGTAACGGCAACGAAGGAACTTCTGCCCGATGATTGGAAAAAAATGGTGGCAAGATGATGAAAGTTTGGAATGGGTGACATTCCTCGGAAAAGATAACATCGTCTTTCATACGATCATGTTTCCGGCGATGGAGATGGGGTACAATCGGGGCAAGGATGAAGGAGGAGGGATGAAGGATGAAAAGAGGATCAAATACAAATTGCCGACACAGGTGCCTGCCAATGAGTTTATGAATTTGGAGGGGCGGAAGCTTTCGAAATCTCGTGGCTGGACGATTGAGCCGTATGAAATATTACAGCGATATGATTCCGATCTAATTCGCTATACGATTGCCTGCAATCTGCCGGAGACGAAAGATTCGGATTTCTCCTGGAAAGATTTTCAGGCTCATACAAATGGGGAGTTAGCAGATATTCTCGGAAATTATGCTAATCGAGTTCTGACTTTTGCTTATAGATATTTTGACGGGAAAGTACCCGAGCTAAGCAGTGAATATAAGAATACATTGCCGAAAGAACTAAATGCCAGGTCAACATCTGAAATAGTTGCAGAAGCCTATGAATCATTCAAGCTTCGCGAAGCAGTGAAATTAACAATGGATTTTGCCCGCGATTGTAATAAATTTATTAATGACCAGGAGCCTTGGAAGACAGCAAAAAAAGATCCGGAGAAAACTGCATTTACTATTTATCATTCTTTGGAAGCTCTGCGGGCTTTGGCATATTATCTGAGTCCGATCATTCCTGAAACGAGTAAGAAGATCGAGGGGATGTTAAATTATTCATCTACGAATGACGTGTGGACTAATGCATACGAGCCGAAGTTAACGGCAGGTCATGTGCTTGGCGAGATAGCAATATTATTCCCCAAAATCGAGGACTCACAAATGGATGATGAAATTCAAAAGTTACAAAAAATGTCGGAACAGCAAGAAATAGCAGCTAAGAGTGAAGAGCAAGCACGTCGGGCAGTAAGTCCTGTTCAGCAGCAAGGCGATCAGATCACTATCGATGATTTTAAAAAGATAAAACTCAAAACTGCAAAGATCATCGAAGCGGAGGCTGTGCCGAAATCGAAAAAACTATTGAAATTGCAGATCATGATCGACGACGAACAGCGTCAGATCGTTGCAGGAATAGCTGAGAAATATTCGCCAGATGATCTAATCGGCAAAACAATTGTAGTCGTTGCTAATCTTGCTCCTGCAAAGCTGATGGGCATCGAGTCGCAAGGGATGCTGCTTGCAGTTAATGATGAGAAGGGACCGGTTGCGATCGTAACGCCATTATCGGAAACGGAATCAGGATTAGAAGTGAGGTAAACATGGAGTTCGGAAAAGTAGAGCAAGATTTATTGAATGAAGTCGATCATTCACTGCCGGAATCTTCGGCGAAGACGAAAGCTGTCTTAAAAGCTGCAAAAAGTAAAGAGAAAGGTACTGTTCATTTTGGCTGTGCGAAATGGGGACGCAAAGAGTGGGTTGGACTTATCTATCCCGAGAAAACCAAGGAGAAAGATTTTCTAAAAGAATATGGAAAGCATTTTAATTGCATCGAGTTGAATGCGACATTCTATCAACTCTATTCTTCTGCCAAGACAGAGGCATGGGCAAAAGATGTCGGTGATGGGTTTCTTTTTCTTCCAAAGTTTAATCAGAACATCACACATTTTCGCAGGCTGAAGAATGCGGAAGACTTAACTTCGAGTTTTCTTGAAGGTATTCATGGCTTCGGGAAAAAACTCGGACCATGCTTCTTACAATTGCCGGATAACTTTGCTCCCAAGAAATTCGAAGACTTGCAGGCTTATTTGCTTGCGCTCCCCAAAGATTTAGAAGTATTTGTCGAACTGCGGCATCCTGACTGGTTCACAGAGTACAAAGATAAGCTTTTCGATTTTCTTTCGGCAAATAATTTTGGTTGGGTAACTACTGATACTTCCGGGAGACGTGACTGTGTTCATACGGAACTTCCGATTCCCAAAGCTTTCATTCGCTTTGTGGGGAATAATATCCATCCGACTGATTATCCCCGCATTGATGCATGGATCGCTCAGATCAAATCATGGCTGAAAGCCGGAATAAAGGAAGTATATTTCATGATGCATCAGCATGATGAATCAAATACGCCGATCATCAGTGAATTGACAGTGAAGAAGTTGAATGAGGAATGCGGATTGGATTTGCCGGTTCCTAAACTGATGAATCGGCAAACGTCTCTTTTATAGTTGCGGAAGGGGAGAGATTCGAACTCTCGGTACAGTTTCCTGTACACACGCTTTCCAGGCGTGCCAATTAAACCGCTCTTGCACCCTTCCATTGTTTACAGCCACACGAAAAGGATTTCCGGCAATGTCAAGTTCCCGATCCCTGTCACCTTAATCCCAAAATCCTCCCAAATCATAGTTCCCTTCGTATTTTTGCTAACAAATGACTTACCTCAGTAATCTTTTCGGCTTAGAAGGCAAAACAGCTATAATCACCGGTGCCTCACGTGGATTAGGCCGGGCGGCAGCATTAGCTCTTAATGAAGCTGGTGGAAATGTGGTGCTTTTCGGAAGAGATGCGCGGAAGCTTGAGGAAACGTTGTCGCTTTTATCTGAACCTGAGAGAGCGGTTATGATCGAAGGCAATGTAAATTCCGAGGCTGCACGCAAAAAAACGATAACGGAAACATTACAGGATTTTGGAACAATAGATATTCTCATTAATAATGCCGGGATCATCCGGAGAAGTCCGGCAATGGAATTTTCCAAACAGGATTGGAATGATACGATCGAGACCGATCTGACCTCTGTCTTTCATTGGTCGCAGGATGTTGCCGCGGAGATGATGAAATCCGGTGGGGGAAAAATTATAAATGTTGCATCGATCCTTTCATTTTCCGGTGGCATGAATGTGGTGGCGTATGCCGCAGCAAAAGGCGGTGTTGCGCAGCTTACCAAAGCGCTTGCCAACGATTGGGCGAAATATCATATTAATGTAAACGCCATGGCACCAGGATATTTTATCACTGATGCGACCGATGCGCTAAGAAAGAATTCGGAGCGCAGCCAATCAATAATATCACGGATCCCTGCAGGCAGATTCGGCGAACCGGATGAACTGGCAGGTGCGTTTATTTTCCTATCCTCACATGCCTCCGATTATATGGATGGTCATATTTTGACCGTTGACGGAGGATTTAATAGCTATTAGTCTTATGCAAAAAAATTGGTTATTTCGTAATACGGCATCGCAAAAAGGAAGAGTTATCGCGATGACTCCGCAAAATTCCGAATTCAAATTTCTTTCCTGCGGGAGGATCATTTTGGATAAAGAAGTCCCGAAAGCAAGCGGAGTAAATGAAGGCGCCGAGACTACACTACTGTGTTTGCATGGATCCGGAAGCGTAAATGTCGGCGGCAATTCTTATACATTGTCGCGATTTGACGGAGTCTATATTTCCAGAGGTGCAACTTTTGAAGTTGCAACAGAAGATTCTGTTGATATTGTCGAAGCTTCATGTCCGACCGGGAAAATTCATCCGACGCAATTCGTAAATTTTCAGAAAGATGTCGAGTCAAGTGACAGTCTGACGCTTCATGTCGGTGCTGAACCTTATTATCGCGATATTCATAAAGTCATTGCTGAAAATGTCGAAGGCTCGCGTATTCTTATGGGAGTAACAATGTCAAAATCCGGTAATTGGACAAGCTGGCCTCCGCATGAACATGCCTCAAGTCGTGAAGAGTTGTATCTTTTCTTTGATATTCCCAAACCTGGATTCGGTACACAATTCATTTATACCAATCTCGAAAATCCTGAATTTGTGATGCCTGTATATGAAGACGATGCGGTGACTATTGTAAAAGGATATCATCCGAATGTTGCATCGCCTGGATACCCAATCAATTTTTGTTGGGCGCTATGTTCGCTCGAGGATGATACCTGGAGGACGCTTGGCGGAGTTAATGTTCAGCCCGGATTCGAAGCAATGCCAACGGGACTTAGATGAAAGACTCAAAATTAGAATTTCTTGAGACTTTATTCACGCCACTCGTGAGCGATACGATGGATAGGCTCGGAATTTTCGGTAATGTACTCCCGCATAGGATTCAATCTATATTCCCCGATCCGGATCTGAAAGTTGCGGGCTATGCTTTTCCGTGTAGAGTTATTCCAACCGATGAATATGTCGAGATCGATACACTCTTGGAAATGGTGGACGCCATTCCGAAAGATTCGATTGTGCTTGTTTCTTGTAATCAGGATATTGATGCTGCCTTATGGGGCGGTTTAATGTCAACCCGGGCAAAGGCTCGCGGAGCTAAGGGTGCTGTTGTCAATGGCGGAGTTCGGGATATCGAGCAAATTTCCAGTCTCGGGTTTCCGGTCTTTGGTGAATACAGGTGTGTGAAAGATATACGCCGACGTGGTTTTATGGCTGAATTTGGCGTACCTGTTGAAATTGAAGGTGTTCTTATCACGCCTGATGATATTGTATTTGCCGATGCTAATGGTGTTATTGTTATTCCATCAGAACATCAGGAAAAAATATTATCCGAATTACAAGGCTCGTTGACAGGTGAGTTGAATACCTCGTCCGGGCTACTTTCCGGCAAAAGTGCCCAAGAATTATTCCGTGAATTTAAGACCTTTTAGAAACAATCTAAATCGACGGCCTTTTCGTTGAAATTGCTTCGGTTAGTAAGAAAGTTTATAATTTGCGTATACTTTTTGGGATTATTTTATTACTTTTTTTTGTATTTTTATTCTGAATTACTTTGTTCTAAATTTCCTCACCGCTCACAAGGTGCCGTTGCCTAAATAACGGCTTGTTGATAAGGCAAACTAATGGCTCCCCGTTTCTACGGAAGCGGGGGGTTTTTTATTTCCCAGATGTGGGAGTCCCTTTGCGGATTTTGGTGTTACTCTTTGCCTTTTGCTTAAAAAGGATATTTATTTCGTAATATAACGTGAAGAAACATCGTACATTAATAATCATTGTTCTTTTATGTGTTGTCGGCTCTCTTTGGGCGCTTTACCCTACCTGGCAGGCTCAGGATTATCGTTCGACAATCGATGCATTCGGTCCGAAAGATTCTGCCGCAAAGGCGAAGTATCTTGCCGATCATGATGAGGCGATAAAATCCGCTGCAAAGAAGGCGATCAAGCTCGGACTTGATCTGCGCGGCGGTATATATGTTACGATGGAGGTGGACGTCCTCAAATTCATTGAAGAACAAGCCACGGGAAAAGATGCGTTATTCCAGCAGGTCTTGGATGCTACAAGCGCGGAAGAAGCTGTATCCGAAGATCCCGTCGTTTCGATTTTTACCAAGAAATTTGCCGACATTGCCTCTCCGAAGGGGAAAGCTCTTGCCAATTATTTTCTGCTCTCCGATGTAAAAACCGGAGATGATAAGGAAATCGCTGCATCGTTACAAGCGGGCTCCGATGAAGCCGTTGACCGCGCTATTGAAATTATTCGTAATCGTATTGACCAGTTTGGCTTAACAGAGCCTACTATCCAGAAATTCGGTACACGCCGTATTATTATCGAAGTACCTGGCGCCGGTGACCCCGCCCAAGTTCGTCAACTTCTCGAGGGGACCGCTCAGCTTGAGTTCAAACTTATGAAAGATCCGAAGATTGTCAAGCGGGTAATAGATAATATTGATAAATACCTTGCCGGAACTATCACTTCTTCCGATACCGCAATTGCGAAAGTAGATACCTCTGCAAAAGCGGATACTACTCATAAAGAGGCAGCAATTCCTACAAAAAAGAAAAAAGAAGTAGCTGAAAAGAAGGATACTGCTGCAAAAGCCGATACCTCGGTAAAAACCGCACAAAAACTTTCTCCGGAGGATTCAGCACGCGAGGCTGATAGTCTCGAATATGCCGGTTTGACGGATGCTCAGAAATTAGCCAAGTATGAGAAAATACATCCTTTCACTAAATATATCAGCAAAGGGGTCTCCAAAGATGGGAAAATGGTTTATGTGACCGATGCAGATAGGAAAACAATGTTGGAAATCCTGAACCGTTCGGATATTAAGCCTTTTTATGATGGTGAAATGTCTTTTGCTTTCAGCCGTCCGGAAAAGGGACAGAACGGAGAGAATTATTACATGCTCTATTTCCTCAATTCAACGCCTGAATTAACAGGGAAATATATTACCGGTGCCGATAAGGACAGCCGTGACGGCAAAGCCGTTGTTACGATGCAAATGGACGACGAGGGCGCACGTGTCTGGGCGCGTGTTACCGGCGAGAATGTCAATAAACAAATCGCCATCGTTCTCGATGGAGTTGTGTATTCCGCTCCGAATGTCCATCAAAAGATCGAGGGAGGAAATTCTGAAATATCCGGTATGCGTGATCTTGCGGAAGCAAATTTATTAAAGATTGTTCTGAAAGCCGGCGCGTTACCTGCTCCGGTGAAAATTATTCAGGAGCAAGTCGTCGGACCATCGCTCGGAGCCGATTCAATTGCCAAAGGTACGGAATCTATCATTTTCGGATTCCTTGCCGTTATTATTTTCATGGCATTCTATTATATTACCGGCGGCTTCGTTGCCGACTTTGCCGTGCTCATCAACTTACTCTTTACTCTTGCCGTGCTTGCAACATTTGGCGCGACCCTGACGCTGCCTGGTATGGCTGGACTTGTGCTTACTGTTGGTATAGCTGTCGATGCTAACGTGCTTATTTATGAGCGTATTCGTGAAGAACTGGGTAGCGGGAAGTCTCTGAAACTTGCTATAGAAGACGGGTATAAGCGAGCATTTGCACCAATCTTTGACGGCCATTTAACAGCATTTTTCTCAGGTATTATTCTCTATTCATTCGGTACCGGAACGGTACAGGGATTTGCAGTAACGCTGATGATCGGTATTGCAGCATCGCTCTTTACGGCAATTGTCATAACGAGAATTATCTTTGATATTCTGCTCGAACGCGCTCCTGGTGCGATCAAGTTCGGATAATAACCCTATAGTCATTCAACTAAAATTTTTACTATTTTAATATGCATTTTTTTCGTAAAACAAATATAGATTTCATCGGTAAGCGTCGTGTGTGGTATGGCGTTTCCATTTTTGTAACAGTAGCCGGAATAGTGTGGGCGCTTTTTCGCGGCGTCGAATTTGGCATTGATTTTGCCGGTGGAACGGAAGTTCAGTTAAAGTTCGATAAGATCGTTCAGATCGATCAGCTTCGTTCGGCGCTTGATGCAGGTGGTTTCCGTGGGGCGGAAGTAAAATATTACGGCGCAGATGAATCAGGTGTTCTCGTTCGCGTTCGCGAAGGCGGTGCAGGGGCCCAGGCCGGCGCTCAGACCACAAAGCAGGTTCAGGATGCCATTGCTAAAGGTATTCCGGGAAATAATGCGACACTAATGCAGAATACGCACATCGGTGCAAAGATAGGTAAAGAATTACAGCAGAAGGCGTTCATAGCCGTTATTTTTACATGCATTGTAATTCTTATCTACCTGTCTTTCCGCTTTAAGATAGTTTATGCTTCGGGTGCGGTTATTGCTATTGTTCATGATGTGCTTGTAGCATTTGCTTTTGCAGTAATATGCAATGGCATAACACCGTGGCTGAATCTGGAAATGAATTCACAATTACTGGCAGCGTTTTTAACGATCGTCGGATTTTCGGTTAACGATACCGTTATTATTTATGACCGTATTCGTGAAGACCAAAAGAAATATAAAGGACAGGATCTGAAAACGATCATGAACCGCGCCATTAATGAAACGCTTCCAAGAACGATCATTACTTCCGGAACAGTGTTTCTTACACTTGTCGTACTGTTTATTTGGGGCGGAGAGGTGCTTCGTGGTTTTGCATTTACGATGTTGATCGGCGTTATCACCGGAACCTACTCTTCGGTCTTTGTCGCATCGGCAATTTCTTATGATTGGCTGCATCGCAATAAAAAAACTGTGACACAGCCGGTCAATAAGGCGAAAACCAAAGAGGTAGCTGCAGCGGTTTAATTACCACAATGAATTCGAAGATTACCAAAGAAGGCGGGTTATTGCGCGTCGATCTCGATGGAGACTTGACAGGCGGAGCTGAAGCGATGAAATTTGCCAAGCTGATTCGCGAAGAGATCACTTCTGCCGGAGCGATCAATAATGTCGTGATCAATATGAATTCGGTTGGTTTCGTGGATAGTTCGGGGTTAGGAATGCTTTTAGGCGCTCGGGAGGCTGCCCATTCTGTCGGAGCCGAACTTGCTATCGAACAGCCAAGCCTGCAATTCAAGAATCTTTTAGAACTGACAAAACTTGCCGACGTCCTCGGAGTCAGATAAGGTAGAGCCGACTTCAGTCAGCTCACTCCGACTGAGAGTCGGGGGCTACTATTTAAGCGTAAAATCATGTCTGTAACAGTTGTGCTCGGCTCCCAATGGGGAGATGAAGGAAAGGGCAAGATCGTCGATCTTCTTGCCGAAAATTGCCAATACGTTGCCCGCTATCAAGGTGGTGCCAATGCCGGACACACCATAAAACTTCCCGATGGACGCGAATTTGTTCTTCACCTTATTCCCAGTGGTATTTTTCATCCAGGTGTTATCTGCATAATCGGTAACGGAGTCGTTATCGATCCTGTCGCCCTACGTGATGAGATCAAAATGGTTGAAGACGCCGGAGTCGAAGTGAAAGGCAGACTTTTTATCTCCTATAATGCTCACCTTATCATGCCTTATCATAAGCAACTCGATAAGGCAAGTGAAGAACGATTAAGCAAAAGTGGAGATGGTAAGGCTGTAGGGACGACCGGAAGAGGAATAGGACCTGCGTACGAAGATAAATTTGCACGAAAAGGAATACGCATCGTCGATCTGCTTGACCGCACACTGCTTGGGGAAAAGCTCCGTCAGAATATCAGCGAGAAGAACGAGTTGCTTCTGAAATTTTACGATTCAAAAGATCTTTGTGATGTCGAACAGATAATCAAAGATTACGAAGTTTTCGATAAAGAGATGGATCCTTATATCACCGATACATCTCTCTTACTGAACAAGGCTATCGCCGAGGGGAAAGATATATTACTAGAAGGTGCGCAGGCAGCGCTCCTTGATATTGATTTCGGTACATATCCTTATGTCACTTCCTCAAGTCCAACAGCAGGTGGTGCTTGCACTGGGCTTGGAATTCCACCGACAGCCATCGATAAAGTCATCGGCGTCGTAAAGGCTTATTCGACTCGTGTTGGCAACGGACCTTTTCCTACAGAGTTATTAGATGCAACAGGAGAACAGCTCCGAAAAACAGGTCGCGAGTATGGCGCGACAACCGGGCGCCCACGTCGATGCGGTTGGCTTGATGCCGTCGCCGTCCGTTATGCCGTGATGATCAATGGAATAGAATCGATTGCCTTGACAAAGCTCGACGTATTAAGTGATCTTCCAGAAATTAAACTTTGTACAAAGTACGAAAGGAAGACCGACGGAAAAATTCTTGAACATTTTACAACGAATCTTCAGACGCTTGATTCGATCCGCCCCATCTATGAATCATTCGAAGGATGGAAGACGTCCGATCTTAAGGGCATAACCGAGCGCGAAGACCTTCCGGCGAATGTTGAAAAATATTTATCGGCGATCGAGCGAGAACTTGCTGCTCCGCTCAATATCATTTCTTTGGGAGCCGGAAGAAATGAAACCCTCATTAACGAAACGATAGAACTGCCGTATTAAACATGATCATTCTCACTGGCGGAGCAGGATTTATCGGGAGCGTTCTCTTAGCCCGTTTGAATGGAGAGGGCTATGACGATATTCTGATAGTCGATTCTCTGAACTCCTCAGATAAATGGAAAAATCTTACGGGAAAGCAATTCAGGGATTATATTCATAAAGATCATTTTCTTGCTTATCTTGAGAACCTCAGCAAAGATAATGTCGATGCTGTCTTTCATCTTGGCGCCTGCACTTCGACCACTGAAAGGAATGTCGATTATTTGATGAAAAATAATTATGAATATAGCAAGACGATTGCCAAGTGGTGCTTTTGGGCTGAAAAGCCATTTATTTACGCATCGAGCGCTTCGATCTATGGCGACGGATTAAATGGGTTTTCAGACGATAATAAGAAGATTAATTTATATCGGCCATTAAATCCTTACGGATTTTCTAAACATATTTTTGATGAATGGCTTATTCGGCACGAATTCGAGAGTGACTCTGTCGGTTTTAGATTCTTCAATGTTTTCGGGCCGAATGAATATCATAAAGACGATATGGCAAGTCTCGTCTTTAAGGCCTTCCATCAGGTTTCTGAAACCGGTTCTTTAAAACTTTTTCGTTCGAAAAATCCGGAATATAAAGATGGCGAATTCCTTCGGGATTTTATCTATGTCAAAGATTGTGTCGATGTTCTCTTTTGGGCATTCAAGAATCCGGATGTTAAAGGAATTTTTAATCTCGGAACCGGGAAAGCACGCTCATGGAATGATTTAGCGAACGCACTTTTTTCTGCTATGGGAAAAGGAGCGAGCATTCAGTATATCGATATGCCGGAAAATATCAAAGACGCATACCAGTATTTCACCGAGGCTGAAATGACCAAACTGCGGACGGCAGGATATAAAAAAGTGTTTACTGAAATGGAGGATGCTGTTGGCGATTACGTCAATGGATATTTGATGAAATCGCATCCATATTTATAATAAACGTCGGTTGTATCGATAAATTAGGTATTTTTGCAAGACAAAGTTTAAGAAAAACGAATGTTTCAATATATTATCCGCCGGATACTTCTTTTTATTCCGACGCTATTTCTTATTACAGTTATCAGCTTCGGTATATCTCGTATGGCTCCAGGGGATCCTGCCGAACTCAAGGCGGGTATTGGCGGAGAAGGCGCTATGCGGGGAAACCAGCAGCTCAATGAGCAAATGATTAACCAGATTCGAGCTCAATGGGGTTTGGATAAACCGATCTGGTTCTGGACGATCTTTAATGATGAAAAGGATACCGCCGGAAAATTAAAACCTTTAATGGATCGGTTGACTTTCAAATGGAATGGTTTTGGCAGGGAGACCAATCAATATTCACTCTGGGTCTCAAATCTTCTTCGGATGGATTTTGGGAAATCATTTCAGGACAACCGCGATGTGCTCGAAAAAATAACTGAGCGTATTCCGATTACTTTCTTACTTGCATTCATCTCCATTATTCTATCCTACCTGATTGCAATTCCTCTGGGTATTTATTCTGCAACGCATCAAAATACCACACCTGATAAGATTAGCACCGTAACCGTTTTTATACTATATTCTCTTCCATCATTCTGGATCGCGACAATGGCAATTATTTTCTTTGGTGGTGGAGATTTTCTCTCATGGTTCCCCAATAATGGATTGCATTCCATGAACATATCGCCGGATGACCCCTGGATGACTAGAACACTTGATTATCTCTGGCATCTTATTTTACCGATCGCCGTCTATACCTACGGAAGTTTCGCCTATCTATCACGGCAGATGCGCGGCTCGATGCTCGAAGTTATTCGTCAGGACTACATTCGTACAGCTCGCGCCAAAGGACTTTCGAATAAAATTGTTGTCTATAAACATGCTCTGCGAAATTCACTGATTCCGATCGTCACGATCATCGCATATTTATTACCTGCACTGGTCGGAGGTTCGATAATAATTGAATACATTTTCTCTATTCCAGGAGTTGGACAACTCGCTTTTCAGGCATTAACAGCGCGGGATTACCCCCTCATTATGGCTGAGTTTACGCTTTCGGCGGTACTTACACTCGTAGGACTTTTGGTAGCGGATATTCTTTATTCGGTAGTGGATCCCCGCATTGCATTTTCTAAAAAAACGGCATAGAATTGTATGGCAGAAATAGTTCAGGAGCAACGTACGCAAGCAGAGCAAAAAGGGGAGCTTGCACGATCGAAATCACGCAAAGAGGTGAATCAATCTTTCTGGAGTCTGGTACGGCACCAGTTCAAAAAAAATAAGATCGCTCTTGCTGCGTTGTATGTCGTCTTCTTTCTTTTCGCTATTGCTATTTTTGCGGATTTTCTCGCTAATGATAAACCTATCATGGCGAAATATAACGGGACATTATATTTTCCGGTTGTAAAAGATTATCTTGTAGGGCTTGGGTTTGATAGGTGGCCTGCTGATATTGTCAATGCCGATTGGAGGGAATTAGACCAGCAAGGCAAGCTCAGTTCGACCATCTGGACCCCGATCAAATGGCGAGCATCGAATCAGGATTTAGTCAATAATACAGCGCCTCCTGGCGGCGATCATCTGCTCGGAACGGACGCTATCGGCCGGGATGTGCTAGCAGGCATCATTCACGGTTCAAGGATAGCCCTATCCATTGGATTTCTCTCCATGTCTATTGCCATTGCTCTTGGTATTGTTCTCGGCGCTTTGGCAGGATTTTACGGAGGATGGGTGGATATCCTGATCTCCCGGCTCATCGAACTTGTCATCACTTTTCCAACTTTTTTTCTTATCATCACGGTAGTTGCAATGTTCCAGGCAGGTTCGATATGGTTAGTAATGATCCTTATCGGGTTAACAAGCTGGCCTTCCATAGCGCGCTTTACCAGGGGAGAATTTCTTCGGGTTCGTAATATGGAATACGTATCTGCGGCAACGGCCTTGGGTTTATCGAATACACGTGTCATCTTTCGCCATGTGCTGCCGAACTCTCTTGCGCCGGTTCTTGTGACCTCTGCTTTCGGTATTGCATCGGCTATTCTCATCGAAGCAAGTCTTTCATTCCTTGGCTTCGGAGTGCCGCCGACGACCGTCACATGGGGAAGTGTTTTAAATGATGCACGCGGCAATATCACTGCCTGGTGGCTTGCCGTTTTTCCCGGATTCATGATCTTTATTTCCGTACTCTGCTATAACCTTGTCGGCGATGGTTTGCGCGATGCCCTTGATCCGAGACTGAGAGATTAATTTTTTTTCGCAAAAAAAGAATTCGCGGAACCAAATTGCTCCAAAATGCCTAAATGACGGCGGAGATTAATGTTATTTCTTTTACCAATTTTATAGGAAGAATTATTTCGAAAATATGCTTTGGACACCTGAACTTGCCCAATATCTTGAAGATGCACCGTGGCCTGCAACAAAAATAACAAGCAGTCTATCCGAGGAATCAATACTCG
>Ga0206990_1118_pt1 | contig 14585 bp, 8 predicted proteins | sample Alteio_BWMinCont_8_FD_153283 | JGI IMG/M metagenome (GOLD analysis project Ga0206990, IMG submission 153283) | Enriched cells from forest soil in Barre Woods Harvard Forest LTER site, Petersham, Massachusetts, United States -... | ecosystem: Environmental > Terrestrial > Soil > Temperate forest >... | reverse complement strand
GATGGAGGTAAATGCAATGAAGGATATGTAATTTGACTTGGCATCGTGAATGAAGGGACGATCAGTTCTCCCTGAAAAACGATCGTCGCTGTTTGTGCGCACTCGGATGTCGTTGCAGTGAGGGTTGTATTAATGACCCCTGGAGTACCGGGAAGAACGGCGAATTTTATCACCTGAATAGAATCCGGATCGAGTGAAAATGGAATGGGAAGATTCGTAATGGCAATTACTCCGGGGGGAGAGAATTGCAATGAAGTAACCTGTACGGTTTTTGAGCCCGTATTTTTTATAAAAGTCTGGCTTGCAAGAGGAAGATCGCATGGCAGTAGGTCTCCTCCGGAAAGTCGGAGATTAAAGATGCTATCTTCAAAAGCAATACGAACCTTATCATACCGTAGTTCGACCGGTATGCGTAAAATTCCTCCGCATACAGTTGTGCTTTTGATAATTAACGTATCTCGGAATACGCCGGGAGTTTTTGGATTTGCAGAGATACGTATAGCGACGATATTAGTAGAATCAGGCGGTAATGTAAATATTGTCGTTGTCGGACTGAATACGGTTCCATATAAGAACGAGGCAGGATCGATCCGGACTTGCTCCAACCCGCGGTTATAGATATGAACGATCTGAGTAGCCTCGCTATCGCAGACCAGGTCGGGAAATACTACCGACAATTCTTTCGAAGCAAGCATATATCCTCCGGATACTGGTCCCGTGACAGGGGAAGTAGACGCCGCCAGAACCGCGGAAGAAATCAGGATTCCGTCATTATTTCTTCCGCTGAAATCATGAATAGTATTGAATCCCGGGTCATCGTCGAAACTATAGTAAGCAACAAGACCGGATTCGTTGCCGGAAAGAGTGCTATCGAGCGAGGAAGTGATATTTGCGGGTGATCGTGCAACGTTCCAGAAGCGAAGTTCATCCATATTCCCGGTACATGTTGCGCCGCTCAGTTCGCTATGAGCGATGAGAATCGTATCGGTCGAAGTAATAATATTTTTTGCTAAAGTTTTCTGCGATACGTTGAGAATTCCGTTTACGAAAATTCGGATACTGTCAGTAGGTGTGAATGTTATGGCATAATGCTGCCAATCCTGAATATTGGCAATTGGAGACGTCGTAAGACTCGTAATGCCGGTATTCAAACGAAGGGTTACGATGATCGAATTTCCGGATGTAAACCCTATGCTGAATGCACCCGTATCGCTATTATTCGTTTGTTCGACAAGCCCTGCATTTGCAACGAAAGCAACAGATTGTGCCCAAAATTCTATCGTGAAAGCTCCCGGCAGAGAAATATTCTTCGGATTCGGTATGAGAGCATAGGATGAAGCGTCCGGAATAACGAGCATATTCTTTTCACAAGATTGCGCAATACCTTCGCCCGCCGCGCCGAGCAAGAAAAGCAATGAGTAATATGTAAAAAATCTTCTCATTTATTCAGATCTCTTTCGATCGTGATCCGCACAGTCCGGGAAAGGAATCTTCCCTCGGCATTTGTATTATCAAATAAAATATCTTTTGCTCCTCTGGCTTCAAGGTTAAATTGCGGAGCCTGATGTCCGAGTTTTCTTAAACGAGCAGAAAGCAAAGCCGAGGCGTGGCTGGCACGATCGTAAGAGAGATGTTCATTATAATTCGGATCTCCGGTAATATCGGTATGACCGATCAGCGAGACGCGGGAATCCGGTGTGATTGAACCGGCGATACGGTCAAAGATCTCATCGGATATACTACTCAGTTCAGCCGAAGAGCTATAGTCGAATAATAACAGATGATACCGCTCGAGGCTCTTATCGGCCGTAGTATCGCTTACATGGAGTGTCTTATTATGTATTTCTTTCTTGATTCTTATAACCCCGGCGATGGTTGCAGTTTGTCCGAGCGAGTCTATTATATTGCTCTCCCAGGTAACGGAATCATTACCTTCGATCATATTATCGTCTCCGATATTCCAGAGTAACTCGCCGTTTGTCGTGCCGGAAAGAGCATCGAGTGTTTTTAGAACTTTGCCGGATTGTTTAATGGTAATGATCTCGCTTTTTATCCCTGCATCGGAAGTAATATTCGATAGGAAAGAAATTTCGGGAGGTGTAGCAGTTCTTTCGAGGCGGTGAGTTTCTACTGGCTCGAGTAAAGATGTCGTATTTGTTGTTATCTCAATTCTGCGGTTTTCCGCCTGTCCCGTCGGAGCATTGTCATCCGATGCTTGCTCGGGCAATGCCCTTGATTTAATCCTGATCCTCGACGGAGCTACTCCCCACACGTCCTGTAAATATTTCGCAGCATGTTCGGCTCGAAGTAACGATATATCGGATGCTGCCGTGGAATCTCCTGCCGAATGCAGGCTTCGCGTGCCGGTCAGAGTAATTTTCGAATTGGGTTTTTCCTGCATCCGAAATCCAAGAATATTCAGTACTTCATAATGAATACCGAGCGCATCAAATTTATAGAGAGATCTGGGGTTGAACGATTTCGCATCGTTCATATTGGAATAAGAGTGGTATCGGTTAGGAATATATGCAGAGCCATCATCGAAGAAGAGATAATTCAACGTTGGCGCGACATCGGTAACTCTTACATTTTGGATCGATACGACGGGCTCTTGAACTTCTTCTCCGGATTCCGTTACACCCACAGCTTTCACAGCGACTCGTAAAATGCTTCTCGGTTTTACCGGCTCAGTAATTGTTACTTCTGCAACCGGAGCAGGGGGTGGAAGTTCGATCGGTTGAGGCGGAACCGTTTCATACTCAGCCGTAGGAAAAGCATACATTAAAGAAATTGACCCGCCAATCGACCAGGTACGGTAATTCCATCCATTCGTTGTCGTAATCGGCGTGATCGGCAAACTGGCTCTGATCTGGGGGCTGAAGTTTACTTTTGGCGACAGTGCAAAATCATATCCCGCGGCAACATCAACGACGGCCAGAATGGAATTTGCATTGAATGTCCCGCTATTGACCGGATGAGTCGAAAGATTATTATCCCGGTAAACTACTGTCGTTGTCAGTAATTTTTCCGTCTGATCATAGCTATGAGTTGCCAGAAATGCGATTCCTCCGCCGGCAGCAAGATGCAGATTCCCAAACGGCCTGAAAGCGATTAAGGCATCGAGTGAAACCGTTTTGACACTCGTCGTGAAATTCCGCTGCCGATAAACGGGAATCGTATCATGGGTCGTAATATCCAGAGCATGCTCAATAGTAAAGGGATTCGTTACGAATGCAGATGAAATATCATGGTACCCAACGCTTGGCATCAGAGAAAATTTTTCGGAAAAAGGAATTTCTGCCATTCCGAAAAACGAGGTACCGGGCGCTGAGCCTTTCTGATAAATTCCACAGAGAAAACTTCCTGCAAAAGACTGAATATAACTATTGGAAATATTCGATCCCAATCCTGCCCCTAAACCAACCCGAACCGGACGCTCAATTTCCTGAGCGGTTACAGACGATGATAATAATAAAAAAGAAACAAGAACAGATAACTGCCCGAAATTTTCAATGTTCGGATGCCATGATTTACCGAGGATCTTTCCTCCCCATATCCCTCTTCGTTCCTTGTGTATCATGAGCCAAAATGTGTGGCAACAATCCTGTAATGTAAGGAATAAGGGGAGAATAAAGTTCATAAACCGAAAAAGGGACCCGTGCGTCCCTTTTTCCGGTTTGGGAGGTAAATTTCATTACTTCTTTTCAGAATCTTCCGGTTTATTAATGTTCGTTTTTGTTTTCACGGAACTCGGCATTATTTCATGGGTAACCGGAGTTGAGGTATTCATCGTAGGAATACCAATGTTCGGTTTATTCGCCGTATGCATCACAGTAGTTTTATGGGATGCATTCTGTTTCAATGGCTCCTGGTTAGCAGGAGAAGGCGTCGCAGCTTGTGGTGTCTGTTGGATTGCCGGGGCAACGATTACCGGTCGAATAATTGACGCCGGTTCGTTCACCGGACTCGCCGTAAAGAGGGATGAGCCGAGAATTCCGAAGAGCAACCCTGTCGTGAGCGATACCATCGGGCGGCGGAATGCGTTGCCCATACTTTTCATAAAACTTGGCGCCACAGATGCAGCCTGTACTTCCTGCTGTTTCAGCGAACTTGGCACGAGCGCCGCTCCCAAACCGAGCGCAATAAGCGTTTTCGATCTGACGAACGTCGGGCTCCCGGAAGCATCTTTATCTTCGCGGACGGCTTTCAGTAATTCGAGCTGCGACCGAAATGCCAGACGCATATCGTCGCGCGCTGCGACATTGATCAGGAAGTTCTGCTCCTGGGCCGGAGTCATAGCTCGTTCGAAATATTGTTGTAATTGTTCTTCGTCTCTAATATTCATAATAGCTAATGTTAGGTTAATGTTCTTTGGATAGATATGGCAACTTGATAGATCCGTCATCTTCCTCGCCCAGACCGAGCCAGCTTGCAATAAGTTTGCGAAGCCGGATACGGGCGCGGAATGCAATTGTTTTGATACTCGATTCGGTTTTGCCTAAGAGCACGCCAATATCGCCGTAGCTGAAACCGGAATACTCGTGTAAGACAAATACCTCTCGCTGTTCGACCGGAAGCTTCGCTAATGCCTGGGTAATGAGGCTTCTGATCTCTTCATCCTCATTCTGGCTATCCATCGTAATGCTTGCCATCGAAGATTTCATCTCGACCTTGCCGCGGGTGCGAACCCATTCATGCCGCAGCGCATTGACGCAGATATTTCGCGCCGAACGAAACAGTAATGATTTGAACCTGCCGACCTGTGTACGCCTGGCGCGTAGCTCGAAGACCATCGTCCAGACTTCCTGGAAGGAATCTTCGGCAATACGCTCATCGGGACACATCTTTCTGCAATAATGCAGCAGGGGCGCTTCGTACTTTGCGTAAAGTGCGAGGAAGGCATCGTCTCTGCCGCCGATAAAATCGCGGACAAGTGCAAGATCGAGTTTATCGTCTTCCGAGAGAGGTATTGCAGCCGTCGGCGCCTCGGGAATTGGCGCGAAAGCATCCTCGCCCGTCACCGGCGATTCACTTTGTTCTTCATATAGACTGATGGTTTCTTCCACGTTCTGTATAGCCCCTGGGGTTAATGCCTCTCATACAAGTCCCAGGCTTTAGCCCGAGAGAATTCTTCCTGCATAAGAGCCTCTTATTTAAAAGACAACTGAGATTCGATTTCGTTACATTAATTTTTCATTTATTTTCATCACCTGCCATTTTTCGCTCAAAAACGGCACTTTTGATAGTGGATAAATTTCCCCCTTGTCGTTTCGAACGGCGCGAATAGCCCTTCGACTACTCAGGGTAAATTCCGGGAGAAAACTTAAATAAAACAAAATCATTATTATTGCTCCACAATCCCTGATACAGGATAGTTGCTTCGCAACTTCATTATTTTTCAACAACATCGCTGTGCACATGTTGCTTTTCAGAGGCTTTTAAGTTTGATCTTTGAACCTGGAGCCGGCGCTTTATCCGGCGCAAAATTATTCAAATGTATCGGCAACCGTTCGAGACGTTCTGGCGCCGGAGGAGCCGTTCGAAGCTGCTCGATCGAAGTGACAGGAATAGTAGAACGGACTTCAGTCCGTTTGGGGGTTGTAGTCGCAGGGGCAGCTTCGGAAGGAATAAATTCCGTGCTACTGACTTCTGACGGACTAAAGTCCGTCCTACTATCCATGAGCACTACCTGATCCGCGATCGCCGCAAGCTTCCCGAAGCCCCCGCGATTAATTTTTCCCGCAAGCACCGTATTCGAGAGCGCTTCGGCATAGACGATAACCGTTGCCGGCTGATAATCGGCTGCAAAGTATGGTTGATACTCTTTACTATCCGGTTTATAATGCGGATTCTGGTCGCCGTTATTCAAACCACGGAAAATAAAGAGCAATGCCTCGCGAAGCCGCGAATTTTTCGCCGCGAACTCCCAGGAATTGACGATCACGGTCTTCACATTATTATTTTTCATGAAATTCAGAATTTTCTCTTTTTCCTTGTGAAGCTCGCCGGTATCGGTCGTCATAAAATAGATGCAATCGGATTTTGTATTGTCCGGCAGGTAGTAATCGGCGATGTATTGTTCAGGGTTCGGAACATTCCTGCGAATGGAGTCGGCAATTTTCCAGACGGTCTGTACGGTATTGATATACAGTACTCGTTCGCCTCTCTTCGAATCAAGAATCTGGCAGGCATGACGGATACTTGCGCCGATATTCATTCCAGTGCTTTCCCCGAGCATCAAGGTTACTTCCCGCTCGTTCAATGATACTTCTCTCGTTCTGTTCGGTCCGGTAATGAGTTGTAGTTTCATAGTTGTATTTTGCATGAATTTAGTATAAATCTATCAAAATAAACAATATAATATATCTTTTCGTTCCGGCGTATAAAAATACAAAAGACCGGATCGTTTTTTGTCGATCCGGTCTTGATATACCCAAAATTTTTTAATGGTTCCTCTGCCCAACGAGCACCCAGCTTGCACCGCTTTTATGACCTACCATGCAAGCGGTATTTCCATTAAATGAAAAAGCTCCAATGTCATAATCAGGACTGCTCCAATCGAAGAACTGTTGGTAAAAATACCATGATTTTCCATTCCAGTGAGATAAAAATCCTCCCGATCCCTGAACCATGAAATCTGTCGAACTATTACCCCGAATTTGATTCAGCCCTGCATAACCGCCGCCGCCAAGGGTATTTTTCAAAGTATCGGTATGCCAAGAACTGTTATCCGTTGTTCTGTAAACGAAAGAACCACCTGTAACTGTGATATGATGGAACGCACTATCACAGGTCCATACACTAATTAGAGCATCTTTACCAACACCGATGTTGCCAATTTTACTTAAATCCTGTACAGTCCAAGTGGAACCATCGTAGTGAAGGAGTACAGATTCGGCAGTTGATTCATTCCAACCGCTCGCCCAAATATTATTATCACTGGTGCCCCAAATCTGCCCGATGGACTTCGTTGTATTTGAAGTCATATCAGTAAATTTTGTACCGTCCCAGTGAGCAATATGTCCACTATTGCCAACAATAAAAACATCGTTATCTGCTAACCCCCAACATGCGTTCACATTACCTGGACGTATATCATCAAAATATTGTCCGTCGGTTGTGTGAAATACAATGCTTCCATGCACCATCCAAAAATCCGTTTTACTGAAAGCAAAAATACTCATCCCATTTAACCCTCCATTTAGGGTAATGTTATTATAAGTCCGATCAAAAGCAGGAACAATCATAAAGCTCGACCCGTCAAAATGCCATAAATAGTCTCCCACTATATAAATATCATTCTGTCCGAATACCCAAACGCCCGTTGGGCTTGTCTCGCCCGGCATTCTATCTATATATTCTGTCCAGTTGAAGGCATGGGCAAGAGAGTCTCTATTGATATTACAAGTATCACATGGATGATGAGTCGTATCGGAACAAGTGTCACATTTCTTTACCGTATCTTGGGGGGGCTCAGTAAGATGCTTCTTGCAGGAGCCTAAGGCTCCTGCAAGAAGAAATCCGACAACCAGGAATGGCAATATTTTTATCATAACAGGTCTACCGTAGGTATATAACCCGTACAACCTTCTGCAAGTTGCTGTACCGGAGCTGTAAATAATAGACTCCGCTTGGAAGAGACCCGGGATGCCAGATAATACTCTGCTCTCCGGCATGAAATAAACGGCTATTTTCGATACTTGCAGCCTTATTTCCGAGTTGGTCATAAGCATCTATCGAAACCGGACCCTCGAAGGGTATTCCGAAAGTCAACGTCATATCACCGTGAGTCGGATTCGGTTCGGCTGTGAAGAGTATATCATCCGGTAACATGGAGTAAGGTTTTGCAGTCTGTTTATTACTTGCCTGTGAAGATAATCTTCCAAGCGTTATGATCGGCTCCCAGGTGCTTCCGTCAGTCGGAAGACCGGAAGTGATCCGGCGCATCTTGACATAACCATAAACAGAGCTATCGCGGCTTATCGTGATAGATGATGTTGCTCTCTTGATATACGTTACCGAATCACAGAGATAGATCGAATCCAGACGGCAGACGAATGTACCAGCCGTATCGAAGAAATCCAGTGCGTACATGATCGTATCGAGCTTCTTTTTATACTGTGCAGGATCTGTTACCGTGATCCACCGGTAATAAGAAAACGTGCCTGAAGCAGGAAGGGTGAAATTCTCCGACTGTGAAAAATATCCGGCAAGATGATTTCCGTCTATTACTTCCGAATCCGGTCGGTCACGGATTTCGAGGTCCGCCTTCGTTGTACCGTTATCGATCGCATATTCACCCATACCATACCCCACATGGAAAGTATTAGTCGAGTCAGGCTCTTCGATAAAGCTATATCCCCAAAGAGTATCGTTTCCTGCTACTTTATACAATGCCGTATAGCCGGAGACAAGCCAGTGCGGAGCGCCGGGACTTGCAAGCGATAGACCCATTCGGTACGTATCGGAGTCGATACTTTCCCTTACGACTGCAAGCTGCGGATTGCTGATATAGAGGAATATATTTGGAGCAATTCGGTTTGTTATATTATTCATAGCCCAATGCTCGATGTTCTGTCCGTCTGCACGTTCATACGTCAGCGAATAATAGGTCTGCTCTTTAACGTTCGTGCCGCTTGAATCGTGATAGCGTGATACCTCTATTGAGGGTTTCGTAAACCGATCGTTCACTGTATCGAGCGTCGGGAAAAATGTTGTAAATCCCCAACCAACTCCATCCCGTCTTTGCACGACCGATATTCCCTGAGAAGTATGCCCCGAATCGTAAGCCATCGTTTCGTAGGCAATACGTATTAGCGAAGTGACAGAATCGTACCGAGCGCCGGAAATACAGGGATTCCGGTTATCCCACGAACTATGCCAAAGATCATGCGAGACATCTTTCGGATGAAGGGCATTTTCTCCCGCATGAGTCGTGAGGTAGAAATACGGATACAATTTGCTCTTCATCACATCGAACCGAACGCAAAAAATATCCGTGTACGTAGAATCGGTAGCATTAAGGGGGTTTCTGATTTCATGCATTGTCGTATCCTGCTGCCATGCAAGCGTGACTGCATATCTTGAGGAATCGGAGTTACCGCCATAATTAACGGAATCCACCCATATAGTCGGATGCCGCGCAGTGCTGGTTCCGAACGTGTATTCGTTCGATGTCTCGTTATGATTAATCACGCTGCTATCAATAGCATACATCGCTTTTACTTTGATGCCGCCATTCGATGCCCAGGCTGCGACATCGATAGTGAGTCCGCTTTGTGCCTGCACTCCGTATATAACCGGAGTCGCATCGGAAGCTCCAATATCGGTAGTGCCTGTATCCAAATTCGGATAAAAGAAAGGAATACCGTTCGTATCGATCTTGGTAAGTTTTATATCCTCCTGACCGCTTGAGTTATCCTGAAAGATATAGAGGAAACTTGTATCGGTCGGAGTTCGGTGTCCGCCCAGAGCCGGATATGCTGCCTGTGAATTATCCCATAAGGAGACAAGCTGTTCGTTCCCCCAGTTGATATTATTATTATTCGGACCGTTCCGGTACCCGGTAACGGTGAAGATTCTGCCGTTAGAAGCATACACCATTCTATACCACCTGTGACCCGATCCATCCAAGCCAACATAGTATAACTTTCTTTGGTTATTCCAGGATAAGCCGGAATCCAAACCGGAGTTGAACGAACCAAGATGGCATTTATACCGCGCAACATAAATAGCGCTATCCTTACCGAAAACGACCTGTGGCTTTTTATTGAAATTCCATAAACCGTATGTTGCTTCATTTACCGAATTGCTAAGCCAGGGCATGAGATCACCAGCGACAATTGTATCTTTTGCCGCCCAATTCAGAAACACCCAGTCGACATAATATGGCGCTGAATCGGATGCCGCATACGTGCCAGCCTTCAGCATATTGTAGCCTTTCAAGGTATAAATTGGTGTAGTAGTGTCATGTTGAATATTCTGTTTCAAGAATACACCACCATAATGCTGAGAGTCTGCTCCTGGCATTCTTCCAGCAGAAAGAAACTGTGGAAGGAACGGACTTGTTTTCGCCAACGTATCGTACACATTTAGTAGTGTTGCAGAGTCAACAAGGAATGGATCACGAATTGCAATTTTACCATTCTGGTAGAATTCTTCCAAATCGGTTTTGATAACTATATTATGCGCAATTGAATCAGTTGAAATTTGTTTTTGTCTCGTTGAAGAGGCAGGCAAAATTTTTCTAAAGTTAAATTGAACATTACCTATTCCGCCGTTGCCGTTCGTCCAGTTCTGATTTCTCCAGAATCCTTTCCTGCTCTTATCTACGGTATCGATTTTTATATAGAGAAGTGAATCCTGCCAGAGTTTAACGGTGTCAATATCACGGATACCTATATATGAATATGGCGATGAAGGAATACTGTATTTTGAAGAAGTGGTAGGATCGAGAACGCCTTTTACTGGTTTATCAAATTTAATTCTGCCGTAATTATTAAAATCTTTTCCGCCTTTGGGGTAACTAATAGAAGCTCTCATCTGCTTCATAGAATCCGGGCCCGGAAGCAAGCGAACAAGAATGCCATCTCCGGCTAAAAGAAGTAAGCGCAATGAATCACCAGCGCCGACATACGGCGTCCAAATCTTCCGGTTATCGAGTGCAAGATAACCGGTTGAATCATTTATATCCTGCACAAGATGCTTCGCCTTGAACTGCATGGTAATAAGTCTTCTGTCGATTGTTGTCGGTACTGCGGTGGTATCATAGGAGTCATCGGTACGCATGTTCGTGATATAAAGCATGGTATCCTGATGCAATGCTTTTTGAGTCGAATCATTATCGAGCCACATTGAAATATGGACGAGGGTGCGGTTTGTTGTATCGACTGCACCGTCGGTACTATCTATTTTAAAAACATCTTCATGAAGTGAGTCGTCAAACGAAGCAATGGAAGAGTCTGTAAACGGCAACGAATTTTTCATTGGTGAAAGCGGCAGTTCTGCGGCAGTCCAGTCGCCGAAATAATGGGCATTAACAAGCGCGCTGCCATATTTTTGAATGATAGGGAAAAGTATTTTTGCAGTATCGTAATTCTCCTTCCAGCCCATATACATCGTGCGCGTCAATGTATCGGTAGAAGATATACCAATTGTAAAAGTATGGAGCATCTCCGTATGTGAACCATCCCAATTCATCAGCCCTCCGTTAAGACTCCAAGGTGTATCGTTCTGTAATTGATAAAGAATTAATCCCGATGCCCCGCAGCTGATTGCAAGATGACATTCCTCCTTTAATTCAGGTCCTGTTATTGCGCGAAGACCACCCGGTCCGTAAAAGATCTTTTTATTCGTATGGGCAGGAGTTATAACGCCTCCGACAGTATCGGCCGGGCAGTTGGTTACTTGTGTAGCAACACCATCTCCGGCCATCACTGCTTCAATAAACCGCTGCCCAATCGCACTATCCCGCAAACAGGCTCTCTTTGCCTGACGCGATTGATACAGTGCAAAGTTTAGTATGGATTGCGCCCTATACAGATAAAATGGCCGGCTATAGGCTGCACAATCAAGAGTTGTATCACAGTTTACTCCGGTGACGGCATGTGTAAGTTCCCATGTGCGATATGCAGACCCCGTAGAAACATCACGTTTTGGCAGAGGATCCTGGCTCCCCGTCCATGGATAAACTCCTACGATGAACATTTTCGGATCGGCGTAAAGAGAACTGTCCAACCAGCCTCGATGGACTCCTTCGGCTGTATAAAGAAAACCATTTGGTGTGCCTTTGCCATAATATGAAGTATAGAGAGGGTTTCCTCCGGCATCCGCAGAATCATGCAGGAGAGTAATGAATTCCATCTGTCCCCCGGATAAATCGCGCAATATTTTTACAGCACGTTTAAAAATAAGCGCTTCGCTTAATGGGAATTCTTCCTGAGTCATAATATATTGTGCCTTGCCCTTGTATTTGTTGACCAAATTATTAATGAGGAGTTTAAGAACGGTATCCTGATTTTTCGTTAAGGTATCGTAGTTATTGTAATCGTCATAATTCCCGTGAAGCGAGTCATAATTCGTACTTATGAGTTCCAGATAATCCATCGTCATCGGAACAGTACCCATCCAGTTTAATGTAATGCCGGTATAAATGTTATAATTACCTCCCCGGAATTTTACCCGCATTGAGATGGTATCGAACGCTGAACCCATGTGATGAAATTGTCCATCTACCTTTACGGTATCTGAAAGCACAGTCTGGCTTAATCCTGAAAGAGAGTCCTGCCGTATCGTGACAGAAAAAAGATTGGGGAAATTATGTCCTGTTGTATCTATCAGTGAATCAACCCGCACCCGGAATCTGATCATTAGTTTGCTTGTATCAAAACCATTTGTATATTCGGCCCAAAGAATAAGCGGTGATCCCGGGACGGGGCGGAAAAAATGCGTGGTCCAAAAAGTGTCGCAGAATACTCCCGCCGAATCGATATTTACTTTTAACTGTATCGCATTAGTATCATGATTTGCACTTTGGGAAGTTCCGAGCAGGAACCCGGGTGAAGTGGCTGCCGCATCATTGATATTTTTCCCCCGTAATCCGGCATGCCATTGGAATCCCGCATACTCCGATGTATCGTTTCCCGTGGGTTGATGCCGTTCCGTTTCAAATCTAAGCTGTAATGCATTTTGGAGTACACCGTGAATAACAACCGGATCAAGGATGATCGTATTCAGAAGCGGAGCGGACTGCCCGCCGATGGCGTTATATGTTGGTATTGTGTCGGTAGGGACATCCCATATACTACGCCACTCCCCAGTAAGCCTTAACTCCGAATCCTGGGTAAACAAATTGACATATCGGTTGACGGTGCCTAAAGGCCCCCAGAGTGTATCGGGATCGGGAGCGGAATGAGATTTGGGCCATCTGTCAAAGGGTTCTAAAGCTGCGATAAAAAACTTATATGCCGTATCAGCCCGTCGTGTTGTCTGTGAATAACCCGCTACCGATGATATGACCAAAACAAATCCGAGAAGAATGCCTGCAAGTGTTTTCATAAAAATGACCCTAATTAAATTGTGAAAAAAAGAGATGACTTGAAATACCGTATTATAAAGACACGCGAGAATGCAAAACGGTGCATGAACAAATTGTTAAATCTTGGGTAAAAATTTTTACCCTAAGAGAAAAATCGTAAATAATCAGGTGCAAATATACAAAAAATAAATCGCCACTATCGAGGCTTGTCAATTTTTACTATAATCGGTAAATTGCAACCTAATGACAATACGAAGAATTGCGGCAGAGAATATACGTTTTTTACGACAGAAAAAAGGTCTTTCACAGATACAGCTTGCAGTCGATGCAGGGATGAGTACCTCATATATTGGGTATATAGAGCGCGCCGAAAAGAGTATTACGATTGATCGCCTTGCCAGGCTTGCCTGCTTCGGTAATCTTGAGCGAATCTGCATTTGTAAGATCGACGTACGGATTTTCTTGTCCGTAAAGAATCGTAATATTCGGCGAACCATCCGGCTGATTCCAATAGACATCTAAGGCCGGCAGATCGGGCACAGCATGAACAAATCGCATAAATGTGATATTCGGATTGGAAGCCTGGATATCATCATTCAAATGCAAAACTTTCTCGGTCACCGGATCAGTCGCTTTCCCCATTACCATGAGCGTCTGAAGATGAAAATTAATATCGGTCGTCGTTTTCATCAGCACATTTTTCCCTGCGGCATCTGAGGTTATTACGATCTGTACACCGGAACCCGCTACCAGGGGGGAGCCATCCTCATACGTGGAATAATAACCGAACGATACCGGGGATCCGTCATGGAGAAAAGTTGACTGCAGATCGTACGGAAAATCTTTTAGGAAAAGCTTCCCGTTAATAAAAATGCTTATCACACTCTCGTCGGGCATTGCATTAACCACGCGAACCTTTACGCCGCTCTGATTTGGATACGTGCACGGTGCACTGCATCCGGATAAAAACAGGTTCGCAAAAATAATTGCGGCTGTGACAAAAAGAATCGCTCGAACAGATTGCTTCATAAATGTAATGTATAAATATAAACAACGCCAAAGGGTAATAGTTACATTGGTTACCCAAGAATTGTGTTAATATCACTCCATCCATAGCAAGCTTCGGAGTATTGGGCATTATCGATCACGAGCGTTTCATGCGATGAGAAATCAGGCTTAAACGATTCATAAAATTTTCTTGAGCCGGTATTCGAAGCAAGGACGAAAAGCAAAAGCGAAGGTATGCCGCGTTCTTTTAATTCTTCGACCGCTCGGACGAATAACTTTTTTCCAATTCCCTGCCCCTGATATTCTTTTAAAAGATATATCGCGAAAAGCTCTGCCTCGAATGGGAATTTCTCATGCCGATTTTTTCCGCAAAGCGAGTAGCCGATTATTTCTTTAGTGCTGTTTTCTGCCACAAAACAAAAATTTCGGTGTTTTTCGAGCGTAGATAATGTCCTGTCCCATTTATCTGAATACTTATCGAACGTCATTCCGTCAAGAGTTTCATCGGCAATAAGTCCGCGATATGTCGATTGCCAGCTTG
>Ga0206990_1117_pt1 | contig 14616 bp, 7 predicted proteins | sample Alteio_BWMinCont_8_FD_153283 | JGI IMG/M metagenome (GOLD analysis project Ga0206990, IMG submission 153283) | Enriched cells from forest soil in Barre Woods Harvard Forest LTER site, Petersham, Massachusetts, United States -... | ecosystem: Environmental > Terrestrial > Soil > Temperate forest >... | reverse complement strand
CAGTCTATATCGGGTGTTCCGATGCTTATAGGCATGGATGCGGAATGGGGGCTTGCGATGCGGTTGGACAGTGTTCCCCGGTTTCCTTTTCAAATGACGTTGGGAGCCATGAACGACACTTCTCTTGTTTTTAAAATGGGAGCTGAAATTGCAACAGAATGCAAACGGCTTGGGGTGCAGGTAGATTTTGCTCCGGTGGTTGATATAAACGATAATCCTGATAACCCGGTAATAGGGATGCGCTCATTTGGGGAAGATAAAAGGCACGTGACCGATATGGGGCTTGCTTATATGTACGGGCTTCAAAGTATGGATGTGCTTGCCTGTGCCAAGCATTTCCCCGGGCATGGAGATACCAAAACAGATTCACACCTTTCTCTGCCGGTAGTTGATTATCCTTTAAGCCGGCTTGATACGCTGGAGTTATATCCTTTTCAAAAGGTTTTTAATAGTGGTATGGGAAGCACTATGGTTGCGCATTTATATATTCCAGCACTTGACTCAACCCCGAACAGGGCATCTACTCTATCTACAAAAATTGTAGATAGTTTGCTGAAAAAGCAATTAAATTTTCAAGGCTTGATATTTACCGATGCCCTAAATATGCAAGGTGTTGCAAAATATTATCCTCCCGGTGTGGTAGATGTAAAAGCTCTTCTCGCCGGAAATGATGTGTTGCTGTTTTCCGAAAATGTCCCCAAGGCTATAGAAGAAATAAAAGAGGCCATTAAGAAAAATGAAATAACACAGAAAGAGATTGACGCCCATTGCCGGAAAATATTAATGGTAAAGGCATGGACGGGGCTGAATCATTATAAACCAACTGTCCTTACAAACCTTGCAAAAGACCTTAACTCTGTTAATGCTGATTATATAAACAGGCTGATGGCGGAGAAAACCATTACGGTTCTTTCCGATAAGAAGAATTTAATACCACTGGGGCGGCTAGATACATTGCGTATTGCATCACTAATGATTGGCGATACTGCTGAAAATGTGTTTCAGTCAAGGTTAGGTAACTATGCCCCGGTTGATAATTATAACATGGACACCCATAGTTCAGACAGTGTCAGGAATGTACTATATCAGAAACTAAAAAGCTATAATCTTCTGATTATAGGAGTGAATCATACCAGCGGGCATCCCCAGGATACATTCAGCATTACAAGGTCGGCAATAAAGATGATTGATACGCTTGAAAAAACCAAGTCTGTAATACTTGATTTGTTTTCCGATCCCTATATTCTTTCATTCCTTCCGCGGGTGGCGCAAAATGCTGCTGCACTTATTATGTCCTACCAAAGCACTCCCTATATATTAGATTATTCCGCGCAACTTATATTTGGCGGAATAGGAGCAATGGGAACACTTGCCATTTCCGCCTCTGATGAGTATAAGCGTGGGTCAGGCTCATGCACTCCAAAAACCCGCCTGGAGTATACAATTCCGGAAGAACTGGGAATTCCTTCGGCAAGCCTTTCCCGGATAGATACTATTGCAAATTGTGGTATAAAGCAAAGGGTTTATCCCGGATGTGTAATACTGGCGGCAAAAGACGGGAAGGTTTTTTATGAAAAAACATTCGGAACCCAAAACTATAAAGACACTGTGAGGGTTCGGTTGGATGATCTGTATGACCTCGCCTCTATAACAAAAGTTGCGGCAACCACTATAGCATTAATGAAGCTCGCAGATGAAAAAAAGATTGACGTGGACGGTAATTTGTCTTCCATACTACCGGAAGCAGATGAAAGCAATAAAAAAAATATGCTTATTAAAGATATTCTTACGCACCAGGCAGGGCTCAAGCCCGATATTTGGTTCTATAAAGAAACAATGGTAGGGAATGATTATAGGAAGGGGATATATAGCCCTCTTGCAAGTGACCAATATCCTTACCCGGTTGCAAGCCATCTTTTTATCCGGAAAGATTATAAAGACAGCATTTTTCATGAAATCTTGCAATCGCCGGTGGATAAAAAACCGGTATATAAGTATAGCGATTTGGGAATGATACTTATGGGGTTTGCCATCAATAATCTGTCAGGCGAACCACTTGATAAATATGTTCAGAAAATTTTTTACCGGCCCATGGGCTTGCAAACTATGATGTTCAATCCGATATACAAGCTGACTGTTTTAAGAATTATACCTACCGAGTACGACAGCGCTTTTAGAAAACAATTGCTTTGGGGTACTGTTCATGACCCTTCGGCAGCTATTTTGGGTGGTGTAGCAGGGAATGCAGGGCTTTTTTCCGATGTAGCCGATCTTACCGCGCTTATGCAAATGTTGTTGCAAAACGGTACTTACGGAGGACAAAAATACCTGGATAGTTCAACAGTGAAAGAATTTACATCCTGCGTCTATTGTGATAAAGGCAACCGGCGCGGATTAGGTTTTGACAAACCCGAAACAGACAAAGCGAAAGAAAATCCTACATGCCGTTCAGCCTCTTCGGAAAGTTACGGGCATTCGGGATTTACAGGAACCTATGTTTGGGTTGACCCCAAATACGGAATAGTGTATGTGTTCTTATCCAATAGGGTGGCTTCGGGTTCAAGCGATAATAAACTCGCTAAGCTTGGCATCCGAACAGAGATACAGGAGGTCATATATAATGCATTGGGAATAAAATAAATTATTGTTTTGCCATTAGATGAATAGTATGCAATACCTGAAAGCACTACCACTGTCAAAAAAAGTATTTTATTTAATGATGGTGGTTTTTGGTTGTATGTTTTATACAATCGTAATTGCTAACCATTATTATTTCCGCACACATGCATTTGATTATGCCGTTTACAATTTTGCTTTTTGGGATTATTCACATTTTCACATGAGTATAATTCCCGCTATGCGTGTGTATAATTCCCCGGCTACATTTATGCAAGATCACTTTTCGCTGACACTGATGTATTTCGTTCCTGTTTACTGGCTACTGAACTGGCTTACGGATAGCTACACGTTGCTTTTAATACTTGTTACGCTTATATTATGGAGTGCATGGGCATTATACCGGTTAATAAAATTAAAGACCAATGATGACTGGTTAGCGGTAATTTCAGTTTTGTATTATTTCCTATTGCAAGGGCGATATGCTTCATTTAGCGCGGAGAGCAATATTTTAACATTGATATGTTGTTTCGTTCCAATTTTTCTGCTCTATTTTGAATTAAAAAAATATGGTATTGCTTTTATTGTTTTTATTCTTCTTTTATTTTCAAGGGAAGATATGTCCCTGTGGTTTATTTTTATTTTAATTACACTCCTTATCTGGCACCGGAAAGAAAAGAATGTTGTCCAATATTGTGCCGCAGGAATTTTATTATCCGTAGGGTATTTTGTGCTCCTTTTCAAGGTCTTTATACCCATGGTAGAAACCGACCGAATTCATTATAAGCTTTTCCAATACTCCATCTTAGGCAATAGTCCTTTGGATGCACTTTTGTATTGTTTTGAGCATCCTATAAATACGTTTAAACTGCTTTATGAAAATCCATCGGCTAATCATATATACGATGGAGTGAAAATGGAATTATATACGGTTTACTTGGTTTCGGGAGGTTTTTTACTGTTCCTTCGCCCGCAATATTTTATATGGTTTATTCCTATTATAGCACAAAAAATGTTTAATGATGATCCGGCTCGCTGGGGTATTATAGGTTATTATGCTATTCCGATAGTTACTCTTCTTCCTGTTTCGGTGTTTTTAATAATTTCCAAATTCAAAATAAAATGGGTAAGGTATTCCCTCGCTGTGCTGGTTTGTATACTTGCCCTGTCAGTAACATGGTATAAGATGAATGCTTCTAATCGTGTAATAACCTGGGAAGATACAACGAATGAAAATATTTTTGGCCCTAAGTTTTTTCATCCCGGCTATGATGCTGCAAAAATTCATACCGATTTAAAATTAATACCCCCCGATGCTAAAATATGCGCTTCACAATCTATTCTTTCGCATTTATCTCAACGCAGTTATGCTTATGAATTTCCTGATGTGGAAGATGCAGAGTATTTGGCGGTATTTACATATCGGGATTATTATCAGGCAAGTGACACCAGCTACTTAAGGGTACTGAATAAGTATATTTCAAGTCCTTACTGGGAGATCATTGCCAGTGATTCTCCTTTCTTGTTGATGAAGAAAACTACGAATGGTTCAAAAAAGGATATATTAACGGATAGTCTTGAATGCAATGCCAATGCAATTAGTGCTGACAAATTACATTTTATTGCTTCTAACGGGGATTTACTGGAAAATGCGGATACCCGGGACAGCCTAACGAAACATCATGGTAATTATTCAATCAAGCTGAACCAAACCAAGCAATATGGTTTTACCTGCCATGCAACAAATTTTAAACCGGGAGATTTATTGAAAATAAGTGTTTGGAAATATCCTGCGTTTAAAGATACGGGCAAATTAATAGCTTCCAGCGGAAAAGATTTTTATCAGACAGTTTCCGGAGGGAAAAATATTGATAATTCGGGATGGGAACAGTTGGTAATGTATATCACCGTACCGGCAGACAAAAACGATTTGGTTATTTATGCATGGAATTCGACCTCTGCCAATGTTTGGTTTGATGATCTGAAAATAGTCAGGCGGTCTTTCAGGTGAGTAGATTTTATAAAACTTTTATCTTTACCTTATTTATTATATGCAGCTCTTTAAAGGATTACCACTTTCTCATAAAATAGCATATTTTGTTATAGGGGTATTTGGTTGTATATTCTATACGATGGTTATTGCCAATCATTATTACTTCCGGACATATGCGTTTGATTATGGCACTTACAATTTCGCTTTTTGGGATTATTCGCATTTTCATGTAAGCATAAACCCAATTTATCGTGTGAATGAGAACGTTCACATGACATTTTTGCAGGACCACTTTTCGTTAACACTCTTGTATTTTGTTCCCGTTTATTGGTTGTTAAACTGGATCACTGGAACCTACACATTACTTCTTATTCAGGTTACTCTAATTCTATGGAGCGCATGGGCATTATTCAGGCTGATAAAATTGAAAACAAATGATGACTGGCTGGCAGTACTTTCCGTTTTATATTATTTCCTTTTACAGGGACGATATTCTTCATTTGATCTGGACTGTAATATTGACATACTTGTTTGCTGTTTTGTTCCTCCTTTTTTATTTTATTTCGAATCGCGGAAATATCTTGCCGCTTCTATTCTATTCTTTCTTATATTGTTTTCAAGAGAGGATATGCCTCTGTGGTTTATTTTTATTTTCTTTGTCATAATTATCTGGCACCGGAAAGACAAAAAAATTGTGAAGTATTGTATCTACGGGATACTCACATCTATTATATATTTTATTCTTGTATTTAAAGTATTCATACCTATGTGTGAAACTCCCGATAAGCATTACTCCCTTTTTCAATATTCCGCATTAGGAAATACCCCTTTTGAGGCCTTGGTGCAAGGCATTAAACATCCTATTGAGGCTTGCAGGTTGCTTTTCGTTAATCCATACAAGGACCGTACGTATGATGGTGTTAAAAAAGAATTTTACACAGTATGTTTTTTATCAGGTGGATTCCTGTTATTTCTCCGTCCGAAATATTTTATTTGGTTTATTCCTCTTATTGCTCAAAAAATGTTTAACGATGAACCTATCCGTTGGGGAATTATTGGATACTATGCTATTCCTATAGTTACCCTGCTTCCTATTTCGGTATTTTTAATAATTTCCGGATTTAAAATAAAGTGGCTACGGTATTCTTTATCTGTAATAGTTTGCCTCCTTGCCCTGTCAGTAACATGGTATAAAATGAATATACATAATCGAGCATTGGTATGGGGAAATACGGTCAAGGAGAATATTTTCGACCCTGAATATTTTCACCCCGGCTACGATGCGTCAAAAATCCATTCTGATCTGAAATTAATACCTCCTGATGCTAAAATATGCGCTTCTCAGTGTATTCTTCCTCATTTGGCGCAACGCAGATATGTTTTTGAATTTCCGGATGTTGAAGATGCGGAATATATGGCGGTATTTACCTACCGTGATTATTACCTGACAGATGATCGTACTTATAAAAAAGTACTGGATCAATATATTTTAAATCCTGCTTGGAAGATTATTGCGTACGACCCGCCTTTCCTTTTGATGAAGAAAATCATTGATGTGCCCAAAAGCTAATTTAATCTAATGGTTTCTATCTGATCTTCTTCCCGGCCACAAAGTCTTTTAAGTAGAATGGCTCATAATAGGCAACATCAGCAAACTTCCTTTCAGCAAAGTATTCTTCAGATAGAGGAACCATATTTTGAGCTGAGGCATACACATCATCTACCCATATGCGGTGCTTATCGTCCGGTGATGACAGTGCTTTCATTTTAGGCATGCCATCGCCCGCAAAGGCAATTTCACTTTCGTTAAGCAAATCTGTATAAGAATAGTTGTCAAGGATTTTAGCCTCCACCGGCAAAACTTCTTTGCCTTCATAGTCATATAGTGCAGTATAAACTTCCAATCTTCTTGCATCAATCATGGAGCAGTAGTAAACATCCTTCCTTTTAATGATCCTTGCAGATGCGAGCGCTATTGCTTTAAGGGTTGGTATTGCAAGCAATGGTTTATCAAGGGCATAACATAATCCCTTAGCCGTGGATGTTCCGATTCGTAGGCCGGTATAGGAACCGGGGCCTGTACCTACTGCAATGGCATCTAATGCAGAATAGGAGAGCTCTGCCTGTTCCATAAGGATATGTATAAACACTGCCAGTTTTTCGGCATGAACATTGGGTTGTGCTGATTCCTGCAAGGCAATTACCCTCCCGTCTTTTGAAAGAACTGCAGAGCATACTGCCGTAGAGGTTTCTATGTTAAGGACGATTGCCATTATAGTTTTAAAAGAAGGTGTACAAAGATATAATTACACGGGTAAATGAAAAAAATACCTGTTTGTATGGTGTATTAATAAATAATTACTAATATTGCATCGCGTTTCCCCCTCGTTTTTCCAAAGACATATTATTTCCAACATAGTATTTTCTCTCCCCCTCTTTGTTCACAATCAATCTATTTTATTAAATAATTAAACATGTACGACATTCTTGAACTTAATGGCAAATCGCTGGCTCAACTGAAAGATATAGCCAAAGAAATGAACCTCCCTAAAATGGACCATTTAAAGAAACAGGATCTTGTTTCAAAAATATTAGATGCACAGCTTTCGGCTCCTGCGGGTGCCCCGGAGGCAAAAGAAACACCCGGAGCCTCTTCTCATGCTGATGATACTCCTATTATAACGGCTGAAAAACCGGAAAGTATCGAATTTGAAGCTCCAATGGAGCAGTTGTCTGACCTGAATACAGATGAGAATAAAGCCCTTCAGGTAGAAACGCCTTCGAATAGTAAACATGTTTTAGGTTTTGATGAATTTGTAGCCACCAATAAGGAAGCACCTTTAGATTTCGGCTTCGGCGATAAACCTCAGGAAGTCCCCAAACCTAAAGAGCCTGCTTATAACTTCGATAATATTGTTCAGGCTGAAGGCGTACTTGAAATTACCCCGGACGGATTCGGATTCCTTCGTTCTGCCGATTACAATTACCTTAACTCACCCGATGATGTATATGTTTCCCAAAACCAGGTAAGGTTATTCGGATTAAAAACCGGCGATACCGTACTCGGTTATGTACGTCCGCCTAAAGAGGGTGAAAAGTTCTTTCCATTATCTAAAGTAGAGCTTATTAACGGGAAGGCCCCTGATCTGGTTCGCGACCGCGTTCCCTTCGATTTCCTTACCCCGCTTTTCCCTTACGAGAAATTTAATTTGGCAGCACATCCCCAGGCAACGCTTTCCAGCCGCGTGGTAGATATGTTTACCCCCATCGGTAAAGGACAAAGGGGATTGATAGTGTCTCAGCCTAAGACCGGTAAAACGGTATTGCTTAAGGAAATTGCCAATGCCATTGCATCCAATCACCCGGAAGCATATTTATTGATACTGCTTATTGATGAACGTCCTGAGGAGGTAACTGATATGGCCCGCAGTGTAAAAGCGGAAGTAGTATCCTCTACCTTTGATGAACCGGCTGAGCGCCATGTTCGTATTGCCAATATAGTACTTGAAAAAGCCAAACGCATGGTAGAATGCGGCCATGATGTGGTGATACTGCTTGATTCCATTACCCGCCTTGCACGGGCATATAATACGGTATCTCCCGCATCAGGCAAGGTTTTATCGGGTGGAGTGGAAGCCAATGCGCTTCAAAAACCCAAGCGTTTCTTTGGCGCTGCACGTAAAATTGAAAACGGAGGCTCTCTCACTATTCTTGCTACGGCCCTTATTGACACCGGTTCTAAAATGGATGAGGTGATATTTGAAGAGTTTAAAGGAACAGGTAATATGGAGCTGCAATTGGATCGCCGCTTGTCCAATAAGCGTATTTATCCCGCTATTGATATTGTTGCTTCCAGCACCCGCCGCGATGACTTGCTGATTGACAAAGAAACTTTACAAAGGCTTTGGGTACTGCGCAACCACCTTACCGACATGACTCCCATTGAAGCTATGGAATTCTTAAAGGAAAGGCTTGCCCGTACCAAGTCCAACGGAGAATTCTTGATGACCATGAACGGGTAATCAGTCCCGATAGCTATCAGGAAACTGCCAAGCACTTCCATCTTACCGGGCCTCATTTCTGGAATTTGCAATCCAATATCTCAGTTAATTCGGTTTCATCTGATTTTTAGAGCAATAAATTAGAGCAAATTTGGAAAAAAATAATTTAATGAAGATTTAACATTATTGTTGTGAAACAACAGGATTTTATTTATACATTTACATTAAATAAACACTCCTATGAATGCAACTCCGGATACTATTAAAAGAATTGAAAAGGAATTGATAGATATTATTTCATTTCCTAAAGACGAAGTTCTAAAAAGCCCTGAAGAGATAAAAGACAGGAAAGCCAAGGCTGACAAAGCTATGATGCTTGGAAATTCTTTATCTAATAATAAAGTACAGATTGTTTTTGAAGATATTGCAGGCAAGAAGTTGGTGGAAACAACTGTGTGGGGTGTAACGGACCGGTATATATTGCTTAAAAGAGGCATGACACTGCCGCTTCACCGCATCCATGAGATAATCATTTAGAATTTTATCGTAAATCAAAAGTATAACACAGCCGAGTTATTTTACTCATGTATATAAACTCTCTTCACCCTGCCTGAAAGGCTTGTAAGAGTTTCGTAAGGTATGGTATTCATGTCTTTTGCAGTTTGAAGGAGGGAGGCAGAATCATCAAAAATTATTACTTCATCCCCTTCTTTTGCATCAATTCCGGTTATATCGATCATCAGCATATCCATACAAACATCGCCTACTACAGGTGCAAGTTTGCCATGTACTTTAATCTTTCCTTTACCGTTGCCAAACTCCCTGCTGATGCCATCGGCGTAGCCAATGGCAATCGTTGCTATGGTGCTGTTCTTTTCTAATACCCCCCGTTGGTTGTAGCCAATGGTCTCTCCTTTTTTCAAATGCATTACTTGTGAAATAACGCTTTTTAAGATGCCTGCGTTTTCCAGTTTGCGTTGTTCTGCAGCATCGTTGCCAACACCATAGAGCCCAATTCCGAGCCTTACCATATCAAACTGCGCTTCGGGGAATCTAGCAATTCCTGCTGAATTAAGTATGTGCCGCATAACAGGGTAGGGGAGAGCCTTTAGTATTTTATCACTCCATTGGGTGAATTTATTTATTTGTTCTTGTGTGAAATTTTTGTGTTTGTCAGAGCCGCTTGCAGCTAAATGCGAGAATACTGATTTCACTATTAATGCAGGTGTTTGTGCAAGCAGCGTAATGAGTTGCTCTATATCTTCTTCTGCAAAACCAAGCCGGTGCATACCGGTATCTAACTTTATATGGATAGGTAGTTTTTCATTACTGCCGCTATGTGCAACAGCTTCGGCAGCCATTTTCAGCGTGCGAAAACTATAGACTTCAGGTTCCATGCGGTATTTGAGAAAGAGGTCGTAGCTTCCCGGTTCGGGATTCATCACCATAATGGGAAGGGATATACCCGCATTGCGTAATTCCACACCCTCATCAGGATAAGCAACGGCAAGGTAATCGGCCCGGTGAAACTGCAGCATATTGGCAATTTCAAAACTTCCGCTTCCGTATGAAAATGCTTTTACCATCGCCATTATTTTAGTGGATGGCTTTAATAGGGAACGGTAATAAGCAAGATTATGTGCAATAGCGGCAAGGTTAATAAGCATTACTGTTTCGTGGGCTTTTTCCTGCAGTACCTTGCTTATTTTTTCAAATTCAAAGTTCCTGGCGCCTTTCAGCAGGATGGCTTCATCACGGAAATTAAACTCATGCAACTGTTTTAAAAAATCTGCTGTATTGGCAAAAAAATGCTTCTCCACATTGAATAATCCCGCATTGCGCGAAATGGCTTCTCCAATACCAATAAGCCGGGTATGTGGTTTAGCCTTCATGATACTTGCAATTTTTCCGTACAGTTCATTTTCTTCTTTTCCGCTTTGGGTGATATCGGAAAGTATGATTGTTTTATTCGAATTCTGTTCCTGCCTGTGCAAGAAATTTAACGCAACGGAAAGGGAATCGATATCTGAATTATAAGAGTCGTTTATGATGGTGCAGTTATTCATTCCCTTAAGCATCTCCATGCGCATCGCAACGGGTTGCAGTCCGCTCATGCGTTCAGCAATCATCGTATTTTCATACCCCGCAAAAAGCATATATGCCCAGCAATTCATGGCGTTTTCCACCGAGGCTTCATCCAGAAAAGGAATAGTGATACTTATTTCATTGCCTTTAAAGACAGCAGTTATATGGGTGTTTCCGGAGGATTGGCTAATATTTTTGATCTTTACATCCGCATCTGTTAGTGCCGACCAGGTAAAAAAACGTAATCCCGCATAGGTGGAATTATATTTAAGAGCGTGGTCAATATTTTTATAATGACGGCAGTAGATAAGCGTCTTCACATTTTTGAAAAGCTTCATCTTTTCTTCCACTTTCTCCTGGGTTTCTTTAAAATTCGCCCCATGCGCTTCCCCAATATTGGTAAATATCCCGGCACTTGGCGAAATAATATGCTCCAGCTTTTCCATTTCACCGGGCTGCGAAATTCCGGCTTCAAATATTCCCAATTCATGCGTATTATCCATTTGCCAGATTGACAGTGGTACGCCCACCTGAGAGTTATAGCTCAACGGGCTTTTTACAACATTTTTATCGGGAGAAAGTAACTGGTAAAGCCACTCTTTTACAATGGTCTTGCCATTGCTTCCGGTAATTGCAATAACAGGAATATCAAATTGCTTCCGGTGAGAGACTGCAATTTGTTGCAGGGCTATTAATGTGTCATTAACGGTTATAAAAGCGGCTTCTTTGTAGTTGGGACTGTCTTTAAATTCGACATTTACAAGGAATATTCGTACCCCCTTTTCATAAAGTTCTTTAATAAACCGGTGCCCGTCATTGTTGGTTGTTTTCAATGCAACAAACATAACCCCATCAGGCTCGGCAAGGGTGCGGCTGTCAATCAATAGCTGTTTGACAGGCATTTCGTTCATGGAAGATTCGCACTTCAGTTCTATCTTAAGAATAGCAACAATTTGAGAAATAGTATATGCCATAACAGGTCAAAGTTACAAAAATGACCTCACGCAGCCTCCTCTAACGAGGAGAGAGTGGAATGTACTACCTTTGCTTCTAATTGCCTCATTTTGTTAGAAAAGATCACAGACGGTTTAAATATTGCTTCCAAGCTTTCTGCCTATAAAATTTGGAACGGGGGAAAGGTATTGTTCAGTTACCAGTTGTCGCGGATTACCGGCAAACCCTCGCATATGGGACTGCCCATTAGTATTTCATTTGAACCTACCACTTCATGTAACCTCCGCTGTCCTCAATGTCCAAGCGGACTTCGGGAGTTCACCCGGAATACCGGGATGCTGAAAGATGACTTTTTTAAAGAAGTGATAGATGAGTTTGCGCCGCATCTTGCCTACCTGACTTTTTATTTCCAGGGAGAGCCATATCTTAACCCGAAGTTTCTGGATATGGTAAAATACGCCTCCTCCAAACGGATCTATACTGCTACATCTACCAATGCACACTACCTAACCCCGGATGTTGCCAAAAGCACTGTAGAATCGGGATTAGACAGATTAATTATCTCCATTGACGGGACTACGCAGGAAACCTATTCCTCTTATAGAATCGGCGGCAGGCTTGATAAGGTGCTGGAGGGTGCAAAAAATGTTGTTGAATGGAAAAAGAAATTAAAATCTAAAACACCATATCTTATATTTCAGTTTTTGGTTGTAAAAGCCAATGAACAGCAGATACCGGAGGTAAAAGCTCTTGCTAAGGAGATTGGAATAGATGAAGTGAGGTTGAAAACAGTTCAGATATATGACCACGAAAATGGCAGCCCTTTGATACCTGAGCAGCAAAAATATTCCAGGTATAAAAAAGATTCTTCAGGCAAATACGCCATAAAGAATAAACTGCTTAATCATTGCTGGCGGATGTGGAATTCTTGCGTAATAACATGGGACGGGAATGTGGTTCCCTGTTGTTTTGATAAAGATGCTTCTCATCCTATGGGGAATATAAAAGACCAGTCATTTAAAGAACTTTGGAATAACGATAATTACCGCAATTTCAGGCAGGCACTCTTACGCTCACGCAAGGGAATTGACATCTGCACCAACTGCACCGAAGGAACAAAGGTCTGGGGATAGGCCTCCTATAAACAAAAAAGCCCCGCAGTTATGCGGGGCTTTTAAAGTTTAGAGTTCGGTATTTACCTAATGAGTTGGAGGTAACCGTCTTTCTTATAAGTGGTATTCTGGCAGGTACCTGTAATTATATAATAGTATACACCGGCAGGTGCCTGGCCACCGCCTTGGGTATTACCATCCCAATACTTATACTGATCGGTGGTGCTGAACATTTGTTTACCCCAACGGTCAAATATGGTAATGGACCAGGCAGCCATATTCTCTGTTTTAATGTAGAATATTTTATCCAACCCTAAGAGTCCTGCGTTGGATGGAGTAAAGACGTTAGGTATGGTGAGGTTGAAACAAGGTACCTCTACATTGACGGTTACCGGCACCCCAAGTGAGCAGTTGCTGGCATCTACGCCTGTCACTGTGTATGTTGTAGTTATCAGTGGCGATACTTTTACTGAATCGCAAAGCGGAGGATTTAAACAGGTTACAGCCGGAGACCATGTATATGATACTGAATTACCGCTTGCCACGAGGATAGCCCCACCGGGAGTCAGTGTATCATTTATTAAGGTCAATGTTTGAGGGCAACAAGCATTGATATTCGGATAATTGGGTGTTATTTCCGCTGATTTGCTTGCCTTACAACCGTTCGAAATCGTTACGGCATAAGTTATAGTATCCGGTGGGCTTATACAGATGGTATCCGTAGTCTGCCCGTCGGGAGACCATAAAAAGCTGTTCGGAGAAGGGATACCTGTATAGGTTGCCCAAATACAAATCTGCTGGCCGGCACAGAAAATTTTAGGAGCACTGATACCGGGGGTGCCTTCTGTTCGTAATGTGATTGTAAAGGTTGTATCATGGCTGCAGCCCAATTTGTTGTAGGCTGTTACGGTTACCGTTGAATCGGCTTCAATAAATCCGGTAGTATAGGTAGTAGTGGTTTTGCCATTGCTCCATCTGTAAGTAGCCGGGCCATTGGGGTTGTTAACGGACAGTGTGTCTCTCACACCTTTACATTTCCAGTTGGTACCTGTAATTGCAGGAGCCGGGAATGGGACTACAGTAATAGTATATTGAGCTTTTATCGTATCGCATAATCCGCAAATAGTTGCAGTATAGATAGTGGTTACCGGCGGGCTGACTATGATACTGGCACTGGTAGAGCCTCCGGGGTTCCATTTGTAGGTTGCCTGTCCACCTATACCTCTGGCGGTAAGGGTTGCAGTACCTCCCGGACAAATGCTATCTAAGTTAGCAGTTACGCTTCCGGTTATGGGAGGAATGACCCGTATTGTTTTAGAAAGAGAATCAACACAGGAACCCGAATAAGAGTAAAACCAATACGTGGTGGTAACGAGGGGACGTACATGGATTTCCGAAGTCGTTTGGTTTCCGGGTTTCCATTTATACCTGAAGCCGTTGACGCCTTGAAGGGTTGTGGAATCTCCGGAACAAACACTGTCTTTACTCCAGGTAATTGCTGCAGTAGGATCAGGTACAACGGTTATCACATGTGTTGTATCATGACTGCAGGCACCATTCAGGGCTTGTACTGTTATGGTTTCTGTACCCGCTGGAGTAACAGAAATAGAGGTAGTGGTTGCGCCGCTGGGGAACCATTGATAATTAAGTCCGCCGGTAACATTTAAGGTTATCGTACCGCCCACACAAACTGAATCAGGCCCTGTTATTACAGGATGAGGCGTAGCTAAAATAGTAACGGGGAACGAATCTATAGAGAAGCAAGAACCTGCATTAATAGCTTTTATAGTTACAGTATAAGTTCCGGGGCCTGTAAACAAGTGAGCAGGATTCTTAAGTTTGGAGCTGTCATGAA
>Ga0206990_1116_pt1 | contig 14688 bp, 14 predicted proteins | sample Alteio_BWMinCont_8_FD_153283 | JGI IMG/M metagenome (GOLD analysis project Ga0206990, IMG submission 153283) | Enriched cells from forest soil in Barre Woods Harvard Forest LTER site, Petersham, Massachusetts, United States -... | ecosystem: Environmental > Terrestrial > Soil > Temperate forest >... | reverse complement strand
ACGCTCTCGCGAGCCCGTTTGTCTGCAAGGGAGACAACGGTCGGTTGCAGCCGAACTACTCCAGCGTAGGTGGCGATCTGGCCTCGGCTGCTCTTTCGAACGCCTACTATCCGGCGTCGGATCGCGGCGCCGCGCCGCTCTTTGAGAATTTCTTTATCGGCACTGGGGAGCGAATGCTCGGCAACGTGATACAGGAGTTCGTCTTGCCCAGGCTGACGCGCAAAGGCAGGAAGAAAGACTAGTCGTGGTCGTCCCGGGCAAGCGGCGCAAGACCCTTGCCACAATTCGTACCCGTCTATATCAATTGAACGCCGAAGTCGCCAAGAAATAGCGTTTATCGGAGTCAAGCTACCCGCTCGTTCGATGGGCTCGACTTCGACTTTGTTTCGGTTTGCTCTTCCGGGTTTACAACGACTTCGCTCACGATTTCCACTGTGATTCTGGGAAAGTGAACGCCGTGCCATTCCCGCCGAACTGCCGCGTATGCCGGACCTGCCAGTAAGACTGCCAGCAAACCGTGAAGAGCAAATGCGGGCCATAGCAGGTATCCGGTGAAGCCCTCCACCAAACTGAGATAGGCGATGTAAAGAGCTGCCAGCAGATTGTAAGTAAATAAGGCAGAAATCGCCTGTGCAGTCACAACCTCCTGTCTCGGCCAACAGGCCAGCCCCAGAGATAGAAGCCCTAGCCCACCCAAACGGCCTACCGCGACGCCGCCACTGCCGAGCGTGGCACCTATGAGTACATCGACAACAAAAGCCGGAGCGACAATCAGGGCACAGCCCGCTGTAACCTCAATCGCCGCTGCCACCGTCGCCAGCAACTTTGTGGTCATCCCAGTCTCTCCAACGGTTGAACAGTTTGCAGCAAGCTCCAGATCGCTGCACGCGAAGGTTACGGGATCATGCCGCACTGGATCAGCTTGTCGACGACCTGATCGGCGACGATGCCGACGAATTCGTGCCGCATCTGCGCGTCGTTTTTCAGCATCTCCATGGCTTTCTGCTCTCCAGCTGACGGTGGCTGTTTCTGCGCTTTCTGCTGCATCAACTGCTGGCAACTGGACGTCTGATACTTCTGGACTACCTTGTTGGCGACGGCGTCGACCACAGGATGTTGAGCAACGGCGACAGTCACGTAGAGGAAAGCAAGCAAGAGTGCGGTGAGGCAAGAACGCTTGGTCATAACTTTCTCCTGGTTTGGTGTTCGATAAACATAAACAGAATTCAATTCAAAGTGGAGGGAAGCTGGTCAGACAATAACGCTGACGCCCAACAATCCACCTCCCGATGCGCTTATGCTGGTGGCCACTGCTTGAACATCTTGGTGACGGCCTTCTGCACCATCTGCTGGTTCTTATTGCCATTGTTGTTCAGGGTGTTCTGAGCGATACCTCGCCAGATCAGACTCTGATTCTTCGCGTCATACAGATCGACTACCAGGGTTCCAATCACATTTTGCTCTGGGGTGATGCCCCCCATGCCACCGCCGATCCCGCGCATGCCCCATGCACTGTAGGAGGTCTGCTGTTTCAGCCCGCCGTTAGCGGTGACGATTACGCTGGGATTCTCGGATTCCTGCACTTTTTGCCAACCCTTGGCCTGTAGTGCCGAGTCGATATCCTGTTGCGCTACCTGCGCCAGAATCGAATTCTGGACCTGGTTCGCATTGTTCGACGCCCAGGCATAGGTGTGAAATTGTGAAAAACTTTGGCTATGGTTGAAATTGACCGAAACTTGTTGCCCGACGGCGAGCGTCGACGCGACGCACACCAGCATGGCGCACAACGCAAGTCTTGTTTTCATGATCATTCTCCTTCTTTCGTCCGATTCTTTGAATTCGATGGTTAGCGAGGTTTTTCCGCGGGGCCTGAACCGCATTCCATCACGTCAGTTAACTTCTAAATTTGGGGTCTCACAACTGTCAGAAAAGACAGGTCAGGAAAAATGTTCGAACTACAGAAAGAAGACAAGCAGCGGGGAAGGCAGCACGGCTGGCGCTTTATGAAGTTTCAGCTTGCAAACTCTCGCGGATACCCTGACCTCGACGCGACTGGAGCGTCAGCGAGGCGAATTTCCTTCCTACTATCCAGCAGCGCGTCTGGATTCGGTTTCCGCGGTGAAAGGTACGCGCGCATGGATCGTCGTACCGCGGTTTGGTTGCGATTCGACTGAAAACGTTCCGTTCACAAGTTTCAGACGTTCCTCCATGCTAATGAGGCCAAGCCCCCGGCTCTCTCTTTGCTTTTCGTGTTCGCTGTCAAAGCCCGCGCCGCGGTCGCTTACCGTAAGATGAATCTCATCCGACGTTCCCCATAATTGCACTGCAACCTGCCGAACCCCACTGTGTTTCGCTGAGTTGTTCAGGGCTTCCTGCAGAACTCGGAAGAGGCAAAGAGAAATGTCCGGATCCAATGGGCTAGGCAGATCGTGGGTTTGGAAATCAATTTCCACTTTCTGCTGTTCGCCAAACTCCTTGCAGAAGCCTCTTACGGCGGTCGTTATGCCCAGATATTCCAGCTTCGCCGAATGCAACCCATGGGATAGAGATTGAATGTCGGTGGCTATATTGACCGTCTGCTTCTTTAGTTCGTTGATCCGGCTGCGGACTTGGGCAGGCAGATTGAAAGAGCCCTCCTGTAGTTCTCCAATCTCGATAGTTAACATGGCCAGACGTTGACCGATGTCGTCATGAAGCTCCCTTGCAATCCGCCTGCGTTCCTGCTCTTGCGCCGCAATGAGCTTGCGACTGACGCGGGCGAGAGCCGCTTCTGCCAGCTTGCGCTGTGTGATATCTATGAACGCGATCACAGCTCCGACAACCTGGTCCCCTTTTCGCTGTGGATAGGCCCAGTATTCGGCCGGAAAACTTGTTCCGTCAGCCTTCCAGAGGACCTCGTCGTCGACGTGCACTCCCTCTCCCGCTCGGAATGCGCGAAGAACCCGGTACTCTTCCACAGGCAACGATGTTCCATCTGCACGAGCGTGATGAATCAGAGAATGCATGCTCTTGCCGAGAAGTTCATCAACGCGTTCATATCCCAAAGAGCGTAGACAAGCTGGGTTGCAGAATGTACATCGGCCTTCGACGTCAATTCCATAAATAGATTCTGCAGTCGAGTCGAGAAGCAGTCGGAGTTTATCCTCACTTTCGCGGAGCGCCTCTTCTGCCTGTCGCCGATCGGTGATGTCCCGCTGGATCCCCCAGGTCCTCATCAGCATTCCATTTTCGACAATCCCGATCATGCTGTTCAGAAATATTTTGGCGTTTCCTTGTGGGTCCACCTCACGCGATTCGCGGTCGACTACCCGATACCCGCCGCGGACGTAGTCGCGAGTCAACTCGATGTTTACGGGATTGTCCGCATCCACGGTTTCCGTGAGCCGCTTACCCACAAAAGTGCCCCGTGACATCCCATACATGCGCGCCAATGCGTCGTTGCACTCGGCCAAATAAGACTCATGCAGAATGCGCTGAACCTGTTCCTCTTCGGGCAAGTCCACGGGAATTGGCAGGTCGAGTTCCTGGCAAAAAATGCCTTCCGAGCTCTGTTCAACGAACATACGGTAATTCAACTCGCTCCGCTCCAGAGCCTCCTCGGCTCGCTTGCGCTCGGTGATGTCAGTGCCAGCCCCAAGCATGCACGGCTCACCATGTAGTTCGATCAATTCGCCAGTTGACAAGCCGATGCGGACACTGCCGTCTTTCATGCGGAAACTGGTCTCCACGTCGCGGAGACGGCCTTCGGATAGAAGCCGGTTCGTGAGCTCTATGCGCTCGGCCGGTTGCGTCCAGAACCCAATGTCGAACGGCGTCTTTCCGATGACCTCGTCACGGCGCCAGCCGGTAACGTGTTCAAAAGTTTCGTTAACGTCGATGTAGCGATGGTCTTTGAGACTCGTTAAAGTAAGTATGATTGGGCTTTGCCGGAATGCTTTCGAGAACTTCTCTTCTGACTTCTTGAGTGCCTCTTCCGCTTGCTTGCGTTCGGTCACATCGACACCGCACCCGATGTAACCGATAAAAGAGCCATCCTGGCCAAACCTTGGCACGCCAATGTCGATCACCCATTGATATTCTCCATCATGCCGTCGCAGGCGATACTCAATTCTGAACTGCTCACGCCGATCAAACGCCTGGGCATAAGTATCCATGCATCTCTGCAGGTCCTCGGGGTGAACTCCTTTCGTCCAGCCGTTCCCAAGTTCGGACTCGATCGATCGCCCGGTGAAGTCCAGCCAGGGCTTATTGAAGTAAGTACAGAGCTTGTCGGTATTCGACATCCAAATCAGCGCAGGTGCGGTATCCGCCACCAAGCGGAAGCGCTTTTCGCTTTCACGCAGGCTCTGCTCGGTCTGTTTACGTTCTTCGACAAGAACTGCAAGAACCATGAAAGGCGTCGCGGCGAAAAACAAGAATAATTGCAGCGACACCACATTGTTGAGTGCATCTGATCCAATGAAGGGGCCGCGGCCGTGGACTGCCCCCCAAGTCGAGAGAAAGGCAACTACGATCATTGAGGTGCTGATTCCCATCAATCCGAAGCGTAAAGCGGACCATAAAAGAAACGGTAAGAGCGAATAGAGCAGTACCGGGCTGCTCCTGCCAGGAACTGCGAAAGCGGTATAGCCCAACAGCGCCAACCCGGCGACTAGCGAGCACGCTTCCAAGTAATAAAGACGAGGCTTGTTTGTCCATTCCTGTTTCGAGCTTACCCACGTGAGGATCGCCGGTGTAAGAGTAAGGAGGGCTAATGCCTCGGTGAAGAAACTTGTTTTCCAGCGGAGCCAATAGTCTCCGTTTAAAGCGACGGTGCTAACAAATGCACTCGTGACAGGAGCTAGGATGACTGCAAAGAGCGAATACTTGCCCAGGGCTTTTACGCTATTCAGACGGATAACGCCGGCGAAGTAGTAACTAACGCCCAAAGCGGCGATCAGAATCTCGACCGTATCGGCCAAAATAAGAAAGGATGTCGAACGAAGCGTCAAGCCTGCCTGCAGATCATAAAGAACAAATCCGGCCAATCCTGCCGCCATCACGATTGGCCAGATATTCCGCGGAACTAATAGCAGAACCGCGACAAGAAATGCGCAGCCCGGCCAAATCGGCCAAACCATCTCGGGTCGCAATACCAATGATCCACCAAGCTTGGCACAGACGTAGGACAGGACGGCTACGAGGCACGCCAAGCCTACGGTGTGGAGCGGAGAATCATGATTCGGGGTTCGCGACGATCGACGACTCTGGGCAGAATTCATACACACCTTCAGCCATGGAAAGAAGTTCCAGGCAACTGCTTTCGGCAACACGGAGATTCGCCCGCGAGTCAAATCCGCGAAGGCATTTTTCCGTCGCCCAAATAAGCGTTAGTACTAGAGAAAGAGTCCGGTGCCGTAGTCGATCTGCCCGCGAACAAGCTGTATCACAAGCCCAGCACCCGGTGGCGCGTACCGTATGTTATACGCGCGTGGCGCGTGCTGGCAAGGTGAACTCGGCGCGACCGCCCAGTGCGATGGGGACAAGCCAAGCATTTGGCTGTTAACTTTACCAGTTGTGCTTCCGCTGTCTCGAGGATATTTAGTTCAAGTGAGGAGCTTCTCATTTTGGCTTTGACCTGAAACAATCATCTTTGTGCAACGAATTACTCGGTTGCGACTGGCACTTAATTCACGCAAAATCAGGGTTGATGTTACTGGAGCCGAGATTCGGCTAATCTAGATGTGCTGTATGGTGACTGACTCACGCATCTGGCCGGGTGATCCGCCATATGGTTGCAGAACCTTTTAACATCATGGAGAACACCTTATGAAAAACGTATTGCTGGGAGTAGGTCTGCTCATTGCCGTTAGCTCGTTGCCGGCGCTTGGACAAAAAAAGGAACAGGATCGCGTCGAGAACGCGGGCAGAGTGATGCAGGAAATTGTGAATATTCCGGACGATATTCCGCAAGACGTTCTCGACAAGGCGGATTGTGTTGTCGTTTTACCCTCCGTGCTCAAATTTGCTATTGGACTTGGCGGGAGCTATGGCCGGGGCGTGATGACCTGCCGCGGCGGCACGGATTTCAAGGGTCCATGGGGCGCTCCGACCATGATGGCGCTGGAGGGCGGAAGTTTCGGCTTGCAGTTGGGCGGGCAGGCGACCGATTTCGTACTGCTGCTGATGAGCCCTCGGTCAGCCGAGAATATCCTCGTCAGCAAGGTAAAACTGGGCGGTGATGTCTCCGCTGCCGCTGGTCCGGTCGGGCGGAACGCTTCTGCGGAAACCGATGTAACCCTGCGAGCCGAGATACTTTCCTATTCGCGAGCTCGTGGACTGTTCGCTGGAATCTCCTTGGCGGGCTCGACCCTGCGAGCTGACAACGACGCAAATAAGAGCTTGTACGGGAAACAGGTGAGCGCGCAAGACATCGTGTTCAAAGCTGCGGTGCCTGCGCCAGCCTCGGCTGAGTTGTTGTTGGCCACGCTCAACAAGAAGTCGCCCAAGAATAAGTCGAATCCTGGCCGCGGTTAGGTAGATCGATCTTTTGTAGTCCCAGAAGAGGCATAGTAGTCACGATCGGAGGCAAAGACATCGCACTCTTCAACGTCGATGGAACGGCCTGCGCGATGGGCGATGGTTGTCTTCACCGTTGAAATCTGACCGTCCGCGAAAAGTCGCCATGTCTTACAGCCCGGCGAGATATGCCACGAACAGCATAGCCAAGGTTCCATCCATTACTGCTACGGCTGTCATCGCGACCGTTCGTCTCGCGGTCCGAAAAAGATCAGCACAACGATGGCCAACTTCTCGATGACGGCAGCCGTCAAGATAGGGACGCGAGCAGCGGGGACGTACGCGCTGTACACGGTCAATGCGCAGACCACAAAGAGCAGCGCTCCCCAACGCCTGATGAAGATAGCGTCGAGAACCTCGCAGAACGGATGCTTGAGCGCATCACAGTCGCCGCGACAACTGACCATCGCGAATCATCGTGGGCGGTCCCTAGGGACGATCAGTCCTGCTAAAATCGGCTATCGCGCGGAACATTGCTTCTCGATGGTCTTGATAGAGGTGATGGTTAAAGCCACCGAGGCCGCACCCGTCCTTGTTGAGGAGCTGGAACTCGTTCTCAGCGACGGTGATTCCTTCCCAGTCACTTCCACCTGTTGTCCCAGGTAATGGCTTAGTTTTATTTTGCCAGTAGCTTGAAGTTGATAGGTCATACCTGGGTCCAGCCTCATTAGTATGTAGTCGCCGGCAGATCTGCTTACGCAGCCCTGCACCGTTACTTGTCCTGTGGAAGTATTCGAACTTTCTTGTGCTAAGACAAAGCTGCCCAGCAATAACGGCACAAACCACAGTCTTCTCATGCGGATTCCTCTTTCATAATTACAGAAGAGAGTTGTTCGGTTCATGAACATTGGTCCTCCCTTCGGTCAGAAAAACTTAATACGACTCGGCGGTCGATGAGAAAGCCTACTCCACAGGCTTCCAAGTATCGTCAGGATTGAATCCCGCGACGGTGGCCGGATGGGTGTGAGGTGAAACCCAAGGCTTTGTCGGCAATTACTTTGCAGCTGCTGTCGTTGTCTCATCAACCCGGTCCCATCGGAGGCGTCGGCCTTTGTGAATTCTGCCGCTGCGTAGTCCATTTCTTGCTTCTCAGGTGTAATGACCTTGATTGGCGCGCTACTGAGATTCGCAATCGTGGAAGCTGACGCTGCCTCTGACTGGGGCCCCAACTCTGGCCCCTCGGGGAGATGTATCACCGTCGGGGAACTAATTTGAATCTCGAGTGAACCGCTCGGGGCCACTCTTGCGCACCTCGGCCAGTGAGGGCAAGTTTTCGACCGCATGGTCATGCGCTTCCAGTCCGATGAACAATTCCGTCGGCCTTCATTTTGGGAGCCGACTGGATGATGCCTCACCTTCTCGGCCGGAGCAATTGACGGCAGCTAATTCGTGACTCTGTCGGTGCAAGCATCCGGATTGCCTCCGTTCACGCGGAAATCCATGGCATGGAAGTCGAGCGTGAAGCTCGAAAATGAACTGAGGGCGTCTTCGCCGACATTGCCGTAGAACTCATCAGGCAGTCTGGTGGCTCCCGTCAGAACCGAGATGTCTTTGATGCTCGTGCAAGTCCCCCCAAACTCCACGGTTAAGCTGGAGATCTGTCGTGCAGGAAACATCAGGGTTCCGCCCGCTCCCAAAAGTTCCAAGCCAACCTGTTCGCCCACATAGATAATTCCTCTGCTCTCTTTGTAGAATTGCGCAGACAATATTGTCCCCATCGACCCAGTGTCGAGTGTGAATAGTTGTTTTCCGCTCCCGAAATCAGCCACAATCAATGGGGTAAACGTATCGAGAAAGAAGTTGTGAGAACTTGTTTTGTTGCTCGGAACTTTGTAGGGACTGAAGTCAATTCGCCCGTCGCGATAGAAAGTGACTTTGTCGAGAGCCGCTAGTACGGGGAGACCTAAACACCCCTCTATTCGATAGTCCAGCTTGGAAAAGCTCAACTCGGAGTCGTCGACGACCAGCACAGCAACATTGCGGAGAAGTGCTGGACCGAGGCGAATTTCCGGAATGACCGCTGTACGAACCGACACAAAGAGGCCTGCTATCCCCTGCGCGGTGTCGCTGCCAGTTGAAGTTTCAAGACCGAGCTTGTTCGCGACAGACTGGCTGACTACCGATAAATTGGCTCCGCTATCAACAATCCAAGATCCGGAGTAATTGCCCGAGGTGACTGGAACCTGGAACAATCCAAAAGAATCCCTCTTTCCCGGGATTGTGAATGCACCAGTAGTCGCAACCGTCTGTCTTGGCGCGTTGCTGAGCAGACTCCAGCGCGAGGCTTCTTTCGCCGCACGACATTCGGACGTTTTCTCTTGTTGCTCCGCCAGCCGATCCGCCTGCAAATAAAATCTAGCGGCTTTCGCGTAACGAAAGCTTTTGGCGTAGTTATCCGCAAGTGTGCATAAAGCAATTTCCGCACGAAGGGGATTGATAACTAGAAGGCTAGGTATCAGGGGTTCAAGCAAAAAAAAAGACTTTTGCACGTGATTAATTCGGTTTGCCAGTACACCTTGAAAATAAGCGCGACTCAACGGTGGCAGTCCCGATGCGGTGGACAAAAGGGAATGCTCTAGCTCGATGTATTGTCTTTGCTGCAGCAGTACATCCAGGTTTACTGGGTAATCCTGTGTTTGTCCCCACAGTAAGGAGGATGTCCAGGTCAAAACGAGGAAAAACGAGAGTCGTGTCGCGCGCAGGCGTTTAATGAGATCCCGACCGTCCATAACCGTTCCTCATCAGCAAGTAGTTCCAGATGTACTGGCATTCTGCACGCGCTCTAAAACGCTGCTACCCGAGCGAGGCCGAGAGCCCTTTGGGTTGTCTCATCAGTGCAGCATCAGAGGGACACAAGGACCACTGTTAGTTGTTACAGCGTGAGGATAGTCGCGGGTCGCGTGGAGATGTTGACCCACGCTGCTCTATGAAAAATGGCTCCGGCGATTTGGAAGAATTCTGTCAGAGGTCTCGGCGGCCAAGCGTTGCGCTGGAGTGCCGCAACACATCAACAGATCAACATGGGGAATGCGCCATCCACGTGATTCGACCAGACGAAAAGTGGAAGACCCTTGGTGACTCAGCATCAAAACACCGAGCACCGAGATCAGTGAACGCCAATCCGGATGACTGCAGAACGAGTAGACAGTTAAGGATGCTCTTTGTAGTCTTTTTTTACACTGATCCCAGGAAAATCTTGTTAGATTCAAATTTCCCCGTGGCACTGCCCTTTCCAAGGCAGCGTGAGCAGTCAATACGCTTGACTCGAGCAAGTCGCCGAGCCGATCGGAGCGGACCTCACCGAAACGAGGTTCGCTTTCTTCCTACGTGTGCTTCAGCCGAGAGGTTAGGGGCAACTTTGATGAACGTCACTTTGTTGGAGGCGCCGACCGACTAAAACACGCGGCCCAGAGCATTGACTCCCAGCCCTAGCTATCGAATCTCGCCCGCCTCAGACCTGCAACCGGCTTACTACCCGGCGGGCAAGATGGCGGGCTGCTGAAGACGAAACTCGAGTAGAGTCTCGCTCGGTATCGAAAGCTGTTGCCCTTTCTTGGAAGCGGCGACGGCTGTTCCACCGGCAGCACCGGCGAGCACACCAATGCCAGCTCCCTTTCCTCCCCCTGCTAAGCCGCCGATGAGGGCACCCAGCCCCGCACCGCCAACAACCTTTTTCGCCGTCTTCGATCCTTCTCCGCTCCCTTTGACCTCATACGTGCTGGATACAAGCGGATAGGCTGTCCCGTTAATCACGATATCGGTCAGCTCCAGTGTCAGCTCGGAACTGCCAGACATTCTTCCGGCGGATGAAGCCGAAGCGAGCTGGCCGTAAACTGTTGTGCCTCTCGGCGCCACCACCACATCCATGGCTTGCAGATTTGTCTCGAGGGTCGCGGTGAAGCGATAGCCCGCTTTTTGTTTGTTGGAGTCCACGGAATCGATCATTCGTATCAGAATCCGCGTTCCAGCCGGAACGGTGATGGTCTCTGCTTTCTGGGCTGCGGCGAATGTCGCCGCGGTTGCCAGTCCCGCCAGGATTGTTGCGGCCCAAATAATTCCATTTCGCATTTCTTCTCCCCTCTCCTCGGAATTTACGAACCTTGCCCAACAATCGGCAGCGAAGAAGCAATTTGGAGGTCTATGATCAAAAGCAGTTGGCTTTCAACTTGAACGAAGCGCGCTGCCGTAACTGCTCCCAATGCCTCTTTGACTCGGTCATAGTATTTGGCAAGAAGTTCGGAGCGCTGCTTTTGATATGCCAACGCATTCTGCACAAGCTGGTCAGCCTTCGTATCGGTCATCTCCGAGTATGAATCTGCATACTCCTGAATGTTTGCCACTCTTAAGTTATTCACCTTCGTTAAGTCTGCGTCGTACTCGCTATAGATGGGCCAGAATTTTGCTGCATCAGCCGCGCTCAATTGCATAACCGCGCCCATCATCTCCGCCTTCTGTTGCCGCACGTCGGAGCGTAGGAGCTCGATGTATTCTTGGATGTTTGTCTTCTGGGAGTCCCCATTCGGCGATGTGCTTACCTGCGCTCCGGTTTTATTTGGTTGCGTCTTATCTTGCGACCACGCGGCCGGGACAAGAACCAACAACATGAAAACCAGGATCCAAGCTTCTGTCTGTTTCTTCATCTCTTATCCTCCATGAAAAGCAGGCTAACTTCGACTCAGGACTCATCGGAAAGTTGCTCTGGCCAGGTGAATCCCCGCACATGTCTTCCCGGACCCATTTTTCGGCGTCACTTGAGTTCGTTCGCCGGGACAAACTTGAGTAGGCACTGAGTCGGACGGTCACGACAGGACCGACGTCAAAATGTTTATTTTAGTTCTCGATCTTCTTTCTTTCTGCTGCGAGCTCTACAGCGCTTCCTTTGCTCGGACCGTTTCGATCGACCAGCCTTGCGAAATCGTCGGTCTTAAACGGATACAGATGCGTCGACTCCTGGCCCGACGGATTCAAGGTCAGATCCACACGGCGGTTGTAGGATAAAACGATTGTGGTTAATTTCTGCAGAGCCTTTTGCCGGTCTTCGGCGCTCAGGTTGGAATCCTGCTCCACCAACTGTTTGACTTGATCGGCAGTCAGGTTCTTTTCTTTGCCGTATGCTTGCGTCTCGATATTGGCTTCGGAAACCCCCTGCTCGACCAGGAACTGTTTGGCCAGTTCGGCGCGCCTCTCCGAAAGCGGCTTGTTGTAGGCTTCCGGTCCGCGCCGATCGGCGTGTCCAGAGAGCACCAGGCGGGCATCTGGCTTATAGGCAATGTATTTCTTGAACTCTGCTGCAATGTTCTTGAGCGTTTCCTGTTCGCTGGGCAACAATGCCGCTTCAGATTTGAGACTCCTCGGCCGGTCAGTTGGGAAATAAACACTGCGCATGGAAACCGTGGGTTCTGGTTCAATCGAGCCCACAATGCGCAGCGTGGCTGTTCGGGTTTCGGACCCGCCACAACCGTTGGACGCGTTCAGAGTGTAGGTAACAGTTTCATCGACAGATCCCGGATCGCTCTTCTGGGGCACGACTTTTAACGTGCGGTTGCCACTGGAATCAACTGCACCCAGAGGTTCGATCGAGACTTTTGAAGCGTTCGTGGCGCTCCAATTCAGCGCGGTACCGCTGTCTTCGACGACCTTGTCACCCACGCGTTTGTAATGGACCTCCGCTGGTGAAAGCCCCAGATCTGCCTGGACGGCGGTGTTTACGTTAACCGTCGTGTTGGAGGTTACCGTACCACCCGGGCCTACCGCCGTTAATTGATAGGTAGTGGTCTGCGTGGGCTGTATGGCTTGCTCGCCGGAAGTGGCAACCGCGCCGACTGGAGTAATTTCCACCTGCGGCGCATCCGCAGAAGACCACTTAAGTTGCGACCCATCTCCGCAATTGAGCTGCGCTTTGCTCGCCGACAACTCTGCAGTGGGTTTGGCCACGGCAACAGTCGCGGTAGCCGTTCCCGCAACGAAACGGGCAAGAGCGCTTAGCTTTTCTCCACGAGGCCAGGGAACGGTCTTTCGAACGCCTTTGGGAATGTCCAGAACCACTCGTTGATTGACGGGAACGGTGACTGAGCCCGACCAAATTTCAGCACCCTTCAAGCCAAGGATCGTAACCTGATACGTGCCGGGTGGAACTACCAACTCTTGCTTCCACCACCACTCGTGATCAAACTCATCGCCGTGGCCGACGAAGAAGTCTGGTGTCTTACCGTTGAGCAGCACAGCGTCGCGGGGTGCTCCTTCAATTGTCATGGCGCCTAATGGACCGGAGATCCGCGACAGAATGGGTGTCAAGGTAACGTCAAGATTTGTGGTTTGCCCGGCTGTAATCGAAACACTCGCGCTTGCCGGCAAATATCCGTAGTTGTACAAGTCGATTTTGTGGTCGCCCGGGCTAAGGTACAAAGCATGGAGGGAGGCCTCGGCATAAGCGCGGCCATCAACGAACGCGTAGGCCTGTTTAGGGCTGACGTGAATTTTCAGCTTGCCTTCCTGAGCAAGGCCAGGAAGGGTAGCGGTCAAGATAAGCAAAACTACAGAAGTAGCTAAGGGATGTTTCTGGTTTGGTGTTTTCATCGCTGCTTACTCCTTGTTTGCGCGTGTGACAAAGAACTGTTACGGCCGGATTCAATGTGAATACCGACGAACTACGGGATATTCTTTCTTCATGCAGATTTGATCTCGGACCCATCACTGCGACAACTGTCAACACTAACAGGTGTGGAAAGTGGGCTCGCGATAGAGGATGCGTGTTCGGGCAGACTGAGTAGACGGAGCGCAGTCAGGCTCGCCTCTCGGACAAAGAACATGACGAATCTTCAATCGGCATTAGCTCCAGCTTCGTTATCGAGCTTTTTGACAGGTCTCGATGAACCTGCCACGCAGGCCATTCTTGCCGCAGCCCAGACCCGCCGAGTTGTAGCCAAGCACAACATCACCACAGGAGGTGATAAAGCTACTCATTTATTCCTGGTGCGAAAAGGCCGGGTTCACTATCACCATCTCACCAAACAAGGCGAATCCGTTCTGCTAGCATACCTGGCGCCGGGAGATGTCATTGGTTTAGTTACCCTTCTGAAAAGTCCATCCCCTTACATGGCAACGGCCGATGCAGATTCCGATTGTGAACTGTTAGCCTGGGAACACTCCGTAATACGCAAACTCGTGGCCCGGCATCCTCTGCTCGGAGAAAATGGTTTGCACCTCGCTCTCGGATACTTGCGAAACTACATCGATCGTCACGTCGGATTGGTGACGAAAACGGCGGAAGAGAGGCTGGCAGAGATCTTGCTTAAACTTGGTGAACAAGCTGGAGAAGTTCACGCTGACGGCGTCGAAATCCATGCTACCAATGACCAACTCGGAGAGTTGGCTGATATCAGCCCGTTCACGGCTAGCCGTGTGATCAATAATTGGGTGGGCTCGGGAATCCTTTCCAAGGGCCGCGGCCGCATCGTCATCCATGCTCCAGAAGCGCTCATGATCAGTTGACCCACAGTCATTGTCTTATTTATCTTCTCACTTTAAGAACGTTACTTGCGCTGGAGCAAAGACAGGACCTCGCTTCTGCCTTACCGTATGAGTCTCCCCCATTGTTCAAGGAAAAGAGCCGCGCCGGTGAAGGGCTGAAGCAGCTTCCGGCGCGGCAGTCGCGTTTTACATCAGGATCTCCTCTGCCTAACTTGATCTGGGCTCCCGATCTTCGTGCATAGTTCAACATTAATATCTCAGGGCTCCTGTTGCTGTATTTCGCCCCCGTATTCGGCGCGACTCGGTCGCGTGAAAACCAATCTCATGCTCTGTTGATTGGCTCATGCCCACGACGCTGATGGAGTATGCGCTGTTCCGTGTGGGCAATACCTCTACCTTATAAGTGCCACTGACTGGCCCGCAGATCTGGATGTGAGCTGCACAATGGTTGAAGAGCGATGCATCGTCGTTTTCGTCGCACTCCACAAAACCCTCCGCGAGCGATAACTCTTGCCAGACTTTCGAGACTCGCGGGTCGTATCCGATTTCCCGGCCGCGAGGATCGGTGATACGTAATCCCGCTGGGGCGGTCCGGCATTTCCGGTTTCGTAAATTACGCTGATCTTGCCCATTGACTCGCATGACTGCATGTTTGTGGGA
>Ga0206990_1115_pt1 | contig 14742 bp, 11 predicted proteins | sample Alteio_BWMinCont_8_FD_153283 | JGI IMG/M metagenome (GOLD analysis project Ga0206990, IMG submission 153283) | Enriched cells from forest soil in Barre Woods Harvard Forest LTER site, Petersham, Massachusetts, United States -... | ecosystem: Environmental > Terrestrial > Soil > Temperate forest >... | reverse complement strand
CCTACGCAAACGATCTTCGACGGTCGAACCGGGACAAGCAGGTTCGCCTCAGCCAAGGCAAGATGGTCCATACGCCTGGAAGGCAGGTCTTCAATATCACCGCCATCTTGTTCCGGTGGTTTGAGTAACAGTCGCGTGATCTGTTCTACTCCAGCGACGGTTTCAACCAAGCCGTAGTGCGATTGACCGTTTAATTCGAACGCGCAATATTTCATAAGACCTCAGTTTGTAGTGCGCCAGCAAGTTGATACTGCCTTGGGGTGCCGCAATCGCTCTTCATGGTACGGCTTCACTCGTCTCTTGCGAGCGTGCACTTTCGTTGCCACGCACATCGACCGCTGAAACAGAGTAGAAATATGTCTTTCCTGGATTTACCTTCATATCGCGAAACGCCGGAGTCTTCACCGGTTCGGAATTGAGTTGTACAGGTTCACCAGTCGATTCACGGCGATAGATATTGTACCCGGCGAGATCAGCTTCGACGTTCGGACCCCAAATCAAATCAATGAAAGGTTCCCGCCCGGCTCCCGAGAATACGGCCTGCAAACCGGAAGGCACAGCGGGTGAAAATACATCATGCGTGAATACTTTTTCAGCGGGAGTATCGGTGCCTTCGAATTGGCTTTCAGCTTTTCCAGCTTCATGAATCCGAGTGACTACAGTTGCGCGATAAAAATATGTTTTCTCCCATTCGAAGCTGCGGTCCAGCATTTGCGTAGCTACGGATGGTAACAGCGGCAGTTCTCCAACGACCGTATCCACGTTCCCACCGTCAGGTCTGCGATATACGCGATACAAGTATTCGACCCCAGGTATCGCTGGCGCTTGCGCGGTCGCTGTCCAAGTTAAGACAACTCCTTCTGCCGTGACCTGCGCTCGGAACTCCGAAGGCGGAGGCAAGGCAGGCAACGCCGGAACCTGCACAACGTTCGAGATCCCAGAGCTGCGACCATTTTCATTAAGCACTGAAAGCGCGTAGAAAATTCGCGCGGCAGGATTTTTCACCAGGATTGTGCTGGGAAGATTGTCGACGTAGCTCGCAGGGATGTTCGCAGAACGCTTCGCGGATTTCGTCATCCGATGATTCCGCGCGGCTGGTGGCGGGGCAGGAACCTTGGCAACAGAGTTTGTAGAGGTAGTGATCGCTGCATCCAGACTTCGACAAACAAGGGTGGGACCAAGGTCGCGAACTGGAAGATGATCCGTGGTTTCGCTTGGAATTGTCCAATCAAGAAAAACGCTGTCGCCCTTACGCACAGCTCGAAGGTCGGTTACGGGCTCGGGAAGGTCCAGAGATGGAGGCTTGGGCACGCCCGGCACGCCGCAACCTACAAGGGCCGCAGTGCCAGACATCAATAAAACTTTCAAAAGGAATTGCCTCATCGGCGGAAGAACAAGCCTACCAGAGAAAGCGGTTATGGAGGACGGTGCGTCACGCCGGTCCAATCGTGTTGATCAACAGCGACAATTACACGCAGGAAGGCCGATTACTTTGAACTCGGCCACGAATGGGCGAGACACCCGTTCTCCATGGCTTTCCTGGCTCTAGCGTGAACCCTGCATTGCGTCGACCTTGCTCGCACCGGTCTGGAAATAAGCGCGATTGACATCAGAGTTGATGGTCTTCTTCAGCGACTTCACTAAATCGTTAATGGTAAACACCTGCATCGGCGCTCTTGCTTCGCTGAGCGGGGTCAACTGCTTCGAAATCAGTTTAAAAATATACCAGCCGTCGCCAAACAGGACAGGGTCCGCCACTTGTCCAGGTTGCAGCTTCGAGACAACCTTCAGATACCCCGGTGGCAGATTGTCGCGATTCCACTTATTACCCAAGTCGGTTTCTAGAACGCTTTCGTTATCACCGGCCGCTTTGTAAGCTTTATCTTGCAAGACGTCAAAATCACCGCCCGCCAAGAGTTCGGCCCGGATTTTTTCTGCCACCTTTTTCATTTCTGCTTCGTCGGCAGCGGTGTCAACAGCAGCGTGAGGATCGCTGTGCAGTTTTCCCTTGGGAACAAAAACTCGCTTCAAAGCAAATAGCTCAAATCTGTCCTGGTTTTCCTTATAGAACTTTTCCACCTCTGCATCTGATACTTCTGCAGACTTTGCCTGCATGTAGTGCTTGTAAAGCTGCGAGAGTGCCTCCAGCGTTCTGAATTTTGCCAACTCCTGAAACTCAGGAGTCTTGTCCAATCCGAGTTGGCGAGCCTGCTCCGCGTATAACAGCGTCTCTGGATAATCCTCGGCAAAATGAAGTCTCTTGTCCGCGCGCACGTTGGGGTTGATGGCATTAATCAGGTTTTCAAACTCACTTCGAGTCACGACGGTTTTGCATTCACTGGACGATGCTACGCCGGGATTCGCTGCCGTTTTGTCCGAGTAAGGGGCCGCAGTCTCTCCTAGGTGCACGAGCGGCGGTTGATTCTGACAGAGCCCGTGCATAGTGATTACCGGAGTGTCCGGTGTAATAAGGGGTTCGGGAGCCGCCTGAGTTGACGCGCGACTATCGGAACCGTTGCCTGATTGGTTCCCTTGCGCAGTCGCATCCAGACTTGCCAAGCCCAGCGAACAAAAGAGGATCACAACAAATTGACAGCAACGCATAAGTATTTAGGCTCCGAATAAGAATAAAAAATAGGAACAAATTGGGATGTTACTACATCGACTCTCGCAGTCAGGACTCGCAAGCGTACTCGCGACGGGGATCTGGCAATTGAACCGAGATCAAAAACGGGAGAAGCAGGTGTAGCCTGGCTTCTCCCGTTTGGTTAAGTTCGCCGATCGGGCATGTGAGAAACGAAGCCCGAGCCGCTGTGCCAAAGCTTACTTCCCTAATACACCAGTCGAGAACGAATCGCAACCGATGCCGCCGCAGCCGCCGGTGCTGCCCCAGGTTGGCGCCCAGTTCATACCGAAACTGGTCGATTCCCAGAACGAGTCATCGAGGACGTTCTTGCAGGTGCCTACGTGGTTGATCGGGTTCGGATCATCTTCTTCGTCCGATTCAAAATAACGTGCGCTGTCGCAATTGCTGTCGTTGGCGTTGGTGCATTGCGGCGTCACGTTGGTCCAGTAGTGGCCTTGTTTCGTCAGTTTTACAGCTGAGAACTTGACCAAGTGGGTGTACTCGTTCAAGCCAAAGCCGCTGCGTCCAGTCGGCGTATCCGTTGACTTTGAGTTACCGCTCGCAACACTTGTTCCCCCGTTACCAGAGCTGACGCCGGTACGGATGTCCCAAGGATCCGAAGCTGGATCTTCCACACCAACTGTGTCCAGGCTGTTGACGAACAGACCTGTTACTGATGCACCGTGGGGATGAAAGAACGGAATCGCGGTGTAGATGTGAGAATCCGACACTAGCAGGTCAGACTCGTTGGCCAGACCATTAGCGTTGGAATTGCTGGAATCGAAGTCTCCTGTGTAGAACAGACAGGGGCTGCAATACGTTGGAATGGTTGGATGGGAAGCGGGTTTCCAATTGGGAGACATGACTGTCGAAGTGCCGCGAGACTGAATCATTTCGCCCAGAGAAGCAGGCACGCTATTCTGTGCCAGCGCCACAGGAACGAGCATCGCTATCAACACTGCTGCTAGAAACGTCTTTTTCACTAGGTTCCTCCTGAGTTGAACATCAAATTGCAGCGCACATTCGCTGTTGGCCTAGCGAAATAGGCGCGGGACAGAATCTTATCTGCGTTTTAGGTGAAGTCAAGAAAAAATGCCCGTGCGGCGGCAAATTTCTTGATTCGCTGCAAAGTCTTGCGACTATTGCGCAAGCGCCCGTCTCTCTAGGCAAGAAGCCCGTAGCACGGCCCTCGCAAAAGAGGTGTTTCGGAAGAGTTGTAGTTCCGAAGGGTATCGAAGTAGATGGGTGCCAATACCCGTCCCAAGTTTGGACAAGCTGGAACGAAGTTCTTTTTAGGCGCAGACGTTTCTATTGCGGAAGTTTTTTTCTTTACAGAATATAGCGCGACAGGTCCTGGTCCTTCACGATGTCAGCCAGCATGTGGCGCACGTAGTCTGCGTCCACTTTGAAATGTTCGCCTTTTTTGTCGGGCGCGTCGAAGCTGATTTCATCCAGCACGCGCTCCATGATCGTGTGCAAGCGGCGAGCGCCAATATTTTCCGTGCCTTCGTTCACTCGAAATGCGAACCGGGCAACTTCCTCCAGCGCATCTTTGGTGAATTCAAGTTTCACGTTTTCAGTTTCAAGCAGCGCGGTGTATTGCTTTACCAGCGAAGACTTGGGCTCAGTGAGGATGCGGATGAAGTCTTCCATCGTCAGCGACTGCAGTTCCACGCGAATAGGGAATCGCCCTTGGAGTTCTGGAATCAGGTCGCTTGGTTTTGAAACGTGGAACGCTCCCGCCGCGACGAATAGAATGTGGTCGGTGCGAACCATTCCATAACGGGTATTGACCGTAGTTCCTTCTACGATGGGCAGAATGTCGCGCTGCACGCCTTCGCGCGAAACATCAGGGCCATGGCCGCTTTCGCGGCCGGCGATTTTGTCGATTTCATCCAGAAAAATAATGCCTGAATCTTCGACGCGATCGATGGCGGTACGCGTTACCTGATCCATATCAATCAGCCGCTGCTCTTCTTCCTGAATCAGATATTCAAATGCTTCATTCACTTTCATCTTCCGCTTTTTCGTGCGCTGGCCGAAGATGTTAGGCAACATGTCTTTTATGTTGACGTCCATCTCCTCGACGCCCTGATTCGAAATGATTTCGAACGACGGAAACGCGCGTTCTCGCACATCGATTTCAACCGTGCGTTCATCCAGTTTGCCTTCGCGCAATTGCTGACGCAGCTTTTCCCGGGTGCGGCTTTGCGAATCGCCTGAGGAAGATGAAATTGTTCCTTCGAGCACGAAGCCAGCTTGCGCAGACTCAGCCGGACGAGAGGGCGGAGCGGTCGGCGGCAAAAGAATATCCAGCAGCCGTTCCTCGGCATTGAGTTCGGCTTTGTCCGCCACGTCTTCCAGCTTTTCTTCGCGCACCATTTCGATGGCGATCTCTACCAGATCGCGAATCATCGACTCAACGTCGCGCCCCACGTATCCAACTTCGGTAAATTTTGACGCTTCCACTTTCAAGAATGGCGAATTAGCCAGCTTGGCCAGACGGCGGGCAATCTCTGTTTTGCCAACGCCGGTGGGCCCAATCATGATTATGTTTTTCGGAATGACTTCTTCGGCTAACTCAGGAGTGAGCTTTTGACGGCGCATGCGGTTGCGCAGCGCAATCGCCACGGCGCGCTTCGCATCTTTTTGGCCGATGACATGTTTGTCCAGTTCGGCCACGATCTCACGCGGTGTAAGGTCGTCGAGAGTGATCTGTTCTTCGTCTACGGTAGCAGGTAAGTAAATAGCCATAATCAGTCGTTGGTCATTCGTCGTTGGTCGTTAGTTCTTGGCCTGAACTGGTTCGGCAAACGACCAGCGACCGACGGCTAACGACCAATGATTACAGTTCCTCAATCGTCACTTTATCGTTCGTATAGATACACATGTTGCCGGCAATCTTCATGGCCTCTTCGGCGATCTGGTGAGCGGAGAGTTGCGTGTGTGCCGCGAGCGCCTGCGCGGCCGCTTGCGCGTACGGTCCTCCGCTGCCGATAGCGGCAATCCCCCCGTCTGGTTCGATTACATCCCCCTGACCGCTGAGCAGGAACGTCTGTTCCTTATCCGAGACCAGCAGAAGAGCTTCCAAATGCCGCAAGAATTTATCTGTCCGCCAATCCTTTGCCAGTTCGACTGCGCCGCGTCCGATATTGCCATGATACTGCTCTAGTTTCGCCTCGAACCGGCTAAAGAGCGAAAAGGCATCCGCGGTTGAGCCCGCGAATCCGGCCAGAATCTTGTCCTGGTATAAGCGGCGAATTTTTTTGGCTGAGTGCTTAATCACGCCTTCGCCGAGAGTGACCTGCCCGTCGCCGGCCATGACCACGTGGCCGTCCCGCCGGACGCAAAGCACAGTAGTCGAACGTACTAGACGCTTTCTGCTCATGAAGGCAATTCTTGATTATAGCAGCGTCGCGCGTTTGGCATGACTGGCTGAGTCCGCTAGCTAACGATGACATCCGCGATGCGCGCGGCGTCGGCGCAAGCTCGCACGTCATGAGTGCGGATAATGTGTGCACCTTTCAGGATTAGCGTTGTTTCTGCAGCCACGGTGCCATAGACCCGCTCAGCGACAGGTGCGTCTTTTCCGTCGCGCGCCAATGCTCGCCCGATAAACGATTTGCGCGACACACCCGCCAGCAATGGATAGCGCAGTTCATGCAACTCGTCGAACCGTTTGAGTAGCGGATAATTTTCCTGAAAGCTTTTTCCAAATCCAAAGCCGGGATCAAGCACGATGCGCTCCCGCTTCACGCCGGCGATCTGCGCGGCGTCGGCCCAAGCCCGCAATTCGCGTTTCACCAGCACGACGATATCGGATACCGGTGGCAAACTACGCCACTCCTCGGGCCGCCCACGCATGTGCATCAGCGCCGCGCCGCATTTCAATTCAGCGAGAGTCTTGAGCATCCGCGCATCCCAGCGAAATCCGCTCACGTCGTTTACGATTTCAGCGCCAGCTTCTACCGCCGCGCCCGCCACACTGGCTTTGTACGTGTCTACGGAAATCACAGCCTGCGGTTGTTTTTTTTTGAGGGCCGCGATGACCGGGATCACCCGATCCAGTTCTTCCTTTTCGCTGACCGGATGCTTCTTCGAATCCAGCTGCGTTGACGCGCTATTCTTTTCGGAAGTCATCTCGGGAGCGAGAACTTTAGCGCCCGGCCGGGTTGATTCTCCGCCCACATCGATGATGTCTGCGCCATCCTGAAGCATTTGCAGTCCGTGTTCCACCGCGTGTTCGCAGTCGAAGTGTGCGCCCCCGTCAGAAAACGAATCAGGGGTGACATTGACGACGCCCATGACAAGCGTGCGCTTGCCTAATTGCAACGAGCGAGACCCCAGACTCCATTCAAACACTGGACGCATGCGGCCGATTTTAAACCTTGGCGCATTTCGAAGCTTGGACCGCTCGAAATCCGGGGCGCACTTTTGGCCGGCCAGACAACAATGGAAAAATTACCGTAAGTGATTAGTCTCTGCTCTTGGTCAGTAGATGCGAAATGCTTTGCACAATAGACGCATCAAACTGCAACAAATTTACGGTGTAGCTTCAAAATCGGCGTGCACAGCCCGATTTAGCTTGACTTTGCTTGCAGTCACGATAGGATGCTTTTCCGCGGGCTATATCGATTTCGGATTGCAAGATTAAGCCCGACACCCTTGGCAGTACAAAACTCAGGAGGACTATAGTGAAGATGCTTCGGAATTGTTTTTTGGGTTTGGGATTGGCTCTACTGGTCGTTTCCCTCGCGGCCGCACAAGAAAACTATGTTAGTCACGGCGTCGCTGGCGTACGTGGTTTGAACGCTCATGCCGTTCTGCCACCGGGTGCAATTTTCACCAATTGCGGCACTGGTTGCACAAGCTATAACACCGGAAGTGGTTATTACGTTTCCGGAACCTCTTCCACCGATGGCACCGGTCAGACTTTGGCGATGGGCTTCAGCGCCAAGAGTGCAACCAAGTTTGTAAAAGCGTTGAGCGCCAACACCAATTACACGGGCGTGAAGGGCAAAATCTCCGCATACCTGTTGAATGGAACTTCCACCAGCGGTCCGAGCACCAAGCTTGCTCAGTTGGTCCAGAATGGCACCATCCCCGACTACCCGACAACCAAGGCAATAAAGTACACACTCAAGAAGGGCGCAAAGCCAATCACATTCAAGAAGGGCAAGACCTACTTCTTGTGTGAGACTGAGCCCACTGCCGCCGCCACAATGCTGTGGATGGTATCGAACAGTGATCTCACGAGTCCTTTCTGGTTCCAAGACAGCAACTCCTGCACCTCCAAGAGTCTAACTTGGTCGAATGCAACGGGTGCGGTCGATGGCGCAGCGTTTGAGATCAATTAGTTAGCTGAAGTTTCTGTTGAGTACACTTGGCGGGCCGCTTTAACTGGCGGCCTGCTTTTTATTTACCCAAATCTCAATCCGCTCGATTTGGTATTCGCACTCGCTGAAGCACGAAATAACTTGCACAATAGCGGTAAGAACCTGCGACTATTCTCGATAAATCCGATAGATTTCGCCCTGAAGGCGGAATTTCACTTGACTTGGTTTTTCGAAAATATCATGCTCCTGCGCAGGCCTCTCATCCCATCCGCGGGATGAAGAATAGCCTTAAAAAAACTCAGGAGGACCACAGTGAAGAAAATGTTTTGCTTCTTGCTTTTCGGCCTGGGATTGGCTCTGCTGGTCTCAGGAGCGGCGGCACAAGACAACTACGTAAATCACGGAGTCGCGGGAGTGCGCGGTTTGCATGGACACGCCGTGTTACCCCCGTGGATGATATTTTCCAATTGTGGCGTTGGCTGCACCAGTTACAACACTGGAAGCGGATATTACGTCGCCGGATCAGCGGCGTCGGATGGGCCAGGTCAGACGCTGGCAGTTGGTTTCACTCCAGCAAAAGGGTTTAGGTTTTTTTATGCGCTGACGCCTAACACTAACTACACCGGCGTGTCCGGCGGCAAAATAGCTGCTTACCTGCTCAACGGAACGGCAACCGGCGGGCCAACCACTCTTCTGGCTGCGCTCACCCAGCACGGCACCATCCCAGATTACCCATCAATCAAAACCGTGAGGTACACATCGTCGAAAGCGGTTAAGTTCACCAAGAGCACCACTTATTTCTTGTGTGAGACTGAACCGACCTCGGATGTCGTAATGCTGTGGATGCTTTCCAATAGCGACGTTACGAGTCCGTTCTGGTTCCAGGACGGGGCTACCTGCACCGGTAGCGTCACTTGGCTAAACGCAACCGGAGGCACTGCTCCGGCTTTTGAAATACATGCTCATTAGCGTGCTGTGGTTCTTGAAAAGGCCGCTGCACTGGCGGCCTTTTTTCTTGGCTATTCTTGCGTCAGTTGGGTCAAAGGCGTGATCTCACTGTGTTAGCATTTTATGTCCATTGCGGAGGTGGTGTTTTCAATGCGTTGGTGTTTGAGTTTTACTGTGTTCATATGTGCTGCATTAATGTGCCTCTGTGCGGATGCGCAGACGCCAGGCACGGCAAAAGATAAAGCCGAGCCGCCAGTTTCCAGCTCAATGGTACCGCCGGATACTCCTGTGATCAGGATTCAAGGCCTTTGCAGCAGCGATCGTTCGTCGGCGAAGCCAGCCGCAACCTCCAAAACCACAGGCTCAACAAACTCGAAAGCCGAAGGTTCGCTGGCCCCACATAAATCAGTACCAGCCCGTGCTGCCTGCGAAGCCAATGTTACTCGCGCCCAGTACGAAAAACTTGCTCGCGTAGTCGCTCCTAAGCAGGAGCCTCCGACTACCATTCAGCTTGCCCACTTTTACTCCACACAAATGGTGTACGCGCAAAAAGCGCGAGAGCTTGGACTAGATAAAGATCCCCATTTCCAAGAAGTTTTGAAATTCACTTACCTGCAAGTTCTTGCTCGCGCTTTTACCAACGAGATGCAGCAAAAGGCAAATGCTAAAGCGGATGCGGAATTCGATCAGTATTTCAAACAACACCCTGAAGAATTTGAGCAGGCGTCGGTACTGCAAATTTCGGTCCCAAAGCAGAAACATCAAGCAGATGAGGCCCAGCCAGGCGCAGCCCCGACTGTGAAAGTTGACACTGTCGCCGATGCAGCAGCGCTGAAAGCGGAAGCGGATAAGATTCGTGCGCGCGCCGTCGCTGGTGAAGATTTCGAGAAGTTGGAGACCGAAGCTTACACATTTGCAGGTGATCCTGACGACGCGCCGGACACGGACATGGGTGCTAACACTCGCGCCGAGCTTGGCCAATTTGGAAACGAAATTTTTGCCTTGCAACCTGGACAGGTCTCCGAAGTCCTCTCTGGAACAGAGGCATGGCATATCTTCAAGCTGGTTTCCAAAGAAATGATGCCGACTGAAGACGCCAAGAAGCAAATCGCCGGTAAATTCATGAAGGAAACGATGGAGTCTGTAAACGGCGCCGTGAACCCGCAGTTCAACGACGCATATTTCGGTCCGGCCGCAGGCGAGAAAGCGAATCCCAGCGGAGGCGACCAGAAGTAGGCAGCGCGTGTGAGGTCGAATCCTGGAGCGACTTCATGCATCCGCGCAGGGCGCAGCTTCAAGCCATCCCATGAATGCGAAACGCAAGCGTCTGATTTTTTTCTCTTGCCTGCTTTTGATCATCGGGACTTCTGCCGTTTACAGCTCAGTCGTCCACGATCCTTTTATCGATTTCGACGATCAATATTACGTCGTCAACAATGCCGTTATACACGGGGGACTAAGTTGGAAGGTTTTCATCTGGTCCTTCAATGCCGGGTATGCACAAAACTGGCACCCGCTTACCTGGCTTTCGCATGCCCTTGATTGCCAGCTTTACGGATTGCGCTCATCTGGCCATCACCTGACCAATCTCGTGCTTCACGTGTTGAATGTCGTAATTCTTTTTCTGTTGCTGCTGCGAGTCACGGATTCGATAGGACGAAGTTTCCTGGTCGCGGCATTGTTTGCTCTTCATCCACTAAATGTGGAAACCGTGGCCTGGGTTGCCGAACGTAAAAGCGATCTGAGCACTTTTTTTTTCCTGCTCGCACTTGGTACCTACGGGTGGTACGCACGCAGCCCGAATCTCAAGCGGTACCTCGCTGTCGCCCTCCTCTTCATCTTGGGGCTGGCGTCAAAGCCGATGGTAATCACCCTCCCCTTCGTACTTCTGCTGCTTGATTTCTGGCCGCTGCAGAGGATCAAAGGATGGCCGGGCCTCGTCGTAGTCAATCGCAAGGTGCGGAAAAATATGCCTCTGCGACCGGAGAGTCGGGCCTCGCAACCCGAATCCCCATTCGCCCAGGCGACCTTGGCCCAACTTGTTTTGGAAAAGTTACCGCTCCTGGCTCTCTGCGCCGGCAGCGCCGCGCTTACGATTGTGGCGCAGCGAGCCGTTGCCATCAGGTCCCTGGAGGGATTTCCCCTTGGTGTGCGACTGGAAAACGCCATCTACTCCTACGCAATGTACATCTGGAAAGCATTCTGGCCGACCCAGCTTGCTGTCTACTATCCTCATCCCGGCAACACACTGGCCGTCTGGAGAGTCGCAGTCGCAGCGCTGTTTCTTGGGGGCGTGACTTTTCTGGTATGGAGACAACGCTTCACCCGCCGTTATTTTGTGACCGGCTGGCTTTGGTATCTGGGGACTCTGGTACCTGTCATCGGATTTGTTCAAGTGGGCGATCAGGCTAGAGCGGATCGTTACGCTTACATCCCGCTAATCGGAATTTTCGTGATGGTAGTTTGGAGCGCGGCAGACTGGGCCGACAGCGAAAAGATCGGGATCCCATGGCGCATGGCCACTGCCACAATCATTCTGGCTGTGTTGTCCTTGCTTACCCTGAGGCAGGTGGGTTATTGGCACAGCGAGTACGATCTCTGGTCGCATGATCTGGAGGTTGCACCGGACAGTCCACTAGCCATCAGCAACCTTGGTGACGCCCTGAACAAGATGGGCCGCACGCAGGAGGCATTGCCGTTACTGGAGAAATCCGTTCAGCTTCTCCCGGCTGATGCGGTGAGGCACGGCAACCTGGCAGTCGACCTGGTGCAGTGCGATCGCCTGCAGGATTCTATTCCCGAGTACGAGACCGCAATTTCCCTGGCATCCGAGCCGGCCATGCAAGCCCATTTCTACGACAGCCTTGCTGCCGTCTACGATGCGCTTGAAGACTATCCGAAGGTTCGTGAAAGTTATGAGCAGGCTTTAAAAGTGAATCCGCAAAGCAGCGCGACCATGATTCAGTGGCTCACGAAAAGCGTTGCCGACCAACCGGCGGCGCCCCGCTACGTACAATTGGGAATCCTGCTGCAGGAGAGCGGCAAAAAATCCGAGGCCCGTGCGGCCTACGAGCAAGCGCTCAAGTTGGATCCAGGTTTAACCGCAGCCAGTGATTACTTGCACGCTCTGACTCCTGACGGAACAAAATGACGCAAAAATAGGGCCTCTCGCACGCACCACTAGCAGCCCACCACCCCAATGAAGTTTTCTTCGCTTCCAGTCAGGACTCCGCGGGTCACGCCGATGCTACAATCACGCGGTCCAATGGATGGGAAACGACGTAATTTTGCGCTGATGGCGTGCATCTGTCTCGCCCTTGCTATCTTGACCGTGTACAGTCGCGCCGCGCGCAATCCGTTCTTGCACGTGGACGATCAAAATTACGTGACAGAAAATCCTCATGTGCAGGCCGGAGTCTCCTGGCAGACCTTTACCTGGGCTTTAACCTCTACAACCGCTGAGAACTGGCATCCTCTTACCTGGCTCTCGCACGCGCTGGATTGCCAGCTTTACGGTTTAAATCCGGTCGGCCATCATGTAACGAATTTTCTTCTGCACGCAATCAACGCGGTGCTGCTTTTCCTCTTGTTATTGCGTGCCACCGGGTCACAGGGACGAAGTTTGCTGGTGGCCGCGCTGTTTGCGCTGCACCCTGTCAATGTGGAATCTGTCGCATGGATCGCCGAGCGCAAGAATGTTTTAAGCACGCTGTTTTTTCTGCTTACTCTTGCCGCCTACGGCTGGTACGCGCGAAAGCCGGGACTGAAGCGCTATCTGGCGGTGGCCCCATTATTCGCACTTGGACTCGCTTCCAAGCCCATGGTGATCACGCTCCCCTTTGTGCTGCTGCTGCTCGATTATTGGCCACTCGAAAGAATCCGCGGCTGGAACGCGCGATCCTTGTCAACGCTAAAGGTTGGTAAGCATCGCCAGAAGAATCGCGTGGAGGATGGCACTGCAGAGAGAGTTTTTCCTGTACCTCAATTTCGATTCTCGCGCGTCATTCTTGAAAAATTGCCCTTGCTGGCTCTTTGTGCTGGGAGCGCGGTAATCACGATCGTTGCCCAACGAACCCACGCCCTTCAGTCCTTCGAGATATATCCGTTTGGGGGAAGGCTCGCAAATGCCCTCTACTCTTACGCGTCTTACGTTTGGAAAACTTTCTGGCCTGCGCGCCTCGCATTTCTATATCCCTATCCAAGAGACGGGAGGCCCGCATGGCTCGTTGGATTAGCGTTGTTCTTTCTTTTAGCGGTGAGTGTTCTCGTCTGGAAACTGCGCCGTACTCGCCCATATCTGGTGACCGGTTGGCTCTGGTATTTCGGAACCTTGGTACCTGTAATCGGAGTCGTTCAAGTAGGCGATCAGGCCATGGCCGACCGCTATGCTTATCTTCCGCTGATCGGAATTTTTGTGATGGTCGTGTGGGGCGCCGCTGAATCTTCAACTACGCACAGCGATTGCCGGGGTGATTCTCGCCGCTTTGTCAGTCCTGACTTGGCGTCAAATCGCATTTTGGCGCAGCGACTATGATCTTTGGTCCCACACAGTCGCGGTTACAGAACACAACGTCGTCGCCGATGAGAGCTTGAGTAAAGCCTTAATGCAACTTGGACGTCCACAGGAAGCAATAGCTGGATTCGAAGAAGCGGCCCGGCTGAACCCTGGAGATCCATTCCGCCACGTAAACCTCGCGGCCGCTCTGGTTGAATCAGACCGTCTCTCCGACGCTATTGTCCAGTACGAATCAACCATTAAGGTTAGTTCGAATCCCACCATACAGGCCCGTTGTTATGAAAGCATCGCCGCAATTTCCGACGAACTCGGTGACTTCGCAAAAGTACGCGACAACTACCGACTGGCATTGCAGGCTGATGCGACGCAGGCCTCAGACATGCTCGATCGCGTTTCGCACGACACAGCCAGCTCACCAACGGCTCCACACTACCTGCAGCTTGGAATGCTTCTGCAGGAAGCCGGCAAACTGGATGAGGCCCGCAGCGCCTACGAGCAAGCGCTAAAACTTGACCCTAGCTTGACCACCGCAAAGGAATCGTTGGACGCCATGAGGCAAAACAAGAGGTAAGGTTGAGGGCTAACTGGAGCAGCCCCGGTGCTACAATCGTTGCCGGGATGCACCGGAAACGCGCGCATTTCGCGGCTGTTTTCTGCCTTTTGCTGGCAGCGCAGCTCCACGCTGCTCCGCATAACCCCGTAGTCAAGAACATCGATACAATTCTTTCCGCTCCCGATCTTGCCCGCGGATTTTGGGGCATCGAAGTAATTTCGCTCGATAGTGGAAAAACGATTTACGCCAGGAATGCTGACAAGCTGTTCACTCCCGCATCCAATACCAAATTGTTTACCACCGCCGCCGCTCTGGCTCTGATCGGACCCACGTATAGTTCGCGCACGACCGTAGAAACCACCGGAATACTCGACAAGTACGGACGCCTCAGCGGCGATCTGGTCTTGGTCGGTCGCGGCGATCCCAATCTTTCTGGCCGTGAATTGCCCTACAACCTGCGTACTGCACGCAATGATCATCCGATCCAGGTGCTCGAGCAACTCGCAGATGCACTGGGGCAGAAAGGCGTCAAATACGTCGATGGCAACATCGTCGCCGACGACTCCTACTTCGCCTTCGAGCGCTACGGTGAAGGTTGGAGTCAGGACGATCTGGTTCTCGACAACGTTGTATTCGTCAATATTCTTCCTGCGGATCACGCGGGGGAACGTGCCTTCGTCAGCATTACGCCCTTCGCCGATTACTTCCGCATTGACAATCGCATTATCACCACGCCCGCAGGAACGGGACGCAAGATTTTCAT
>Ga0206990_1113_pt2 | contig 14793 bp, 14 predicted proteins | sample Alteio_BWMinCont_8_FD_153283 | JGI IMG/M metagenome (GOLD analysis project Ga0206990, IMG submission 153283) | Enriched cells from forest soil in Barre Woods Harvard Forest LTER site, Petersham, Massachusetts, United States -... | ecosystem: Environmental > Terrestrial > Soil > Temperate forest >... | reverse complement strand
ATGGGTCACACCTAGTTGTTGCAGCCACTGGCTCAACTCCAGCAAATCTCCTGTCATGGTGCCGAAACGGCGCACCTGCTTTTTGGCACCCTCCTCTTCCATTAGCAAAACGCAAACCGAGATGCTTCCCTTGTGAACGTCAATCCCACCGCAACGACGATAGACGACTTCCATAGTCCCTCCTGTTTACGCAGAGGACAGAGGACACCGACATCGATGCAGAGTCTCTCTCGCATGCTCCTCCAGATGAGGGCAACAGTGTGTGGTTCCTCGCGGCATCCGGGTTCAACTCGGGAACGGGCTCCCGCGCGCCAGCCTTTGGCAACCTCGTCTGTCCTTCCGCGCAGGACCAAACTTTAGACCATTTTCATGGTGCGTGCTGACCGCCGTCGGGCGGTCATGAGGAACTCGGGAGAAAGGAGCCGAACATGATCATTATAGGAGTAGATTTTCACCCCGAGTTTCAGCGAATTGCTTTGGTGGATAGTGGCACCGGAGAGTTCCAGGAAAAACGGCTAGCCCATCGCGAAGAGGCGGAGAAGTTTTACCGCGCTCTGGCGGGTCAGAAAGTGCGTGTTGGAATGGAAGCCAGTGGGCACGCGCGCTGGTTCGAACGACTGCTGGCTGAGTTGCAGGTGGAACTTTGGATCGGAGATGCGGCCGAGATTCGGGCCAAACGCGTGCGCAAGCAGAAGACGGATCGGCAAGATGCGCAGCTGATTCTGCGGTTGATAATGGTAGATCGCTTCCCGAAGATCTGGGTGCCGAAGTTCAGAAAATCGAGACCTGCGGCAACTGCTGTGGCATCGGCACCGCATGGTGAAGGCGCGCACCCGGATTATGAATCAACTGCAAGCGGTGGCGCTGAACGAAGGCCTGCGCTGCAAGAAGCGGCTGTGGCGGGAGCACGGACGGCAGCAACTGGAAGCATTCCGACTGGCTCCGTGGGCCAGCCGGTGACGGCACGATCTGCTGGAGCTGATGGATCGACTCAACCCGACGATCGCGGAGTTGAGCGAGGCGATCGAGCAGGAAGCCGAGAAGTGTCCGCAGGCGTGGCGACTGAGGACGCATCCCGGAGTCGGGGCCCTAACCGCGCTGGCTTTTGTGCTCATCATCGGCGAGCCGAGCGCTTCGATTGTAGCAAGCAGGTGGCGAGCTACCTGGGGCTGGTGCCGTTGGAGGACTCCAGCGGCAATCGGCGACGCCTGGGGCACATCACCAAACAGGGAAGCTCGATGATGCGCTTCTTGCGGGTGGAAGCGGCGCAGGTGACGGTGCACAGCGTTCCCGAGTGGCGCAGCAAGTATCTCCACCTGATGATGCGGCGAGGACGGAAAACCGCCAAGGTCTCGATGGCCCGCAAGCTGGCAGTTCGTCTGTACTGGATGATGCGACAGGGGTGGGACTATCAGCAGTGGAGCAAGTTCGGTTCGCACGCAGGACAACCCGGACATCGCCATGGTGTGCAGTAGAACACCGAGTAACTGATTGGGCGTCCTGCTCCTCTTCACTGAGGAGTCCGAAGTAGTAATCATGATCGCGGTTGCGACCGAAGAGATGCATGGGTCGGACTGAGTCTTGGCCTGAAAACGATTACGAGCGAGCCTACGGTTGGAAATGGCAAAACATCTAAGAGAGCAAAATGGCGCTCTTCTTTGAGTGCATGCTGCAGTGTGCTCGAAAGCGCTTGACACGGGCCGACATTGTCAGAGAGGCGATGTTACGTCAACGACCGCGCGATCCCGCCGACTGTCAAAAGTGACAGTTCTCAAAGGAGCCTCGGTGTATTGCACTGGTGATTCCGCAAGGCGATGTCTCTTCACCGGGAAATGCATGAGGCGACGTGGGTTTTCAGTGAGCGGGCATAAGGAGACACTAGAAATGACGGCGATGCAGTCGGCGCGGCAGAATAAACCCAACATTGTCTTCGTCCTGTTAGATAACGTCGGTTGGGGAACTTTCGGGGTATACGGTGGAACTATACCCACGCCGCGCATCGACAAGTTCGCCAGCGAGGGCATCCGGTTCAACAACTACAACATCGAGGCCCAATGCACGCCGTCGCGCTCGGCCATTCTTACCGGGCGGCATCCGGTTCGCTCGGGAACTATCAGAGTCCCTTTGCCTGGGGAGGGGAAGGCTGGGCTCGCGCCGTGGGAATACACCATCGCGGAACTCCTATCGGACGCCGGATACGCCACCGCAATGTACGGCAAGTGGCACGTTGGCGAGCACGAGGGTCGCCTGCCGAACGATCAAGGCTTCGACGAATGGTGGGGAATCAAGAACAGCAGCGATGAGGCCGGTTATTCCGCGTGGCCATTGTTCAAGGAGAGCGGCATGCCGGAGCCCATGATCTGGGAAGGAAAGAAGGGCGAGTCGTCCAAGCCGGTGATGCCTTTTAACCTCGAAGTACGGCCGCTTATGGACGGTAATTACATCGTCCCCAAGACAGTGGAGTACATCAAGCGGAACGCGGCGGCGAAGCAGCCCTTCTTTGTCTACGTTGGCTACACCGAAATGCATCCACCGGTGATCGGTCATCCGGATTTCGTCGGCAAGTCCACCCAGCGGGGAGGCCTGTATGCCGACATCGTCGCCGAAATGGACTACCGCGTCGGCCAGATCTTGGACGCGGTCAAGGAAGCTGGCATCGACGACAACACCATGGTCATCCTTAGCAGCGACAACGCCAGTGGCGGAGCCATGCCACAACTCGGGGCCTGTATGAACGGGCCTTGGCGCGGTGATTTTCTGAACACTCCGTTCGAGGGAAGTATGCGCGTGCCAGGGATAATCCGCTGGCCGGGCAAGGTTCCTGCCGGTGTCGTCACCAACGAGATGCTCGCCGCTGTGGACTGGCTTCCCACGCTGGCCGGGATGGTAGGCGCGTCGGAACTCGTGCCCAAGGGTCGTCCGATCGATGGCATCGATGCCTCGGCCTTCATGTTGGGCAAGAGCAATACGACCGGCCGCGACAGCTACATGTTCTTCGGCATAGACGGCGAGCTCCTGTCGATCAAGTGGAAGATCTACAAGACGATCTTCCGCTACACGGAGGCTCCCGCCCTTGAGAAACCCTACATCGCGCCGCAGTTCCCCATGTTCTACGATCTGACCAGCGATCCTCACGAGGACAATAATCTGTTTAATTCCGACATGACTTGTGGCTGGATACTGGCACCGAATTTCAAGCTCATCGGTGAGTATCAGCGGAGTCTAAAGGAATACCCCAACATCAAGGTCGGCGAGGACTTCAAGGGCTATAAGAGGTCGCTAAAGAGATCGGCATGATGAGCATCTACTCCAAGAAGATAACTATCGCGTCCAGGCGATAGCGCTGATCGAGAATTGGCGAACCCTCACCTCGTCCGGATAAGGACAAGCCGATTACTCCCCTGCGCCCACCGACTCCTCCCGACGTCATAGGCATTTAGGTTGCTGATGGATTGTGCCAGAAAGTTTCGATGGTATCCGAGGCCGTTGCATAAATCCTCCAAGCCGGGCGGCCATCATTGTGGTCCTTGTCCGGTGTTGTTCAATCAGACATCCGAACCTCTTAACCCCGCCAGAAAAGACAACCTCATGTCTACGCCCGTTAATCCGCAGATCGTCCCCCAACGCCCTAGTCCCGGCTGGCTAGGCACTAATCGTGACACGGGATTCGCGATCGCCGGATACCCAGAATACAGTCTTGTAAGAAGCCGAGACCGCTAGTAGTGCTGGATCGTGCCGTCCCCCGATCAGATAGCGATTATGTTGGCTCGGCTGCTACGCGATCAAGCCGAAGCGCGGAACGATATCTCTCCAGCCCAGAAGCGTAAAAGCCACGTCCGCGATAACCGGATATTGTCGCTGAAGGCTGCCCTCGCGAAATCGAAGCCGAAGTTGAAACCTGACCCCCAGTGGATATCTTCTGAATTATCCCGGTCCGGAATGAGCTCTTTTGACCATCCCAGCGCTAGATTAAGGAGCACAATGCTAACGATGCCTATGCTCTGTCTGCTACCAGTCCGGGTCTTAGTGGTTGACGATTATGCGCCCTTCCGTCGATTCATTGGTTCGAAGCTGGCGCGAACGCCGGAATGGCGAATCGTAGGGGAAGTGTCGGACGGATTAGAGGCGGTAGACAAAGCCGAAGAGTTGCAGCCGGACTTGATACTTCTGGACCTCGGCCTCCCCAACCTGAATGGAATGGAAGCCGCCCGACGTATCCGCAAGGTGGCCCCGATGTCCAAGATAGTCTTTATAAGTATAGAGTTCTCAGCCGATGTAATTCAAGCTGTGCTGAAGCTCGGCGCGATGGGCTACGTCATTAAAACGCACGCCGCCACTGAACTCCTACCGGCTATCGAAGCGGCTTGTCAGGGCAGGCAGTATGTCAGCAATGGTAACGGATCGCCGAAGGGCCTTAAGCAGCCGACGCTCTCGGACCACGCTCCCTTATCAGAGACAGCTCCGCTTCTGAAATAGTGCATTCTGTAAAACCGCAATCCAAGCATACAACCAGCTTAGGGAATGCCAGCACGGCAGGCGTGTCTATACCTTTCATGCCGGGGAAGTGGACCAGAATCTCAGAACCTAATTTTGTCTGATTGTTCGACGCGCAGTTTCTACACATAAGACACCCGATTGTTTGGGGGCCCTGGGTTGCAAGTTTCCGAATTGTACTGCGTCGAACTCAGGCTGTCACGTTTTATGTAAGAAGGTCCAGAAACTGGACACTCCACGAAAGAACCCACCCCGATCACGAAAATGGAAGCCGATTACTGCCCTGCGCCCAGCAACTCCTCCCGCCGCCAGATCAACAGCCCAGGCGCTCCGATTGCCAGTGCGCCTAGTGGTGCGTTCGCGGCAGAGCCGCCGTACTAGGTCCAGTCCCGGAATGGTACAGGCTAATGGACGAGTGGGGTTCTGAGTGTAATCGCGATGTTACGCCACTTGACTACGGCCCAACGCCAGGGCGCGAACCTGCCCACCAGTCCAATTCGGAGGTGTTACCACTTTCGCCTATATTTCTGGACCATAAGTGGACTGAAACAGGCTTAGTTACAATCAAACTATGAGAAGGTTAGGATACTTAGCATTCTTCCTTTTTGCCTCTTTCGATGTAATGGAGGCAGTCGGTGATCATTCTGTCCTGACAACCGATTATTGCGTTGGCGAAAGGACGATCGGCTTTCTTTCCGGTGAGAGTGAGGCTTTTGTTTTTAGTTATTTTCGACGCGAGCACCCTGACAAGGTATTTCGGTGCAGGCCAAGACCGAGAGTTGCAGCGCCAAATGGGGTTGCGATTATTCGTTCGGTTCTGTCGCGGCAATGTCGGAGGGCGGCCAGAACGGTCTAACGATAAAGGGAGAGACATGTCGACAGGAGCCGCCAAGTACCTCCTTCGTTTGTGCAACGAAGCGAAGAATGATCTATGTGGGTTTCAAAGGAAAGGACATTTTTTACACCACGTTTGATCATAAACAGAACGATTTCACAAAGAATTCGCTGAGTCTTCTGGGCGGAACCTTTGGTTCAGACGGTGAGCGAAAGGTTCTTGCTACGTTCAGCAACAAAGATTTTGTTTATGAAGTTCACACATCCATTGTTAGAGATCCCGCTGGCTACGTAACTGTTTCTGAAGGTGGGGCGAAAATATCAGAAGAAGAATGTGTGTTTCTTAATTTGAATCAGAGGTTTGTTGATCGGGCATTTCCCGAACTTCCTTTCAGGCCGACAAATGATACCCAGGCTATCCCGTTGGCGGACGGGCAATTTCTATTCATTAGCCTGGAAAACGCATCGTTGTTTGACCCAAAAAGTCTTCATTGGACATCTATCGACAACGTGCCAAAGTTCCTCGGTATCGGCGGTAAATTTTATGCTCTCCCGGATGGACGAGCTATTAGCGTTGGACCCAATTATCGTATTTTTGATCCAAAATCCCTGAAGTTCAGTGACTCAGCGCCTCTTGATCCTCAATGGTATGGATGGGGTTCGTCGGTTCAATTGCAAGACCATCGAATCATGAAAATCCTGGTTGCCAAAAATGACTCAAAAAACGGCCACCCATTTAAGGGGCCACGCTATTACGCATTTTTTGATCCGAAGGCCATGGGTTGGTCCGAACCAACAAAGTTTACGATTCCAATCGATGAGGAGGACAGACCTGAGCTTGGGCTGCTGGAGAACGGCCGAGTCTTCGCGCTGCTGACAGGTCCGAAGACCGGCGTAACTCAATCGTCTCTGATCCGAAATAGGGACTTTGAATACAAAATAAGCCTTTATGATCCCGCTAGCAAAACATGGTCGTTGCCCCTGGCATTGCCGTTTAACGCAACGGCCGACCTACGGTGGGTAGCCAGGGAAGGATCTGATCTTCTTTTCGTCGGCGCACAAAAACAGCCAGGGTGGACAGATAACGTCTCGTCAGTAATTTTCGATGCAGGTACCTTATCGATCGTCTCGTTTCCCGTGCCGCATTCATTCGGGACGAAAACGCAACTTTCCCTATTCAGATTTCATGGAGCGATTTTTGCGTTGACCTCAACAATTGGCGATGAAGTTTCAAAATTGTTCATGGAGCGGCTTGATCCCGGTAAGAACGATTGGAGCCCTGTTCAAGCGCCAAAGATCGCACGTGATTTCCCCGTTCTTTTCGAACTTCCCGGCGGGAAGCTTTTGGTCATGGGTCAGCCGCAACATCCGGATACGCTCTTGGCGTATCCACCCGACCGCTTCGAAATCTTTGACACGGACTAGGCAAATCCGAATTATGAGTACCAGACTGACGCGGCTATAGAAAAAGCTTGCTCCCTCTATTGCGCTGGTGCAGGCAACTGGCGTAACCAGGCGATAGCGATCAAAACCAGTTCGATCCCAGGGTTGATTGCATCGCCCATGCTGTCTCCCTCGTCCCAAAGGTGCGGCATTTGGGAGGCCGTCGTCGTCATGGGTAAACAGAGAATTAAGCCGAATTACCGTCGCCGAGTGCTTCGCTTGCCGGATCTGGATCATTGTAAAACAGCAGTTCTCAATAGCTTTGGGTCGCCAGCTTCGCGCCGAGTTTACGAGTACGCGATCGATCAGTTCATTATTTGGTATTGCTCCGAACCTCGGCTATCATCGGATCAGCATCATTTGTTTGAAGGATGTTTCGATGTTAGTCGCATGATTGCGAGTCTCGAAGACGCTCTTAACAGTTCAATGAAGGAAGGGGCTTTGGGCGACAGGCGATATGAGTTGGGAGTTCGGCCCTCAGAGAGATTTTTCCAGGCTCTTGGAATATGAAACTCGGCTCGAAGAATTCTTGCAGCAGAATCCTACCATTAGCGGCATTTGTCAGTACCATGTGAACACCCTACCGCGTGAAGCGTTAGCGTAAGGTCTACGCACACACTCCTCGATCTTCATCAACGAAACACTATCGCGCATTAATCCCGATTATCTTCACGCGACAAATCCAGAGGTGCAATCCGCTGCAAATCGTTTCTTGCGATAGAGGCGAAGGGACGACAGAGATTAGCCGGAGCAACGGAGGACGTGTAAAGGGGCGAACTCCTCAGTCCTTTTTCTGACTCAAACCTCCGTAGCAATCTGCAGATTTCTGAGATTCGGCTTGCTCGTTTATCGTACTGCTTCAACTCGTTGTCGGTTATCTTGATGTACGTCCCAGTGTGCACCGCTTCTGTTTGCACTTTCGTGAGGACGCACAGCTCGTCGGTAAGGTCTTTCGCCTCTTCGACTGACAAGATCACAGGGCTTCCCATGAATGTCATATCAAAACCGCTATGCCCACCTTCAAATGTCATCGGCTCGCCTTCATGGCGCGCGAAGCGTCGGGTGCCCGCGCTTCGAAGCTCCCTCCGGGTTGCTCGTACTCTCTACAATCCTCAGCACATCCTCTTCGCGACGGACGATTCTCTTCGTGCTCGTTTTCGAGCGCATCGCAGAGTTCGGTGATTAGTTGCATCAGCTTTCCTGAATTCATTTCATTGCCAGCTTGTTTGGCCAAGTAAGACCTGCGTGGCGTCAACGGCATAACCTTTTCCCGTTCTGGGGATGCTTACGATTGTCCCACTCTACCTATGACGCCAGACAAATCGTCTGAGCAGTTTTGCTCACCAAGCGCGTTTTTGTTGTCGTTCAAGGCTGGGCAGAGGGGGTCTCTTAGCACGTTCTTTGTCGGGCGTACCCCCGGGCGCTTGTGGGCGCTTCGTGATACTTAGTGGCCCGGGCCGGAGCTATGTTCAGGGACTTCTGGATGCCCGTCGCTCCGCTATCATCATTAAGCACGACCCCAAGAAGTGAGCAGTGAATGTGCACATTATCTCCTATGTCATAATCGATAAAACGGAACTCGCTCTCTGGCTTCGACTCCCAGCAACCTCACTCTCCCCTGTGGCATTCACGTTGAAGCCAAGTGCCCGAATGGTGTGGGCGTCCTTCCGTCGATAAAATTCCTCGGCCAGCCGAGCCAATACCTGCTCGTTCCCCAGCGCACTCTTTCGGATTGTATCGATGGCACCCGCTCTGATGGTTTGTGTTCAGTCATCGGCCCGGCATTCTCTCAGGACCATCGCGGGCAAGGCAGTCACTCTTCGTGCGACCGAAATGCGGGCTACCCGCATCTCCCAAAGTCTTGCATGCGGCGCTCACGTGCGCTCGGTACGAAAAAGGACTGACACGTTCTTAACACCTATGGTAAGGTCGTTCACTCGGCGGTGACGGCTGTGAATAGAAATCTAAGCTGGTTGGAACTCTGCGAACTCGCCTCCAAAGAACAAGACCCCAAGAAACTGATTGAGCTATTTACCCAGATTGAAACCTTATTGGCCGCTGAGGACGAGCGAGTGAGGCCAATGCCGCCACTACCGAAACAATCGGAGCCCCAAAACCAAACGGCGATGAACCTTCAACAGCAGCAAGCAGAGAAGGCTAGTATTGCACTATTGCAATGCCGCAATCCAGACTCAGGATCGTAAGACCGCCGATCCCGCCGATTGGCATTTGCGAGCGCTGTAATTCCCAGTTCCGCTCCAATAGCATCTCGCAATCCGCCGGCGGAGGCTGAAATTAGGGCGGCGTTTGACAGTCATGAATGCCAGCCAACCTCGCGAACCGTGCCGGTACGAAAGAAGGACGAATAGCGAAAGTCGCAGCTGGACCGCAGCGCTCAGTTTACTCGCAATTCCTCAATTCTCGGATACGTTAGCAAGACGTGCCCCATTGTTTGTTCTAGGCAACGAATTTTCTTGGCCTGCAATTTTATTATTTGAGCTTGACCACGAATAGTTATCAATGCCTCCGCGAGATCATGTCGGGTAGGCTGCTTCTTATTTGGTTTCATCACGCCCTCGGTTTAATCTTGGATAACCACTCGAAGGGCGCAGTTGCCCTGAATTGATTAAATTGTCACGAATCATGACCAAGCTATATAGATTAAACCCGAACTCCAGTGCAACCCGGAATTGCAGGAGTGGTTTTGCTACAGCATCAGCCCACGAAACAATTTTCGATCTTCGCTAGTCCTCCGCTTGAGATTGAGGGGGACCGATCCCGTTAGGCGGTCATTTTTCTCACGGTTAATCGGAAAAAGTACCCGCATGGGTCGGCTGGAAAAGATTGATCACTCTCGATTTAGCTGCTATTCGGCTGACCGAGGTGTTGTCCGGCAGCCCCGAAATTAGGAATTGCATCTACTACGAAGAGCTTTGATCATGCCATCTGCCGTTTGGAGTGGGCACCTTCATTTCGGGCTTGTCGTGATGACGGTTCGGCTCCTGGTAGCCGCTCGGGCAAAGGTGACACGTTTTCGGCAGCTTTACCGCAAGGCCATCAACGAAGGTTCCTCTGTCACACACGACCGCGAAGACTACGATAGCGACCTCAATGAGGGAGTCGGAGGGACGCGCTCCACTTCCGAACAAATGAATGGTCGACATAAGGAGAGACATGAGTATTCCGCCGTTCGCCAAATCCTTCAGTCCGAATCGACAGGCGAAGAAATCCGGCCAGACGAAGTGGTAAAAGGCTATGAAATTGCACGGAACGAATTCGCTGCTATCGATCCTCAGGAAATCAGAGCGGCAGAGATCGAGACTTCCGACGCAATCGAACTATTTCACTTTGTCAAACCGACAACGGTTGATCCGATTTACTTCGAGCGGTCGTACTATGTTACCCCTGACCCCGGTGCGGAAAAGGTTTATGCTTTACTGCTCGAAGCAATGCAGAGAGAGGAGTGCCTGGGGATTGCGCGAATCGGAATGCACCGTCGGGAACACATGCTGATTCTCCGGCCGATGGAAAATTATCTCGTTGCGCATACGATGTTTTACGAGAACGAGGTGCGTCCTGCGCCACACTTAGAGTTAAATCACCAAATTCAGTAATAAAGAACTGTCCATGGCAATGACGCTAATCAAAGGGTAGACGCTACTACGGCTAAGAGAGATCGCTTGGTTCGTATCTTTGTAGTAGACGACAGTGCGACGGCGAGAGCGGCCCTGAAATCCGCACTGGAAGGGCGCGCCGATTGGGTTGTGGTTGCGGAAGCAGTTGACGGCCATCATGCGTTGGCGACATTTCATCTTCACACACCGCATCTGACGCTGATGGATTTTATTATGCCGAAGATGAACGGGCTGGAAACAGCCCGTCATCTGACTGCTCGACACCCAGACATTCTCATCTTAATGGTCACCACGGACCCGTCTAAGCAACTGGAGAAAGAGGCGCGAGGTGTCGGCATTAAGGGTCTTTGTCCAAAGAATGACATGCGCTGTCTGTTGAATGCCATCGAAGCAGTGTTAGGCGGTGGAACGTATTTCAGTGAAGAAGCCGTCGCCTAACGATCGGCATCCCGACTCTTTCGCACGATTTATTCTTAAAATCCAACTCACTTTCCCTATGTTTTCTTGTGATTGTCCTCTTTGCAGGCTCACGGGTACAGTTTTTTTATGAACCGGTGACTCCAGAGTCCGAGAATCGAAGTGCACGTCTCAACAAGCTTCTCGAACCGCCTGCCACGCCCGGCGGCCCTCCCGACAATGAGCGTGCGAAGAAGCCACCACTGCGGGGTGTCAAACCAAGCCGGAAGTAACAGCGGCAGACCCGAACCACGCTCTAGGCATCACTACCCCACCCTCTCCGATCCTGTCGCTCAACGGCCACAGACAATCCGGCGGCCACTGGAATGCAGCCTTGCGATTGCCGGGAATTAGTATGTCGAGTTTCTCCGGTGGCGGCTGGTGGTGCGTCGGTGGCCGGGGTGCCTTATCGGGGTAAAGGGTCCGAGGAGTGAATGGTTCGCTGGCCGTCGTGTGCAAACATCATCCGAAAAAAGATATGGCGCAGCCTTGGGGCTGCGCCTATCCGAGGAACAAAACGACCGTGGGTCGCGCAGTTCCTCCATATTTTGCTCCTTGAAATCGAGGTTACAACGGTGGCATGCTTGATAGTTGTTCACAATTGCACAAGATTCGAAATAAATGGGCAAATTTTCCCTATTTGGGAATGATTTGTTCTGGAATTGGGAAGGCAAAGAGAAGGCCGAACCTGTTGGCCGGCCTGAACGTAGCGGGTTTGCGTACGGAAAGCGGAGCAGTCGTTGAGGGTCGGAACGTCGATCCTGTCAATCGAGGCTAACCCATGACTGCCCCGCCGGATTAAAGGTAATCATACGTTTCCCCTTGAAAAGAGTCTGGTCAAAACTGCTCAATTTTTGACAAACAAATCTAGAGGAGCGGTTGGTACGAAGCCGTGGTAAACACCTAATGCCGGAACTGACCTGTGCGGATTTTTCTCAACTCTTTGAAACCAAAAGCAAATAATAAACTTGCGCTTTTTCCGGTTGCGAATGTCATAATTAGTGACATCCTTCTTTTTCATTCACCTTGGATTCATTCTTAGACTGCGTTGTCGCAGCGATCGTTCTTACCGGAGCACTCGCCTGCTCATGGGCATCAAGAAGAAACGCGATTTCGATCCCCATGCATTCCTTGCCACCATCGGCGAGGGCAGGAAGGTCGCGCCTTTTGAAAAGAAGAAAACCATCTTCGCGCAAGGGGATGCAGCTGACGCACTGTTTTATATCCAAAGCGGCAAGGTGAAGTTGCGGTCGTGTCCAACAATGGAAAGGAAGCAACCATAGGCATCTTGGGTGAGAAGGACTTTTTTGGTGAAGGTTGCCTCGCAGGACAGCCACTCCGCATGGCTGCTGCCACGGCAATGACCGATTGCGAGCTTCTGCGCATTGACAAGAAGGCCATGATGCTGGCGCTTCACCAGGAACATAGGTTTTCCGATCTGTTCGTAGCGTATCTGCTTTCACGGAACATCCGATACGAAGAGGATTTAGTTGACCAACTCTTCAATTCCAGCGAAAAGCGGCTGGCCAGAATCCTGCTGCTACTGGCTCATTTTGGCAAGGATGGTGTGCCCCAGTCTGTAATCCCCGCGATCAGTCAGGAGACCCTCGCCGAGATGGTAGGCACAACCCGCTCGCGGGTTAGCTTTTTCATGAACAGGTTCAGGAAATTGGGGTTCGTTGATTATCAGGCTGGCGATGCGTTGCAGGTTCACAGTTCACTTCTAAACATCGTCCTTCACGATTAGAATTTCGTTCCAACAAACGGGACGTTCCTCGACATCTCGACATAGCATTGCCCGCGAACTCCTCACATTTACTCTACGTCGTGACTTGCGCTGTGGGAACGGATGTTCATCAGAGGTCGGCTGCCGGACATCTGTGAACGTCACGGTGTTTGATCGCAGCCAAATGGCTGAAACCTCTGCCTCGCGGGGAAAGGCTTGGCTGGCGACTGGGTAAAGGGTCTCGCGGTTGTGCTCGCTGTGGGTTGCCAGCAAAATTATCATTCGCTCTGTTCGATGATAAACACTGCCTTCGCCAGAGCGTAGAAACCGCTACTCAACACACCAACACGAGTTCAGAAATGCGCATCATAGTCCGGATGAAAACGAAAGAGGCTGCTGAAGAACGGGCATTGACTGTACCTTGTCCCACCTGCGGTGCCGAAGAAAACAAACCTTGTGAACTTACCAGCGGTCAGCGGTGCACAAAGCCGCACCGAGAACGACAGTGGGCGGAATCCGACAAGCGCATACTTGGTAGAGTCCCCGGAACTTGAAACAGCCGCATCGGAGACCCGCCATACTAAGTGCCGTGGAGGCCCTTTCGCTATCTCTGCCCAACTCCATCGAAATAACCCAACTGAGCACTCCTGTCCCGGTGGCGCTCACTCACGCTTCACACCGCCCTTGGGGCCGCAAACACAACTGACATCCAACCAGGATGTACCAAAGGACGTGGCCAAGCATAACAACTGTCATGCCATGGACATCGAGCCGCAAGTGACCGATGCCGATGCCAAGAATAATGAGGGGAGCAACCACGCAACCATAAATGGCTACACCGCGCACAATTCCGCCACCCCGCAGCGCGGACACGCACCACAGAATGATCGCGATCGACGTGCCCACGGAAAAGATTTTCGAAAAGGCCTGATTGATCTGAAAAATCCCAACGATCACGACTTGCCAGTCATGCCTGGCAGCAGGAACGTCTCGAACCATGTGCCTCATTATTCCCGGGACGATAAATCCGCTGACTGCACCAGCGATCATGACGGCCACGCACGCGAAGCCATAAACCACGATTGCAGCAAACGAAATCCGGTCAGCGGCACGCAATCGTTGTGTGATTCCGCAAGCACCCAGAAACAGCAACAGCACGCTAAGCAGAGCCAAGGTGTGTGCGACACCCGATACTAGCGACATATGCGCGCCCTGCTCCGCCGTCGTGAGCGAGAGCGCCCCCTTCGGGTGAATGGCCATAGTCAAAATGCCGCCCAGCGAACCCACAATCAGAGCGATTCCGGCTTTACAATCGTCTGTCATAATCGACACTCTAGACATGAATCGCATCGCTGTGAAAGTGTATTTGCACGGAGTGCCCCGATACCGAACAAAGGCGATAGCGATGTCCAGAAAGGAGGGTCAATGAAGGCCGCGAAAACCAAAGCTCCAGGCACTCATCGGAAACCTGATCGCCGCGTTTTACGAACCCGCGACACGCTGGGCGACGCTCTCTTCGCGCTAATGCAGGAGAAGAGTTTCGACAAGATTACCGTGCAGGAGCTGCTAGACCGCGCTGGAGTAGGACGCTCAACCTTCTACCTCCACTATTCGGACAAACATGATTTGTTCCTGAGTGATGTGGAGGATTTTTTCGAGAAGTTTTCGACCGCGCTGAGGCGGCAGGGAGCGAGTCCGAAGCGCTTGTTACCCGTGAAGGAGTTACTAACGCACGTCCGTGAGGCCCAAGAGTTTTACGCCGCCGTGGTGAACTCGGGAAAGATTAATGATGTGCACGCGCTAGGGCGTGGCTTTTTTGCCCGCTCGATTGAGGAAAGACTACAGACGGCTGGGTTGGAGATTGATCCGATACGGCGCTCTGCCTATGCCCACGCCCTGGCGGGGAGTTTTTTCTCCTTGCTTGACTGGTGGATGGATAAAGGCATGAAAGCCGATCCCCAAAAGATGGACGACCTGTTTCATCGCTTGGCATGGAGCGGATTAACGAAGCCCTAATCCCCAGAGGAGCAAGTCCGCTATCCTGGTGCTGGCCCCGTCCCAGCTAGGGAGAACTAAGGTTTTCTGGTTGATACATTCAACACTTTGCCCAAACGAAAGGGCCCCGTTCTGAGGAATTGGCCGATTGTAGGGTCAATATGTGTAATAGAGATTTTTCAACAGCCATTATTTTTTTACTTGGCTGCC
>Ga0206990_1114_pt1 | contig 14919 bp, 5 predicted proteins | sample Alteio_BWMinCont_8_FD_153283 | JGI IMG/M metagenome (GOLD analysis project Ga0206990, IMG submission 153283) | Enriched cells from forest soil in Barre Woods Harvard Forest LTER site, Petersham, Massachusetts, United States -... | ecosystem: Environmental > Terrestrial > Soil > Temperate forest >... | reverse complement strand
TCTGCTGCCCCGGTCATGACAGCATCCTTTAGTTTGCGCTGGAAAAGACGATTCACTGCCACGGGATATTTCGGCCGCGCGGAGCGTCTCAGATTAATACGTTTCTTTCCTTTACCTTTCATGGTGTTCGGCGGGTAAAACAAACGGTACATATTTAAAGTTCCGTAAGGCTATACATAGTTTATAGTTAGGGGATACAAAACCCGTTCGGTTGCCCGCAAAGTGGCGTCAATAAGCCATTTCTTCTTTCCTTCAGTATTTTTTTTTTGCGTGGGATAAATCGTCGGGGTGAGGATACATTTTCCCTCTTTAATAAAGCCGAGCAGCTTTGCCCCTAATGGGAGATGTCTCTACTTTTATTAAAGTGGAATCGCGAATGTTTTTCAAAATTTTCTCATCCCACGGAGAAAAAAAAAATAGGCGATTAGGCTATTTCTTCACCGACCATGATACTCCACCATCATCGGTCAATAATGCAATCCCATGCTCACCACTAATCATACCTATCATTCCATTCTGAAAATGAATTTTGAACAAACTCGCAGTCGTTCCGCTTTCAAGTTTTTGCCAGATCAGACCACCCGTTGTGCTCTTTAGTATTGTCCCTTGTGCTCCGCAGGCATAGATCGTATCAGATGTAATATAGTGGACGGCAATTAGATTTGCTTCCGTCCCACTGGAAATATTTGCCCACTCTTTGCCCCCATTTGCGGTCAGAAGAATAGTGCCGCCCGCGCCAACGATAATTCCATTCGATGAATCGGCAAAATGGACTCCGTATAGATCTTTTGAAATATTCGATCTCATTGAAGACCACAAAGAGCCTCCGTCATCCGAAAGATAAATATTCCCATTGCTGGAAATGCCAATAATCTTTGTCTTCGTCAGATAATCGATCGAAGAAAATTTCCCGATATCCTTGGCGGATTTGTTTACTCCAGTATTTGCAGGGATATTCCCTATAGTACCTTTATTTCCTATCGGACTTATGGGACTTATCACCGGATGATTTTGAAGCGGCTGATTATTTGGTGATACAGAAATCTGTTTTATTTCTTGCTGAGGGACATTTGCAATTATAAACCAGGCAATCCCAACAACGGCAAGACAAGAAATGCTTAAAACTATTTTTTGCATTCCGCTACGTAATAGACTTCCACCAAGCATTTCAGCCGCTTTTTGCGGAACGCCAAATCCAAGAGCCGAATATACCGAAGCAGTTACTTGCGCCGGGATCGTTACCGAGGCGATATCTCTCTGCACCGATTCCTGCATCCGCATTTGGAATGCAAGCTCCTCGCGCCACTCCGCATTCGCAGAAAGATTATCGAAAAGTCTGCGCTGCTCGTCCTCACTGAGCATGCCTTCCAAGTAATCATGTATCTGTTTTTGATAGGATATTTCCATTTTATTAATCCTTTAATTCAAGTATGTACGGTTGTAATGCCGATCTTATCTTTTCCTTCGCGCGCCAAACTCGTTTCTTGAGTGCCGTAACGGTCGCGCCCGTCAGCACCGACATTTCCTCATACGAATATCCCTGATAATATTTCAACACGAATGCTTCACGATGATCATATTCCAATATTTCGAGAGATAGCGTTACAAGATTCAAAAGTTCATCGCGCTCAACATTGTTTTCATTCCCAGCCGTGAGATATTCTTCCAGAGGTTGTGTCGGGCGTTCATCGCGTTTCCAGTTCAGGCAGAGATTCCGTGCAATCATCATCAGGAATCCACCGGGATTGGTAAAGACAAGATCCTGTTTTGTCGCATGAAAAAATTTGACGAATGTCTCCTGCAATAGATCCTGGCTTGCCGGACGATCCGAAGTCATCCGTAAAATAAACGCATATACCCGCTGCCCATAGTGATTATAAAATTCCGAGAACGCGTTCTCCGCCTCCTTGCGGGAGCCGCGTAAATCGCTGATAAGATCGGATTCGCTTTTATGTTCTTCGGTCACCGGCTTTATTTATTATACTATGACACGAAAAACATAATTACGTCCCAAACAGTATCGCAAACGGGGACGAAAATCCTCATTCCGTGTCATATATATTACCCGAATCTTTTACCGGGAAAATGTGCTATATTTGCAGCGCGAACCACTCACTATGAAATTTCGCCTTCTTTTTTGGGCTGTATTTCTTTCCTGCATTATTGCATGCGCTTCTTATTGCCAAATTCCAAACAGTAAAATTGCGCCGCCCTCGCTAAAAGCCGCAAGTTCCTATTCGCTTCCATCATCTAAAATCGAATTCATCGAAAATAAAGGTCAGCTTGCCGATCAGAATGGACACCTGATGCCGGAAGTGCTGTACTCATCAGATTCGAAGGGAATGAAATGCTATCTGACGGCAAAAGGGATGCACTTTGTTTTCAACAGGGTTATCTCATCAATAGATTCAGTGGGGCTGAGTCCGCGTGTAGGATTGCACGGACTAAGAAATCGCCTTCCTAATAAGAATGATACCCTCATCCTCCAGCGCCTCGATATGGAATTTGCGGGAGCAAATCCGCGTCCTCGCATTGAAGCGCAGAATATGACAGACGCTTATTACAATTATTATCTTGCCCATTGCAAACTGCATGGCGTTCGTGGCTATCGGAAGATTACTTACCATGATCTCTATCCACATATTGATTTCATCATCTATAGCAAAGATGATGCGATGAAATACGACTTCATCGTTCATCCCGGGGGAAATCCGAATGTGATTGCCATGCGCTACGGCGGAATGGATTCTATGCAATGTTCCGCCGACGGAAAATTCCGCATCTACTCCCCACTCGGCAAGATCGAAGAAGACGAACCGTATTCCTATCAGGGCATCGACGAACAAATAAAAATCTCTTCGCGCTTTTTTATTTCGCAGAATGAACTGAAATTCAAAGTTGGAAACTATGATAGGAGAAAAGATTTGGTTATTGATCCGCCGACAAGATTATGGGGGACGTATTATGGGGGAAGCGGCGATGATAGTGAGCCTGGTGGAATTACTATAGATCACTCCGGTAATATTGTCTTATTAGGAACAACTTGGAGTAGTTCGAATATTGCAACGGCAGGCGCTTACAAAACCACCGAAATAAATCTAAATGTCCCGCATCCTTTCGTGGCTAAGTTTACACAGGATGATTCGCTTATTTGGGCAACATACTATGGTGGGAATGATTACGACAATGGTATTGGAATTTTATGCACCGATTCGAGCGACGATATATACATAGGCGGACAGACATATAGTTTAGCAGGGATAGCAACTCCGGGTGCTAATCAGCCTAATCATGGGAATGATAATGGAGCAACAGACGATTATCTCGCGAAATTCGATCCGACCGGCGCTCTTCTATGGGGCACATATTTCGGTGGTGAAGGAGGAGAATTACCCGGAGGCGCAGCCACAGATGCTTCGGGGAATGTCTTTATTTGCGGATCAACTACGAGTTCGACAAATATAGGAACAGCTGGCTCCTATATGCCCATAATCGGAAGAAGTGGACAAAAAAATTGCTTCTTAGCAAAATTTAATTCTTCGGGTGCGATACAGTGGGGCACGTATTATGCTGGAGGAGGTAATGATGAAGCGGATAACATTTCGGTTGACCATTCCGGAAATGTTATTATTGTTGGAGGAGTGACATCATCTATAAAGTTAGCGACGACCGGAGCTTATCAGACAGTAAAGTCCGGAAAGCCTGGTGCATGGAATGGCTATATCGCAAAATTTAATACTTCGGGAAATTTATTATGGGGAACGTATTATGGCGGTAATCCTGGATCCGATGCGCTTGAGCAAGTGTGCATTGGTGACTCGAATAATATTTATGCCGCTGGTTGGACTCAGAGCACCTCTTCCATTGCCTCGCCGGGAGCATTTCAAACAAGCTTTACGGGTACCCAGGATATGTTTATTGTTAAATTCGACTCATCCGGCATTCGAAAATGGGCAACATATTATGGAGGCGATTCTCTTCTCTGGGCGACTGGTATTGGTTTTGGCGGGGGAAACATATACTGCTTAGGAAACACAAATTGTACAACAGGTTTATCTACACCGGATGGTTTTCAACCTGATAATGGGGGAGAATATGATCTTATAGTTGCTAAATTCACAGCCTCTGAGGGGAAAAGATTATGGGCGTCTTATTATGGAAGTCCCGGCTGGGAACAGAATGAAGGTCACAGCTTGGTAGTAGACAACTACAGTAATTTTATTATTGCAGGCGGGACGACTGATGTAACTGGTATTGCAACACCAGGTTCGTACCAGCCTAACTATGGGGGTGGTGGAAGCGATGAATTCCTCGTCAAATTCTGCGATGTTCCGACTCCTATCCTCAATGGTATAAAGGATACAATCTGTTCCAATACACGCGACACTTTCATCGTTAGCGGTGGAAATTATACGCATATTTATTGGCATGATGGCCCGACCGCTCTTTCATGGCTTAATGATAAAAAACTATATATTATACCCGATACACTTGCAGCGGGCTTACATTCCTTTACAGTAACTGGTGAAAGCACTCCTGGCTGCGACGCAACCAGTGATACGGCGTTTTTATATATTCATATCAAACCTTACATATATCCGGGACACGATACGGCATTGTGCGCAGGCGAAGGCTCGGTGTTGCGTGCAGTTGTTAAAACTACGGCACCGCCTTATACCTTCTCCTGGACTCCAACGACCGATTTAAATAATCCGAATATGCTTACTCCGATTGCGACGCCATCGAAGACGACACTATATCATCTTAGGGTCACCGATGCTTTCGGATGTATGAACGAGGATTCGGTTTTGGTTAAAGTAAATCCGCAGCCGCAGCTGATATTAAAATCATCAGATTCCATGTGCGCCGGAACGAACATCATTATCGGCGATAGCGCGCATGGCGGAACGCCACCGTATATTTATAGTTGGTCGCCGACTGCCGGAGTAAGCATGCCGGATAGGCCGTTTACGTATATATTTCCTCAGCAGACTACTGTATATACCGAAACTATCACCGATGCCAATGGGTGTAGTGCGCAGGCAAAAATAAATGTCGTTGTAAAACCTGTTCCGATTCCATCCATTATTCCTTCAGGTTCCGCTTCGTTCTGCATGGGTGATAGTGTGATCCTGCGTTTGGATAAGAAATATAAATCGTACAGTTGGTCTGATGGAAGTTTCGGAGATACACTGATTGTAAAACAAGGCGGAATTTATACTGTGCAGGTTGCCGATACCAATGGCTGCTATGGCAATTCGAATAGTATTCTTGTTACCGTCACGCCGCTTCATCCCGGAATCATGCCAGATAGTGCCATTTCGCTCTGCGATAATAGCGGCGCAGTTCTTTATGCTGACAAAGGTTATGAGAAGTATTTGTGGAGCGACGGTTCAACGGCAGATAGTCTTATTCCACCAAAACCGGGAAAATATTTTGTCTTTGTTACCGATCAGAATGGATGCCAGGGATGGAGCGATACCATTACTGTTAAACAATCGTCGCTTGCACCAGTGATAGAAGGAGCGAACTCAGCCTGTCCGCAGTCAACGACGAGCTATTTTGCTAATGGAAATAAAAATGATACTTTCACCTGGACTCTCACAGGAGGAGGGACGATAAAAAATTCTCCCCAACAAGATTCGATAGATGTTCAATGGACGACAGTCGGAATATGGACGCTTCATGTATCCGAATCGAATGCTCTGGGGTGCATGGGCGATACGAACATAACAATCAATGTTAGTTCTACGCTGGCTCCAGTGATTACTCCGAATGGGAATATATCTGTCTGCGAAGGCGACAGCATCGTGCTCTATGCGGGCAAGGGGTATACAAGTTATAAGTGGAGCGACGGAAGCATTGCCGATAGTCTTATTATAAAGAGAGCAGGTAATTATTCGGTAACGGTAACGGGTAATGGGGGCTGCATAGGAACATCTGCCACAGTGAAAATCACAATTGTGCCTCTGCCTATAATATCTTCGATCTCCGCTGATGGGCCATTATTTATTTGCCCAGGGGGGACGCGTCTTCTCGAAGCGAACGTTGTAAATCCGAGCGGCTTTACAAAATTTCTATGGAACACTGGCGATACGACGCAGACAATTATCGTAAATAAAGTCGGAACCTATAACGTAACGGCTACAAATCCTGCCGGCTGCGTGAGTGCGCCGATGCAAGTTACGATTGATTCAGCATATAGACCGCAGATCATTGGTCCAACTTCTATCTGCATTGGCGAAGGCGCAGAAAATTATTCTACCCCTTTTGATGATAGCGTTTCTTACCATTGGGTGGTTTCGAATGGTACTTTCGTGACCGGGCAAGGGACGAATTCCGTAATGATTCAATGGAATGATGCCACATTCGGAATCGGAACACTGACGCTTATCGATTCGGTATGGCATGGCTGCGTCGATACTGTAACGATCACGATCACTATTGACGCAACATTGCATCCGGTAATAACTGCAATTGGTCCCCTTTCATTTTGCGTGGGGGATTCCGTTACTCTCGACGCCGGCAGCGGATACAAATCTTACCAGTGGTTAAAAGATGGAGGGACTATAACAGATGCTACGAATGAATTTTTACGAGTCGCGCAATCAGGAAATTATTCTGTTACTGTAACTAGTAGCGGCGGATGCAGCGGCTCTTCACAGACGGTGGGTGTAAATGTTTTCCCATTACCCGCGCAGCCGATAATCTCTCAACAATCAAATACGCTCATATCGACTTTTGCTTCATCGTACCAATGGTCATTCAATGGAAAAATAATTTCCGGCGCAACGGGTCAAATAATTACACCGGCAGATACCGGAAATTATACTGTAGTGATTACCGATAGCAACGGATGTTCAAACACTTCGCTTCCTTATCATTACAAATTTGCGGCAGGCGCGACGGCAATTGTCAGGGTCGGAGCGGTGCCGTCGGTCAATCCCGGAAGTTCATTCGAAGCGCCAATCGAACTTGTTGCTTCTCAGAATTTAATTCCGGCGAATGCCGATCATTATATAGGGTCATTACGCTACAATGCCACGATGCTCGTTCCCACGGGAAGCCGGAATGGAATGCTGCGTCAGACTCAAGTAAGCGGAAGCACGGAGCGCATTGTTGGATTCGAAGGCAATAGCTCACCGATGACTTCCGGAATATTACAATGGATAAAGTTCGATGCCGTACTTGGCGATGACACCTGTACTGTGTTAACGATAGATACGTTCTACTGGACTGATGCGAATGTCACTGTTACCAGAGAGAATGGAAATTTCTGCGAAAGCGGAATCTGCATTGCCGGAGGGACGATACGCTTGATTGACGCATCCGGCAAATTCGGAATCAGTCCGATCAGACCGAATCCTTCGAGTTCGCATATTACCGTTGAATATGATTTGATGGAAAACGGAAGGACACGGCTCATGCTATCCGATGCTTTAGGAAGAACAATCCGCATTATTAAAGATGAGGATGAAAACGCCGGGCATTATAGAGAGGACGTTTCTCTGGAAGAAATTTCTTCGGGATACTATCAGGTGTTATTGAAGACTCCGTCACAGTTTATTCTGCAGTCATTTGTGGTGCAAAAGTAATACGTGAAAAGAATACTTTCATATTGCTTCTTACTTTTCGTCTTTTTCGTGGCGAAGGCTGGTGCGCAGACTTCCGATAATCCCCGTCCTGCAATCGGCGATTTTGGCGACCTGAATCTTAATGTAGCACGCGCGAATTTCTCCCAGCTGCCCGGCGTGCCGGATTGCAATGCGCAATATTATTCAGGCACCGGCTTCGGTCCAGCATTAGGAATATTTTATGAACTGCCGATTCAAAATAAATTCTCTTTACTGCTTCGCGGAGTTTATGATCTTTATGGAGAGAAACTCGTTTCGAATGAGCTAACTCCAATTGCGATAAATGGCGCCGAGACACAGGCTACGATCGAGCATAGCATCAACGCCACTCTCGGCATGATCGGCTTTCAGCCGATGGGGAGTTATCACATTACACCAGCACTCTCTGTTCATTTTGGTGGGGAAATCGGATATGTGGTTCAATCTTCGTTCAATCAGATCGAAACGCTGACCCAGCCGACGACAAGCGGGGTTTTCAGCAACGGATTGCGAACGCGAAATGCGCAATACGGCAAAATACCGAATGCAAATCCGATTGTCGCCTCACTTATTGGCGGTATAAGTTATGCGATTCCTCTGAATGCATTGAAGACGATACAAGCTGTGCCGGAACTAAATTATACGTTGGGCTTAACACCTGTTGTAAAAAATTATTCATGGTCGGTGAATTCGATAAGAGCAGGAATAGCGATTCGGTATGAATTACCGGAAAAAGCTATCGAGACACCCAAATTCATAGATACGCTTCCTCTCCCCGTTCCCGCCCCCATTGCACCGCCGATAGCATCGGTAACTGCAAGCGGGATAGGTGCCAAAGGAGATGAGGGACCTGTTGCCGTTCTGCGCGTCGAAGAAATTTATTCAGTCCGGATGACTCCGTTGCTCCCCTATATTTTCTTCGGCGAGAATGAAAGCTTATTGCCATCGCGATATGACAAAATGACAGCCGGAGCCTCTTCCGCATTTAAGGAAATTGCATTAAAAAACGAAGACGCCCTTTCGATCAATCATAAAACATTGGATATTATTGGCAGAAGATTAACTGACGATTCCGATGCGCAGGTCACACTTGCGGGGATCACTCTGAATAAATCAAAATTTCCAATAGATAAACATCTCGCCACTTCGCGGGCAGAGAATATTGCTGATTATCTCGAATCGGTATGGAATATTTCAGATCAAAGAATTCGCATTACAACGCATCCGCTTGCTGAAGAAACCGTTGCAGCGCTCGATAGCGATGGCATCGCCGAAGCCAATCGTGTCGAGATCGCATCGAATTCGTTTGGCATTTTGCAGCCAGTAATGGCAAGCGATACGATTCGCATTGCCACGCCGCCTGTTATTCGCTTTCATCCGTTGGTAAAATATTCCGATACGCTTTCTGATTGGAATCTTTATGTATCGCAAGATGGAGTGCTTCTAAAATTATTCGAGGGGAAAGAAATAATACCGGCTTCGCTTGATTGGATTATAAGCGACGATCAAAAAACGATCCCCCATTTTCCGGGAAAAATAGATTATGAGCTAAAGGTTATTGGCTCTCACAATGATAAAGCTGTGGCGAGTGGTTCGCTTCCTGTCGAACAACTTACATTGCGAAAGAAAAAAGTGCAACGCATCGCCGATCGCGAAATCGAAAAATATAATTTACTCCTGTTCGATCTGCAGTCATCCGAACTCAATGAGACAAATAAACAGATTGTCGAACTTATTCAAAAGCATTTGAAAGATATATCAGCGATTAGCATTGTCGGGCATACTGATCGTACCGGCGAGGTAGAAACGAATAAGCAACTCTCTCTTGATCGCGCCAAAAGTACTGCGCGAGCTCTCGGCGTTACGAAGGCAGATATCCGCGGTATTGCGAATGAAACGGTTCTCTACGATAATAACCTTCCCGAAGGGCGATGCCTCTCAAGAACAGTGGATATTATAGTTGAAACTCCTGTCGATGTTCAATAAAATAGGGAGGGGGAACGCGATGCAGTTCGGTATTCATCGCGGACACTTTAGTAACTATTAAAACGAAATCACAGCCTTTCCCGAAAATAAAATACCGTATACCTCCGCTTTCGTGATATTCTCCGAGATAAAGTTATCGCATAATCGAAAAAGATCATAAGAATCGAGTGCTGATATCTTGCTTGCCTGCAATCGTAATCTCACGTCCTTCGTCGGATAGAAATCCTTTTTCCTTTCTGCTGGATCTGTCGAGAGCAAGTAATTTACGATAAGCAGCATCGGTGGCCTTTCTATTCCTTTTTCCATCATAGTACGTTCTTGATGCGTTTCGCATTTTGCAATAAAATCTTCGCCGGCACCTCTCGTGCTCGTTTTCGCTTCCCCCATCCAAGGACTATTATTGATAGGATTGGTGATCTCATAATCTTCCTTCTTCTTTTCAACTTTGCCAATCTCTTCATCAACAAGCACTACTGGAATTGATAGTAGCTCCAAGGCTTTTTTCACAATGTATGTAAAATCATCCCCTGTCAGATATAGCAAGCCAAGAAGCCAATCGCTCTCAGCTTTATGCTCAGATAATTCTTTCTCATGCCTTTCTATTTTTTCAGCGACCTCTGCTTTGAGCGCTTCCAAATCCTGCTCTTTTTTCTTTATGCCGGATAGTTTGTATTCATCGAGCCATTGATAAGGACTATCCGGAAATATGCCCGGATGCTGCTTCTTAAAAACTCCATCGACAAGATACGCCATTGCTTTTCCTGTGTCTTCCTTGAAATCCGGTAAGACATAAACTCCGCCATACTTTATAGGGCTTTCAACCTGTTCGAATGATCGCGGAGTGCGGAAATTAGGAATCATCTCGCGTGGAAAGATCGGCACCTTTAATGCCAAGACCTGCTGCATCGACGACTGATCCTTAATTAGAGGTATGACATAATTATCGGGAATTTCCAGGGGTTTTGCACCATAGGAAAAAATGGGAAGATCATATTTTTCAAAATCCTTCATTAAGCGATGGAGAAGATCACCTTCTGCCCCCGTTGCCGTAATATTAATGGTCGATCCATCAAACTCCGCAAACGGGTATTGCCGTCGTTGTATAGGCGGTGATGGCGGTCCTCCCTGCATATATTGAGACACATTTGATCCAAAGAATGCGAATGGATCGACTGGTACAAAATCATCACGCGAACACCCCTTTGCCACAAAGAAAACAATATATTTCTGCATTGCGTAGATTTCTTGCAACAAGTTCAGAATCGTTAATGGCCAGGACATATATGAATCATCAAGTTCTCTTGCGCCCTTTGAGAAAATATTCGGCTTCATATAAAGGAAAGCAATGTCCGTTTCCGCCGCAGTCCATGGCAATTTTGGCACCTCTCGATTCCGAGTTGAAATATCGACTACGTTATAGCCGAGCCTCTTTAGGTTCGACGGTTCGTTGCCTTCAAAATTAAACGCTAAGATATTCGGTCGCTTTGTCGCGGTTTTCGCAGTGATAGTACTCATGGTGCTTAAATCCGCATTTCCGACAAATCATTCCGAAGAAAATGCGAAATGCACTACTTGAAGTCGAATACCTATATAAATTATTTTTCAATATCAATTCGCTCTATTCTCCGCACCGTTGGAGTAGTCAGCGTTAGAAAATAACTTCCTGCCGAAAGGTGGCTCGAATTAAAATCGAATGTATGTACTCCCGGCTTCAACTCACCATCGGATATTATTGCAATATTTTGCCCGAGTAAATTCATAAGCTCAACTTGCGTTCTTCCGGTTTCTGTTGTTTGGATTTCGATGTGGATTATTCTATTGGCCGGATTAGGGTTGACGGGTGCCATAGAAACCTGCCCATCAGGATTATATAATCTATTTCCTCCGGCAGGGCAGACGCCAAGTAAATGAAATACTGCGCCCGCTGATTGTATTGATGCAACTCCACCAACAGCTATAGGATTTTCTAAATTTAAGAGCGTTATTGTATCGGTTCCGAGCATCACGCGAAATGGTAACTTCGTAAGTATATTCCCACTTATGGGCGTACTCGGAAGATCAAGTGTGATAGTCCGTTCTTCTCCAGTAACAGTTCCCAGAGGCGTTATACCGAGGGGATATAAGAGCGACGAATTGAACCGTAGTATTGCAGTAAATTTCGTAACTCCTGACTGGATGAGATTAGTGCTTTCTTTTAATACTATCGGGACATTCACTATGTCCCCCGGGTAACCGGAAACATCTTCCGCAATGATCTCACCTGATGCCGCGCTTGTTATCCCAGTGATCTGCGATTCGACTGAAACCGAACACGGATTGCCATTAAATACCAACGTGACTGAATGCGAAGTCGTATCTATTGGCGTGTAACTTATCGCTATTTTGATACTATCATTCGGTGGAATTGAAATAGGGAATAAATTATTCACAAAAACAAATGGTGCGATGCTCTGAGGAGTCAGAATTGTTGCTGCACGCGAACCTGTATTATAAATGACCAGATATTCTGTTACCGATGGTCCACCGAGAGTCGCAACGAAGTTTAAATTGTTTACTGAAAGTTTGGGCGCACTTATCGTGCCGGTCACATGCACATTTCTCTGCAAATTGCAAATCGTATCATTCAGTACAATCAACTCATCAAAAGATCCTCCCGTTGCTTTTCCGGGGAAATGAATAGAAAGATTTCCTGTCCCGCTTACCGTTAGAGGAATACTATTCTGCGATAACTCTAATCCATTCGCAACCGCCTTTATAGTATTGGCAATTGTTCCACTATTCAATATAATTAATGAAGTATCCCGGGATTCATTCGGACAAAGTGTATCTATAACAATGGTTAGTGCGCTGACTGTAAATCCGGCACTATCTTTATTTCCCCTTAGAGATAGAGATAATATGCTATCGGTCATGGAATTACTATACAATTCGAGTATTGCACTACGGTTTCCTGTTGCCTGAGGAGAGAATTGCAATACGATAGTTGTCGTACTATCGGGTGGAATAGTCAGAGGAGTAAACACGGATGAGAAAGAAAAGTCATTCGGGTTGGATCCGGTAATGTTTGCTGATGAGACAAAAAGATCAGCTCTTCCTGCATTAAAAACTTTTATGGTATCAAAATCTTCATCTGAGCAAATTAGTGAACTGAAAGTAATCCCAGCAGATTGAATCTGAGCGCCACTTTGCAAGCCTCTTCCAAAAAGAGTCAAGACAGCCGGAATGTTTGAACCTTCATAGGTAAATCCAATCCTTCCAGAAGTCCTTCCAACATTCTGCGGACTAAAACGTAATGTTACCTTTCTTGACGCTCCGGAGGCAAGAATAAACGGCGCACCCCCAGACTGAATTAAAAATTGGGTAGTATCAGGTCCAAGTTGTGAAGAAGCCGTAAAATTTAGCGGGGTATTACCAAGATTCTGAACTGCAACGGTTATAGTAGTATCCTTAAATGATCCTATATTCACAATTCCGAAATCAATCACATTTGACATTACAGAAACTATAGGTTGAATACCTTCACCGGTTATGTCTTGTAGAAGAGTATCAGCTTGGGTAAAGATTTCAATCTGCGCCGATTTCGCTCCGGGGGAAGATGGATGAAAATCTAATTCCACTTGATGCGCTGCCCCGACAGGGATAACAAAAGGCGGTATGCCGGAAACAAGTCCGAATTGGTTTGAATCCGTTCCAATGATAGCTATAGAATCTACTCGGAAAGCAAACGACCCGCCATTACGAATAAAATCAAAAACAACAGAATCCTTTGCCGATGCAACGAGCACCTTCCCCATATTAACATTTTCGCTTAATTCCTCAGGAAGAACAATGGAGAAAACTGTATCAGACGTGTCAGATTGAAGGATATTATCGGCTATTTTCCAGATAAAAATATTACCACTTCCCGCAGACCCTGTATAAAGAACATCTTTTCCAAAAATAGCCGTTTGTCCTCGAAAATATCCTGTAGTATAGACGTCATTCGTAGAATTGGCAGCGATGCTCGTTCCTTGAGCATACTCGTTTGTTCCATAGCACCCCCCTAAGTTCGCTCGTTCAACATCACCACTTTGGTTATACTTTACAACGTAAACGTTGCCGTTGTATAAGGAGACAATTCTATTCCCACCGAAATTAATGTTATCACAGATCCCAGTAATATAGGAATTCCCAAATGCATCGACTGTGATATCTCCGGAACATTCTGTGAGATCAGGGTCACTTCCATACTTTACCCAAATGATACTTCCATCATTCTTGAGTTTTTCGGTAAAAACATTATCTGCTCCATCCAATCCAACCGTGTCCCCGTCAAAATCTGCAATTCCTAAAGCGTCACCCGTGACATAAATGTAGCCCGATTGATCCACTGTAATTCCCTTTCCAAAACAAAAGTTGGGACCACCTTCGGATTTGGACCACTCAAGTGCACCATCAGAAAGATACTTTGCAATAAAAATTTCAGTGTTATTTCCTGCATTTAGTAAAACTCCACCAAAATCGCACTGTCCATAATACTTGCCGGTCACAACAACTTTACCTGCTTGGTCGGCAGCTATTCCATACCCAAAACTTTCACCTCCTTTACAACCGATGCTTTTTGCCCACTCTATATTACCGTCAGTATGATATTTGGCAATAAAAATATCGTGTATATCTGAAGCGTTTTTGGCAGTTAAAATTTTGCCGCCGAAATCTGCGGAATCACAAAATCCGCCGGTTAAATAGATATTACCTAATGGATCCGAAGAAATTCTCATCCCAATCCCATCGGAACCACCAGCACTCCTTGCCCATTCAAGAGTTCCGTCAGGCTGATACTTTGCTACAAAAATATTATTCTTATAAATACCTTTGAATTTCAGTGTATCGTTCCCAAACCCTATGGTGTTGTTAAAAAAACCTGTGATATAGGTGTTGCCTGAGCTATCTACGGCAATCCCATTGCCCCTACTATCTGCTCCAGTTATGTATGGCTTCCCTCCGGCACGTTGTGCCCATACAGCACTGCCATCTTTTTTAAGTTTTGCAACAAAAATGTTCGGATCGCTGCCACTACACACTAATTTAATTCCCCCCAAATTTAGGGTTCCGAAAAAGTATCCTGTTATGTATATGTTTCCCAAGCCGTCAGTTGCTATACCATTGGCTGAACATTCTCCTGGATCACTTTCGCATATTGCCCAATCTGCTGCAGGTGTAAATTGATCAACACGGACTAAACATTCATCGCTGGGCTTATTGGGGATTTTCCATAGATAACTGCCACCAGTTGCACTATCAGTAATGAGATTCCATGAATTCCCATTATCGATACTGA
>Ga0206990_1112_pt1 | contig 14965 bp, 12 predicted proteins | sample Alteio_BWMinCont_8_FD_153283 | JGI IMG/M metagenome (GOLD analysis project Ga0206990, IMG submission 153283) | Enriched cells from forest soil in Barre Woods Harvard Forest LTER site, Petersham, Massachusetts, United States -... | ecosystem: Environmental > Terrestrial > Soil > Temperate forest >... | reverse complement strand
AAGCGCTCGCACCTGCATTCATGGGAGAAGTTTTAATCATAAAATATATTAGCATGAGAATATTAGAATTACATCGTGGACAGACTGTCGCAAGGAGACACCCCCCCCATTTTTGGCCCTCCTTCAGAAAGAGAACTCATTATCGGCAAGTCCCTAGACTGGATATTAATACTATTCATTAGTAGTAATTTTGACATGCGCATATATCGTATTTACTCAACCTTTAGACCGAGCGGAGTCAGATGGTGGGATTCGAAATTCATCTTATGGCTCCCACGATACATCATCCCCCTGATAAAGGTCAAGATCCTGAATGCGTGTGGTAACATTCTCTTACGGCTTTCCAAATATAAACCATTCAAGACCATCTTGCTCAGAGATCCTTTCTTACTTCAGATGATGGAAGCGGAGCCTTTGGAGTATCGAGCTGTCGTTAAAGCTATTATCGAACATATAGCAGATTACGACGATAGAGTTGCGAAGAGTGAGACTGGAAAATTAGGTTCAGGGATATATTATCACCTTGGTCCAGTACATACATGGCAGCCAAGGGAACCTATCGATTCGACATTTTAACCTGCGATATTAGCATACGACAAAATATTTTACACGACATTTACTTTACGCATACACTTCTATGCAATTTCAAAAAGATGATGGCGGAAGAGCCGCCGCCGGATACAAAGGTAGTGCAGGCGATTGCGTTGCCCGCGCTATTGCCATTGCTTCACAACGACCCTATGCAGAAGTATATGACCGGCTGGCAGAAGGCAACAAAAAGCAAAGACGTGGCAAGCGGCAGCGATATAGAGATGGTAAACGGACTGCACGGCATGGTATCCTCACTGGTCGTAAATGGTTCAAGGACTATATGCAGGAGTTAGGCTTCCAGTGGGTGCCTTGCATGGAATTTGGCAAAGGTTGTCAGGTTCATTTGAAAGACGGAGAACTGCCAATGGGGCGATTAGTACTCTCGCTCCGAAGACACTATGTCGCTGTCATAGACGGTGTGCTGCACGATACATTCGATTCATCACCTCCGAAACATTTCATAATGAATGAAATAGTGAGCGACGAGGAGTACTATAGATGCGTGTATGGCTATTGGCGATTAACTACTACGGAATCCATTGGCAATGACCGCATAGCATGACTGTTATCAAGTGTACTTCCTGCGCCATTATACTTTCTCCGCCTCACGGTATTTTTACGTCCGGTAGATAATGAATTAAATGAAAATAGATTATGCCTTGTGTCGTTTCTTTGTAGCTTTCTTCGCAATACGTTTAGTAGTTTTCTTGGCAAAGAGACCCATCTTTTTTAGAATATCTTTATCGCCATGAAGCTCATGTTCCGCCCATAGTTCAGCCCATTTGATTTTGCTATTTTGAATCCAGTAATGGGATTTACAGGGAAAATTCCAGTTCCCAATCGATGGATACAGAGTTATGGTCTCTCCATCAAAAGTTAATTGCCAGTCGGTTGGGGATAGGGGTGTTATAACCTCTTTCCCACATCCGCAGCCACAAGTATGTGCGACTGTCGCAAACTTCAGAGAAATGAAGAGCACGCCATCGGGGATATTTTCTGGAATAAATTCTACAAACTCATGCTTCAAGATTGCCGGCTTCTTCATTTGATTTATCCTCACTCGTTAGCATATTTACATTGATCGAATATGTGCTATCATGCTCTTTTTCCATATCGTGATAAAAACCATAAAGCTTCTTCCATTTAACGACTGCAAGTGCTGCGCTTAGTGCATTTAATTCTGCAAGCTGAATATTACGGGAGTAGTCATCTTCCACTACGGTATCTACGAATGATATCTTACGCATTAGGTGATCCGTTTTCTCATTCGTGGCTGTAGTCACCCTTAGGATTCCGATGAGAGATTGCTCTTCAGCAAGAAGCTGTATACCCATTCCCGTATCGACAAACGGGATTCCCAACTCCAATAATTTGAGCACTATGTCCTTCTTTGCAAACCCGGTATCCATGCAGATGAATACAAAATCGAAGCCTTCCAGAAGTTCAAGATTTAGCGCATCAAGAAAACAACCATGGGGAATAATATTATTACGCATCCGCGAATATACCGAGGCGTAGTAATCTACTTTCATCGGCGCCTTTGACAAATCATCTAATGACGGGGCACCCGGCGACCGGAAGGCATTGTGTTGAATAAATTTATCTCCATCAAACAAATGTATCTCATTCACTGGTGTCTTGGCTACCAGATCTAAGACATACGATCCTGTTCCTCCTAACCCGATGATCGCGATCCGTCCAAGCTTTAATTTTTCTGATACTTCACTTATTCCTGCTCTGCTTGATGCCGTATCAATATACTTGAAGACGGAGTCCTCTCCGCTTGCCTCAATCGCACGGAATACTTTAGCGGTAACCTTGGGGTCGATAGACATTGCAGGATATGAAATGATGTCTGCGTATCGAGACATTTTTTCATAATAATCATTATAGCCGCTTTTAGGTTTGTTGGAAAAAGAAAATCTTGCCCGCAAAAGAGGAGCGACCAACTCATTAGATGCGGAGTGTCTGATTTGATTTATTTCCTTTCCATCCTGCAGGCATGGAAAGTCACCAATAAAAAGGACGACATGATTACTTGGTCTAATAGTCTTATCCCCTGTGAGCGTCAGTTCAGACGCCAATGTTCCATACGCAATCTCCCTATGAGAATTTACATAAGGAACATCATGCACCAGAAGGTAGCTGCTGCCACTCACTTCTACAGAATAACCTTCGTCTCTCAGTCGTCTGAGATCAGGATTATGACTTATTAGTGGGTGTGACATTGAAGATCATTCCAGACTTAACTTCGATAATATCTCCCGGAGATAGAGTACCGGCGGGTTTCTTTTTTGGTCCTCCTTTGTACGATACCGTATAAATCACGTTCTCTTCCATCGGATCGTATGCCAAGAGGACGACTTCGGTATACGTAACCTCGTCTTCGGTAATATGCCTTTCACGGGCATTCACGAAGATCGTTATGTGCACGGCACCTTCCTTCTTCTCAGATTCTGGATGCTCTGACTTGCTATGGGTGTTTATTTCTTTATTCATTTTTCGTATTGTGTGGTTAAATGTCTCATACCCATATAATAACTGAAAAAATAAAATTATGGTCAATGACCAAAATGTGGGATTCGTCAGTTATATTATTGTTATAAGAACAGAATGACCCCAAAGGAACAAGGGCTAAGGAAACTCCAGGAGCTATCACATGGCGAAGTAAAATCGGCAGTGAGGAGCTTAACGAACCATGTCCGAAAGAAACTTGGCGTCGGAACTCATTTTGACATGACTTTATCTGGTGCCCACTCCGCAAAAAATTTGGATGCCGATCCAGTTGATTTCTATGTAAGCGATGCTATTTCGAGACTTTACGAACCTGAGGACGGATGGGAATGGAAGTTCGACAAGTACAGCTTGACCGAACAACTTATTCGGATTTCGGATAGTGTAATTTCGAAAAAAGTTGCAGAATATAAAGCAAAATCAAAAAGAGATGACCATCCTGTATTCGATCACCGAGATATTTCTGAGATCCCCGAAATTTCTGACATTCAGGATGACGATTCGACGGAAATCGAAGAATTGAGCACAAAGCTTCATGGAATTGTGATGGAGGGCTGCAAAGATGACTTCCATCTGGAGTATTATGCAATGCGCTTTTTCGATGGCTTTGACAAGAAATCTATAGCCGACGAAATGGGATTACCCAAAGACAAGATTGAAGTTCTGCACAGGAAGTTGTTTCGTCGAGCAGAAGGCTATAAACAGACGCTATTATCTGAGAACAACTAAGGAGCTTACCCTATGAGCAATTCAAAAAAACGCGACCTCATTACCCGCTGGGATGAACTTTTCAATTCACAGTTGGACTCAGTTGGTGGCGATGTAACAATTCGCGAAGAAAGCGCCGGTAAATTTGACGATATCGTTGAGAGGAACACGCAGTTATTCCTTCGACTCCGGACAAAGGCTCTGGCAGAACTCAATCAAGGAAGATTCGATCGGGTTCTGAAGTTTCTTGAAACATTTTCTTCAAACTTACAAGCAAACGTCGCTGAAGCCAAGAACTTTGCTGAAGAGATACTATCGAAACCTAAATTCGCCGAGTTAAAGCCGATGTTTCGCAATATGAGTAACATCACAGAGTCTGACAAACAAGAGATTCTCACGGATGCAAAACTGCTTGACCTGTTAGATGACGCTGAGCAAGAGTTTGAACGGAAAACGACCAATGACCTCTAATGCGATTATTGCGGCAAAACGAATGTCCGCGGAATTGGGTATCTCTGATCCCACTAAAATCTCGCTCGAAACTGTTGCCGCGAGCAAAAATATTCTAGTAAGAGAAGCACCAATGGATGGCGCGGACGGCAGAATCTTGATGAAAGATAATTCTGCAATTATCACTATTAACTCCAAGATTTCGCATCTCGAACGAAAGCGATTTATTCTCGCTCACGAGCTTGGTCATTTTGAAATGCACCGGGCAACAAGAGCCGTATTTAGTGATACTGATGAAACCCTGAATGCGTGGTATAACAGCACCTTCGGCAATGAGGAGTTAGAGGCAAATGAATTCGCCGCAGAATATTTGATGCCTACTGCACTCTATAAAAAAGCATGCAACAATGTCTGTGGAGACAAGAGACTGATAAGGGACTACGGCATCGACCTTCCTACGATGATCGACAAACTCTCTCGTCTATTCGACGTGAGTCTAACCGCAACGTTGATACGATTTGCAGAGACCGGAATTCATCCTGTTTTGATTGTTTGTTGTAAGGATAATATTGTCAAATGGTTCAAGCCCTCTGATGATTTCCCCCACTATAGGTTCGCATTTACAACCAGAGTAGCACCCAGGACAGAAACTATCGCTTCAGAAGCATTTAGAAACGGCATTTCTTTTCAAGGGGCAGAGCGGAGACAGTGGATACCGAAAAGTGCTTGGTTTGCTACCAAGACAGAAGACAATGATGATGATTTTTATGAATATTGTATTCACTCAAAAAGGAGTAATTACACCATCAGCGCCATCTGGGAAAAATAATCAAATTATTCAAGTCAATTTACACCAATACGTGTCCGATTTATTTTGGATTGTTAATGACGCCCAAAACTATGGAGCCTCGGAAATAGAGGCATGCCTATAACCGTCCCGGGTGCTACTGTGACTTGTTTTACGACCGGGACTATGTTGTCCAAGTAATCAAGAAAATTTCGTCGGAATTCACCAGAAACGGTCTCAATGTCCGATCCACCATAATCGATCCAAAATTCATGTGCGGTAAACAAAGGATATAAGAGCATCGGCAAATGCAACCATTCAGACACTTTGCATCTAATCTTCCCTTCAAAGCGATACAAAAATATACGGAGGAAGGTGCGCAAATACCTTGGCGTTATAATGACGTTTTTATGAGAAGTGTAAAGGCGCGATAGGACTCCGCTCCGAATTACAATATTACAATCAAACTGATACCAGAATTGTCCGCGACTTATTGCAGGCCAAACGCATTCAACTTCTCCTACATGTCTATGAGTACCGTCCGGATAAACTGTTTTGAATGAAACCTTCATGATTATTTCCTTTCTATGTTCTTACTACGCCGCCTTCTTGAACGATAGTATTAGCAGCTTATGCTTTATAATCGGAATCGGTTTATCGCTACCAACGATTATTCTGCTATCATTCATCAACGCATTGGCACTATCCGGCAATGGCATTTTGCCGGCGATCATAAGTACCGACTCGAACTTCGTTTTATTGTCCGCCATTTTGTGATATGCCGATAGTGTCGTTGACAGATTACTATGCCGCGCATATTTGCTCACGGTGATGGGCTCAACGCCTGAATCCACCAGATGCTGAATGACCGATCTACGCATCCCATGAAGTGTCCCGTTATTGAATTCTATTCCAAGTTGCTTAGCGACTCTCCTGACCCGTTTTATCGTCCATCTGCTTAACGAATCCGGCTGGTAGGCCTGGCCTCGCGTATTGCAAAAAACAAACCGTGACAATCTTACCACCTCGTTATTATGCGCTTCCTTGTTCTTGATCTGCGCATACAATGCCAGCGCTGCATACGATGACATTGGGAGCGAGCCGACAGAAGATTTCGTTTTGAGCTTATACTCTTCGGTCGAACGAACATTGATCTCGCACTTATCCCAATCAACCGCATCGTGGAGCAGATAGCATATTTCAGAGCGACGCATACCAGTACCGAATGCAAAAAGAAAAGCCGATGCCATCAAACGGTCGGTATATGTTTCTTGCGGCATTGCATCGTAAATCTGTTTTACCCGTTCGGGAGACAATACTCCTCGTGGTCTTGGCTTATGCTTCCGGCGCAATGCTGCAATGTCAAATTTAGCAAATGGATTCTCTGCAATCATTCCATCCATCACTGCCTGTTGAAATGCGGCATGAAGGCAACGGTAATGGACTTGAGCTTGGCTGTTCGACGTTACCTCGAAGAGAAACGTCCGCACCATTGCCGGAGTGATTGCGGTGAGAAGAGCATCATCGCCATATTTCTTCATGATTACTGCGAATGCTTCCCGTATCTGCCGGAGGTATGATTTGGAAAGTCCCTTTAGCTCGCAGTCGTGCAGATACGATACATAGAAATTTTTCAGCCGGCGCGGAGCATTCTGGTTTCCATTGTTCCGGTAGTATTCAAGAATCTGTTGACCAACGGCAATTGCTTTCTCTAATCCTTTAGGATCGTCAACTTTAATGCCGGAAGATTTTTTTCAGCTTACGGCGCTTACCAGTCAATGCATCGGTCATGTAAAGAATAAACCCATAGTACGGACGGTTCTTGAATTTATGCGGTCCCGTGATGGTCGGCTCGCCCAACTGTGATTGCGGCGGCGCTTGCTTCTCCCAGTATTTCTGTAATCGTGGCATATATATAAAGCAACTCTGCCCCCCTTGAGGGTTCCGCCATCAATTATTTTCGTTCATCAAAAACTTTAAGCGGGTTGGAAAATGATTATTTGTACCCTAATACAATACGAATAAATCTGAATCTATCTCTTGTTCTGGAACCTCGAACCACTCCCGACGCAATTGCTCAGCGCGCAAAACGACCCGGTATTTTAATTCATCGACCGTATTCGAAATTACCCGATCTTTTTCCTCGACAGTTGGTGTAATTCCCATACTTGCGAGCTTCATAAACACTTCATCCATCGCGCCATCTTTATCTCTGTAGAAGTGAGAGCCACGAATCCGAACAAATGTCCAGCCTAATCTTTCTAACAATGCCTGTCTGGCCATATCTTCTGGAATTTTTTCCAGCGGATGATAGCGACCACCATCACACTCAATAGCCAACCTATTGTTCAATCCCTCTACTACAAGATCAATTCTATAATATCCAACACGGAATTGGGATTTTACACTGTATCCTTTCGCAATCAGTCGTTGAATCACCTCAATTTCGAAAGGAGATTCTGCCCTCACCGTCTCACTCTCCAGAATTCGCTTAGCAATCGAAGGGTCTTCTGCGTACTCAATTAGTTTCTTTCTGAGATCTTCCGGCTTTAAGTCAATTCGGGGATCCAAGGAGTGAACTACCCACATCTGATCGCGAGCCCGTGAAGCAGCAACATTAAATCGTTGTTCGAATTTCTTCTCCGCCCTATAACTCAAAGGGCCACCTCTGGGTGAATCGACTAAAGAAAGTAACATTATGTCCCGTTCATCACCTTGAAACTGTGCAGCATTTCCACACATAACTTGTCTCAATTCATACTCTTGCTCGGAGAGCTTTTCTCGTAGAAGTTTATCAACTTCTTCCGCTTGTCGGCTGCCAACAAGACATATGACACCAAATGATTTTCCATTATACTCAGGTTGTTCAGTAGCCGCTACAAGAAGAGAAGCTACTGTTCTTGCTTCTATATGATTGATTTTCTCATTTGCGAGTCCACCCTCAACATGATATGCAATTACAGAGGGCAGCGTCCTCACCCCGGCGCTCTCACGAAGGGGGTGCATTGCGTAATCATAACAAAGCCCGTTGCTAAATTGGATTATTTCCGGTACCGAGCGAAAATGTTCAAGCAATGTAATCGTTTTCCCTCCAAATGCGATTGATGCAAAGTCATATACCGACGTAGTACCGTCATAGAGCTGGCTATGTGGAATATCAGTCAGATGGCGAGAAATAAGATTGCGAATAGGGTCTACTAATGTCCCCACAGAGAGCGGTGAAACCTGTTTATCGTCTCCCACGACAACGATTTTCATACCCATATAGAACGCAAGAAGAGTCAGGGGGTCGCTTTGACTCGCTTCGTCAATAATCACGACGTCAAACTTTCTTCCATCGTTAGCGAATGATTCAGCTGCACGAGCGAATGGCATAATCCAAACAGGAACTGCAGATTTACATTCTTTCATTGCATTACGAGATCCTGTCTGGCGGAAAGAAGTAAGTTTGCTCGTGCCCTTGCCAATTTTTTCCTCAAACTTAATCCAGGCCTGCAGAGCACTGATCTCTTCGTCAGTAGGCTTTAATCTGTGCCATGTCTGCTCACGCATAAGATCATTCGTAAGACTCAGAAAATCCAAGCGGAGTGTTTCGAGCTTTTTAGAAAGCTCCTCAAATGATAATTGGCCGCGCCGATCCAATTCCGTTTTTAATTGTATCCACAACCAAGCCTTTTGAGGATCTCCTGGCATAATAGGTCTTCCGTGAATTCCTGTTCTCTGTCTTATTTGATCAGCCCACGCCGAGGCATTCACTTTAAGACGGTCCAATAATTTGTTCCGCATGTGAACATCTTCTTGAAATCCCCATAGTTCTAGGATTCGAGAATGAGCCGTTGAGTATCCGGTAACGTCTCTTTGGATTACTGCCTTTCGTAGCTGTTGAGTTGCATTAGCATATTTCTGTCCGTCGGGTAAAGTTATGTTTCTAAGGAGTAGTTCAAATTTTTTCTTCAGCTCTAACTGCTGTTGCTTAATTAATCTTATCTCAAATGCGTCGACAAGGTATCCCGTTAAAGCATTCTTAAGCTGCTGCAACTCAAAGTTACTAACGGCAAGCGGAGCAAGCTCTGATTGGTAGCTATCCCACCTAAACCCAAGCCTACTCAGATTGTAAAGGGCAGGTGCAAGTTTTTGATCTCGCCACTCAAGGTGATTAATGATATGAGAGCGGTAGGCTGAAATTCCCTGCTCGATCGGAGAAGGCAGAGTACTGGACATCGGGAATCCGAGTGAGGCTGCCAATCGATCCCAGTTATCAGCAAGATTTGCTCTCTCAAGTTGCAATTGCACAAGTGATCTCAGGACACTAAATTCTTCCTTTAAAACAGGTGCCCGATGTGATATTCTGATTGTATTGATATATTTTTTCCAGCGTGGGTGGATCAGTAAGTCAATAGCCGTGAGCTTTATCTTTTGTTCTAAATGTGAATCAATTTCATTTAACAACATTCTTTGCTCTTCAAGCGGAAGCGCAGAATGGATTTCAGGTCCGAAATTGAGCAACAAAGTTGAAAAACTATTGGCACTTGATATCACGAGGTCAAGTTTTTCGATGAAGTCTTTCCATGTCTGCTTCCGAGCACCCCCGACCAGACCGGCAGTTAGTACATATTGTTCAGCGGAAGATGCTGTTTCAATATCACTAGCCAACTTCTTGCAAACCTCCATCACATTTACAATGTCTTCAGCGGTGTCTTCGGTCGTGACTTCTCGGTCCCAAAGGTGTGACCGTTCCTCCTTAAGTGAGTTTGCTAATGAACTTTCCTCCTCGCAGGATTTGGCAAAATCATCTGGGCTTAATAATACATCCGTTGCAGGTAGCCATTTTGATAACTCTAACTCATCCGAGGCATCAAACTCAGTATTGCTTTTGTACAAAAAATCAAGCTCGGCTAATGATAGAGGAAGTCCAACTCCTGAAGTTACTTGTCCAGGTATCCAGCCATCGGTAGCCTTATTATTTTGAACATATTGGGCGGCTTCATCGGGGCGGTAGGTGATTCCTAAAAATGACAGTTTAGCATACTCATGCTCTACAACCAATCGAAGATCCGCTTCACAGTCTGTAATTTTATCGGATAGTTTTTGTCTGCGACCTTTTAATTCTCGAACGCTATTTTCAAGTTTCAATTTATCTTTGGAAACACCCGCTTTAATCACATTGACGGCCTCTCGCAACTGATCCTGTTCTTCCTTACTTCTATCAAGCGCAGCAACGCAAAATGGGCGAAGGTCATTGGTTACTTTATCTCTGAGTACGTTAAGAGCCTTCGTCGTATGACTGGTGACCAGCACACTTCTGCCCGTCGCCAGCAAATGTCCAATAAGGTTTGCTATTGTGTGCGTCTTACCAGTCCCGGGCGGTCCCTGTACTTGAACATAAGAACTTGTCTCAAGGCGGTGTATCACTTCCAATTGTTCCGCGTTTGTAATTTTCGAAAGCAACGGTTCCTCTACTTGCCATTTCGGTGGTGAAGTAATGAAGGTATCGTCTCCTGAAATCATTGGGATGGCGCCCACTAAGCTTAGCAAGGACATTGGCAACTCGCCCGTTGCAGCGTCCTCGATTGCCCAACTGAGAGCCCTTCCAAGCCCAAGGGTTCTTTTCCTAAGGAATAATATAGGAGATCTATGAATAGAAAATCCCACAGCAGAAACAGATTCGACGGCATTCGCAACCAATCTACCGATCGGGTCCAGTGAATGAATTAAACTCTGAAGCAATCTTGTGGTCTCTACGCCCGCAAGAGGGTGGTAAAACCCTTCAGATAGACTCTTGGCAAATTCTGAAATTGTTGAGCCACTTTCTGGCAATTGTTGAAGCAACTCCTCATATAGCTGAGGTGTATCATTTGATTGACGTATGACCAATGATGGACCTTCGGATTCGAATTCAAGCTCAATCTTTTGGAGCAGTATCGGATGAAAGAAAGAACCCTGAGCAGATTTTACTCTAAGGATTCCATCCCCAAGTATTAGTTCGATAAGTTCAGATTCCCTTTTTAGTCGAGAGTGAATCTCTCGAAGATTTGTAAAGACTTTCAACGCTTCACGTGCAGGTCGCTCCTGCTCTGCCCAACGATCTCGTAACTTTGCCCATCCTTCAAAGGCATCAACTCTAATACTATCATCATCGAATTCTTCGACTATGGTTATGTCGTTCCTACGTCCTCGATTTCGTGAAGAAAGATGAGAGACCTCTGACGAAGGATCTTCCCAACCCTGAATCAACCACTCTCGAATAGAATCGGGAGGAGGAGGTGCTGGTGTAATATCCGGCCTCTTTACGCGTAATAATTCTGGCCATTCTTCTAACTCTGAATCGAGCTTTCCGGCATCAATCATACTAATAGATGAATGCTTAGGAAGTTCGTTAAGCCTTAGTAACCAAGGTTGATCCTCAATGTGTTTAATTACTGGATTCCGAAGGTCATTCAGAGCCTTTAGGAATTCGAAAAGTTGTATTATCTTTTTTCGTCCAGCATCCAGAATTTTCATTCGAGCAAGTGTGGATTGATATTCTCAAAAATACGATGGAAGTTGAACACATTTGAGAACAAAAACGTAACGAGGTCTCCATCCTATCTATACAGACCTATGGAGACCTCACCTGGAGACCTCATATAGCTATTCAAATATTCAGGAAAACACGAAAAGGGCACCGAGGTCAAAGGAGAAATTGAAACGAGATTTTTTCCCTCTATGTTACTTTATTTCTAAGGATTTACAGCGTTATAAGTACCTTCGTAACGGAAATTTTAATTGCTCTTTGATATACTTTGGATTTGGAGCCGCTAACCGGACTTGAACCGGTGACCTGCTGATTACGAACAGGCAAGTAAACAAAAAAGGGACGGTATTCGTGGCAATATATGGAGACCTGTCATGGAGACCTTGAAATATTCTCTGAAATATCATAATAGACAGGTCATTATTTCACGGATGGCTCCAAGAACATTATGGAGAACTTTCACTTTGCCGGAAGTCTCCCTAAGATGTTCCAAAGTATATCGAAGAATTAGTCTCATAATATCTCGATATGCCAGAAAATGTTACTGTCGGAAATCCCTTCATCATAAAACAGAGGCATCATTATTATGTCAAGATCACTATTCGCAATCCTGAGACTGGTACAGTTAGAATTCTGAAAAAAACTACAAATGTACCTGCTAAAGGTGCAAATGGACTGAGCAAAGCACATCAGGTTAGGTTAGACATCCTCGCAGAGTACCAGAACCACCATGATCCATTAGCGCCTATCAAATTAAAGGACTTCGCAGACCACTATATAATAGAAAGGGAAACGGAGAATCTGACTCGGTCCAGCCTCAGGGGAATTAGGAAAGCCTTCGATGATCTATTAGCATATACGGGGGAAAAGAAGCTGCTCAAACAAGTGGTGGTAAGCGACCTCCGAGAATTCCTCTTCAAATATCTAAAATCTCCGGCTATGGCTTTGTGCAATTACAGGTATCTTCATGCAGCATTCGACAGAGCCGTTAGGGATGAAAAACTTCCAATGAATCCCTTTAACCAGATCGACACAAAGCTACTGCGCAAAAGATTCAAGCCAAGACCTAGAGGGATTATATCCGCCGGAGATGTTGTCAGAATTTATGACAATCTTCCAAAAGATAGGTTCTGCGACAGAACATTCGCCAATTATTTCCTTCTATTATATGGTACGGCATTCCGACGTGGTGAAGGCTGTTATCTGGAAACCCAGCATGTTGACTTTAAGGAGAAGATTATCAGCGTGCGGAGTACTGAAGAGCACAAGCTGAAAACCGAGGCAAGCGCAAGTGATATTCCGATGACAGATCATGCAAGGATTGCTATTCGTGACCAGATGAAAAGCAAGGCTGAGAACAAAAACTGGCAAGTGCAAGAGTCGAGGTATATCTTTTGCAATTTAAAAGGGACTCATTACTATCCTGATACGATGACAAAACAGGTGCTTGCAAGAGTAAGAGCGGTATGTAAAAAGCTTAAGATAGATTTTACAGGTGGAGATTTACATAGCCTTAGACACGCCCTCATTCAGCACTTGATAGATTCAGGGTCGGAGCCTATCGTAGTTTCCAAGTTTGCTCGACATGCAAATTTGGCAATCACTTTATCGGCGTATCACAAAATGTCGGATACCAAGACGAAATTCGAATCGGTGCTAAACGTTACGAAAGAGATGCCAAGACCAAAACAAGGCAAATAATTATTTCATAATCACTAAAGTCTTCGTAACCGGGATTCTACCTTCGCCGCTCACACGGAAATAATAATTGCCCGAAGATAATCCTGAAAGATTTACCTGTAATTGGCTGCTCGTCGTTGTTCCGCTTTTTTGAGGTACACCGAGAGCATCGAGAAGTTCATAATTCAGAAGTGATCTATTATTTTTTAGCATGATTAGAACGGAATTGTTGGCAGGATTAGGGATGATGCCCAGGATATCGTAAAAACTTCCATATTTCATAAAATTCGAAAGTGTCTGAGCGCCGCATCCGGTGAGCGTGAAATGCACAGTATTGCTATCGGTGAGTGTTTCAATACATCCAGATAAATGCGCTGCACCGCTGAGCGTAATATCCGTTTCCAATGTATCGGTAACATACGCCACGCAGCGAAGCTTGCCAAGTTCCGTCTCGCCGCTGAACATAAAGCCTGGATCAAAATGTAACGTAACCGTCGCAGTTGTTTTTGTCGTCTGCACAGGATCTGCTGTTACTCCGGTTATGGGAATGAAGGCAAAGGGAGTTAGGAGGTTGGTGTTGAGGGTCAAAGTCAAAGCGGGTGATTCAGGTCCCATAATTTTATTGGCGCTATTCAAATACATCGGAATCTCTATAGTATCTCCGGCTTTTGCAGTTATGGAAGTCAATTTTAAATACATTCTTGCGACTGATCCTGAAGATGATGATGAAGTAAGCGTAACGATAGCACTTGTATCAATTGTTTCGTATTCATCGTTGATGTACTGCGTTCGGATAGTAATATTTCTTGTTCCAGAAGAATGAGGATGTACTATAATAAGCAGCGTATCCGGAACTCCATCGCAGGCGAGATGATGAAACAGAGAGCTGGAGAATTCACCAGAATCGAGTCCATCGATATGCAAGCTATCCAAGTGTGCAAAATTGCAGGAAAGATTACTGAAGATTACACGAATGAGAGAGCTATCGCAAATGCTTACTTTTAGTGTATCAGCATTGCTTCCATTGGGCATTTTATGAGAGATCTCCAATCGCGATGCAAATGACGAGGCAGATAAATTGCCGGATCCACCAGACGTGGTTATCCCGCCTCCGTTAGTTGTTTTCCATAATGCAGAGCCGTCGCTGGCGTAAACAACCGCTCCACCTCCTACTACAGAAAGATTAGGAAAATCTTGGTCGTCAATTTCATTAAAGTTAGGTCCATTGGGATTATTAACCTCGCGCCAGTTCGTTCCCATTGCCTGAGAACGGTATAATGAAAAATCAGTTTGCGCATTCGATATATATTGAACGCAATTATTTCCGAAAATCCATGCGCCTATCTCACCTGCAATCGGCGTACTGTTCTTGACTATATTATGAGTAAAATCCCAATGTGCTCCGAAGTCGGACGAATAAAGAATAAAGTACTGATCTGAATAGGGACCATGATGTATTGGATCAAAATATGTCCGAAGAATATCTTTGCAATGAGGAAAAGAAAACAACCCATTAGAAAAAGTTGCGCCGCTCTCAGTGTCCAAAGGATTCGATAACCATGTTGTTCCATTGTCTGTCGAATAGTGCAGGTCTAATCCTTTCGGGCTGGGATACTCGGCAAAGACCAAACTATCCCTGTTTCCAAAAACATAAGGAAAGGGAGTTCCGATGGTCTTATAAGAAGTCTCTGGTAAAATAGTAGTCCAGTTGTTACCTTCAT
>Ga0206990_1110_pt1 | contig 15072 bp, 16 predicted proteins | sample Alteio_BWMinCont_8_FD_153283 | JGI IMG/M metagenome (GOLD analysis project Ga0206990, IMG submission 153283) | Enriched cells from forest soil in Barre Woods Harvard Forest LTER site, Petersham, Massachusetts, United States -... | ecosystem: Environmental > Terrestrial > Soil > Temperate forest >... | reverse complement strand
TTGTGCGTGCCTGGGGTGGGGATGACGTCGATGACGCGGTCGCCGAGGTCGATGGAACTGGTTCCGTTGGGCCAGGAGGCCAGCTTGTGGAATTGCTGGATTGCGGCGAGCTGGGTGGGGGCTAGCGTTGTGTCGGGGCGGCCGATGAACTGCTGCAGGCCCTGGTTCTGGGCGATGTCTTCGCCTGAGGTGAGGACGACGGTGAGTGGAATGCTCTTTTTGCGGCGAATGCTGCACCAGCGGAGGATGATGGCGTCGACGGTGGTGCGGAGCGGATAGTAGGCAGCTTCGGGCGTGGCGCCGGTGTCGATAAGGATGGCTCCGGTATTGCCGAAGAGGAGGTAGGTGAAGGGGGCTTCCCAGTGAATGCAGGGGTTCTCGCGGAGGATGTAAGTGTCTTCGTTGTAGGCGAGGACCTGGATGCGTGGGTCGCGGTTGGTGGCGGCGCAGACGGAGCCGTGAATCCAGCGAAAGGCGATGTCGCCGGGGGCTGGGCCGTTGCAGGCGTAGTTGTGGGTGACTTCGCCGATATGGCGGAGAGGCAGGCAGGAGTCGATGTTGCGTGCGCCGGGTGGATTCAACGGTGCCTTGGGATTGCCGTTGGGATAGGACGCGGGGGCTACGAACTTGGGCGCTGGGGTGCTGTTCTGCGTCGGAGGCATTATGTCCTCATGGGAGCGGATGTTGCGCGGTAAGAGCGATCGGATTCAATCGAAGAACATTTGAGACACGGCTGGGCTGAGTATAGCGAGACGGTTTGGGAATGGCGGGGATATAGATGGAGTCTATGCTGGGGATAACCGATTCTGGTTTTGGAGCTTTCTGGTCTTGGTTTTGGGGCGCGTGATATACCTAACCGGATGAATTATTCGAAACGCGTTGGGGCGTTGCGGCGGCGGATGGGTAGCCTTGAGGTGACCGGGCTGCTGATTACGCATCTGCCGGATGTGCGCTGGCTTTGTGGGTTTACCGGTTCAAGCGCTGCCGTCGGTGTGACTCGACGTGCGGTGCGGCTGTTTACCGATGGCCGCTATACGGCGCAGGCTGCCGAGGAAGTCAAAACTGCCAAGGTGGAGATCGTGCCTTCGGCGCCGGCGGTGGCTGCGGTGCAGTGGCTGGCGGTTCAAATTGGGGAAACGGGGACGGTTGGATTCGATTCGGCCCAGACGACTGTGGCTGAGTTGGAGCGGTGGAAGGCAGCATTGCCTTCGAAGCTGCGACGCAAACTGCTGATCCCAGTGAAGTCAGCCGTGGAGCCTTTGCGCTGGCTCAAGGATGAGGACGAGCTGGCTATCATGGCCGAGGCGGCGAAGCTGGGCGACGATCTCTTTGCGCATTTGCTGGGGTTCATCCAGCCGGGGCTGGCGGAATCTGCTGTAGCGGCTGAACTTGAGTACCAGGCGCGGATGCGCGGGGCAGAAGGGATGTCCTTTGAGAGCATTGTTGCCGCAGGGGCTCGGTCGGCGCTGCCGCACGGGCGCGCGAGCGAGGCGCGGTTGCCCCGGCGCGGGTTTCTGACCCTGGACTTCGGTGTTATCCTCAAGGGTTACTGCTCGGATATGACGAGGACCGTCAGCCTGGGCAAACCGACGGCTCGCGAGCGGGACGTTTACGAAGCGGTGCTGGAGGCGCAGGAGTCTGCGGTAGCCGCTGTGGCTGCTGGAGCGGAATGCGGTGCAGTTGACGAAGCAGCCCGAAGCGTGTTGCGGAGGGTTGGCATGGCTGAGGCCTTCAGCCACTCGACAGGGCATGGCGTTGGGATTGAGATTCATGAAGGACCCCGCATTGGGGCTGGGCAGAAAGACAAGCTGGCGCCGGGCATGGTGATTACGATCGAGCCCGGAGTGTATTTTGCAGGTGAGTTTGGAGTTCGGATCGAGGATATGGTAGTCGTGACGCGTGAGGGTAGCCAGGTGCTGACGCATTCGCCGAAGGCACTGATTGAGCTGTGAAATACAGGGAATAGGGATCAGGGATCAGAAAAGCAACAGCAAAAACAGGTCCTTCACTTCGTTCAGGATGACAACCTCGGTGGTTGTGGATGGTTTGGGAGAGCAAAGTTAAGTTATGAAGCCAGACGATATTGAACAGCTGAAAGAGCTGGTCGCCTTTTTGAAAGAGAACGAGATCGCCGAGTTTGATTTGGACCGGGGCGATCTGAAGGTTCGGTTGAAGTTTGCGTCGGCAGTGGTGGCTCCGGCTGCGCCTGCGGCACAGCTTGATCTGGCTTCGCTGGCAAGGCTGATGGGAACGGGCGCGCCTGCCGCTCCCGCTTCTCCTGCTCCGGTTGCACATTTGCCAGTTGCCAGTGCGCCTGCGGCCCCGGTTGCGGTTGAGGAAGAGGTGTTGCATATCCTCAAGTCGCCGATTGTGGGGACATTCTACGAATCGCCTTCGCCGGGTTCTTCGGCTTTTATTGCGACCGGTGACCGGGTCGAAAAGGGACAGGTCGTGTGCATCGTGGAAGCGATGAAGCTGATGAACGAGATCGAAGCCGATGCGGCCGGCGAGATCGTGAAGCGCCTCGTGACCAACGGCCAGCCCATCGAATACGGTCAACCCCTCTTTGCCATCCGGACGGCCTAAGTTGCCTATGCTACGGAAAGTTCTCATTGCCAATCGCGGCGAGATTGCGCTGCGCGTCATCAGTGCCTGCAAGGAACTGGGCATTCGTACGGTTGCTGTCTATAGCGAAGCCGATCGTAACTCGCTGCATGTGCGGTTCGCCGACGAGGCTATCTGCATTGGCCCGCCGCGACCGGGCGACAGCTATCTCAACGTGCCTGCGGTGATTTCGGCGGCGGAGATTGCTAACGTCGACGCGATCCACCCTGGCTATGGACTGTTGAGCGAGAATGCCAACTTTGCCGAGGTTTGCCGGGTTTCGAATATCAAGTTCATTGGGCCACCGCCTGAGGTCACGCGCCTGATGGGCGAGAAGGAAAAGGCGCGCCAGGCGATGAAGAAGGCCAATGTGCCGATTCTGCCGGGCTCGGATGGTGTAGTTGCGGACGCTGAGGATGCGCTGAAGTGGGCGGACGAGGTTGGCTATCCGGTTATTCTCAAAGCCAAAGCCGGAGGTGGCGGGCGCGGGATGCGCATCGTGCGTTCCGCGGAAGATCTTCCGAACCTGTACGCCGCTGCGTCGCAGGAGGCTTCGAATGCCTTTGGCAATGGCGAGATGTACATGGAGAAGTTCATCGAGCGGCCGCGGCACATCGAGTTCCAGATACTGGCCGATGAGCACGGCAATGTCGAGGTGCTCTTTGAGCGCGAGTGCTCGATTCAGCGACGGCATCAAAAGCTGATCGAGGAAGCGCCGAGCTTGCAGGTGACGCCGGCGATTCGCGAGCATCTGAGTTCTACGCTCAAACGCTGCCTGACTGAGATCGGCTACCAGAATGCCGGGACGATTGAGTTTCTGATGGATGAAGACGGGTCGATCTACTTTATCGAGATGAATACGCGCATTCAGGTGGAGCACCCGGTGACCGAGGCGATTACGGGCATCGATCTGGTGAAGGCGCAGTTGCGCATTGCATCGGGCGAGCGATTGGACGAGATTCTGCCCAAGGACATCCAGATTCGCGGCCACGCGATTGAGTGCCGCATCAATGCCGAGCATCCGCAAAAATTCACTCCGTCGGCGGGAAAGATTACGGTTTTCAACGTGCCGGGCGGCAATGGCGTGCGGGTGGATACGGCGCAGTATGCGGAGGGTGTTGTGCCTCCGTACTACGATTCGCTGATTGCCAAGCTGATCGTGCATGGCAAGGATCGCGAAGAAGCCATTGCGCGCATGGAGCGGGCGTTGGGGATGTTCGTCGTGGAAGGGATTGAGACTTCGATTTCGCTACACAAGGAGATCTTTGCCGACCCGGATTTTCGCGCTGGGAACTTCGATACGAAGTTCATGGAGCGGTTTTTGGCGAATCGCGCGGGTTAACTCAATTCTCCAGATGCAAGACGCGGGACAGCCCTTTCTTCGGAAAGGGCTGTTTTGCGTTTGACCTACTAGCGCAGCAGTCTGTTGGCCGTACATGTCCCCTTTCTGAACTGGATTGCGCCTCTATGGTTGACGGCAATCTCACTCTGGGGGACAAGACAATGATCCTGACCATCGCGCAAGAGGCATCGAAGCTGCCACCACCGCTTCTAACTCACGTTACCCAAGCTATTAGTGCTATGGGTGCGCTCGGAACCGCAGCTTTTGGGCTTGTGGATGCGACCAAGGCATTTGGCGGAGGAGTCAATCATGCCGGCTTTGGGCTGATCAAGAAGCGAGTTTGCGGAATGATGGCTTCCAGCAAGCCGGGCAAGAATTCAGTAACCCTGGAGGACGCACTCCTCACCCTGAAAGCCAACTGGTTCAATGGGACAGAGTTGGGTAAGCAGAAGGCCATTGCCAAATCTCTGATCAAGTTGTATCTGGATGCGAACAATGCGGAGGCGCTTGCGAAGGCTACCCAGGTCAATCCGAGCGATCTCAAAGCCATAGCTACGAGCATGGCTTCGAGCACTCCACTGACCACAGCGCAAAGCGACGTATATGCGCGCTTTGACCTGATCTTGACCGCTTTGTTGGACGAGACCTACCAGCGGGCCGATGCGCGGTATACGAATAGCACCCGGCTACTGGCAATGGTGTTTGCGTTGGGATTGGCCCTGGCCGGGAGCTGGATTCTAGATCAGGCAAACTTCCAGGCTAACCTCGCTGCGGCGTTCATCGTTGGCATCCTGGCGACGCCGCTTGCGCCGATTGCCAAAGACCTGTCAACGGCGCTGGCAACGGCTGTGAATGCAATGCAAGCAGCGCGAAAGTAGGCCGCCGATGACCATGTTTCTCGATTGCCGGTATCAGGATGTTGGCGGCGGCTTGGGTGCATCGATGAGCTTATTTGCGGGAACGACGCTGGCCAACTACGCGTCCATTTCTACTCAGCAGCTACAGGATGGGATTCGCGGGCGGAATGTGCTGGTGGGAACTCACGGATTCAATGTGAATCGCGGCGACGGCATCGATTGCCTGGATAAGTGGGGCAGTCTCTTGCAGTTGACCTCGCAGGATGTGTTTGTAGGATTGCTATGGCCTGGAGACTCTGCGTGGGCGCATGGGCTGGACTATTTTGCAGAGCCGAGAATTGCAGATGAAACTGGGCATTTGCTGGCGCCTTTTCTCGACAGCCTTTTCGCGCAGGCAGCCAGCGTTTCGTTCGCTTCACACAGCCTGGGTGCGCGTGTGGTGTTGAGTACAGTGCAGGCGATGAAGGCCAGCACCCGTCGCGTGTTGTTGATGGCCGGGGCGGTCGACGACGACTGCCTGGTTCGGGAGTTCAAGAGCGCGGCGGGCAAGGTTGGAGAGATTTCAGTGCTCGCCTCGCAGAAGGATACCGTGCTGGGGCTGCTTTATCCTTTGGGTGATCCTCTCTCGGGAATTCTCGACGTCGGGCATCCCTGGTTTCATGGGGCTCTTGGCCGTGGCGGACCTGCCGACCCTCGGCCCTCCAATCTGCGTGCTCCATTCGAGATTCCGGACGGCTGGGAATTCGATCATGGGGATTATTTGCGCGTGGCCCCACCATCCCCCGGGCCGATTGCGTTGCCTGTTGATGTTCCGCCACAGGGTGCTTCCTATCCGCTTGCTGGCGCGGGTGGGTGGCAGGAATCGTGGTCCTCGGCGTTTGCTTCGACCCGGTTCAAGGCTTAAGAATTGGGGCGCAAATATTTTCGCTTTTTCTTCGCATTTTAATGGCAACCTGTCGTATGCTTATCCGGCAACGATTGGAGGTTGCTTATGGATATTCAAAAGGAACTGATTGCGGAGTTTGATCGGGAAGTGGCTTCGACGCGCAAGGTCTTAGCGGCGATTCCGGCAGATGCAGATTTTGCGTGGAAGCCTAACCCCAAGTCTTTTTCCCTGGGCCGGTTGGCTGGGCATGTGGCGGAGACGCCGTGCCAGTGGGCGATTCACACCCTGACGATGGACAAGCTGGAGTGGACGGCGGACGGTTACAAGCCGTACGTGGTTTCGGATACGGCAGCGATGCTAGCGCTCTACGACAAGGAATCTGCTGAGGCGCGGGCTGCACTGGTGGCGCTGGACCCAGCGAAATGGAACGACAATTGGAAGATGGTGGCCGGCGACCAGACCTGGATCGACGACACGCGATACGGGGTTTTTCGCACCTGGGTACTGAACCACACAATTCATCATCGGGCTCAGTTGGGCGTGGATTTGCGGCTGTTGGGTCTATCGGTTCCGGGAGTGTACGGACCTTCAGCGGACGAGATGTAGAGTTGTACTCTTCCACTATGGGATTTACACGCGGTTGGCTGCCAAAGATTTATCCAATTCTTGATTCTTCGACTATTCCTGGCATAGGCCGGCAAGCGTTTCTGGATCGTTTGGGACGCTCGCTGGCCGATGCGGGGGTGCGACTGCTGGAGTATCGCAACAAGGGTGGGACGGACGCCGAGGTCTTTGCCGATGCTCAGGTTTTACGGGCGGCGATGGCGGCCGGGCAGGTCAGGTTGATTATGGATGACCGCGTCGATGTAGCTCTGGCTACAGGCTTTGACGGCGTTCATGTGGACGCAGGCGATCTGCCTCCTGCGCAGGCGCGGCGGCTTATGGAGATCGCAGGGCCGGGGCGGATTGTTGGGACTTCGGCCAGCAGCGAGCAGGATTTGCTCAATGCTTTGGCAGAGCCGGTGGACTACGTGGCTTTCGGACCGGTTTTCCCGACTACGACCAAACAGACCTCGGCCGCGCTCATCGGGGTTGAAGGGGTAAGGCGCTTCCGGCAAGCGGCGGGGTTGGAACCGATGCTCGTGGCTGCTGCGGGCATTACGCTGGAGACGGCTCCGGATGTGCTTGCGGCTGGTGCGGATGCTGTTGCGGTTTCAACGGCTTTGTTTCGGCAGAAAGATCCGGCAAATGAGTTCCGGCAGTGGTTGACTGTTCTCGAGTAGGCACAAAAAAGAAAGCAGGAGACTTTTTGTTACAAATCCGGTAAAACCTATCCAAGTGACAACCCCTACCAGCGTCCAATCACAACAAGCATCCTCTCCATCTAGTCCGCAGATGATCCAGTCGCTGGGGCTTTTCAGCTCGACTGCGATTGTAGTTGGGTCGATGATCGGGTCGGGCATTTTCCTGGTCGATGCCGAGATTGGGCGGACGACGGATTCGCCAGCGCTTTTTCTGGGCGCATGGGTGATCACAGCGATCATGACCATGATCTGCGCGCTTAGCTATGGCGAACTGGCGGCGATGATGCCCAAGGCGGGCGGACAGTATGTCTATCTGCGTGAGTCGCTGGGGCCGCTGTGCGGCTTTCTCTATGGCTGGACTTTGTTTCTGGTGATTCAAACGGGAACGATTGCGGCGGTCGCGGTAGGGTTTGGCAAATTCTTGGGTGTCTTTTTCCCCAGCATTTCGAGTACTCACTGGCTCTGGCATATTGCGCATGTTCCTGTGGTGCAGGTTGGGCCGATGGCGCTGGGCGGCATGGAGATCGGCGTGAGTACAGCCAATCTGGTGGGGATTATCGTCGTCTGCCTGCTAGCCTTCGTGAATATCTTTGGCGTCGGGCTAGGCTCGTTGGTTCAGAATGTCTTTACTACGGCCAAGGGGTTGTCGCTGGCGGTTTTGATTGTGCTTGGCTTCACGATCGGCAGCAACGGCACGGCCTGGGCGGCGAACTTCGGAGCCGGGCTGAGCGCCTTCTGGAGGAATGCTGGCTGGCATGATCTGCATCCGGTGCAGGTGGGTGCCGGCGGACCGACGGTGCTGGTGAATCTGCTGATCGTTCTTGCCGTAGTGCAGGTGGGATCGCTGTTTTCAGCGGATGCGTGGAACAACATCACCTTTACGGCTGGGGAAGTCAAAAATCCGAAGCGCAATATTCCGCTCTCGCTGGTTCTTGGAACCGGCTTCGTGCTGACTGTTTTCCTGCTGGCTTCGGTTGCTTACCTGCTGGTGCTTCCTTTGCATGGCGATCCGCACGGAACGACAGTTTTGGCGCGCGGCATTCAATATGCGGCGGAAGACCGCGTCGGCACGGCGACACTGGAGCAGATTTTTGGCGCTGCCGGGGCATCGCTGATGGCGGGGGCGATTCTGGTCTCGACTTTTGGCTGTGTCAACGGCATGACGATGGCTGGTGCGCGCGTTTACTATGCCATGAGCCACGATGGGCTGTTCTTCAAGGCAGTGGGCAAGCTGCATCCGAAGCACAAAACGCCCGCGGCCGGACTAATCGTGCAGGCTGGCTGGGCTGGGCTGCTGTGCATCTCCGGATCGTACGGGCAACTGCTGGACTACATTGTCTTCGCGGTGCTGCTTTTCTACATCCTCACCATCGTTGGTCTCTTCGTCCTGCGGGTGAAGAAGCCCAACGAGCCGCGGCCTTACAAGGCGCTTGGCTATCCGTTTCTGCCTGCTCTGTACATGGCCATGGCGGCTTGGATCTGTGTCGTATTATTGCGGTACAAGCCGCAGTACACTTGGCCGGGTTTGATCATCGTCCTGCTCGGTATTCCTGTGTATCTCTTCTGGTCGCGGCGGCCCGCCGGCCATATGTCATCTGAAATCAACCTCTGAGGAGTGCCCTCTTACATGTCCAGACTACTGCGCATTAAACCCATGTCCATGCTGTCGCAAGAGGCATGCGAAGAAGGCGAGCACACGCTCAAGCGATCGCTTAGCGCCTTGAACCTGATTACCCTCGGTATCGGTGCGGTCATCGGGGCAGGTATCTTTACGCTCACCGGTCAGGCTGCGGCACTCCACGCTGGACCTGCTGTCGCGCTCAGCTTCATTCTTGCGGGGTTTACCTGTGCCTTTGCCGGCCTTTGCTATGCCGAGTTCGCGTCGATCATTCCTATCGCTGGCTCGGCCTACACATATGGCTATGCAACCCTGGGCGAGCTTGTCGCCTGGATTATCGGCTGGGATCTTTGTCTGGAATACGCATTCGGCGCCGCCACGGTGGCCTCTGGCTGGGCAGGATACTTCAATAGCCTTATGCAGCAGGTTGGCATCGTGATTCCGCCCATGCTCACCACAACTACCGGCAATGTGCTCGTCAAATATCAGGGCATCTGGATCGAAAAGATGTCTCTGCCGCCGGGAGTCAGCGACGTAGGCCTTCCGCATGTGACTGGCCTCTTTAACCTTGTCGCCGTACTAATCGTCATGGTTGTGACTACCATCCTCGTGGTTGGTATCAAGGAATCAGCCAATTTTAATTCCGCCATTGTCATCATCAAGCTCGGCATCGTTGGCGTCTTCCTAGTGCTTGGTGGTTACTTCCTCTTCAAACACCCGGCTGTTGCCAGCGCCAACTGGCATCCCTTTATTCCGCCCTCTGACGGTCATGGCAACTTTGGGTTGGGCGGGATTCCAACTGCGGCAGCTTCCATCTTCTTCGCCTACATCGGATTCGATGCCGTCTCCACCGCGGCACAGGAGGCCAAGAATCCGCAGAAGGACATGCCCATCGGAATCCTCGGTTCGCTGGTCGTCTGCACTATTCTCTACATCCTCGTCTCGCTGGTGCTAACCGGACTGGTCAGCTACAAGACGCTGAATGTTTCCGCACCGGTGGCGTTGGCCATCGACGCAACAGGCGTAGGATGGGGCTCGATCCTCGTCAAAATCGGTGCTGTCTTCGGGTTAGCCACTGTAATGCTGGTCATGCTCCTGGGCCAGTCGCGCGTCTTCTATTCCATGTCCAAGGACGGCCTGCTGCCCAAGTGGGCTTCGGCCATTCATCCGAAGTTCCGCACTCCCTGGATCACCACCATCGTCTTCGGTGCCTTTGCCGCGATCATGCCGGCCATCTTCAACATTGATGTCCTATCTCAATTGGTCAACATCGGCACGCTGCTGGCATTCACGATCGTCTGCGCTGGTGTCTGGATCCTGCGCGTCCGTCATCCCAAGATGGAACGCCCTTTCAAGACGCCGCTGGTGCCACTGGTGCCCATCCTTGGTATTCTCTCGGCCGTGTACCTGATGTCGCGTCTCACGCTTGTCACCTGGACCGTGATGATCGTCTGGCTGCTCATCGGGCTTATCATCTATTTTGGGTATTCGATGAAGCACAGCAAGGTGCAGGCGCTGCCAGTGGCTTCTGAAGGAGACTAAGTTAAAAGAGTAATTTGTATGCTCAAGGGTCTCGAATATTCGAGACCCTTGTATTTTGCGGCCTTATGCAGACTTGCGATGCTGCTGGAAGTAAACTAAACTAAGTGAACTTAGCTCAATGGTTAGGACTTGGAGGCTGGGATGGCGACTGCTGGCGTTGGTGAATTGAAAGGGCTGAAGGTGGTCAACATTCACGAAGCGAAGACGCATTTGTCGCGGCTAGTCGAGGAAGCGGCCAATGGTGAATCGTTTGTCATTGCCAAGGCGGGGAGGCCGATGGTGAAGGTGATTCGGTTGGATGCGGCAGAGCCGAAACCTAAGCGACGGCTAGGATTTCTCAAAGGCAAAATAGAGATTCCAGATGATTTCGACACGATGTTTCAAAAAGAGATTGAAGAGATGTTTTATGGGGAAGAATGAGATTTCTACTGGACACGCATTTGCTGATTTGGTACGGATATTTTCCGGAAAGATTATCCTCGGGTGCATGTAACCTCATCGAGGACCAGAACAACGATCTGATCTTCAGCATCGCGAGCATTTGGGAAGCCGCCATCAAATATGACCTTGGCCGTAAGGGCTTCGAAAGAGGTCCCAGTATCCTTCGGAGGGAATTTCTGCGCAACGGTTTAGGAGAACTGCCCATATTAGGCGAACATGCGGAAGCGGTCTCTGGACTGCAGCCTATACACAAAGACCCCTTCGACCGAATCCTGATCGCTCAGGCAATGGTCGAAGGGATCACTTTGTTAACTTCCGATGCTGTTGTGGCCAAGTATCCCGGTCCGATTCGACTGGTCTAAGGCTTCTACGCAGTTGCTTTGGCGCAGAGCTCGTCGAAGGCTCGGACGAGTTCGCCTGCGATCTGCGGAGCGGTGCTGGACTCGATCACGTAGCGCTGCATGAGATAGACCAGCTTGCCGTCGCGCAGGATGGCAATGGCTGGCGATGTGGGCGGCTGGCCTTCGAAGTAAGAGCGGGCGCGCTCGGTGGCTTCGCGGTCCTGACCGGCAAAGACGGTGACGCTCTGGTCGGGCAGGGTGGAGTGGCTCAACGCCATTCGAACGCCGGGGCGCATCTTGCCGGCTGCGCAGCCGCAGATGGAATTGACGACGAGCATGGTTGTGCCGGGTGTGGCGATGGCCGCGTCGACTTCCTCGGCGCTACGTGCTTCCTTGATGCCGGCGCGGGTGAGTTCTTCGCGCATCGGAATAACCATAATCTCTGGGTACATTGTTGCCTCCGGCAGGGAAATTGCCTGTTGTCTTTATTGTAACGGGTAAGCTCGCATCTCGCGAGTGCTTTGCTTGCCTCAGGTGTTCTGAGGATCAATGCTTTTGAAGCCGTAAGTCTCGTAGCGATAGGTCAGTTTGCCGTTGCGCAGGCTGACGACGGTGAATCCCTCGGGAGTGCCCAGCCGCGTGCCATGCCACCAGTTGCCGCAGACCGCGCCGCTGGTGATGAACTGGATGCCGTGGAAGCTGACGGCTTCGTTGATATGGGTGTGGCCCTGGAAGACTGCCAGCACGTTGTGCTTTTCAAGCAGAGGCAGCACTTCCCACGCATTGGCAACGATCAACTGAGGGTGGCTCGATGCAGGAGTGGTACCCGAGCCGCCTGTGTTGGGCGCCATATATGAGGCGAAGCCAGTGACCAGCGGTACATGGGCGGTTACGATGACCGGAGCGCCGGGGGCGAGTTTGGCGAGATCGGCGGTGAGCCAGTCCAGTTGAGGCTGGTCGATCCTGGCCTCCCAGGAGCGGTCGGGCGTGGGTTGGATCGTATCCAGCACGATGAAGTGGTAGCTCTTGTGGTCGAAGGAGTAGTAAGTTGGGCCGACACGCTCGGTGTACATCTGCTTGCCGTAGCCGGGGCTGCCCATCTCGACACCGCTTTTCGCGAACAAGCCGAAGTGATCGTGGTTGCCGATGGTGTGATAGACCTTGAGCCCCAGCACTTGCTCGGTATGAGCGTAGAGCTCGAAGAGGCTGTCGGCGCGTTTCTTGTCAACGGCCAGCGCGTCGAAGACATGGTCGCCGCCCTGGATGGCGAATTCCGCATGGAGTGAGGCAGCTTTGCGGAAGGCCTGCGCGCAGCCGTCGGAGGCGGCAAGTTCTGGCTCGAGATGGGTGTCGGTGAGGAAGATGTAATCGAATGAGCCGGGGGCTTCGGCAGCAGCAGAGTAGAGAGGCGAAACGCCGGTGGCGAGTGCTCCGGCGGTCGTGGCGGCGAGGGAAAGGAAGCGGCGGCGGTTCATGGTGTAGCCCATACCATTCATGGGCGCATGGTAGCACGAGGACTGTTTCGGTTGCATCCCGAGTACGGTGAAGACAGGGCCGCGTGTTGTAGGCTGACGGAAATGAAGATTCAGGAAAACGTAGCGCTCGCGCCACTGACAACCTTGGGTATTGGCGGACCGGCGCGATGGTTTGTCGAAGCGGCTACTGAAACGGAAATCGTAGACGCTGTGCGCTGGGCGAAGGAGCGTACGCTACCACTATTCGTCCTAGGCGGCGGGAGCAATCTGCTGGTTGCGGATGCCGGGTTTACAGGGCTGGTGCTGCATGTAGCCTTGAAGGGGACTGAAACGGCCGAAGAATCAGGTTGTATTATCTATCGCGTCGCAGCTGGCGAAGAGTGGGACGGTTTTGTAGAGAAGACCGTTCAGGTTAACTGCGCCGGAGTCGAGTGCCTGGCAGGAATTCCCGGAACGATAGGCGGAACTCCTGTGCAGAATGTTGGCGCTTATGGGCAGGAGGTTGCGGAGACGATCCAGCGAGTGCGCGTGCTCGATTTAGAGAGGCTTGAATTTGTCGAGATGACAGCCGCGGAGTGTGGATTTGCTTACCGCACAAGCATTTTCAACTCGACGGCGCGGGGGCGATTTCTGGTAACGCGCGTGGATTATCGGCTCAGGCCTGGTGGAGCGGCTAACCTGCGCTATGCGGATTTACAGAAAGCCTTTGCTCCAGGAAGTAGTCCCACGCTTGTCGAAGTAGCGGAAGCGGTGCGGCGTATCCGTCAAGGCAAAGGGATGCTCATAGTTCAGGGAGACGCAGATTGCCGCAGTGCCGGTAGCTTCTTCAAGAATCCAATCGTCGGCATGGAACAATTTGCCGAACTGACTGCGCGGCTTGGACAGGAACCGCCGCGTTATCCGGCTGGGGACGGACGAGTCAAGCTGCCGGCTGCGTGGCTGATCGAGCAGGCAGGATTTTCAAAAGGGTTTGTGCTGGGACGTGCCGGAATTTCTTCACGGCATACTTTGGCGTTGATCAATAAGGGCAACGCGACTGCTGCCGATTTACTTACGCTTCGCGATGTAATTGTTGCGGGCGTCGGCGCAAAATTTGGGATCGCATTGGAGATGGAGCCGGTGATGCTTGGCTTCCAGGCTGGCGGGATTTAGCTCGCGCCGAGACGCTCCTGCAAGCGTTTGCGCTCAGCCGCTAGAACTTCCGCTGCCGGACCCAACGCCGCCAGCTTTCCCTCACGCAATACAACCACTTCAGCCTGGGTTGCCAGTGCGTCGGCGGCGTCGTGGGTGACGAGGATGGTCTGGATTTTCTGTTCGCCGAGCCAGCTTTGGAGGCGGGTGAGGACCTGGTCGCGCGTTTCGGCGTCGAGCGCGGAGAGCGGCTCGTCCAACAGCAGCAATCGCGGCATGGGCGCCAAAGCGCGCGCCAGCGCGACGCGCTGAGCTTCGCCTCCGGAAAGGGCACGCGGAGAGCGGTTGGCGAGACTGGCGGCGCCGACCAGTTCAAGCATTTCCGAGACACGTTGCTGGCGGACTTCGCGGGTGAGATCGGTCAAGCCATAGGCGACATTGTCTACGACGCGCAGGTGAGGGAAGAGTGCGGATTGCTGCGCCACGAGCCCGGTACTTCGTTTGCCGGGACGGAGATGCAGCCCGGTTGCACTGTCTGTGACGGGTTGGCCGTGAATGGCAATGCGGCCCGCGTCGTGCTGGAGCATCCTGTTCAATCCAGCGATGAGCCGGAGTAGCGTACTCTTGCCTGCACCGGAGGGGCCAAAGACGACCGTCCAGGGTGCAGCCAGGATGCACTCGATGTCGAGCTGGAAGCTGCCGCGCTGGGCCTGAAGGGCAAGTTCAACCATTGCGGCTCCCGTCGCGGCTTCTGATCGAACCGGTGTTCAGGCTGCTGGGGCGCGCGTAGACCAGGACGAGCGCGAGAACGCAAAAAATGAGCAGGAGAACGGCAGTCCGGTTGGCGGCTGTATAGTCGAAACCCTCCACCTGGTTGAAGAGCACGATGGAGAGCGTGCGGGTTGCGCCGGGAATGTCCCCGCCAAGCATGAGGACGACGCCGAACTCGCCTAGCGTGTGAAGAAAGCTCAGGATCGTGGCGGTGAGAAGCGAGCGGCCTGCGAGGGGCACTAGGATGGTTCGAACGAGACGTACGGGGCTTGCACCAAGCAGACGTGCGGCGTCGATGAGCGAGCCGTCGATTGCGGCGAATCCGGCGGTGATCGGTTGCACGGCAAAGGGCAGGCTGTAGATGACTGAGCCGACAACCAATCCTGCAAAAGAAAATGCCAGCGGATGCCCAAGCGCTGCGTTGATGGCGCGGCCAAAGCCGGTGCGAGGGCCGAGCAACACCAGCAGATAGAAGCCCAGAACCGTGGGCGGCAGAACTAACGGCAGCCCTGTCACTGCCTCTGCCAGGACGCGCCAGCGGGAGCTTCCCAGAGCCAGCCACGCCGCCAGAGGCACGGCGATGCACAACAGGATCGCTGTGGTGAGCGCGGCTAGTTTCAGGGTGAGGGCGAGTGCCTGCCAGTCCATGCGCTACTTCACCGGCGTCAGGCCGCTGGTTGCGAGTTGTTGCTGGATTGGCGCGGATAAGAGGAAGTCGAGAAACTTGTGCGCGTTCTGGCGTTGCTTCGAGCTGGCGATG
>Ga0206990_1109_pt1 | contig 15131 bp, 18 predicted proteins | sample Alteio_BWMinCont_8_FD_153283 | JGI IMG/M metagenome (GOLD analysis project Ga0206990, IMG submission 153283) | Enriched cells from forest soil in Barre Woods Harvard Forest LTER site, Petersham, Massachusetts, United States -... | ecosystem: Environmental > Terrestrial > Soil > Temperate forest >... | reverse complement strand
ATGAAAATGGCTGATTCAGCCAAAGGCGCTAAGAAATAAGCTTTAAGTAAGCAATTTTATTAGAATAAAAGGGAGTCCTCTTATGAGGATATCCCTTTTTTATTTTTGTAACTGAACCTATGGACACCGAAACGGAAGGGTTAGATACCCCCAGCGATGATAAGGACATGTATGAACACTTCTTGTTCAAAGTAGATCCCGGCCAGGAACCCCTGCGCATTGATAAATTTCTTCTCCACAAAATTGAAAATGCCACCCGGACCCGCATACAATATGCTCTTGAAGAAGGAAATGTGCTTGTCAATGGCAAAAACAGCAAGTCAAGCTACAAGGTAAAGCCAGCCGATGAAATAAGCGTAGTGTTTCCTTATCCTAAACGGGAAATTGAGCTGATACCGGAAGATATCCCTTTAAATATAGTATACGAAGATGCTGACCTGATGGTAGTTAACAAAGTAGCAGGAATGGTGGTTCATCCTGGGGTGGGCAACTTTACCGGAACACTGATGAATGCACTTGTGCATTATGTTGGTAATCTGCCCAAATCAACCCATGCCGGGAAAGACCCTTTTAAGGAATTGCGTCCGGGGCTTATTCACCGGATAGATAAAAACACTTCCGGGTTGCTGGTAATTGCTAAGAACGATCGGGCAATGACCAAACTGGCAAAGCAGTTCCATGAAAAGAAAGTACTACGCAAATACATTGCCTTGGCTTGGGGCGATTTTAAGGAGGATACCGGAACAGTAAATGCCCACGTAGGAAGGGACCATAGAGATCGCAAAAAAATGGCTGTATTTCCCGATGGCGCACATGGTCGCAATGCAGTCACACATTATAAAGTACTGGAACGCTTTCATTATGTAACTGTTCTGGAATGCCGGCTTGAAACAGGCCGCACCCACCAGATACGCGTACACATGCAATACTTAAAACATCCTTTGTTTAACGATGAAGTGTACGGTGGTGATAAAATACTGCGTGGCACGGTTACAGCAAAGTATGGTAAATTCGTTGAAAACTGTTTTAAAATATTGCCACGGCAGGCGCTTCATGCCATGTCGTTGGGTTTTACACATCCCACCACCGGCAAAGAAATGTATTTTGAATCGCCTCTGCCCGACGACATGCAGAAGGTAATTGAAAAGTGGAGGACATACACTTCCTCTTAAAAGAAATTGTAATTTTGATGCTGGTTCGCCAAAGGCGGATATAATATTCACAAAGCATGAGGCCCTTTCTGATTCTAACTATCTATCTTTTCTTTGCTGTTAAGGTTATAGGACAAAATACCCTGCCTGATTCTGTTATGCAGAAAACGGGTTTTACAGATAAAGCCGAAGCTCAGAATATTTTAAAAGACAGCGTAAAAGAAGGCAAATGGTTCGAATACCTGGATATTAACGGGAATATTACTAAAAACCCAAATGCACCTTATTACAGCCTTACTTTTTATAGGGGAGGCAGGCCTTCCGGACTCGAAAGGATCTATTATAAAAGTGGTAAACTACAAGGCGAGATTCCCTATGTAAAAGGGAAAATAAACGGGGAATACAAAAGGTATTATGAGAGCGGGAAAGTATACGTTGATATTCCTTATGTCGACGGCAAGGAAAATGGAGTGGCGAAACTATATTATGAAAATGGGGCATTGCTGAAAGAAGCCCAATGCAGCAACGATAAAATAAACGGGAAGGTAAAAATATATTACCAAAGCGGAAAATTAAACCAGGAAAGCACTTACACCAATGGTATAATAACCGGGGTAGTAAAGGTATATTACGAAAATGGCAATTTAATGAGTGAAGCCCCTTTCGCAAATAATAAAAGAAACGGGCCATATAAGTGGTATTATGAAAGCGGGAAACTGCAAGGGGAGGTTAATTATAAAGATAGCCTGGAAGAGGGTGTTGCAAAGGAATATTATGAAAGCGGGAAACTACAGAAACAAGTTCTTTGTGTAAATGGCAAAAAAACCGGTATAGGGGAAGAGTATTATGAAAATGGAAAGCTAAAAGGCCAGTGTCTCTATGTGAATGATATGAAAAATGGGATGGATAGCATATATGATGAAAATGGAAAACTAAACGGAGTGGTCCCTTACAAAGAAGACTCCATAAACGGAGTGGAAAAACTATACTATTCCAATGGTGCATTGGAAATAGAAATACCATATACCGGTGATGCCAGAAATGGTATTGAAAAGGAATATTATGAAAGCGGAAAGCTAAAAAGCGAAACCCCTTATATCGATGATGAGATAAGTGGCACCATAAAATTTTATGACGAAAACGGGAACATAATCAAGCAATAGCAGATTATAACTCTTATTTTAAATAAGGAACAGAACCTTTTCAGATAGTTTGCGTTAAAAGAAGTAAGAGACCCTCTTGCAATGTTAGAAAAATTCCTCGATTACCTCCGTTTTGAGCGGAATTTCTCAAAGCATACCATACTGTCATATCAAAATGACCTTGAGCAATTTGCAGCCTTCCTGAAAAGAACATATGAGATAGAAAAGCCCGTAGAAGCTACTACTAGTATGATTCGCTCCTGGATGGCTGAAATGATGCAGGAAAAGCTATCGGCCCGCAGTGTTATACGCAAAGCATCGGCTTTAAGAACCTTTTACCATTTCCTTTTAAAAGAAGGCGTCATCTCCTTGGATCCGATGGTAAAAATAACTTCACCTAAAATGCCATCGCGACTGCCGGTTTTTGTTACACAGAAGGATATTGGCGTATTATTCAAAGACATAGAGTTCCCGAAAACATTTAACGGTGTGCGTGACAGGCTCATCATGGAAATGTTTTATGCAACGGGCATACGGTTATCGGAGCTTATCACTATGAAGGAGGCGAATGTAAATATCTACAACCTGACCATAAAAGTATTTGGCAAAAGAGCGAAAGAACGCATAATACCTATTCCGGGAATACTGAAAGAATATATTTCCGCTTACCGCTCCGAACGCAATAAACTTGGTTTAAAGGGAGAATATTTTTTTGTCAACGAAAAAGGCACCGAGTTATATGAAAAACAAGTATATTTGATAGTGAATAACTATTTAGGTATGGTTACCACGCTTCACAAAAAAAGCCCCCATGTATTGCGGCACACTTTTGCCACTCATCTGCTCGATAACGGAGCGGATATTAATTCAGTGAAGGAACTATTGGGGCATGCTAATTTAGCTGCAACCCAGGTTTACACACACAACTCGCTCGAAAAGCTGAAAAGCGTTTACAGGCAAGCCCATCCGCGAGGATAGAATAACAACCCCAATTTATAACTCCAAATAAAAAGAAACTATGCAAATTAAAATCCAATCCATCCATTTCGATGCAGACAAAGCGTTGCTTGAATTTATTCAAAAGAAAATAGACAAGCTGGGCCATTATTACGACGGTATAATGGGCGGCGAAGTATTTCTACGTCTTGAAAAAGCACATGACACACAAAATAAAATAGCCGAAATAAAACTACAGATGCGCACCGGTGATTTATTTGCCAAAAGACAATGCAAAACCTTTGAAGAAGCTGTAACTGAAAGCGCTGAAGCGCTTTCCATGCAGGTGAAAAAACACAAAGAAAAAATCAAGGGGAATTAAGATAATTTATTCTTTCGGTGTAGTTTAAACTCCATTTAACGAGTTGTAGTATTTAATTGCGGGAGCATTGTGTACATATAATCCGCTAATACGGCGCATTGTTAAGATTGTATATTTGCATCTTGAAATTATCCCGTATTTGAAAAGAATTATTGCTACTACTATCCTTTTTTTGTCCAGTGTAATTTGCTTTGCTTCTGGCAGTGATACTACCAAACGTAGAAAGAACTATAACAAAATTGAACTAAGGCCTATACCTGTAATATCGTATGCTCCCGAAACCCGCTTACTATTTGGTATAGGGCTTTTAACTCCTTTCAAATGTGCAAATGACAGCGCTACTAAACATAGCCTCATTGCAGCTTACGCGGTCTATTCCCAAAATAAGCAGGACTATATTTATATCCCTTACCAGATATATACCAAGAATAACAACTACTATATTGAAGGGGAAGCAGACTACTATAACTACAGCTATTACTACTGGGGAATTGGAGAAAACAGGGTCCCACAGGAACTTTATAATGTGCGGTTTCCGAGAATAGCTGTCAATGCTTACCGGAAAATAAAATCGCATTTTTATGCGGGGATAGATTACTACCTGGAAGATGACATGATGGGTACTACCTTAGCCGGTGGGTCCTTGGCTGCCGATACAATAAGAGGCAGTAAGGGAAGCGTAACCTCAGGAGTCGGGGTAGATTTGCTTTACGATACCCGTGACAGCATATTTTTTCCGCGGCACGGTTGGTATATTAAGGCAACATCCAATTTTAACTATCCCCGATTTGGATCTACCTATTCTTTTGATAAAGTGGTTACTGATGCTTCCTGGTACCACCAGATTTGTAATCCTGTAGTGCTTGCATTGACCCAGCATAATCAATTTACCTGGGGCGATGTTCCCTTCAACCAAATGGCATTAGTTGGAGGTACTAGGCAGATCCGCGGTTATTATATGGGTTATTACCGGGATGATATACTTAGTTACCTGCAAGCCGAGACACGGGTACATGTAATCGGCAGGTTTGGCTTTGATGCTTTTGGAACTATGGCATTCCTTGGCAACTACCATACCTTTCCAGAAACTCCTCATCCAATTTATGCTTCCGGAATAGGGATTCGCTATAACTATATAAGGAGCCGCCATATTAATGTACGGGCTGATATAGGATTCGGGGTAACAAGTGAATATTACCTTACTATCCAGGAAGCTTTTTAGTAATCTATTTTTTGTCGGCTGAGAATTTTTCTTTCAGCATAGTTGCTACTTTTTTATCAATAGGAAAAGTGAATTGGGTTTCCGAAATAAGATTCAATGGAATTAACCGGAAACTGATGGCTCCTTCTTTTGCTTCATCAAAATCAAATGCTTTTTGTTTGATAAGAACATTAATCTTCGAGCGCGCTTTTATTAAATAATAAATACTGATTACCTGTGCATGCGGATTAAATGCCGATGCCTGGAAAAAATCGGTGGTGTAAAAATGTCTGGTAACATCTACCACTGTATTTGTTTCTTCCATCATTTCCCGCTTTATGGCATCCATGGTTCCTTCTCCAAATTCTAGACCCCCACCGGGAAATTTAGTGATATACTTTCCGTGGATCAACTCATCAGAAACGAGTATGTTTTGATGGGCATCAATTAAAATACCATATACCCTTACATTAAACGGATAGCTCATAATACCTGAAATAATGGGATGAAATTAAACAAAAAATGCAGGAGAATTTTCCCCTGCACTTTTTAACCACTAAATGTAAATTTGTCAGGGTACTATAAATGATCCCGAACGCGATGCAGCACTAACTGCAGTATAAACAGTATTTCCTGTAGCATAGTCTATATAATCGCCATTTGTATATCCTGTGGCTGCTCCGTAAACAGCAACATAGGCAGTATTGCCCGATGAAAAATAGTTATAAAGGGTGGTTAAAGGCAGTGTAATGCTATATCTGGTAGCATTTGCAGCAACTCCAGTGCCTGCAACAAAAGAATACGAACTAGGTACAGATGCGCTAACCGATGAAGTAGTTCCTATATAAACCAGGATGACTGTTCCATGGCTACTTGGAGCAGCAATCGTTCCTTTAACATATACATTACTGGCTCCGATGGAATCATACTCGGTAGTAGCATATGAAGCAGGTATGGCTGAAAATTTAAGGTCAAGGGTTTCTGTGCCTCCGCTCAATACAAGGTTCTGGGTTGTTTTATTTATTGCGTATCCCGGGCATTGGGCAACTAAATTATAAGTGCCTGTTAAAACATTAGGTATGGTATATTGTCCTGCAGAGTTTGCGTTTATGGAGTCAACTTTTGCGCCGGTAGCGGTATTATATAACAAAGCATATGCAGTTGAATCACCCGTATGAATAAGATCTCCGTAAGCATCGTATAAAAATACGTAGCCTGTGATCGTATTTGTAAGGCTAGGTCCGCCGGGGCCTGTTGGCCCTGTCGCGCCGGTTGGTCCTTGTGGACCTTGCTGGCCTGTTTTAGTACAGGATGCAAATATTCCTATAAGCACGATGTAAATAAATAGTTTTTTCATGATAAAAATTTGATTTTAGACCTTGAGCGGCTTATAAAGTTTAACAGCAAAAAATGAAATCAAATTTCTAAACAGTTAAGATCTCTTTTTCTTTGCTTTCAGCGTGTTTATCGCTTTGTACTATGTAGTCATCGGTAAGTTTCTGTGCTTTTTCTTCCCCGTCTTTCACCTCATCTTCCGGCATGCCGTCTTTTAAAAGTCCTTTGAGGGCTTCATTAGTTTCTTTGCGGATGGTACGTATGCTTACTTTGCAATTCTCAGCTTCTACTTTTACTTTTTTTACCATTTCTTTCCTTCTTTCTTCGGTGAGAGGAGGGAAAGCAAGGCGGATTATATTTCCATCATTTTGGGGAGTTACTCCCAGGTTGGCAGCCTGCAATGCCTTGTCAATAGGCTCCAACATCGTTTTTTCCCAAGGCTGTATAACAAGTGTGCGGGCATCCTGTGAGTTGATATTAGCAACATGCCTTAATGGTGTGCGGTTTCCGTAATAATCTACCTGTATATTTTCGAGCATGGCAGGGTTTGCGCGGCCGGCACGTATTCTTGCTAATTCGTTCTCCAGATGGCTGATGGCTTTTGTCATCTGTTCCTTAGCATCATCTAAAATCATTTGCATTTCTTCGTTCATATTCAAGTATAGCTTGATTAATAATTGCAAATGTAGAAAAAATGGTTTTATCCTGAAGCAGATGGAATTTGTATAAGGAAATCCCTGAGTCACTGTTTTGGATAAAAAACCACGTCAAAAAATTCGATGAGCTGAATCTTTTGATATATATTTGCCGACCTAAAAAACATTACAATGAATTTTCCGGAAGACTTAAAGTACACTAAGGACCATGAATGGATTCGTATAAGTGGAAACGATGCCTATGTTGGTATCACTGATTTTGCCCAAAGCGAATTAGGTGATATCGTATTTATTGATATTACCACCGTTGGCCAGGACGTTACACATGGTGCGCTTTTTGGCACTGTGGAGGCGGTAAAAACGGTATCAGACTTGTTTATGCCTATCACAGGAAAGGTGCTTGAAACAAACCCAAAACTGGAATCAAATCCTGAATTGGTAAATCAAGATCCTTACGGTGACGGATGGATGATAAAAATGTCTATTACAGATGCTGCGGGAATAAAAAACCTTCTTTCAGTAGAAGATTATAAAAAAGAAATAGGCCAATAATTGGCACATGGCACAAGAAGTCAATATGACACAGGAACCAATGACTCCTGAACTCAAAGAAAAATCAAGAAAATTCTTGCTTTGGATTGGCCTTGTGAGTATAGCTATGATGTTTGCCGGGCTTACCAGCGGGTATATTGTACGCAGGCAGACAGGTACCTGGCTTAGATTTGATCTGCCCTTTACCTTTTGGATAAGCACTGCGGTAATAATTATTAGCAGCATTTCCATGAACTGGGTTGTTCAATTGGTCAGGAAAAATGCGCTTACCATGCTGCCAAATGCTACCCTGATTACACTTTTGCTTGGAATTGGATTTGGAGTATCCCAGTTTATTTCTTGGGCTACGCTTATCAGCAAGAATATTTATTTTACCGGGCCCGAAAGCAGCGCCTCTGCTTCGTATCTTTATATACTTTGTGCCTTACACCTTGCTCATATCCTTGGCGGGTTAATTGCTCTCGGGGTAGTTTATTTTAAGTCTGTAAAAAAGAAATACAGCTCAGATAACTACTTGGGAATTAAGCTTTGTGCCATTTATTGGCACTTTTTAGATGGCTTATGGGTATACTTGTTTTTGTTTATGCTCATCATGCGTTAAGAAAAATATTTTTCATATCAGGTAGTACTTAAGTTAAACTTTTTAATTTTGCGCCCCAAACGGTATATTTAATTATTCAACTTAATTCAAATTATGTCCAATCAAGCTACAGCGGTTCCGTTAAGAAAAGACTGGGAAGGCGGCGTTTCACCATTTGGTGTTAGCTACGGAAAACTCTTCATGTGGTTCTTCCTCGTGTCCGATGCGCTCACATTCTCAAGCCTGCTTTGTGCGTATGGTTTTATGCGCCATAAATATACAGGGCAATGGGCCCACCCTAACGAAGTGTTCCATCACTTCCCGTTTTTGGAAGGAAAAAATTTGCCGCTTGCTTATGTAGGATTCATGACCTTTGACCTTATTATGAGTTCGGTAACCATGGTATTGGCTGTAGAAGCCGGCCACCGTAAAAACCGCAGGCAGGTTATCATGTGGTTATTTTTCACTATTATAGGAGGATTGATATTTGTCGGCTCCCAGTGTTGGGAATGGTACCACTTCATTACAGGCCCTGAAATTGGTGATGGTTACCAAGGTGTTTTTCGAGATTATATCATGAATGGGCACCGTATTATTAATCCGCACTTTACAGGGGCGAACCTGGTGGTGAATTCATATACCATGCTGCCCACATTCGGGGACTTCTTTTTCTGTATAACAGGTTTCCACGGCTTCCACGTATTTAGCGGTGTGATAATAAATATCATCATACTTGCCATGGTTGCCAATGGAATAATGGACAAGCGCGGACACTATGAAATGGTTGAAAAAGCAGGCTTATACTGGCACTTTGTGGATTTGGTATGGGTATTTGTATTCACCTTCTTTTATTTACTATAACATAACATTTTAAACTCAAACAGGTATGTCAAGTTTTTTTGAAGAATACGAAGGATATCCGAACTATGAAAAAATGGCTGTCCATGATGAAGCCCATGGCAAGGTTATAAGGAAAAAGCTTTGGATGGTATTCTGGATCATGCTTATTGTAACACTTTTTGAACTTTTTATAGGTTTCAAATATTCCGAAACATTAGGCGAGATCAATAAAGAATACTTATTCATATTCTTAACGGTGGCAAAAGCATTCTTTATTGTATTTGTATTTATGCACCTTGGCGATGAAAAGAAAGCATTGAAGTATGTAATTATAGCTCCTTACACGCTTTTTATATTCTACCTGGCATTTATGGCTATTACAGAAGGAACATATACATCAACCATCAGGGACATTCTGAATGTAACTATGCACCAATAAGGTGAAGCCCAAGAAGACATTACTGCTTCTATTCATTCTTATCTTCCCTTCCGCTTTTTACGTTTACCTTACTGCAGGTAAAGAAAGATCTTTCGTGCTTTTGCATTACTATGGCCCCAAGCACCCCATAGTTGTTAATGATAAAAAAGATACGGTTTACTACAGCATTCCGGCATTTAAATTTGCCAACCAAAGCGGCAATACAGTAACCTCGCTTTCTTTACGCGGGCGTATCTGGATTTGCTGTTTCAAGCATTTAAATGATACGAAAATTTCCCCTTCCATGGCAATTTTAATGAATAGGGTAGAGGAACGTACAGACAGGGATAGTGCCCTCAGGATAATCACCTTTTCCCTTGATTCGGAAACTACACAAAGCCTTGCCGCTTATGCCCAACTAGTTCATGCCGGGAGGAGGCAATACTTCTTAAGTACAGGAGCCGGAATGATGAATGATTTTGCCGTAAATGCCTTTTACCAGCCTGTTGATTCTTCCTATAAAGATGGCTTTATTCATTTCTTTTTAATAGACCGCGAAGGCCATATTCGCGGCATATACAATGGGCTTCATGTAAAAGAGACCGACCAGTTGATAGATAACATCAGCATGTTGGAAGCGGCCTATTATGTAAAGCAGAACAGGGAGGAAGGCAAGAAAGGCGATGATGATGGCGGAGCCATGTAATGAGAGCAAAATAGAATTACCAAATAGGATTCTGTAGGTATGCTATCTTTGCCGAATGACAGAGGAAAAGCCAAAGAAAAGTTTTCTTAAAAGACTTCAAACAAAGTACATTTTCATTGTCCGTAATGAGGAGAATTTTGAGGTAAAGTTTACTCTCCGGGCCTCTTTTGCTTCTTTGGGACTGATTGCAGGCGGATTGAGCGTAGTATTAATAGGCGTTATAATCAGTTTAGTTGCTTTTACTCCTTTACGGGAATATATTCCCGGATATGCCGATGTGAATATTCGCAAAGACATACTATTACTAAGCCTTAAAACAGATTCACTTGAAATAGCCTTGCAGGAACGCTCTGACTATATACGGAACATACGCCGTGTACTTAGCGACTCCGTCGATGCGGACGACACCACTAAGGTTACAAAGGAAGATACCGCTTCATCTACACACAACAAAAAATTTGTACCTCCTTCTCATGCCGATTCCATTTTAAGAAAGGAAGTGGAATCGCAAAACCCCTACAATGTGCGCATGGGTGGCAGCGGTGATAAGTCGGGCAGTACGCTGGATGAGTATTTCTTTTTTGCTCCATTAAAAGGTATTATTACCAATGGATTTAACCCTTCGGGAAATCATTTTGGAGTGGATATAGCCTCTAAAGAAAATGGCGCCGTAAAAGCTACGCTTGATGGAACCGTTGTTCTTTCCACCTGGACACTTGCAACAGGCAACGTTATCATCATTCAGCATAAGGATAATATTATATCGGTGTATGAACATAACTCGGTGCTTATGAAGAAAGCAGGAGACCAGGTAAAAGCGGGAGATGTGATTGCCATTGTAGGTAATTCGGGTGAGTTAACCACCGGCCCACACCTGCACTTTGAGCTTTGGTACCAGGGCAGCCCGGTAAACCCGATTGATTACGTTACGTTTTAATTGAGGATTTTTTCTTCCGAATTACGAAAATTTTTATGCGACGTTACGCGAAAATTTTTGAGGAGTTAATATAGCTAAAATACAAATTTATCTTTCAATATAAATTGAATATCAAAACAATGCAGGAATGTTATATATTTTGACGAAAGGGGAAATTTTCGCTATAAATATTTTCGGAAAAAATAGAAAAGTCATTGACTTTTGGGGAACACAACAAAGTTTTACAGGCAAGCCCATAAACATGCCATGCCCGAATTAGTGGGCCCGAATTAGGGCAGAGCCTAACCAGCTATTATTCAAAGCCTTTAAGGGGTTTTGGGGCAATTATCAAAGTCATTGACTTTTTTACCCCTTCCTTCCTTCCCGATATGGGGACGGTCATTGAAAAGTCAATGACTTTTAGGGAAGACAACAAAGTTTTACAGGCAAGCCCATAAACATGCCATGCCCTAATTAGTGGGCCCGAATTAGGGCAAACCAAAGTCATTGACTTTTGGGGAAAGATGATAAATTTTACAGTATTAAAAAGTGCTTTCGCGAAAAGTCATTGACTTTTTAGAAATCAAATAGCTCTTTTACGTGAATATTCAATGTATCAGCAATTGCCAGTATATGAGTACAAGTTATTCAATAATGAGATTAACGAAATGATTAGCGAAAAACCTGAAAAATAAGTCTTATTTACCAATAAGAGTAAGGACAGATATATTAACAGGTATTACTTATCCAGGCCCGGGCTCTTTAGAAGGGGGATTGGATATGGTAAAAACAAGTGCGGCTTATTCCAATTCTTGTTCATTTACCAAACTAATTCCAAGCACAATACTATGCATAGACCACACTTTAGACGTACCGGTAACTCCAGATTCTCCAAACAATCTGAATTTATATCCTAATCCAATTAACAATGGGGATATAACAATTGCTTATCAATTGAAAGAAAATTCATATATTCAGTTCAAAATTATAGACTATATCGGCCGAGATGTAGTGGTATTAAATGAAGAAAATAAACCTCCGGGGACGTATAATGAACAAATAAATGTTAATGCTTTTGCAAGTGGTGTTTATTTGTTGGTTGCCAATATTAATGGACAATGTCAAACAATCAAATTTATTAAATTATGAAAACTGTAAAAGGAATCATTACGATATTGCTTATAATCTTCGGATATATGCTTTCCTATGCACAACAGGTTCAAGTTACCCCTGCACAATGGCTAGAGGAGCACAAAAAAGAGATGAACAATACTCCTTACATCTTTGAAGGAACTGTAACACAACAGAACCATTATAATGGAACAAAACAAGCTATTACGACATGTATACTACAAATTACCAAAATCTTTAAAGGCAACCCACAGTTAAATCTGGGGACTATAAAAGTAGTTACATGGCAAGGAGCACCTGTTATTAATGGCATGATGTCTGGTTCTACATCAGATGAAGGCTATATGGTGCCAATCGGTAAAGGTGGTACTTATATTATTTTTGGCCGAATTGTTGGCTCAGGTTGGTGCGTCGATTCAACAGTAACAGATAACAGCGTTACGTTGACCACATGGGGTACAGATTATTCCATTGTTATTTCTAAGGATTCTGTAAGTTGGTATGGTACTCCTCAATTTAAAACAAAAGAGGATATTTATTCATTTTTTCAAGAGAATGGCGTATCTATTCAAGAGCAAGCAACTCCTTCTGACAGTACAAAACATTAAAATAGAACTAATTCATCAACCCCATTACTCCATTATGGCATTTAATGTCATCACCATTTGCAGCATTACAAGCACAAAAGGAGTGGAGAGAAAAACCCCGTCGAAGCGGTCTAATATGCCCCCATGTCCGGGCAATATACTTCCGGAGTCTTTAGCATCAATGCTTCTTTTAAATGCCGATTCCACCAGGTCGCCCATGGTACCTGCACAGCTTACAATAACTGCCATTATCATCCATAAAATATAATGTAGCTCCGGATAAAATATGGAGATTATATATCCAACTCCAATGCTCAATATCAGGCCTCCGAAAAATCCTTCCCATGTTTTTTTAGGAGAAACGCGTTCCCACAATTTATGTCTCCCTATAGACCTTCCAACCAGGTATGCGCCTGTATCATTGGTCCATAAAAGAAAGAAAAACCCGAGTAACAGATGTGGGTTATACGGGCCGGTATTGTAAGAATAATTTTTTATAAAGCTCACCCACAAAGCAAAAGGCAGCACCGCATATATAATTCCAATAAGGGTGTATGCAATATTCTGAAATGGGTTTTGTTTGTTGCGGTATAGCTCCGAAAAGAAAATACAAGAAACGAGAACAAATGATAAGTATATCACCGGAGGTTCGCCCATCAGCTTAGAGAGAGCGATCAATAAAAAAATAGTTCCTCCACAAAGCAATCCTAATTTACGGTTAGGCTCGTGCCCCGATTTAGTAAGTAAATTGTAAAACTCATTTAACCCGAGCATGGAAATAAGAAAGAACAAACCTGCGAGGGAATAAAAATTCCATGCGATTCCGCCAACCATAACAACCAAAAAAATGGCTCCTGTTAAGGTTCTTTTCAGGAAGTTACTCACGCAAAAAGTTTAGGAGTTACCGTCGATTAGGAACAGGAATACTTCTTTGGGTCCGTGTGCGCCGTTCACCAGCGTCTTTTCAATATCGGCTGTCTGGCTGGGCCCGGTAATGGTGGTTACCTGCGATGGAAAGCCGGGTTCATATTTTTTCTTCAGCTCACGGAAAGCATCTTTTAAATTATAAACCAGTTGGTGGGTATAGGCCACTGTGACATGTATGTTGGAATAAACGGGCAGCCTTCTTCCTGACTTTTGGCGTGAACTTACTATTATGCTGCCTGTTCTTGCCACTAAAAACTCGCAAAAGGTAATTCCTATGTCGGTAGAAAGAAAATCCTTTTCATCGGAATTAAATGAGATACCACCGCTTTTTAGCATAGCGATAATTTCAGGTTCATTGCAGAAAATGTTTTCCCATTTATTTTCCCGGATAATAGAAGCAAGCATTTTAGGAAAGTCTTCTTTCTTTTCACAAAAAATAAAATGTCCTTTTAAAGAACGGAATACATTGGCAAATAGCAGTTCCAGTGATTCTTCCTCGGGTGTGGTATATATCTCCGCATCTGACTCGGAGGCGGAATAATCCACTTCCGATTTATGGATGAGTGCTTTACGCACAGCTTTAAGAACCTGTTCCTTCGATGTGCTGTCTTTCATCAGAATAACGTAGGTGGTGTTTCAGGTTTGTTTTTTTGTTGTGCCAGTTCCTGTTCTTGTTTAGCTTTTTCCATATCTTTTTCGGCTTCTTCCTGTGCAAGCTGCTCTTGCGATATTTCCTGCGCATCTACCACTATTGTCGGCGGCGGAGACGTTTTTTCAGCCCCGTTAGTTGCTCCATTCATTCCATTGGTACTTGGTGGAGTCGGAAGGCTTGGATCACCATTTGCAAAAATCTTTTTGTGCTGAGACATAGGTTGAGATTCTTCCTTTTCAAAAGGGCGTTTGCCTATTATCCTTTCCAGATCTTCTTTAAAAATAACTTCATTATCCAGCAATTGTTGTGCTACTTCTATCAGTTGAGCCTGGTGTGTTTTTATTAACTCCTTGGTCTTTATATAGGCATCTTCAATCATCATCGTAACCTCTTCATCGATCATCTGCGATGTTTTCTCAGAGTAAGGTTTGGTGAAATTATATTCACTGTTTCCGCTGGAATCGTAAAAGCTCACATTACCGATTTTTTTGTTCAGTCCATAATACATGATCATGGCGTAAGCCTGCTTGGTAATTTTTTCCAGGTCGCTCAAAGCGCCTGTCGATATTTTCCCGAACATCACTTCTTCGGCAGCTCTGCCACCTAAGGCTGCACACATTTCATCCATCATCTGTTCGGTAGTGGTAATCTGGCGTTCATCGGGTAAATACCATGCCGCTCCCAGCGATTTCCCGCGGGGGATAATGGTTACCTTCACCAATGGATGCGCATACTCCAGCAGCCAGCTTACTACAGCATGTCCCGCTTCATGGAATGCAATTACTTTCTTTTCAGATGGGGAAATAAGTCGGTTCTTCTTCTCTAATCCTCCCACAACTCTATCCACAGCATCCAGGAAATCTTGTTTGCCTATGGCCTTTTTATCACCACGGGCAGCTATCAAAGCCGCTTCGTTACATACGTTGGCAATATCGGCTCCGGAAAATCCGGGAGTTTGTTTGGCCAGAAAATCAATATCAATAGTGGAATCTGTTTTCAGAGGTTTCAGGTGGACCTTG
>Ga0206990_1098_pt1 | contig 15566 bp, 18 predicted proteins | sample Alteio_BWMinCont_8_FD_153283 | JGI IMG/M metagenome (GOLD analysis project Ga0206990, IMG submission 153283) | Enriched cells from forest soil in Barre Woods Harvard Forest LTER site, Petersham, Massachusetts, United States -... | ecosystem: Environmental > Terrestrial > Soil > Temperate forest >... | reverse complement strand
CGGCCGCAATCCAGGACCGGTGACGCGCGGGCTCAGCCTGACCGCGCAACCTCACACGCCCGAAGTTCCGACCGGACTCCCTTCGGCGATCCTGGAGCGTCGTCCGGATGTACGGCAGGCCGAGGAATCGCTTGTCGCGGCCAATGCAAATGTGGGAGTCGCCAAGGCAGCCTTCTTTCCTCAAATCGCATTAACCGGTGCGTTTGGGGTGCAAAGCGGGTCGCTGACAAGCTTCCTCTCTGGACCGACAACGGGCGCCTGGGCAGTTGCAGGACAAGCCGCCCAACCAATTTTTGAGGGAGGGCGCATCACGTCCAACTATCGGTTGGCCTGGGCTCAGCGCGATCAAGCCGAATTGGTCTATAAGCAAACTGTGCAACAGGCGTTCGGGGACGTCTCCAATTCTCTGGTCGGCTACACCCAGTCGCGGCAGTACCGGCTGAAGCTGCAGGAACAAACGGCTACCTACAAGGAAACCGCGCGCCTTGCCAATGTGCGCTTTGAGGGTGGATACACCAGCTTTCTTGAAGTGCTCGTCACCACCCAGCAGTACTTCACTTCCGAACTGGCTCTAGCGCAGGCATGGTTTGCGGAATTGAATAACTACGTTCTACTCTATCAATCACTCGGCGGCGGCTGGCAGCCGTAGTGGATCTTGTCCAGTCGACATACGACGACATCTTGGTCCTCCACCCCAACCGCAATGGAAACAAACTCAGAGGCGCATTTCTCTGCCCTTACTCCCGAGCGCAAGGCTGGAACGAAAAGTAAGTAGTTGCGAGGATCGCTGGTATTTCTGATAGTAGTCAGAATCCCCACCAGCGTCTACGCTGCGGTCGTCGAGTCCTTGCACTTCGCGAGAAATTGTCTTTGCTAGGAGCATGGCTGCATGAACGAAGCGCTTCCCATCATTTACTTGGCAAGGCACGGAGAAACCGCATGGAGCCTCAGCGGGCAACATACGGGACTCACTGACCTTCCCCTGACCAAGCATGGGGAACAGAACGCTCGCGGCCTTGCAACACGACTCGAAGGACTGACGTTCGCCAAGGTATTTACCAGCCCCTTGCAGCGCGCTGTCCGGACCTGCGAATTGGCCGGATTTAGATCCGTGGCGGTGCTCGACCCGGACCTGGTGGAGTGGGACTATGGCGAATATGAGGGACGCCGTAGCGTCGATATTTTGAAGGAACGCCCGGACTGGAATCTTTTCCGCGACGGCGCTCCCGGAGGAGAATCGCCGGAGCAAGTCGCCGCGCGGGCCGACCGCGTAATAAGTCGCGTCCGTCCAATCGAGGGCGACGTGCTTCTCTTTTCCAGTGGGCATTTCATTCGAGTGCTGGCGTCCCGTTGGATCAGCATCGAGCCGACAGTGAACAGCAGGCGTTTCATGCTCACGACCGCGAGCTTGAGCGCGCTGGGTTATGAAGAGAGTCTTTCCCGGCCAGTGATTCGATTCTGGAATGACACTCACCACGTGGCCGCGTGAGAAGAGTGCCTCAGCTGTCCATGGCAGCAAGATGCGAGGACATTTGCCGAAGGCGGAACCTGCCGATCGCCTTTGTAATGCTAGTCGGGTGCGATGAGTTTCGGAGATCTTATTTACGTTTCTTAACTTGCTAGGGAGACATCATGAAAGCAACGCAACTGCTTCACGACCTTGGGCAAAGTATCTGGCTGGATAACATCACCCGCGACCTGCTGGACAGCGGCACGCTTGAGAACTATATCGAGGAATTATCTATAACCGGCCTCACCTCCAATCCGACGATCTTCGATTATGCCATCAAGAACAGCAACGCTTATGACAAAGCGATACACGAGGACCTAAAGAAGGGAAAGTCCGGTGAAGCACTTTTCTTCGACTTGGCGCTGGCCGACCTTACTCGAGCGGCCGACTTGTTTCGCCCGATCTATGACCGGACGGACGGAGTGGACGGGTGGGTATCGTTAGAAGTGTCGCCGTTGCTTGCTTACGACACGACTAGCACTCTCGCCGCAGCCCGGGAACTGCACGCGCGGGCAAAACGGCCCAACCTCTTAATCAAGATTCCAGGCACAAAAGAAGGTCTGCCAGCAATTGAGGAGGCTATCTTCTCCGGCATTCCGATCAACGTCACGCTGTTGTTCGACCGAGGGCATTACGCGGCAGCCGCCGAGGCGTTCTTGCGCGGCATTGAACGGCGCATAGACGCAGGGCTCCCACCGAATGTCGGCTCGGTTGCCTCGGTGTTCATCAGCCGTTGGGACGCGGCGGTCGCGAGTAAAGTGCCTGAGGCGTTGCGCAACCAACTCGGTATCGCGATCGCCAAGCGCACGTACAAAGCGTGCCGCACTCTGCTTAGCTCGCCACGCTGGCAGCGCGTCTACAACCTCGGTGCCCGGCCGCAACGTCTCCTCTGGGCCAGCACCGGCACGAAGGATCCATCGGCTTCCGACATTCTCTATATCAAAGCGCTTGCTGCGCCTTTCACGGTGAACACCATGCCCGAAGGCACACTGAAAGCTCTTGCAGAACACACAGAGCTCGGCGCGTTGCTGCCTGCAGACGGTGGTGACTGTGAAGAAGTGTTGGCACAGTATGCCAAGGCGGGTATCGACGTCGATGCCCTCGCAGCTCAGCTCCAGGATGGGGGGGCCAAGTCATTTGTTAAGTCCTGGAATGACCTGATGACAGTGATCGCATCGAAGGAAGCCGCACTGAAATCAATGGCGGCTTAGAATGCACCGCCATGTAGCGGCTGAGTGACGAACTTGGCTCATATAGCGTTTTAGCGTTAATGAGGCGTCATCATGAACGTGCTGGTGATTGATGTGGGCGGGACTCACGTGAAGATCCTTGCGACTGCGCAGGGGCCGCCCCGGGAATTTCCGTCAGGCGCCAAGATGACGCCGACCCAGATGGTCTCCGGTGTCAAGCGGCTGGTTGGAACGTGGAAGTATGACGTGGTCTCGATTGGCTATCCCGGGCCAGTGGTCCAAAACAGGCCCGTTGCCGAACCGCATAACCTAGCCCCGGGTTGGGTCGGGTTTGATTTTCAGGCTGCGTTCGGCCGGCCCGTAAAGCTCATCAATGATGCGGCCATGCAAGCTCTGGGTAGCTACAAGAACGGCAAGATGCTCTTCTTGGGCCTGGGCACAGGTCTCGGCTCAGCCCTCGTTGTGGACGGCATTGTGCAGCCAATGGAATTGGGGCATCTCCCTTACAAAAAAGCAACATATGAGAGCTACGTGGGGCGGCAAGCTCTGGAGCAAAACGGGAAAAAGAAGTGGCGACGCAAAGTGAAGGATGTAGTGGGCTGCCTGGTCGCAGCGCTTGAACCCGACGACGTCGTTCTAGGCGGAGGCAACGTCAAGAAATTGAAAGATATGCCTCCCAATTGCAGAGCTGGAGACAACGCTAACGCTTTCAGCGGAGGGTTTCGATTGTGGGAGGACACTGAAAATCCTCATCCTCCGCTTCGTGGACAAAGAGTTTCAGCTAACGAGAAGAGACGAAAGGAAGCGAGAAATGGCAGCACGGGTGGAAGTAATCAGCGGCATGCCGGTCGTCAAACGCCACGCCTGGAAGGCTCTCAAAACTCACTCTAAGCAGATTCAGGAATCACATCTCCGGGATCTCTTTGCCGATGATCCCAAGCGAGGCGAGCGTTTCACAGCTGAGGCTCTGGGAATTTACCTGGACTATTCGAAGAATCTCGTTACGGACGAGACGCTGAGGCTGCTGATTCAACTGGCCGCAGAATCCGGTCTGCGGACGCGAATAGATGCGATGTTCCGCGGTGAGAAGATCAACATCACAGAAAAGCGCGCGGTCCTGCATATTGCTTTGCGGGCCCCACGCGGAACATCCATCGTGGTAGATGGCGAGGACGTAGTGCCTCCCGTCCATGCGGTGCTCGACAGGATGACTGATTTCAGCAACCGGGTTCATAGCGATGCATGGAAAGGCCATACCGGCAAGCGCATTCGCAACATCATCAACATCGGGATCGGCGGCTCGGATCTCGGACCGGTGATGGCTTACGAAGCACTCAAGCATTACAGCGCTCGCGCCATGACTTTCCGGTTCGTTTCCAATGTAGATGGCACGGACTTCGCGGAAGCTGTCCGCGATCTAGATCCGGCGGAAACGCTGTTCATCATCTCTTCAAAAACCTTCACTACCCTGGAGACAATGACCAATGCCCACAGCGCACGCGATTGGTCACTCGGGGGCTTGGGAAACGACGAAGAGTCCGTAGCCAGGCATTTTGTCGCGGTCTCGACGAATGCTGCGGAAGTGGCGAAGTTCGGTATCGATACAGCCAACATGTTCGGGTTCTGGGATTGGGTCGGCGGGCGCTACTCAATGGACTCTGCAATCGGCCTATCCACCATGCTTGCGGTGGGTCCTGAGAATTTCCGTTCCATGCTGAACGGCTTTCATCAGATGGACGAGCACTTTCGCAACACGCCACTCGAGCGCAACCTGCCAGCTCTGATGGGACTTCTCGCGGTCTGGTACAACAATTTCTTTGGCGCGCAGACGGTTGCCGTTCTCCCCTACGAGCAATACCTGAAGAGATTTCCGGCCTACCTGCAACAATTAACGATGGAGAGCAACGGTAAACATGTCATGCTCGATGGCTCGGAGGTCAACTTCGATACTGGCCCCGTCTACTGGGGTGAGCCCGGAACGAACGGTCAGCACTCGTTCTATCAGTTGATCCATCAGGGCACGAGGCTGATCCCCTGTGACTTTATTGCGTTTTCCAAGCCACTCAATTCACTCGGGCGGCACCACGACATGCTTCTGGCGAATGTCTTCGCACAGACCGAGGCCCTCGCCTTCGGCAAAACACCGGAGCAAGTCAAAGCTGAGGGAACACCGGATTGGCTTGTGCCCCACCGCGTTTTCAAAGGCAACCGCCCTTCCAACACGATTCTGGCCGAGCAGCTCACGCCGGAAACGTTGGGCAAGCTAGTCGCTCTTTACGAACATTCCGTCTTCACTCAGGGAACGATCTGGAACATAAACTCCTTCGATCAATGGGGAGTCGAACTCGGCAAGGCGCTCGCCCAGCGCATCATTCCGGAGCTTGAAAGCAAGACCGAGCCTGTACTCGGTCATGACAGTTCGACCAACACTTTGATCCGTCGGTACAGAAAACATAAGGAGGCTGCGTGAGGACTCTTGGTTTTGACAAACCTCTTTACATCTTGCCCTTTGACCATCGCGGCTCGTTCCAGAAGAAGATTTTCGGTTGGTCAGGGACGCTGAGTTCGGAGCAAACAGCGGAGATCGCTGCCACCAAACAGGTGATCTACGATGGCTTCAGGGCTGCACTTCTGGCGGGTGTACCCAGACAAAAGGCTGGCATTCTCGTTGATGAGCAGTTTGGTGCTGAGATTCTTCATAACGCTTCAGCGCATAGCTACTCAACCGGATGCCCCGCCGAAAAGAGTGGGCAGAGCGAATTCGATTTTGAATACGACGAGAACTTCGCGGACCATATCGAGGCCTTTCACCCAACCTTCTGCAAGGTGCTGGTTCGCTATAATCCAGAAGGCGATCGAGTTCTGAATCATAGGCAGGCAACGCGGCTGAGGCAGCTCTCCGAGTTCCTGCACAACAAGAGTGATAGCCGCTTAATGTTTGAGCTGCTGGTCCCGCCTGAGAAAGAGCAGCTCGAACGAGTCCAATGGAACGAGAAGCTTTACGACTCGGAGATCCGGCCAAAGCTGATGATCAAAACAATCACCACCTTCAGGACGTGCGAGTCGAACCAGACGTGTGGAAAATCGAGGGACTTGACCATCGCGAGGACTGCGAAAGGGTTGTGGCAGCTGCACGTGGCAAGGGACGTGACCACGTTAGTTGCATCATCCTGGGTTCGCGGTGAAGACGATAACAAAGTGCGCGAAAGGAGTGCTCTATGCAGCTCGGAATGATCGGTCTGGGAAGAATGGGAGCAAACATGGTGCGGCGTCTGCTCAACAAGGGCCATCGCTGTGTTGTCTTCGACATGTCACCGAAGGCAGTGAACGAACTGGCGCAGGAGAAGGCTGTGGGTTCTGCGACACTGCCGGAGTTGGTGAAAAAGCTGGAGAGGCCGCGGGCGATATGGTTGATGGTCCCCGCCGCAGTGGTAGACAAGACCATTGCCAATCTTGTGCCGCACCTAGAAACGGGAGACATCCTTATTGATGGTGGCAATTCGTATTACGTTGACGATATCCGTCGTGCGAAGGAACTCGCGACAAAGCAAATCCACTATGTGGATGTGGGTACAAGCGGTGGTGTGTGGGGACTGGATCGCGGCTACTGCATGATGATTGGCGGAGAACCAGATATCGTCAAGCATCTCGATCCAGTTCTTTCGAGCTTGGCGCCCGGAGTGGGTGACATATCACGCACACCAGGACGTCAGAAGATCGACGGCACGGCTGAGCAGGGCTATCTGCACTGTGGGCCAAACGGCGCCGGCCATTTTGTAAAGATGGTGCACAACGGAATCGAGTACGGAATTATGGCGGCTTACGCCGAGGGGTTAGGCGTTCTCAAGTCCGCCAATGTCGGCAAGACGGCGCATGAGATTGACGCCGAAACGACGCCCCTGCGGGACCCCGAGCACTACCAATACGATCTTAATCTGCGAGACATCGCAGAAGTGTGGCGACGGGGCAGCGTCATCGCCTCGTGGCTGCTCGATTTGACGGCAACAGCTCTGCTTGAGGACCCGGCGCTTTCGAAATTTGCTGGCCGAGTGTCGGACTCGGGCGAGGGGCGATGGACAATCAAGGCCGCAATCGATGAAGCGGTGCCGACGCCTGTCCTCACGACGGCTCTCTACGAGCGGTTCAGTTCGCGCGGTGAGGCCGACTATGCCAACAAACTTCTCTCTGCCATGCGCTATCAGTTTGGCGGGCATTCCGAGAAGCCGGCCGAGAAGAAAGCTGCTTGAAGGAGACAATCATGGACAACTCGCATTCAGATGCATTGGTCTTCTTCGGGGCCACAGGTGATCTAGCTTACAAGAAAATTTTCCCTGCCCTTCAGGCAATGATCAAGCGCGGTCATCTCGAAGTCCCGGTCATAGGAGTCGCAAAAGCGGGTTGGAACCTCGACCAGTTCCGGGCCCGCGCTCACGACAGCCTGGAAAAACACGGCGGGGTTGATTCCGCGGCTTTCGGCAAGCTTGTTGACTTGCTGCGATATGTTGATGGCGATTACTCAGACTCGGCCACTTTTCAATCCCTTCGAAGGCAACTCGGCGAATCGCAGAGGCCGGCGCATTATCTGGCCATTCCGCCTCCGCTCTTTGGCCCCGTGGTCGAACATCTTGCTAATTCCAAGTCCAGTCAGGGCGCGCGGGTGATTGTCGAGAAGCCGTTCGGGAGCGATCTGATATCGGCCCGGGTGCTAAACCATATCCTGCTCGAAACTTTTGATGAAGGGAACATTTTTCGCATAGACCACTACCTTGGGAAGCGGCCGGTGCACAACATGCTCGTCTTCCGCTTTTCGAACGCGTTCATGGAGTCGTTTTGGAACCGCAACTTCATCGAGAGCGTGCAGATTACCATGGCAGAGGATTTCGGGGTACAAGGCCGAGGCGCGTTTTACGACGAAACCGGCACCATTCGGGATGTGGTCCAGAATCATCTGTTTCAGGTGTTGTGCAACCTGGCCATGGAGCCCCCGGCGGGAGCCGACAGTGAATCTATCCGCGATGAGAAAGTGAAAGTGCTAAAGGCAATACCGTCGCTGACTCAGAAGAACCTTGTCCGCGGGCAGTTTCAAGGGTACCGAGATGAAAAAGGAGTGACGCCGAACTCACAAGTAGAAACCTTCGCCGCATTACGTCTAGACGTCAACTCTTGGCGCTGGCAAGGGGTTCCTTTCTACATCAGAGCTGGGAAGTCTTTGCCTGTGACGTGCACCGAAATCTTGGCGCGGTTCCGGCAACCTCCAACAATGTTTGCCGGCAGTGCGCCCCCGGCAAATTATCTGCGGTTCCGGATTAGCCCGGAGGTACAAATTGCTATAGGCATGACTGTCATGGCTCCGGGCGAAGGGACGTCCGTTCAGACGGCGGAAATGTTAGCCAGCAGCCATCCCCGCGCGGATGAGATGGATGCTTACGAACGAGTGTTGGGAGAAGCCATGGCCGGAGACGCCACCCTATTTGCACGACAAGACTATGTGGACCAGGCGTGGCGAATTGTCGATCCCGTGCTCAAGAAGGCAACCCCGATTTATCAGTACGCCCCGAACACTTGGGGGCCAAGTGAGGTGCAGCAGGTCACTCCTCCCGGAGGCTGGGACAACCCGGAGGTTGTCGGCCAGGGAGGGCTTGATGTCGCCCGGGCTGCGTGAATTGTATCTGCCTCATGTGGGAAGTTCGAGCACTCGGACGGGTTGGATGTGCGGAGCGGCATCATGAATCTTGAAATGTTTGCTGATGTGGAGTCCACCGCCCGACAAGGTGCCGCACTCATTGCTGCGGAGGCGCGGGTGGCCGTGGCCAGCCGTGGACGATTCGTTATGGTGGTGAGCGGCGGCCACACCCCCTGGGTAATGTTGCGTGCTCTGATTGGGGAGGACGTGCCTTGGCACGGCATCCAAGTGGTGCAAGTGGATGAGCGAGTTGCACCGGCGGGGCACCCGGACCGTAACTTAACCTGAATGAAAACCTGCAGGCCGTGCTGCATCCCGAGGAAATTCTCGGCATGCCAGTTGAATCGTCTGATCTGGAAGCTGCGGCCTTGCGATACGCCCAACTGTCCGAGAGATTGCCGGCTCGCCACCGTTGCTTGACCTCGTGCACCTGGGTCTCGGACCCGACGGCCATACTGCTTCTCTGGTTCCGGGAGATCCAGTGCTGGAGGTCGACGGCGCAAACGTTGCGCTTACCGGCGTATATCAAGGAAGGCGCCGGATGACGATGACGTACCCGATTCTCAATCGGGCCCGGCGCATTCTCTGGCTCGTAACCGGGAGTGAGAAGGTGGAAATGCTTGCTCGTTTGCGCTCTGGGGATGTGTCGATTCCAGCCGGCCGGATTCGACGGGATCGAGCGGTGGTTCTGGCCGATCGAGCTGCCGCGGGAAAGCCGGCAGCATGAGCGAAAGCGGACCGTCGTGCCGAGGGTCGTGTTCTCCGCGGGGAGCGGCCGATTCACCATCCGCAGTTAAACGACGTATTGCTCGAGGAGAAAAACGTGCGTTTGGGAATTGCTACAGACCATGGCGGATTTGCTTTGAAAGAAGAAGTTGTTGCCCTGCTTAGTGCCGGCGGACATGACGTTTTCGATTTCGGCGCTCACAACCTTTATCCGGGCGACGATTATCCCGATTTCGTGATCCCTCTGGCCGAAGCTGTACCCGCCGGCAAAGTAGAGCGCGGAGTGGCGATTTGTGGAAGCGGTGTCGGCGCGTCGGTTTGCGCCAACAAGGTTGTAGGAATTCGTGCCGCCTTGATCCACGATCACTTCTCGGCTCGGCAAGGCCCAGTAATCAGTCAAGGCACTACACGACTGCACTTCGCAATGTGGTCGCACATTTGCCGCGACTTCCAATGCCGTCATGGTAGGGTCGGTAGCCTTGGCTAAACGAACCCCGCTTCGGTCCCATTCAGCGGCTCAGCGGTAATGATGTGAAAGGCGGCACTCTCCTGTCGCTGAGCGTACGAGCTTGCTTGGCATGAGCAGTTCGGCGAGAGCATTCGCAACGTGATCACAGCCGCTGGGAAGAGATAAACAAAGCTCCCGAAGACCCACATCACGGCGCCCGCGAGTGCCTGATCTTCAAGTGGAGAAATCGGGAAGGTCCGGGAAGCCGATGCATACGACGGGTAGAGAACACGATCATACAAGGCAAGAAACGCCGAGACCGCATCATTGGCCATCATTCCAAGAAAAAGGTATCCAGGAATAGACCAACGTGGCCACCTCGGCACACTCGGCCAAGGCTGTACCACCGGCCACCAGAAGAGAATCGAGGTTGCGAAGAAACATGTGTGTTCGAACTCATGCCAAGAATCCGAACGTAGCGCAAACTCAAAGACGCTTGGAGTGTGCCACCCGATCAACGCGACGGTGGCAGTCAGCCAGCAGACGACTGGGCGGGTCAGTTCGTGTCCCAACCGTTGTAGTGGCGGCCAACGCAGAAGCGGGCCCAAGCCGGAACGAACGAACTTCTGCGGCAGCCCGTGCAAGAGTGGCAGGGCGGGCGCTCCCAAAAGAATCAAAGGAGGAGCCACGGCCATGAGAAGGATGTGTTGCACCATGTGGATCGAGAGCAGATCATCATCAAAAGCCGCGAGAGGAGATCCGACGGCGATCCAAAGAGCGAACAATCCACTCATAAAACCAGCTAGTCGCCAAACCGATATTATCTTCGGAAGCAGACGCTTAAGACGATACCAGCCTCGCAAGTAGACGAGTGCCGTGACCACTAGAACCAGCGTAACTGGCACCGGAAGGATCCATGATTGCAGTTCGGATTGGATTGCGGGAGACATCGATGACTCATGGTTGCGTAGAAGTTGATGCTTCCGCGTTCGCTCCCAGCACAACATCGTGGGCAGCGTTGCTCGCCGGAGGATTTCCGAAGGGATGCAAGGTCTCTAGGAACGCCACTAGGGCTGTGGTCTCAGCAGGGCTAAGGTTTTTTCCATAAGCCGGCATGTTGCCTCCGCCTTGGATGACCTGGCGGATGAGTTGATCCTGCGTCAGGCGTAAAGCGACGCGGTCGAGCGCCGGTCCGCGTTTACCTCCCATGTCATCCAGCGAATGGCAGTTGTGGCACTGCTTGGCCTGGAAGACAAGGGCGCCTCGGCGTTCCAGCGCAGTGCGTCCTTGCAGATATTCGGATGGGATCGGCAAACTGCTCCACGCATCCATCACCGGACTCCAGGGCGTATGCATGCCTAGCTGCGTGAGACTGCCGAGCATCACGGCTGTCAGCAGAATCGTGAGAACGGCAATAGGCCTTCGCTTCCAACTCTTCTCCCCTTCGCCGGCCACAAAGGGCAGCAACAATAACACCACGATTCCGATTGCAGGTCCTATCATAAGTATCAAAGTTTCGGCCGATGGCGGCAGAAAAGACAGGACTGAATAAAGCCACAGGAAGAAGAAATCGGGACGTGGCGCAGTCTGAATAATCCTCGGATCAGGTTGGCCGCCGGGACCAAACGGGCCAAGAAAGACGGCGCAAGCGGCGATCGAAAGAAGAATGAAGGCTGAGAAGAATACGTCCTTCCAGACCGCGTACGTTACAAATGGAACCCCTTCCTTGTGTGTCAGGTCGTGATATTCCTGCACGTAAGTAGCGCGCCGAACGATCCGTCCGGGCATCGGCCACTCATTGACTCCCAGTTTCAATACCATGAGCAGATGTACACCTACGAACGCGATCAGCAGTCCTGGAACTAGGAAAACGTGCACGGCGAAAAACCGGGAAAGGGTTGCACCCGCAATGATCGGGCCTCCCAGCATCAGTTTCACAGCCCAAGGCCCAACCACTGGAACTCGACTCGCAATCGATGCGCCGATTCCCAACCCCCAATAAGCGTCCTGGTCGAAACGGAGTACTTGCCCTGTGAAGGCCATCGCGAGAGTCATCAACAATAGGAATACCCCAACCATCCAGGTCAATTCTCGCGGGAACTTGTAGGCTCCAAAGAGGAAGACCTGCACCATGTGAATCAAAACGATCGCAACCATGAAATTTGAGCCCCAGCCATGCAGCCCTCGAATGAACCAACCAAGCGAAATTCCGTGATTGAGAATCTGCAGGCTGTTCCACGCCTCTCCCGCTGAGGGCACATAGACAAGAGCCAGAAGAATCCCGGTTACGATTTGAAGAATGAAGCAGGTTAGCGCAGCGCTGCCGAAAACATAAAACCAACTTGCGGTCTCGCGCGGCACAGGATGTTCGGCGGTTTCGCGAATCACGGCGCCAAGCTTCAGGCGTTGGTCGAGCCAATCCCCGACTTCACTGATCAACCGCATGTCGGCCTCACGCTGGTCGTATTCGCTGTTGGACTCCCGGTGGTCGCCATTTCACCAGCTTTGATCAAAAGCCTTCCGTCCTCGATCTTGTACGGGTATGTAAACAGTCCGCGGGGCGGAGGACCGGAGGCACGCGAACCATCTTGATAGTAAGCGCCGCCATGGCACGGACACATAAAGAGGTTCGACTGCGGAAACCACCGAACGGGACACCCAAGGTGTGCGCAATTGATGGCAAAGACCTGGAACTTCTGACCGTCCACATTTCGAACCCAGCAGGCGATGTCTGCCGTTTCCCCGTCCCAAGGATTCACCACGGGATTTCGATACGTGGCCAACCTGGTTTGTCCTGTAGGGAACTGTTCCAGTCCACCCAGAGAGAGCCACGACTCATAGCCCGTCTTCCGCGCGTGAGAGACGGGGGAAAGGAGGTAACGCACGATCGGTACTGCAAGAATCAGAGCGACAATACCGTTCAGAAGCATTCCGAGCTTCACGAGCATTGCGCGTCTGGACACTCCAGGCGGAGCGGTCACGTTTGGTGCAGTCATGTTTGCTGTAGTCATGGAAGTCCTCCCGTAGAACGGTCATTGGAGGGATCGGGGTATGGTTGACCCGGTAACAGTGGCCGCTGTGCAACCAGCCAGGCGACAACGTCGGAAATCTCAAGCGCTGACATGGGCCGACCGGACACGTCGTTGCGCCAGTCCGGAGCGCCCCACTGGGGCCGTCCTACAATCACGTTCGTTCGCAGATCCTGATCACTCACTAACGCTAGATACGACCCGCTCACAATCGCGCTGGCTTTCTTGCCTCCTTTGCCATCAGGTCCATGACAGCCCGAGCAGTAGATAGCGTACACATCGGCGCCCTTGTCGGGATCGCCCGCACCCTGTTCTGTATAGGCAGGAAGAGTGACGCCGTCTAAGCTATGGGGCTTCGCCCAAGACCTGATTCCGCTGACGATGGCGTCGATTTGTTCGTCCGTGAGCATGCCACCCGCACTGCGCGCGAACGCCGGCATCGGCGTACCTGGCACCCCGTTGGCGGCGGTCCGTCGAATCGCGGCATCGTCGGCGATCGCCAGGAAAACGGGATCGCTAAGCGGAACTGCTGCTCCTCCATTGCCGTGCGAACCGTGGCATCCCGCACAGTTGTTCGCGTAGAGGACGTCGAACTCCAGAACCCGGTCGGGAGGAATTACCTCGGATTCCGGCCCAGGCCGACCGGGCGAGTTGTTACAGGCGCAGGCCATAATCGCGAGCGCGGTGAACGCGAAAAGAGAGGTCGGATGCTTCATCGCCGTCCGCCCTCTTCGCTACTCTTCTCGTCCATCGCCCCGGGTGCCTCCACGCCCGCTCGAATGGCGAAAGGAACATGTTGCCAGGTTCTCACACGCTCTTGCCTTGAAACCACAATGCCGGCCACGACACCGAACCCTATTTGAGTAACAACGAACCATGCCCAGTTAATCCTGTCGCTGAGCGCGGGATTGAGGAATTCGAGAGCGCTGTGCAGCAGACCAGACCACAAAATGGGAGCGATCAAGCCCCCTAACAGAATCGGCCGGCGCGGAAACATCGGAAGCATGGCGCCGTAGAGGAGCCCGACGAGCAAAGACGTAACCAAGTGGACGATACAAGCGACGGCCAGCGCGTCCAGGTGAAACGCAGAGATTTCTTCAGTTGTCCTCAGCGTCGGGAAAAACCCAGTGGCTAAAATATTGATTGGATACCAGACGCTGTGGTACGCCACGATTCCGTAAATTACCGCAAGAACCGCCATGACCACACTTCCCGCCAAACCGCCTTTTACACCTGCAGAAATTGGATAGATTTCCAGCGGTAGGCGTGCCCGGTTCGGATCTTTCGTGATCAAATCGACTCGCGCCACCTCCTTGCGGGTCGTAATAATGGGGATCACTGCCGCTGAAACCGGGACGGTTTCGTGCTTTTCATGCGGGAGCACATCGCAAAACCAACCGACCCATCCGATGACCGTCAAGAGCGCGCCAAGAACGCTGACGTATGCAGCCGTGACCAGTCCGGCGAATAGCAGTGCTATGCCAAAAGCCGCGACCAGGGGCCAAGCTGTCGGTGCGGGTAGTTCTATGGTGCCCCGCGTGCCCACTCGCGTTTCCATCAGTTCCGAGACCATTCTCCGACCCTTTCCCTAACGTCCTATGATGTAAACCACCGCGAACACCACAATCCACACGACATCCACGAAGTGCCAATAGAGAGACAGCACATCGATCCGATAGGTGTGCTGTTGCTGAACGTCCCCAAACAGCGTGAAGGCCATAACTGCGGAAAGGCAAATAAGACCAACAATCACGTGAAACCCGTGCAGTCCCACCAGTGAGTAGTAGGTTGTTCCGAACAGGTTGGTGCTGATTGTCAATCCCTCCTGATAAATCAGCCGATGCCATTCGTGTGCTGTACCATAGAGAAAGGCGGCCCCTAGCACAATCGTCCCAAACCACCAGGCTCTGAAGTCTGCGATATTTCCGCGGCGAAGTGCATGCGCTGCGAGGTGAATCGTCACACTGCTCGAAAGCAAACAAATAGTGTAGAAGATCGGTACTGCAAGAACGTCCTTCGGCATGGGGCCGGTCAGACTCTTGCCTAGATAGAAGATGTAAGCCACAACAAAGATCGCGAAGATCGCAGCTTCGGCGGCGATCAGAGCGAACATTGCTACGTGTCCGCGCGATGGCAACTCCCATTCGAGTTGCCGATCGGACATCATTATTGGGGTCGCGTTCATGGCTATCAGCCTGCTACTCATACTTCCAATCCGGGTCGTCCGGGTGCTTGAGATCCCAAAGTGGGCGACGGCTTCTTACTGTTGGAATCGCGGCGAAGTTATAAGCCGGAGGCGGTGAACTGGTGGTCCATTCCAGTGTCCATGCGTCCCAAGGGTCGCTCCCGGCGGCTTTACCCTTGAAGGTGTGCCAGAGCAAGTTGCCAATAAATGTCAAAATAGACAACGCCTGAAAGAAGACCCCAATTGTCACGATCAGATTCCAAGTGTCCCAGCCACGACCCAGTTCGTAGGTGTAGATTCTCCGCGGCATGCCCAACAATCCGGGGATGTGCATAAAATCAAACGTCAAATGGAACCCCAGCACGAACAGCCAAAAGTGCAGCTTACCCAGAGTTTCGCTGTACATCCTTCCCGTCATCTTCGGGAACCAGTAGTAGAAAGCGCCAAAAAGTGCGAAGAGGATCCCTCCAACGATGACGTAGTGGAAGTGCGCTACCACAAAATAGGAATTTCCCAGTTGCCAATCGAACGGCGCCGCACTCAACATAATTCCGGTGAGACCGGCGATCAGGAATTGAAACAAGAACGCGATGCAGAAGAGCATCGGCGTCTGGAAATGAATTTTTCCACCCCACATCGTCGCCAACCAATTAAAGATTTTGATCCCGGTGGGAACGCCTATGGCCATCGTCGAAAGTACAAAGAAGGTATTCGCATTCGAGCTCAACCCAACCGTGAACATGTGATGAGCCCAAACTGCCGTACTTAGAAAACCAATGGCCACAGTCGCGGCCA
>Ga0206990_1107_pt1 | contig 15787 bp, 12 predicted proteins | sample Alteio_BWMinCont_8_FD_153283 | JGI IMG/M metagenome (GOLD analysis project Ga0206990, IMG submission 153283) | Enriched cells from forest soil in Barre Woods Harvard Forest LTER site, Petersham, Massachusetts, United States -... | ecosystem: Environmental > Terrestrial > Soil > Temperate forest >... | reverse complement strand
CAGAAAAGCCTGTTTGGTTTTTTCATCCAGGCTATAATCGCCGGGTCCTTCCTTTTGTTCCTGCTTGGTGAGTTGCGGAATAATCTCATTAATTGTGATATATAAATCCACACTATCTTCTGCTGATCCTGAAATAATAAGCGGCGTACGCGCTTCATCGATCAGAATCGAATCCACTTCATCGACAATGGCATAATTCAAGCCGCGCTGAACTTTTTCACCCAGACTGAAAACCATATTGTCGCGAAGATAATCGAATCCAAATTCATTGTTAGTCCCGTACGTGAGATCACATTGGTAAGCCGCCTGCTTTTCTGCCTGCGACATGCCATGAAGATTGATACCCACGCTTAATCCTAAAAATTCATAAAGTGGCCGCATCCATTCAGCATCACGCTTCGCCAGATAATCATTGACGGTGACGATATGCACACCCTTCTCTGATAAGGCATTCAAATAAATTGAGAGGGTGGACATCAGGGTTTTACCTTCGCCCGTACGCATTTCTGCAATACTGCCATCATGCAAAACCATACCGCCGACCAGTTGCTCATCAAAATCACGCATATTCAGCGTTCTTTTGGATGCCTCACGCACTACTGCAAATGCTTCAGGCAAAAGGGCTTCCAGCGTTTCGCCGTTTTTCAGGCGTTGACGGAATTCCTCTGTCCTCGCTTGCAAATTCTCATCGGATAGAGATGATACTTGTGGTTCCAGTGAATTAATCTTTTCGACCACTTTCCAGCATCGACGAAGTACACGTTGATTGCGACTACCAAGAACATTTGTAAAAATGCGATTCAGCATGATGTGTGTTTACCCGGGAAAAAACCAAATGAAAACATTACCGTGTTCAATATAAAAGTCAAATGGTAACTTGCTTTACCAGCAGAAGTATATCGTATAAAGCCTTACTCAGCACTCTACAATCAATTGACAATGTATATGCTCCTGTATTCAAATGACTCAAACAACCTTTCAGGATTAACCGTGGACAATTCTTCATTTAAAAAAGCAAATGCCTTTATTGAATACGGTGGCGGTGACTTGCAAACCGTATACGCAAAAATTCATGTGCTGCAAGAATTAAACCGAAAAATACTTATTTATCTCGATAAGGACATGGCGAAATATTGTCAGGTAGCTAATCTGGTCGGTGGCAAATTAACCCTGATTGTGGCGAATGGGTCTATCGCCACACAATTGCGATTTCAGGTGAATGATATACTGCGAAAATTCCATCAGGATTCATCGCTAAAACATATCCTTTCCATTGAATTCAAGGTGCGTCCCACACAAAATCAGGACTCCCCACGTCTCAGGGCGACCACAGCAAAAAACATGCCCGCTCTTTCCCCAGAAACCGCTGACATCGTTAAAACGATAGCGGAATCTATCGAGGACCCCGTATTGAAAGAAGTGATGGCAAGAATCGCTATGCGTGTGAAGTAGGGTGGGCAAAGCAAAGCCGGCCCACCAACATTGATCTTACGCTCCCGCCAGAAGAGGACGATTATAAGATATTGGTGCCGTGGATTTATCTTCGAAGGTGACAAATTCCCAAGCATCCTTGTCCGCCAGTAACTTCCGCAGAATTTTGTTATTCAGTGCATGTCCTGATTTATAACCATTGAATGCACCAATCAAACTGGAGCCCAATAAATACAAATCGCCGACTGCATCCAGAATTTTGTGTTTGACGAATTCGTTTTCATAACGCAAACCATCTTCATTGAGGACGCGAAAATCATCAATGGCAATTGCATTATCAAGGCTTGCACCACGCGCAAGATTCAATGCCTGGAGTTTTTCAAAGTCTGCCATAAATCCAAACGTACGTGCACGACTGACTTCCTTGACATAAGAAAGACTCGAAAAATCCAGTGTGGCAGTCTTGGTACCCGCTTTGAATAATGGGTGATCAAAATCAATCGTGAAAGTAACCTTGAATCCATTGAATGGTTCTATGCTAGCCCACTTATCTCCATCCTGAATTTTGAGCTTACGTTTGATGCGTATAAATCGTTTTGGAGCATTTTGTTCTTCGATGCCTGCTGATTGAATCAAAAATACGAATGGTCCAGCACTGCCATCCATGATGGGAAGTTCGGGAGCATCCACCTCAACATCCGCATTATCAATGCCAAGACCTGCGAACGCGGACAAGAGATGCTCAACCGTTGCAATGTGAATATTGCCTTTTGTCAGGGTCGTAGACAAGGTAGTGTCCCCAACATTTTCAGCTGAGGCGATAATTTCAACGGGGGGAGTAAGATCAGTACGATAAAAACGGATACCCCTGCCAATACCAGCAGGCTTCAATCTCATTTTTGCACGTACGCCACCATGCAAGGTGATGCCCGTTGCTTCAATAGGGTTTTTAAGTGTGCGTTGTCTAATCATCCCTTGCTTCATATTCTTCTTAACACCTGTGCATAATATCATAATGTGATGTTTTTTTGAAACAAAAATAAAAAATCAGCAAATAAACTCGCATATCGGACTTTTTCGATCCGCATTTTTACCATTTTTAAGGGGGAATATCTATCATTTTGTAAGCGTTCACGGGGTAAGATAATGGCTTTATTTTCGTGATTAACCGCAAAACACGCTCATCCCTGATCGCTTTTGCTCTCGCGGACTCCTGTCCACTCGTTAATCGCGAAAAATAAAGCCATTATCTTACCCCGTGAACGCTTACATCATCAGACTTTTCTAAGCCTCTTCCTCTTTCCGGCGTAAAAAGGCAGGAATATCCAGATAATCAATATCGTGGATTTTTTCCGATGGAGTTGAGATCTGGTTATTTGTCTTTGCAGATACTGGCGTAGAAACAGGTTGCACTATCTGAGGTGTGTGCTTGCGCATAATCGCGGGCTTCTCAAAATGATTGTAATCAACCTGATTTTCTATGGGTCTTGTATGATCTATTGCAGGCATTCTAAGGGCAGATGCAGCCTGCTTTCTACCAAGGCCTGTTACGATAACCGTAACCCGAACTTCGTCACGTAACTCAGGATCAATGACTGTACCCACCACTACCGTTGCACTTTCAGAAGTAATACTTTTAACCACTTCGCCCACTTCTTCAAATTCACCAATCGAAAGGTCGAGACCCGCGGTAATATTTACAAGCACCCCTTTTGCGCCGCTCAAATCGACATCTTCCAATAAAGGACTTGCAATAGCCGCCTCAGCCGCCATTCGTGCGCGATTATCGCCAGAGCTAACACCTGTACCCATCATGGCCATACCCATTTCTGACATTACTGTGCGAACATCGGCAAAATCAACGTTAATCAAGCCAGGACGGGTAATTAATTCGGCAATACCCTGTACTGCGCCACGCAAGACATCATTTGCAGCCTTGAATGCATTAATTAAGGTGACGTTTTTGCCAAGCACAGTCAGTAATTTATTATTTGGGATAGTAATGAGGGAATCGACATGCTGTGATAAATTCGCAATTCCCTGTTCAGCGGTTTGTAAACGCATTCTTCCTTCAAATGAGAAGGGCTTGGTGGTAACTGCGACGGTTAAAATACCTAATTCTTTTGCAATTTGTGCAAAAACGGGTGCAGCACCCGTACCGGTTCCACCACCCATACCAGCGGCGATGAATACCATGTCCGCACCCGTTAATGCTGTGCGAATTTTTTCCCTATCTTCCTCTGCGGCACGACGTCCAACCTCAGGATTAGCTCCCGCTCCGAGACCCCGCGTAATATTTTCACCTAACTGGATGATGGTATTTGCTGAAGAATTCTTTAATGCCTGAGAATCGGTGTTGGCACAAATGAATTCCACACCTTCAATGTGGCCTGCCATCATGTTTTCAACGGCATTTCCGCCGCCGCCGCCAATACCAATGACTTTTATCACTGCATTTTGTTGACACGTGTCTAATAGTTCAAACATGCCATCACCTCACCTAGTTAAGATCCGTTAGAAATTGCCCTGAAACCAGTTTCTCATCCTGGACCATAAACCTTTCATGTTCGGTTGACTAATAACAACCTCACGCTGACTCAAACGCTGCTTCTGCCCATACACTAACAAACCAACCCCGGTTGCGTAAATAGGATTATGAATGATATCAGGCAGCCCTGTTACACATTCTGGCTTGCCAATTCGCACAGGTATCCTAAACACACGTTCTGCCAATTCTTGCGCCCCGACAACTTTGGAAGCACCGCCAGTCAGCACAATACCAGCAGAAATATAATCTTCAAGACCGCTTCGACGTAATTCAGTTAATGCAAGCATAAATAGTTCTTCGTAGCGCGCTTCAACTACTTCTGCAAGCGCCCTTCCTGGCAATCTCCGCCCCGCCCTATCACCTATGGATGGGATTTCGATGGTTTGATTTGAATCCACCAAATCTTGCAAGGCACAACCATATCGGATTTTAATTTCTTCTGCATTACGTGTGGGAGTACGTAGTGCAATCGCAATATCGTTAGTGACTTGATCACCCGCGATTGGAATCACGGCTGTATGACGTATTGCACCGTCTGTAAAAATAGCAATATCACTTGTCCCACCACCGATGTCTATCATGCAAACACCGAGCTCTTTTTCATCCTCTGTTAAAATTGACTGACTTGAGGCAAATTGCTCAAGCACAATGTCACTGGTAGACAATCCGCAACGCTTCATGCATTTCACGATATTTTGTGCTGCACTTACAGCACCTGTGACAATATGAACCTTGGCTTCCAATCTGACACCTGACATGCCAACTGGCTCACGAATGGAACTTTGATTATCAATCATAAATTCCTGGGGCAGAACGTGAAGAATTTTCTGATCTGCAGGAATTGCTATTGCTTTGGCCGCATCGATGACACGATCAACATCATTCAGGGAGACTTCACGATCACGAATGGCAACAATACCATGAGAATTAATGCTGCGAATATGACTGCCTGCAATACCCGTATAAGCAGAGAAAATTTCACATCCCGCCATGTGCTCTGCATCTTCCACCGAGCGCTGAATGGATTGAACAGTCGATTCAATGTTGACAACAACGCCTCTTTTTAATCCTTGAGAAGGGTGCGATCCGAAACCAATAATATTCAGCTTTCCATCGCTTGTAATTTCACCTACCAGAGTAACAACCTTGGAGGTGCCAATATCAATTCCCACCAAAAGATCTTTATTTACGGGCTTTTTTGCCATGTTATTTTCATCCAGGTTTAACTCATATACTCGTCATTTCTTTAAAGCGCACAGCTACCCCGTTAGGATAACGCAAATCGATGTAATCCACATCATTTGCACGCGTGCCTATGATTTTTGGATACACTTTCACAAATTGATTCAGGCGAGTCAAGATATGCTTGTGCCCTATTTGTATCGTAATTCCATTATCCAATGTTAACTTCCATGTCAGGAATGGCGTCAATTCCAGATAAGAAATCTTAGCACGTAAAGGCAACAATAATCGATTTATGTCGCTAAAATACCTTAGCATGAAAATTTGTTGACCTGAGGGGCCTGAAAATCTGGGCAAATTTGCGGGATAAGATGATTGCAAAGGTGTAAACAATTCGCCTGCTTCACTCAGCAAGGAATCTTCATTCCAACGTGCAACAGGATTTTTTTCAGCGAGTGTAATGACAACCTGATCAGGCCACACACGACGAACATACAAATCGGATATCCAGGGCATTTGCAATAAATGGTCTCTGATGTGGTCAACGTTGATAGTGAAAAAGCCATGATTGACAAGAGGTAACAATAAATCATGAACTTCCTGCTGATCCACTCGATTCAATCCGTATACACGAACTGTTTTGATGGGAAAATAGCCTGAGATACTGAGATTATTCAGGACAAGCACGACAGAAAGTACGATGATACCCAAGGCAGAGAGTTTGAAAATCTGCAAATCTACCTCCCAATAATACAAACCTCGGGGATTAATCGGACACCCGTTTTTTCTTCCACAATAGCGCCAATTTTAGCAATCAAATTTTCAATATCAGCAGAAGTGGCTTGCTTATCATTAATGATAAAGTTCGCATGTTTTTCTGAGACATGTGCTCCGCCCAATGATTTTCCTTTCAATCCGCATTCTTCTATCAAACGACCTGCAAAACTGCCCGGCGGATTTCTGAAAACAGAACCGCAATTTGCCGTTCCCGTTGGCTGCGAGTTATTACGCTTTTCCAGTAATATCCGAATATCGTTAAGTGATTTTTCCCTATCACCTGCTTGCAGGGAAAAATGTCCCGCTACAAACCATTCGCCTTCCGGCCGAATAACACTTCTGTACCCAATTTCAAAATCAGCAAGAGAACGCAGCTTGATTTCACCACGACGATTGATTGTTTCAACCCTTTGCACAAAACGCCAGACTTCACCCCCAAAGCAACCGGCATTCATCGCCAATGCTCCGCCAACAGTGCCTGGGATTCCTGCCATGAATTCAAGACCCGTAAATCCAGTTCTTGCAGTAAATCGAGCGAGTTGCGCTGAAGCCACACCCGCTTCAGCACGCACTTCCTGTGCTTTTGAATGTGCCAGCTTATTTAATGCGCCCTGTGTGATGATAACCACACCTTCCACCCCACCATCACGAACCAGGGTATTGCTGCCCAATCCAAGCAAAGTCACAGGTGTTGTCAGGGGTAATTCCCGCAAAAAAATCGATAAATCATCAAGATCTGCAGGAATAAAGACATAGTCTGCAGGTCCTCCCGTGCGCCAGGAAGTATAATGTGCCAGCAATTCATTTTGCAGCAGTTTTCCGCGAAGATTTGCCGTTCCTGTGACAATCATTGCCAACCCGTCTCTCTCAAGTTTGATGCCGCTAACCGCGCTGCCAATCCACCAATATTTCCTGCGCCTTGCATAAGAAGCACATCACCATCCTGCAATTCCTGCTCAAACAAGGCTGGCAATGTATCATGATTTTCTACAAATATAGGCTTGATTTCACCGCGCTTCAGAAGTTCTTTGACAAGCGAAGAACTATCCGCACCCTGAATATATTCTTCTCCTGCCGAATAAACATCGAGAAGCATCAACTTATCCGGTTTTGATAACACATTGCAAAAATCCGCAAATAAATCACGGGTACGAGTATAGCGATGTGGTTGATAGACCATAACCAAACGCCGGTCTGGCCAACTTTCACGTGCTGCCTGCAAAGTGGCAGCAATTTCGCGTGGGTGATGTCCATAGTCATCCACCAATGTCACCTGACCACCGCTTGCCAATGCAAAATCTCCATAAATTTGAAATCTTCGCCCTATGCCTGCAAAATTTTCCAGTGCATCAATGATGGCACGGTCTTGAATTTTTAATTCCGATGCTACTGCAATGGCCGCAAGCGCATTCAAAACATTATGCCTTCCCGGCAAGTTAAGCGTCACCGGCAATGGCGGCTGACCTTTTGGTCTTTCCACGATAAATTGTGTTCGCATTCCACTCTGCGTATAGCTAAGTGTTTTAAAGTCAGCTTCACTCGTTATGCCATAGGTTAATATCGGCCGGGATAATTTTGGCAATATCTCACGTACAACGGGATCATCAATACACAATACGGAAAGTCCATAAAATGGCAATCGATGTAAAAATTCAATAAAGGTAGATTTTAATCGCTCAAAGTTATTGTCATACGTTCCCATATGGTCTTGATCAATGTTGGTAACAATTGAAATCATGGGCTTTAAATATAAAAAAGAAGCATCACTCTCATCTGCTTCGGCAACAAGATAATGTCCGCGACCAAGACGCGCGTTACTACCAACGCTATTCAATCGTCCGCCAATGACAAATGTGGGATCCAATCCAGCTTCTGCAAGAATACTCGTCACAAGACTCGTGGTGGTCGTCTTGCCATGCGTGCCTGAAATGGCGATGCCATAGCGAAAGCGCATCAGTTCACCCAGCATTTCCGCTCGTGGGACAATGGGAATATGCGCACTGCGTGCCGCTTCCAATTCGGGATTATGCTCATCCACGGCTGTCGAACGCACAATCACATCTGCATCCTTGATATGATCTGCTTTATGTCCGCGATAAATAATCGCACCCATCACTCGCAGCCACTGGGTTAACGTATTTTCGGAAATATCCGATCCGGAAACGGTATATCCCTGCCGCAATAAAACCTCGGCAATACCCGCCATGCCTACGCCACCGATACCCACAAAATGGACATGTTTTATATGCCCCATCTCAAACATCCAGCTCAACGGAAAACCCCCTTTATTATGAATTAATCACATCACACAGTATTTTATAAATCTTCTCGGCCACATCCACCTTGCGCAATTGATAAGCCGCTTCCGCAAGTCTCAAGCGCTTATCGGGTGCTTGTGAAAATTGTCTTATTATGTCTGCTAATCGGCTGTCTGTTAACTCAGCCTGCTGCATGCATAATGCCGCACCATTTTTCACCATAAAATCAGCATTGGCTGTTTGATGATCGTCAACCGCATGCGGGTATGGGACTAAAATGGCACCTAATCCTGCCGTGCAAAGCTCAGCGATGGTTGATGCGCCTGCGCGGCATAATACCATATTTGCCCATGAATAAGCTTCAGCCATCTCATGAATAAAGGGCGTCAAATTTGCTTGCACCCCCATTGATTCATACAGTTTTTTTGTCATTTCAAAATGTTTATTTCCGGTTTGATGCCATATTTCGGGACGTTCCTCCACCTTTAGCTGCAGGAGAGCGCGAGGGAGACTTTCGTTAAGCCCCTGAGCGCCAAGACTACCCCCAAGAACAAGCAGGCGGGGAGATGAGTCAAATCGCTTTGAAGGCGGAGGCAAATGTTCTATTTCATCCCGTACTGGATTTCCAACCGCAATGACTTTGGATTGTTTGCTGAAAACATCTGGAAAGCCTTCCAGAATGCATCTTGAAAACCGTGCAAGAACTTTATTGGTGAATCCCGCCCGGGCATTTTGCTCATGAATGACAAGAGGTCGACGAGATAACCAGCTTGCTAATCCACCAGGCCCGCTGACAAAACCACCCATGCCAATCACAGCATCAGGCTTTACTTTTTTAATCACGCACAAGGATTGTTTAACCGCTACTGATATTTTGAGCGGTGCAAGCAGGAGTGTAAAAAATCCCTTGCCACGCAAGCCATTGATGGTAATCAAGTGTAATGGAATATTTTCTGCGGGGATTAAACGTGATTCGAGACCTTGTTTCGTTCCAAGCCAATGCACTTCAACACCCTTTGAAGTTAAATGTCTTGCAACAGCCAATCCTGGAAATACATGACCACCGGTGCCACCCGCCATAATTAATACACGTTTTAATTGTTTAGCTGGTTTCATCACCCATACCTAATGCTGCCAGTCGATTTTCGTGATCAATACGCAATAAAACTGCAATGACGATACAATTCACAAGTACACTGCTTCCACCATAACTCATCAAAGGCAAAGTTAATCCTTTCGTTGGCAGCAATCCAGAGTTTACACCGATACTGACTGTAAACTGTATCGCCATCCACAAACCAAATCCATATGCGAGAAATCCTGCATAAGCTCTGTTGTGACGCTGAGCCATGCGTCCGATCATGAATATTCTAACCACCAGCAAAAGAAATAATCCCATGATAATAAGCATTCCCAGCAATCCCAATTCCTCAGCGATCACAGCGAATAGAAAATCAGTATGTGCTTCGGGAAGATAAAACATTTTCTGAATACTTTTACCTAATCCGACACCAAACCATCCGCCTCTTCCGAAAGCGATTAAAGACTGGGTTAATTGATATCCGGTATCAAACGGACGTTCCCAGGGATTTAGAAAACTTGTTAATCTGGCCAGACGATACGGTGCAGAAACAGCAATCACAACAAGCGCGCCGAGGACGAGTGAAAATAAGGTGAGAAAATGCCGCAAGCGCATTCCTGCGAGAAACATCAATCCAAGTGTGGTTGCCGTGACAACAACCGTTGCGCCAAAATCTGGCTCACGCAAAAGTAAAATGGCTATCGCACCCAATATCAGCATTGGTTTCACAAAACCGCGTAATTCGGATTGCACTTCATGATGATGTCTAACAAGATAACCGGACATGTAAACCACCACCATGAATTTGGTTAACTCCGAAACCTGAAACGTCAGTGGTCCATATCCTATCCAGCGAGCACTGCCATTCGCGCTATGGCCAATGCCAGGAATAAGCACAAGCGCCAATAACAACATCAGCCCCAACAAAAGAATGCTGCTCCATTTCTCCCAATAAGTGGTATCAATTCGCAAAACAGCACTACCGAGCAGAACACCCAGTGTCAGGAAAATTAATTGCTTGAAGAGAAAATAAAATGGCTGGTGCATTTGCCTGTCAGAAATGACTATCGAGGCAGATGTCATCATCAGCAATCCGAGCGCGACAATACAGATAACAGCGAATACAAACCATTTGTCATGAAATGCAGGTGCAGTTGGCCGTCTGGTCGCAGAATAGGAACGCAAGATATAACCTCACTAACTTAATTTTTCCACACTCTCGATAAACATCTGGCCACGATGCTCGTAATTTTTAAACATATCAAAGCTTGCGCAAGCAGGAGAAAGCAATACGCTATCCTCTGGCCTTGCGATGGAAGCCGCTTCACTAATGGCATCATCCATCGTGCTTGCATATGAGACAGGAACGCGACTTCCAAGCACCGTGGCAATATCTTTTGCTGCCTCGCCAATCAAAACTACATGCCGGGAATATTTCTCTATCGCCGGAACAAGGGAGGTAAAATCAGCATTTTTTCCAACACCGCCCATGATCATCACCAATCTGCCAGTAATTTCGCTCCCCAATCCCTCAATAGCTGCTTTTGTTGCACCAACATTCGTACCTTTTGAATCGTTATACCACTTCACACCATTTCGTTCCCTAATCATCTGGCAACGATGCGGCAACCCTCGAAATTCACGCAATACCTTGAGCATGGGGTTGAATGGCAATCCAAAAGCATGTCCGATGGCTAATGCTGCCAATGCATTTGCCTGATAATGCTTGCCTATGACAGGCAATTCCTGCACTGGAAGTAATGGATTATCCCCATGCGCAAGCGTGACAATATTATTGATGTTCAAAAGACCAAATTCGCCCGCGAGCGGAACATCGAGCGTAAAATATATTTTTTTTTGCAATGTTTTATCATTGCATTCCGTCAGTGGATCATCGCGATTACAAACCGCCATTTGGCAATTCTGATAAACCCGATATTTTGCACGTTGATAATCAAGAACATCTTCATAACGATCCATGTGATCGGGACTCACGTTTAACACTGTCGCCACGCGTGGTTTCAGGGAATAAGTTGTTTCCAGCTGAAAACTTGATAATTCCAAAACAAAAAGATTAGTAGAAGGATTGTTTGATAATAAATCGAGTGCAGGAATGCCTAAATTTCCACCTACCTGAACATTGTACCCAGCTTCTTCCGCCATTTTACCCACGAGAGTTGTCACCGTGCTTTTTGCGTTTGTGCCGGTAATCGCAATGACAGGCACCTTGACAGTACGGGCGAATAATTCGATATCGCCGATAACAGGAATGCCACGCTCGATTTGTCTTGCAATCAGAGGCTCACGTAATGCCACACCTGGGCTTAGAATAATACTGGTTGCCTTGTCGAGGAGTGATGCGTTTATCTCACCCATTGCAACAGGAACATCAGGATACATCTGTTTTAGTGCAGCAAGATGCGGCGGGTTCAGGCGAGTATCAGTAATTGCAATTTTAATGCCGCGTTCTCTTAAGTATCTTGCACAGGAAAGACCTGTCACGCCAAGACCGACAATAACGTGTAATTCTGGATTACTCATAACCTATCTCAACTTCAAAGTGGCTAATCCACACAAAACCAAAACAAACGTAATAATCCAGAAACGCACAATCACACGCGGCTCAGGCCAACCTTTTAATTCAAAGTGATGATGAATAGGTGCCATTTTGAAAATTCGTTTGCCTGTCAATTTATATGAACCCACCTGCAAAATCACAGAAACCGTTTCGAGCACAAAGATACCACTCATCAGAAAGAATACGATTTCCTGGCGCACAATGACTGCAATCGTACCAAGTGCAGCACCGAGAGCAAGTGCGCCGACATCCCCCATGAACACTTGGGCCGGATACGTATTAAACCATAAAAAACCAAGCCCTGCGCCAACAAGTGATCCGCAAAAAACGACGATTTCACCTGCGTGAGGAACATAGGGAATAGCAAGATAAGTAGCATGATGAATATTGCCAGTTGCATAGGCAAAAACGCCAAGCGCTCCACTAATCATGACAGCAGGCATAATGGCAAGACCATCCAGACCATCTGTTAAATTAACGGCATTACTTGATCCGACAATGACAAAATAAGTAAAAACAATGAAAAAAGGGCCCATCGCTATCGACAGGTTTTTGAAAAAGGGTAATACGAGCTGAGTTTCAGCAGGTAAAGTAGCTGTGAAATATAAGTAACAGGCAGCGCCCGCACCTAATAATGACTGGCAAAGATATTTTTGCCGCGCCGGCATTCCACGGCTATGCTTCAACACCAATTTGCGATAGTCATCCCAATAGCCAATCGCACCAAAACCAAATGTCACAATCAGGACGAGCCAGACATAACGATTAGAAAGATCACTCCAAAGCAATGTCGTCATTAGCACTGAAATCAGTATGAGAGTGCCGCCCATGGTAGGCGTACCCGCCTTGCTAAAGTGACTCTCTGGACCATCGTCGCGAACTATCTGGCCGACACGATGCGAGCTTAACTGACGGATAACAGTAGGACCTAACACCAATGCAATAATCAACGAAGTCAATATCCCCAATATCGCGCGCAATGTCAGATATTGAAACACATGAAAGCCATGGAAATATTGAGCAAGCCATTCGCTTAGCCACAGTAACATTTACTTTCTCCGAAGATACTTACTTGCCATTTCCACATCATCAAATGGGATTTTTTCATCACCCACTTGCTGATAGTGTTCCGCACCCTTGCCAGCAATTAAAATGCAATCACGAGATTTCGCCCATTGTATACTGTTCTCAATTGCTTTAGAACGATTGAGCAGAATAGTTACCCTCTCCGGATGAGAAAATCCGCGCAAGATTTCAGCAACAATATCCTCAGGTTTTTCATGCCTTGGGTTATCATTGGTCACGATAACCTGGTCTGCGAGCGTCTCAGCGATTTTTGCCATTAAAGGCCTTTTGCCCCTATCTCTTTCACCCCCACAACCAAACACACACCATAACTTACCCTCCGTGTGTGTTCGCAATGTTTGCAACACCTTCTCGAGAGCATCCGGTTTATGGGCATAATCAACCACCACCAGCGGACGGTTTCCCCCACCTAATGTTTGCATGCGTCCAGGCACTGCTTTCAGTTGTAAAAGGCTATGCACTGCATCATTGAAAGGAATCCCATAGGCACATAAAGCAGAGAGTACTGCAAGACTATTGCTTAGATTAAACTGCCCCATCAGAGGTAGTGATATTTCGGCTTCGCCCCAAGGAGACCTTACACTTGCGCGAATACCGTGCGGAGTCGGTTCAATGTTATCTGCATGGACAAAAAGAACATCTGCCGGCGTCCTCGACTTCTCTGTACCATACGCCACAACGGATTTATGCAGAGATAATTCATTTATCCATTGCAGACCATGAGAATCATCTGCATTAATAATGATATGTTTCATTGGCATCTCCGCCAAAAAACGGTGCTTCACCGCCGCATATGATTTCATATCACCATGGTAATCCAGATGGTCTTGGGAAAGGTTAGTGAATATTCCCATCTCAAATTCAATACTATTAATACGCCCCTGAGCAATGCTATGTGACGATACTTCCATCGCAACTGCTTCAGCTCCTTGTTGAACGAAATCGTGCAAGGTGGATTGTAATGTCACTGCATCAGGAGTGGTGAGACCTGCACTGCCAATGGCACCATAAAAACCGCTGCCCAATGTTCCAATAATTCCGCAAGAAACATTGAATGATTGCAGACATTCCGCAATAAAATGTGAACACGATGTTTTACCGCTAGTCCCTGTGATTCCAATCATGCGTAACTTTTTTGAAGGATATTCATAAAAGCAGGCAGCGAGCATTCCAAGGCTTTGTTGTAAATGCTTAACAGGAATAAGCGGCACATGTGATTGAAAAGAAACCGAACTGCTTTCAGATTCAAGTAGCACCGCTGCAGCACCCCGTGAAATCGCATCCTGAATATATTGACGACCGTCCAGATGAGTGCCTTTCACGGCGAGAAATAAACTATTTTTCTTCACAGAACGGCTGTCAAGTGTCAAACCTGAAATATCCCTATCTATCTGATCTGGAATGGGATAAAAACCTTGCAGTAATATTGATAAGCGCATTGGGGTATCTCATTAAAAGTAAGGCGGTACACAACGACCTTCACACAGCATCAGGCGGCACATCCAATATCCTCAATGTTCCTTCCATGACTTTCTGGAAAACAGGACCAGAAACCAAACCACCATAATAATTTTTTCCTTGAGGATCATGAATCACCACCGTAACAACGAGACGGGGATCACTGACTGGCGCTATTCCTACAAATGAAGAAATATAATGATGTTTTCGGTAGCCACCCGCACCAGCCATGACGGTTGTTCCTGTTTTACCCGCCACTCTATAGCCTGATATGGAAATGGTTGCTGCCGTACCGCCTTTTGCAAAAATAGATTCTAGTAACTCAAGCATTTCTTTTGCAATTTTCGGGCTTAACACTTTTTCACCCGTAAGAGGCTTGTCTAATTTCAGCAAAGAAAGCGGCAATTTTATTCCAGCATTTGCAAACACAGAGTAAGCATGCGCAATTTGCAAGGGCGTCGCTGACATTGCATAGCCATATGACAAAGTGGCAAGAACAAATTCCCTGCATTTAACAAGCACACCATTTTGCTCACCTGGATAACTAATACCTGTTTCTTCACCAAACCCCACTCGGTGCAACATACTCCATAATTGATCGGACGGTAATGCAAGCACAATTTTTGCAGCGCCCATATTGCTTGAGATTTGCAATATTTGGGAAATACTTAAAAGCCCATTGTTTTTTTCATCTTTCACCACGCCATGCCCAACACGCATCCAGCCAGGCGAGGTATCAATCACTGTATCTTGCTTGAATCTACCACTTTCCAATGCACTGGCTACGGTAAATGCCTTAATGGTTGAACCAGGCTCATAAACATCCGTAATAGCACGATTTCGAAAATAATCGCTTTTCACTCCAGCACGATTATTCGGATTAAACGATGGCACATTCACCATCGCTAAAATTTCACCTGTTTTTGCATCCATCACAATGGCAGTTCCTGATATTGCTTTATTTTGTGCAACACCTGCCAATAATTCACGATAAGCAAGATACTGAATTCGCCTATCAATGCTTAAAACAAGATCGTGTCCGGGTTTTTCATTCTGAATCATTTGCACATCAGAAATGACACGCCCTATTCTATCCTTGATTACCCATTTTTTTCCCTGTTCTCCTTGTAACCATGAATTATAACCGAGCTCCAAACCTTCCTGACCCTGATCATCAATATTTGTAAAGCCAATCACGTGAGCTGTCATTTCACCTTCCGGGTAATAGCGCCGATATTCTTGCTGCAAATAAATGCCGGGAATATTCAATGCTTTGATTTGATTTGCAAGCTCTGGAGAAATGGCTCGCCTGAGATAAACAAATTCACGTTTTCTTTTTAAATTGAGTTTGGCGGCACTGACAATATTTTTCGATTTAATTCCTGTTA
>Ga0206990_1106_pt1 | contig 15901 bp, 9 predicted proteins | sample Alteio_BWMinCont_8_FD_153283 | JGI IMG/M metagenome (GOLD analysis project Ga0206990, IMG submission 153283) | Enriched cells from forest soil in Barre Woods Harvard Forest LTER site, Petersham, Massachusetts, United States -... | ecosystem: Environmental > Terrestrial > Soil > Temperate forest >... | reverse complement strand
AGGCACAAAAAAAGATACGTTTGGACAAAATAAAAGTAAGCAGGATAAAGATTCCAAAAATATTTTGGACTACCAATAATACGCTCGAGGCAAAACTTACTGCGATGTCATCTCTCCGTATATATCTAGCATTTCCAGATCTTAATAGTGATTATGCTATTTTTGATGTAGATATACCCACAATTGGATTTGATGCGGTTGCAACCGATATAGAGACTACTTCGGGGCTATATATTATCAAAAGATTTGTTTTACGGTTTGACATGATTGAACCGACGACTGTCGCTACGATGGATATGAGCTTAATAAAATTATTAATTTATACTGGTGAGGCAGAAGGGGGTATTTATGACAGGAATGTAGACCTTGTATTGAGGTTAATTGGAAATGAAACATCGCTCATCAGATCAATCTTTCGTGATGGTGGATATTACAATTACATACTCTTAGCCGATATGGTCGGTCCGACAAATCTACCTAAAATAGACTGGCCGAAGCGTATATCTATATATGAATCTTCTCCCGGTACGTTTGGTCCTATACTTTTTGAAGAGCCAAATTACTACAAAGCAAGTATAAAAGGAATAATTTTAGAGTCGGACAGACGCTATTTCTCCATCACAATAAAATTAGAATATTTATAAACTTTTTCGTTTACATCTTAACCCCGACGTTACTTATCTCTGGCTTTCTACGAAAACCGCTCACCCATCTTGCGACGTGTAAATTCTCTTCAAATGGGTATACTTACACAACGGGTTGGGGCTCAAACCGCGTTTCACAAACAAAAAGTGAACCGATGAAAGCAAGCTTGATCTATCAATGAAACATCATCCAGCAGCTCAATTACGAACGATGCCAAAAAAGAGTTAATGCTACGATATTATTTGAATTAGGAGGCAGTCTCCCCATTGATTTGATAGGACGGGGGGTAGGATCTGTTGGAGGAATATATGGAAAGATTAACTGATAAAGGGCGTTCAGTCGATTCAAGTTATAACCATTTGGTTTTATCCATTTCTTACAACCTTATGATTTGGATGCATTGCGGGAAATGGTGATAATATGAATCGAGTACAACGTCTCCAAAAAAAGAGTTAATGCTACGATATAATCCTAATTAGTAGGCAGTCACCCCATTGATAGGACCGGGGGTAGGATCTGTTGGAGGAATATATGGAAAGATTAACTGATAAAGGGCGTTGGGTCGATTCAAGTTATAACCATTTGATTTTATGCGCTGCTTACAACCTTATGATTTGGATGCCATGCGTGAAATGGTGATGAAATGAATTAAATAGAACGCCTGAAAAAGGTTAATGCAACCATATAAATTAAATTAGGAGGGAGTCACTCCGTTGTTTACGTCTGTTTGTTAGAATTATATATCTTCCGCGGGTGCTTGGGATGCATGATTTTATCTCTTGAGCATACGTTTGCTTACGTCCTTATGATAGGTACTTATGAAATAAGAGATGATTTATGCATTGATTCACCGCGCGCGGAAAAGGATATATGTATCCAAATAATTTAAGATTGGAGGCAGTCACCCCGTTGCTTGCATATGTATGTTGAGGTTATATGTGTTTCCGCGGTGCTTGGGATGCATGATTTATCTCTTGAGCATACGTTTGTTTACGTCCTTATGATAGGTACTTATGAAATTAGAGATGATTTATGCATTGATTCACCGCGCGCGGAAAAGGGTATATGTATCCAAATAAATTGAGATTGGAGGCAGTCACCCCCTTGATAGGGAACAGGGTAAGATCTGTTGGGAGGAATATATGGAAAGATTAACTGATGAAGGCGTTGGGTCGATTCAAGTAAGAACCATTTGGTTTTATGCATTGCTTTCAACCTTATGATTTGGATGCGTTGCGTGAAATGGTGATAAAATGAATCGATACAACGCCGGAAGAGAGTTAATGCAACCATATAATTTGAATTCGATAATAATGGTAACTTACAATTAAATGTTCATTATGTTAGCACAAAGTTTTAATGGACACGCATTGTGATACCATTTGGCAAGATCGTTTCATCAAGCATATGTGGTATTCTATTAGTGGATACACATTGTGATACCATTTGCCAAAATCGTTTCATCAAGCATATGTGTTTTTCGATTCATTGATACAAATTGTCATAACATTCGTTATTTTCATCTGATGATCCATATATGGTGTTCCATTATACATACATATTGTGATAACATTCGTTTATGATCGCCTGATCAACAGATTTTATTTAAAAGTTATTACTTTGAGTTGTTACATTCATTTGTTACATTGAGTTGTTACTTTGAGTTGTTACTTTGAATGCACTCAAATCCCCCTATGCTAGCGCACCGAACTCTTGTACACCCTTCGAATGTCTCGCTCCGCTAGGCGATGTTCAACATCGCCCTAATGATATTATTTAACGTCATGCACCTGATGTTCTATCAGGCGTTACACCTGGATCCACTCAAATCCCCCGCTGCTATCGCATCGACCCCTTCTCTGAGGGGTTGGTCGCTCCGCTCCTTTTCAGATGCTCCATTTTACTATCAACCTGATGTTCTATCAGGCATTACCTGGATGCACTCAAATCCCCCGCTGCTATCGCATCGACCCCTTCTCTGAGGGGTTGGTCGCTTCGCTCCTTTTCAGATGATTTACATTTGGGAACATTAACTGATGAAGGCCGTTGAGTCAATTCACGCATGATCCATTTGGTTTAATGCATTGCTTACAACTTTATGATTTGGATGCCATGCCTGAAATGATAAAATGAATCGAATACAACGCCCCTAAGATAAGAGTTAATGCAACAATATTTATTGAGTTTGGAGGCAGTCACCCGTTGATAGGACACGGGGGTAGGATCTGTTGTAACGAATATATGGAAACATTAACAGATGATGGACGTTGGGTCGATTCAAGAAAGAACCATTTGGTTTTATGCATTGCTTTCAACCTTATGATTTGGATGCATGTGTCTAATGGAGCTAAAATGAATCAGGTAGAACGCCTCATAGAAAAAGGTTAATGCAACGATATAAATTAAATTAGGAGGCAGTCACCCCATTGATAGGACACGGGAGTAGGATCTGTTGGAGGAATATATGGAATGATTAACTGGTGAAGGGCGTTGGGTCAATTCGAGTTATAACCATTTGGTTTTATGCATTGCTTACAACCTTATGATTTGGATGCGTTGCGTGAAATGGTGATAAAATGAATTGAATACAACGCCCCATGGAAAAGAGTTAATGCAACGATATAAATTAATTAGGAGGCAGTCACCCCATTGATAGGACACGGGGTAGGATCTGTTGGAGGAATATATGGAATGATTAACTGATGAAGGGCGTTGGATCGATTCAAGTTATAACCATTTGGTTTTATGCATTGCTTACAACCTTATGATTTGAATGCGTTGCGGGAAATGGTGATATAATGAATCGAACACAACGCCGGAAGAAAGTTAATGCAACCATATAATTTCAATTGGATTATAATTGAACTTAAATGTTCGTATTATTTTAGCACAAAGTTTTTATGGACACGACACACATTGTGATACCATTTGGCAAAATCGTTTCATCGCGCATATGTTTTTTTCGATTCATTGATACAAATTGTGATAATATTCGTTATTTTCGTCTGGTGATCTATATATGTTGTTCCATTAGTAGATGCAAATTGTGATAACATTCGTTAATGATCGCCTGATCAATAGATTTTACTCAAGAGTTGTTACATTCATTTGTTATATTGAGTTGCTACATTGAGTTGTTACTTTGAGTTGTTACATTGAATGTACTCAAACCCTCCTATGCTAGCGCACCGTACCCTTGTACACCCTTCGAATGTCTCGCTCGGCTCGGCGATGTTCAACATCGCTCTAATGATATTATTTAACCTCATCCACCCGAAGTTCTATCAGGCGTTACACCTGGATGCACTCAAATCCCCCGCTGCTATCGCATCGACCCCTCAGAGAAGGGGTTGGTCGCTCCGCTCCTTTCAGATGTTCCCATTTAAGTAATTCACCTGACATTCTATCGGCGTTACTCCTGGATGCACTCAAATCCCCCGCTGCTATCGCATCGACCCCTTCTCTGAGGGGTTAGTCGCTCCGCTCCTTTTCTGATGCTCCATTTAACTATTCACCTGACGTTCTATCAGGCGTTACTCCTGGATTCACTCAAATCCCCCGCTGCTATCGCATCGACCCCTTCTCTGAGGGGTGGTCGCTTCGCTCCCTTCAGATGATTTACATTTGGGAACATTAACTGATGAAGGCCGTTGAGTCAAGTCATGTATGATCCATTTGGTTTAATGCATTAATTACAACCTTATCATTTGGATGCCATGCGTGAAATGGTGATAAAATGAATCCAATGCAACAGCCTAAAAAAGAGTTAATGCAACGATAAAATTGAATTAGGAGGCAGTCACCCCATTGATAAAACGCGGAGGTAGTATCTGTTGGATGGAATATATGGAAACATTAACTGATGAAGGGCGTTGGGTCGATTCAAGTTATAACCATTTGGTTTTATGCATTGTTTACAACCATATAATTTCAATGCGCTGCCGCAAATGGTGATAATATGAATTAAATCCAACGCCAAAAATGAGTGAATGCAACGATATATTTCGAATTAGGAGGCAGTCGCCTGTTGATATGACCCGGGGGTAGGATCTGTTGGAAGGAATATATGGAAACATTAACTGATGATGGGCGTTGGGTCGATTCAAGTAATCACCATTTGGTTTTATGCATTGTCTTTAAACCATATGATTTGAATGGGCTGCCGCAAATGGTGATAATATAAATTAAATCCAACCCCAAAAAAGAGTTAATGTAACAATATCTTTTGAATTTGAAGGCAGTCGCCCATTGATAGGATCAGGGAGTAGAATCTGTTGGAAGGAATATATGGAAACATTAACTGATGATGGGCGTTGGGTCGATTCAAGTAATCACCATTTGGTTTTATGCATTGTTTTTAACCATATGATTTGAATGCGCTGCCGCAAATGGTGATAATATGAATCAAGTGCAACGCCAAAAAACAGTTAATGTAACGATATATTTTGAATTAGGAGGCAGTCGTCCATTGATATGACCCGGGGGTAGGATCTGTTGGAAGGAATATATGGAAACATTAACTGATGATGGGCGTTGGGTCGATTCATGTGAGAACCATTTGGTTATATGCATAGTTTCCAACCATATGATTTGGATGGGTTGCGTGGAATGGAGATAAAATGAGTGGCCCGCGGATGGCATCAATGATAACAGGAACATATACCTATCGCAGAGATTTAATTGTGTCATAAGAAATCGTAAATTCCATGCGTGACTTAATATGAATAATTTTATGTGGAACAGACGATAAATTAACGGTCCTTTATCGTGCGCTTCGAGCTGAGTGCGCCTTGCATCGATTCATTAAATTTATCGTCTTGCATTGGCACGGCGCCGACGTCAAATCTTGCCCATGTTTTTAAAACTTTTCTTGGCCCCCTAGGAAATATAAAAAAGTTTTTAAAAACATGGGCAAGATTTGACGTCGGTGACGTGGGGTATGTATGGTTGGAGGGCCTAATTTGTTTTTCAGGGATATGAGACCTAAATGATTTCGTAAGATGAAAGGGTAAGGGATGACTCAGCTCTAGGCATTTCTGGGGCTTCCGCTTTATGGGTCAGAAAATAATTCGTTCAATATTATCTTGGTGGCGATATCATCCTTGGATACATCATTTGATTTTATTTTATTTTATTTGTAGTTCGGCCGACGAGAAGCAGTACAATTTAGGCCGGTAGATTAGGGGAAGGGCCTGTTTGTACTCGGTATCTGGATGTTATTGTTGATAATCTTTTTCTAAATTCGCGGATGATAAATGTATGATATATGGAGTTATAGATTAGACTTATGGAAATCTTGCATGGTTGATAACGTCGTTGATACGGAATGGACGCCAGCTGTGACTCTTGGGCTGATATGCCCCATTTGCTGCCTTTGGAGCGGCAGTCGTCTGATCGAACCTGCGCTTGCAGCCCTTATGGGATTAAGGTGTGTGTGTGTGTTTGTATAGGTTAGATAAAATAATCACGTTAAAGAGCTCCTTACACCGCTACATATTGGGTTTCACGGTTCGCCGATGGCTCAATGAAAACAGACCACAAAAATGAAACGGTACTAAATCGCGCTTAGAGCTAGTGCGTCTTTCCTCGATTCATAAAATTTTGCCACAAGATAAAAAGGAATAACCAACTGTTCAATATTAATGGATTGTGATAGGTCATATCGTAGCTGTTAGTGAGTAATAATGGGGTTATTCGGGTCGGGCGAGGGCCCAATGATAACAGGTAGATTGATAGATATCATAAAGCTTATATAAGTCATAAGTAATAGTACATTCTGCGATTGACGGAATATGAATACTTTTATGGGGCAGACCAGAAATGAAACGGTGCTAAATTGGGCTTTGAGCTGGGTGCGTCTTGCAACGATTCATTAAATTTATCGTCCTGCATCGGCACGTCGCCGACGTCATATCTTGCCCATGTTTTGAAAACTTTTTTTATATTTCTTAGGGGGCCAAAAAAAGTTTTAAAAACATGGGCAAGATATGACGTCGGTGACGTGGGGTATGTATGGTCGGAGGGCCTAATTTGTTTTTCAGGGATATGAGACCTAAATGATTTCGTAGGATGAAGGGATAAGGGATGACTCAGCTCTAGGCATTTCTGGGGCTTCCGCTTTATGGGTCAGAAAATAATTCGTTCAATATTACATTAATAACGATATTATCCTTGGATACATCATTCAATTTAATTTTATTTTAATTTAGTTCGGCCCCGAGAAGCAGTACAATTTAGGCCGATAGGTTAGTGCGAGGACCTGTTTGTACTAGGTATCTGGATGTTCTTACTGATAATCTTTTTCGAAATTCGTCGATGAAAAATGAATGATATATGGAGTTATAGATAAGACTTATGAAAATCTTGCATGGTTGATAACGTCATTCTTTTTATAAGGTTCATTAACGATTCATCGTCCCAGGAACCTGTTGGTACCTTTGAGGTTGCTTCCGCAGGCGATGATACGGAATGGACGCCAACTGTGACTCTTGGGCTGATATGCCCTTTGCAGTCTCTGGAGCGGCGGCCGGATTAAGGTGTGTGTGTGTGTGTGCGTTACACACAAAATAATCACCCAAAAGAGCTCCTTAGAGTGCTACATATTGGGTTAGACGGTTCGCGCTAGGACAGAATGATAACAGGGACATAGATACATATGATAATGCTTAAGTCATAAGTAATTGTATATTCTACGAGTGACGGAATATGAATAATTTTATCGTTCTGCCTTGGAACGTAGGTGATGTGGAGTTACAGACAATCAGAACGCCTAATTTGTTTCCTGAAAATGAGACATTAAGGCTTTCGTAAGATGAAGAGAAAAAAGAGTGACTCGGCTCTAGGCATTTCTGGGGGTTCCGCTTTATGGATCAGAAAATAATGTCACGTGATGTATGCCTAGATGGTCATCAGTGTATTATTTCTTGATCTTGTATGTAGGGATGAGTGGTTTCCAGGATTGACTCCATTTTTATATTTTCATAGCTCATCGATACCGGTGCACACGAGATGATTCAATCTAGCGTCCAATTCCGTGGACATCTATCGGACAAGGACGCCTAAATTAAAAAGATATAGGGCGGGATAATATTTGAGAATTTATCTCTAAACATCACATAAAAATAAAAATCTAACATTAGTATATATGAATTCCGAGGTAGTAATAGAAAATAATGAATTGGCCAACATTAATAGTCAAGGCCTAAAATATATCGCCCTGACGAAACTTTTAAAAAGTATATACCAAAATAGTTTCAATAAAACAATAACATGCCCTGAAGAATTTATAGATGTTGATCGGGAACAGATTATTAAAAAAGAAAACCATGATTATCTACTCTCGATTGAGAAAGAGTTATTCAGAAAAGGTGCCTTCAGTAAGACAGCCGTGGTGTGGAGCAGAAGAAAGATAGCAGATAACTACATCATGGCCTTTCTAAGATATGCTTGCCCGCTGGCAGGTTACAGCTTTAACTATTCAAAGAAACCAGTATATGAGAGGATAAATAACATGCCATATACAAGAACATCTTATCAGTACACAATAAAAAAAATAGTATAGTAAATTTTAATGATACCACGCGTGGGTCTAAAATTATTTTTTATTTTCTGTCCGTAGTTTATTATAAAATATGAACAGTACATATTCAAATATCTCGATTGACTCCAACGTGCCAAAAACTAAACCTCTCCAGACGAAAAAAAAAATTGTGAAGAAGCTAGTCAAGAAAGATACGAAACGAAGCTCAGAAAGCATTTCTGGCAACCCCTCCAATGAATTGTCAACGACCCTAGATATTTTTGACAATGGTGAAGCTAACGAACAACACTCCGTAAGGGACGGGGGCGAATCACAAAGTTCTGAAGCTGGCTCGACACCAAAGAAATCACATGTCAAAAAAGCACAGGCAAACGCTGCAACAACAGATATCACCTCGAGTGTCCAGAATGATGTGATATCTGAAATGGCAGAACCCATCGTAGGAGCTGTCATACAAGTTCAGAAACTAAAACCAGTCGAGAACCAATTATACACAGTCTATAAAGTGCCCTTATATAAGAAGGCCACGGGTAAATTCATTAAAACTGCTTGGGAGAAATATGAATTGAAAGAGGTTATCAAGCTTCTGGAAAAGACTGACGGATGTTATCATACTAGAATTCACGGAGATAATTATTATAAGCTCTTCGGTGATATCGACCATTACAAGAAGGACTTTAATAGTTTTTCGACGATCTTGATAAAATTTTTGCATGAGAGATATGGTATTAAGGTTAGCAGGGAAGACATATCGTATACTGAAAATAAGGGGAAAGTCGCTAGGCAAGGCGGCGGGAACGGATCATACCATTATGTGATTCCCAAATACTTTGGATCTTGTCAGAAGATAAAGGAGATACATGCCAAGTTACTTGAGGAGTATCGCGATGAATTCACGTTTAAGGGAGAGAAAAAAACCGAGAAGGTTATTGATACATCTATCTATGGCGAGAAATGGTTTCGTTGTCCGAATCAATCAAAGGAAAAAGTCATCGGCACAGAACACAAGATCATCAAAGGAACTATGAAGGATTTTGTTCTTGAGTACATTGATGAAGCGCAAATATCTCTCGGAGATTACCAACATCTGCAAGATAGTAAGCCTAGCGGGTCGATAGCCAAAGACGCTAGGGAAAAAAACTCCAAGAAATCGAAAATAAAAAACTCCCAAAAGCCTGTGGATGAGATAGACCCCTACGAGTCGAAGGAAAAAGACTCTAAGAAGCTAGAGATGGTCCCTAATGAACCAATAAATGGGATGTCTCCAGGGAAGAAAAATGAGATTAAACGAATAGAATGGGCAATTCTATACAAGTTTTTTGACGAATGCTTCAAGCAGGAACGGTTTGACGACAGAGACACTTGGATCCAGATAGGAATAGCTATCAAGAATCGATATGGTGATTGGGGGTTGGAGTTATTCAGATATTTCTCTAAGAAAGCCACCAAACCAGATCCAGAAGAATCATTGCAAAAGACTTACAACGGCTTCAAAGTTGGTGGCAATGATCCTGCAACAATCGCGACAATCTATTATTACGCCAAAGAGGATAATAAAGAGACTTACATCAAGTTAATAAAGACTGACTCCCCTTTTGCGGAATTTAGTCTAACATCTCACCGGATGGCTTCTCTCATTAGCATGTTGCGACCAAATGATTTCGTTTGGATCGGTAAGGAACTTTATTGTTACAATGGGAAATTTTGGGAGAATGATGATTTATTAATGCTGAATTATATTGGTTCGGAGTTATTCGACTTTCTGAAAGATATCTTAGTCACCTGCTTTTGGACGACTGATAAAAAAATGTTTGACTCGATGAAAAGGTCGTTAGACAGGTTACAAGCGCTACCTTTTCAAATCGAAATAATGAAATCAACTCGAAAGTTCATGACAAACAATGAAATAGAGTTTGATACAAAAGATAATTTACTCGGGTTTAAAAATATTGTTTATGATCTAACATTAGCGGAGTTTCGAAACTACCGACAAGATGACTATATTTCAATTACGACCGGATATAATTGGATTGAGCCGACAGTAGATGAAGTAAACAGGGTACGTGAATTGCTAGCATCTATACATCGGATTGAGCCTGAGCGTAATTTTTATTTAGAAATATTGTCGACAAGTCTGAGAGGTAAGTGTTTGGAAAAGTTCTTATTAGCCAATGGGCCTGGACGTAACGGAAAGGGCGCCGAACATGATCTATTATTAGCCGGTCTCGGCAATTATGCAATGATCGCTTCAAATGCGCTCCTATTTGAGAAAACGAAAACAGGGTCTTGTCCGGAGAGGGCCAACATTCATAAAAAGCGATTGATCATATTCAGAGAATTGACAGCAAGTGGCAAGATCGAAAATAATCTTATGAAAGAAATAACAGGAGGAGGGAGTATTGCAGCAAGGGGACATTATGAGCAAGGAAAAGACATAACGAAAATATTACATAACACAACTATCGTCGAATGTAATAAAAAGCCCAATTTCGCACAGGAACCAACGCGTGCGGAAATCGGGCGAGTCATAGATTTCCCATTTCGAGTAATTTTTGTTGAAACACTCGCTGAAGTTGATGAAGCAAATAATATGTTTCTTGGGAATGAGAAATATAAAGACAAAAATTGGCAAGATCAACATAAGAGAGCATTAATGAAAATTCTTTTCATCGCTTATAAAGGATATATGGCAAGGGAATATAGATTCGATATGCCCAAATCGATTGCGGATCGAACAACAGCGTATTTAGAGTTATCATCCAATCTATTAGGCTGGATTACGGAATCTTATGAGAAGACAACCAATCAGCTCGATATTGTTAAGTTGGCTGAAATGTATAAAATATTTCAGAGTAGTGAATATTATAATAACTTATCAAAGGCGGACAAGAGGAAATACAACTACAAAACCTTCGTTCAAGAGATTGAAGAGAACCAATTTATCAAAAAATATTATATTGAACGAAAAAGGATAAATGGTGTTGACTACAGAAGTATCTTAACAAATTTCAAAATAAAAATAGAACAAGATCGGCCCGTCCACAAAAAGTTTGATAATAACCAATATATCCCCGCCGACGAAAATAATCAGAATGACCCACTAGACTATTGCATAAAACGTTAATCGTATAACCGATCAGATCATGATGATGCGGGAATTAGTTTTTATTTATGGGCGTCGAGGGATAATTAAATTTTCAACGTCACATTCAATTTTGTATGTATGTTGACAAAAAATGTCAACATATGTTATTAATTGCCCTAAAAAAATTCTATTGGTAAGTTTAATTCTCAGTGTTTGGTTACGTATATTGTGGCAGCCAGGGATATAAAAAAGGCGAAGAAATAACTATGGCATATTTTCCTGAATATTGGTTTGAAAAATCAACTAATGACATAACTTTAAAAACGTTATTAAATGATGCTATGAACGATCCCAATTTAGCGAAGTTTATTTATCAAAATTATAAAAAATTTTGCGATTAGTCGTTGTAAGGCATCACAATTTAAGTTAACCTGCAACAAGTTCTGTAATCGGGCCATTGCAGTTTCTTTTTGATCTGACGTCGATTGATAATTGTTAATTTGTCGAAAAATATTAGTTAAGGGATAGGGATATCGATCCATTCTTTTCTTGGTAATTTTTTTTTTTTTTTTTGAATTTATAACTTACGATTTTATGAGAATCGCCACATTTATATTTGACTACTATTGGATATTCTAATTCAGATCTACAACCTTCATAGCCATAAACTTGTCCAAAGGAGTTACGCGTGCACTCGTAAATCTTAAAAATTATTGGTTTATTCAAATCGATAATCTCCACTCAGCTAGTCTTGGTAACCAGAAACTGTCACCAATAGAGACTTTCAATTTGAAATTCACCGAGGACATAAGAACATATTATATCAAGAAGTACATTAGGCAATGCATCAAATGTTTTCGCTAATCTGTCTACATATGAACTATGCAATAATTTTAAGTACGAGATACCTTTTTTTGTATTATATTCACAGCGTAATAGACCATCATCTCGGAAGTATGTTACGTTGCTGTTTGGATAAAATTTTCTAAATGTTCCGTGTTTTGATCCGTTATTTTTTAAAATATCATCGGGGCTATATGTTGGCCATAATATAAATCCGCGTGTTTCAAATTGTTTTATTAAATCGCTTGCTTCAATTCGCCCAGGTCCGCGTAAAACAAGCATGAAATTTAAAGTCGAACGTTCTTCGAAAAGTTCGCACAAAGCATAGGTAAATCTGCCATTAGATGATTTGGTATAATTTGACTCGATATAAAAATAGATATTTGCAATAGAGTCTTCAAAATAACATGGTTCGTTTGAGAGAAAATCTTCAGATTGAATGTTTGTGGATTGCCATTTTAGTGTTTGTGCGATGTATCCATAAGTTAATGGAATTTGATGAAACGAAAGGAGTGGATCGCACTCTGTGAAGGATTCCAACTGGGTGAGAGGTTTTACATTTAAGCCAGCGGAAATAGCATCAGAAATAGAATATGCTAGTTCAGCCGGCTTAAATGGCTTCGCGTTTGGAATCGAATATGATAGCATGTGTGAACATGATATGGTATCTGGATATGGAATAAAAGGATGATAAATTCAAATTTTTGTGATTTGTGTATGTTGTTGGAATTTCATTAAAGGTGTGGCTATCTAAAAAATTGAAAAAGTGAATTAACTGTAAGATCGTTTATATTTGGATATTGGATCATAGGCTTTGATCGCTGCGTTAACTGATGGCTTCGAGTATTGATCATGCTGCTGCTCTCGCCGATCTTCGCATGAGTTTGCGAGCAGAGAAGGATCGAGCTGATCGAGCAACCGCTGAGGCCAAAAGCAATCAAGAGCTATGGAACAAGCAACTTCAGGAAACCACGCGAGCGCAAGTTGAAACTGCTGCAGTGAGGAGAGCTGTTGCTTATGAAAAAGAGGTGGCTGATAATTTGCGGCGCAATCAGGCTTATCGTGAAGCCGAACTGAAAGAACAAGTAGCTGTTGCAGAGGACAGTGCTAAGTTGTATGCACGCCTCCTTGATGAAGCACGACGGAAAATCGCGGAACTCGAGCGGCAGTTGCCTGCGTAACCCTCACCATTTTTAATTTATTCGTATGTCAATAGTTTTTTTGTATTCAATGATGTCATTTAAAGAGAGAAAAATAGTATAGATTATTAGGCATGAATCAAGCTTTACGATGTGTTCCATCTGGTGAAATCATTGATGAAAAATTAGAAGGATCATCTCTTTCTGTGGGTGGTCCGGAGTCTGAAGAGTTAGAAAGATCGATCCGAATAAAACTTGGGCAAAAAAATCTGTTATGTGATCATGATTGTAAAAATTGCGAGAACTGTGCGAATGGTAATGATGGTTGTAGAGATTGTGCTAGTTGTCGATCGCATCTGAGATTCAATTTCGATGCTCGGGATGATGAAAGTGATATAGCTCGGAATAAAGCAATCTGCGAATTATTTTATGATCGTACCGGGAGATATCGATTTGTTGTTCATTCGTGGAAAGGCGGTATTTGCGCGATAATCATGTTGGTCAGGCAGTATAATAAATATGATTATTGGGATGCGAAATGTTATTGTTTAAATGATACGCAAGAGTTACCCTATAAGCTTTATGAAGAACATCATGGGGATGGGACTGTTAATATCTTGAAAAAGACGTTAACATATATAGATAACTGCAATGGTAAAAATAAATTGAAAGCTAATCGAATCCTTTTGAACGTTCCTTATGCAGAAAAAGATTTGGTGAAAAAATTTGGAGCTTGGTTCGACGGAAAATGCAAGAAGTGGTTCATATTAGATAATAATAAAAATAAGGAACATATATTGGCAAAATGGACGGAATATAAATTGCCCGATGCCTGATTTTTTTTTCACATTTTATTGGGTGAACACGATACGCAATTACCGATTCGATCGATTGTGTATGCCTACCAATTTCGTTAAATTTTTCTATCAAAAGACTAATGCTCTAAATGTTTATTTTTAAAATAATATTTATTGGTTGGTTCGGAGAAATGTGGATATGATTCATAAAGTCCACGTTTTGCCCGAACGGACTGTATGCAACCTCTTGGAAAACTAATATATTTATATACTTTAGATGAAAAAACCTTATAACCTAATAGACAGAATAATCAAAACAACCACTGCCAATTTTTCAAAATATTTTGATGCGAGTGGGAAGCTTACAGATCCTAAAATTAAAAAGGAATATGATGAAGTAAAAAAAAATAGGGTTCCGGGTCAATTAGATGTTATAAATATAGTTCCTGGTTATTCACAAACAGACACGAAGATCCTTACCAATGACACACTTATTAGAATCAGGGGTCCTTGTGATTTTTCACAATTTCCAGGTCCAGTGCTTTTTAAAGCGCTGGGAGTTAATGTGACTGTTCATGATGAGGTTGGGGCTACTCTAACAGGAAATAAGAATACAGGCTTTTTGCAATCAGTAGCTGAAGTTAAATCCGGAGTAAATATTGAATTTATCGGAAGGATTGATGCTATTGGAAATCCTATCTCGACTTTGAGTTCCTTTCGAACAACCTTGGAAGTAATTGGTAGTTCTGTACGTATACACAATTTCCGTTTGAAAAATTCATTTGGTCCTCCATTTGATCCCGCCAAGCCTTTGGAAATTCCGGCTGCAGCTTATTTTGATTTATCTCCATGTGTAAATTTTTTAAATTTTCATGTTGTTGATTCCAACGCTCCTAATGCTGTTCTGGTCACACGAAGTGATGCAGTTACAGCAGTTGATGTACTGATTGATGGAACTTCTAATGATGAATCAAATGGTTTTATTGTAGTTAATACTTCAAATCCAGCAACTGTGAGGTTTGACAGAAGCCATGTGCGTAGAGTCCGTGGTCGTTTTGCGGCTTTAGGTGCTGGAGTTATAAGTGCTTATCCCACTAGAATTGTAACTGATCTCGCATGGATTGATGGAACAATTGAAGATATCATGACAACAGAACCTGGAAGTCAGGCTTTGGGTGGAGCCATAAGTAATATAACAAATGGACTTATCAATGGAGTCGTCGTTAACGGAGTACGAGCGATGTCAAATTTAATAACAAATCAAGCATCAGGATCGACGGGAGGATTCTTATATTCTGGATCGGACGTAGTGGCGAATGTGGTTCAAACTAATATTGGAATGATTAGTCCAGTCCCATCTAATTTCTATGGGACTGGTGCAGATGGAGCCGTAACAATCAATGGTTTAGTGACTTTGGAGGGAAATGTTAATTATACTCAACTTATAATAACTTCAACCGGAAGATTAGATACTAACGGTTTTATTGTATATGTTCAAACATTATTACGGATAGAAGGCGGCGTAATTTTTAATGGCGGTAATCGTTCGTCGAAGGGAAGGGAAGGGGTTCCAGCAAAAGGGGGCGGTGCAAAGGGTGGTGATGGAGGGATTCCAAATACCAATGGAAATTTGAAAATACTACGGGGAATGCCTGGTGGAGGTAATGATAATAGCATTGGTGGATATTTATCTTGGAGTGGTCCATATTGGGACTATTGATTTATAAAAATAAATGAGGCGTGTCCGTAATAACATTTAATTGATTTGTTACTGGGTTAGCTAATATTAATGATCCTGATTCACCATCAGTTCCATCATAAATACTTCCCCGTCCACCGATACCTCCGCTAA
>Ga0206990_1105_pt1 | contig 16156 bp, 22 predicted proteins | sample Alteio_BWMinCont_8_FD_153283 | JGI IMG/M metagenome (GOLD analysis project Ga0206990, IMG submission 153283) | Enriched cells from forest soil in Barre Woods Harvard Forest LTER site, Petersham, Massachusetts, United States -... | ecosystem: Environmental > Terrestrial > Soil > Temperate forest >... | reverse complement strand
GTTCCAAAAGGTGTCTCCCGTGTGAAGAACGTCTGCCTCCGGGAAATACACAGAGATATCGGAATCTGTATGAGCGGGCGGGTAATACTTCAGCATCAGAGTCGTGTTGTTGAAGTCCAGAGTGTGTTCGTCTTTGAATACGGTGGAGGGAATGGCGCCTGCCGGCGCGGCTGGGAAAGTGTACTGCCAGTTTCCTTCGACGCGCGTGGGTTGGGAAAGATGTTTGCGCGTGTTCTCGTGCGCCAGAATACTGGCTCCGGCTTCATGGACCCACTCGTTGCCGCCGGTGTGGTCGAAATGCCAGTGGGTATTTATCAATTGTTTGATGGGATCCCCATTGATGCTCGCGAGGGCTTCAGAGACGTGCGGACGTGCAGTAATGATTCCCGCATCAACCAGTAGGTTTCCGTCAGGGCCAGTAAGAACGGCCATATTTCCACCTGCGCCCGAAAGGATGCTGATATTGCGGCGAAGGTTTTGAACTGTGACTTTCGCGGTGGCGGCTTCTTTGAACGCCCCTCCGACAAGGCCGCCTGTATTGAGTGACGCTTCGGGGACCATAAAATCCTCCTCTCGCTTTTGCCCTTGAGTTTAGTCGACATCTTCGGTCTTTACGCCTAAATCTGAAGCAGAATCATTCCCCTATCCCCTTCGCACCTTGGTGGTGCATGTACTGGCGGGGCGCGAATTGCGTAGGAACTGAACGCCAAATCGAATGGGTGGAAGTCTATGCCATGATCGACAGCGTAAGAGCGAGAACGAACGACAGATCAGAACTTTGGTTGCGGTGAAGCGAAGCGGTCGGTGGCTGGTGACGCCATCGGTCTAGGGCGTATGGCCGGCGACACGGAAGTTATGCCCTGCTGCTTCCCGTTAACCCGTGATCAGTCCATCAATTTGCCCGTCGAGCAATTGACTCTGCTCGGTCACATGGCCCGTGATCATGGTCGGCTGCATGATTCGGATACTTGGGCTAGTCGCGATATGGACGCCGAGGTCGTGAACACCGGCGTGACAAGGTTATGTCAGGGTCGCGATGGTGGGGGTGGCCATGGCACTCTTTGATCCGCCCAGGCACAGAAACTGGTGGTTGGTTGATTCGGACGTGTAACGGCGACCACTTCCAACAAGGTTCAGAAGCGCACATTATGCGGCTGGGCAAATTGCGCATCAGAGAGGGTGGCAGCGTTCCGTAGCCAAGGTGAGGTACCACGTGTGTTGCTTGGCGCTACCGGATTGCGACCAGAATGGCTGCGAGGATTAACACTTGACGCGTTGTCCATCAGGGGACGTTGACCCGTCATCACCAACTGAGATTCCAAACTTCCGGATTGCCGGTAATAGTGCGCCATGAGCGCATGAAGCTCGAAAGAGCGGCATGTGCGTAACTGCTTAACCGATGAGGGGCGGCCCCTCGAAGTCGACTTACAGGAGTGGACTTCAAACCACCTCTGGCGGCTGTGGACAAAAGCCATGGTCGTGAGCGCAGAAGGAAAAGGCCCGGCGACGACTGGGTCAGGTGTCAGGCAAGAAGAGGACTGCAAAGGAACCACCGTTGAAGTGTCGAAAGCAATGAGACGATGTCAAAACCGCGGCGTTATTACTACTGCGGGACAGAGCTCCGACGGCACCTGTTTACGGGCGGAGCGGCATCCGGCATGAGAGGTGGCCTGAGCTTGCCATGAGGCGGATAGGCGGAACATGGGAACCTGCGATCGCGATGCTAACGGAGAAGCCACAAGTGGCGATCCCACGAGGGCGAGAGTACGGATGCGTGAACGCAGGGGCGGAACAGCGTGTAGTAGCGATGAAGTCCCCGATAAAGGGATGGAGCCAAGGCGCTGTGTCAAGGATCCGACTCATAGAGTCAACCAGCAATGGGAGGAACTCATGGGTCTGGGTCGGGACGTCTTGCTTGAGCGAGATGACGTTCTCAACTTGATGGGAGCCGTATGACGCGAGAGTGTCACGTCCGGTTGTGTGTCCAGCAAAGGCTGGCATGTACAGCAGGAGATAAACCTGCCGGGGCAAGAGTCAGAAGCCTCGTAGCTTGGATAGCAGAGAGGAGGGAGACCGAATTTCTGAAGCCTATCGACGATCGTCTCCTTGGGAGACGCGCAAGTCATCGGGCCGTAATGAAAATGAACGTGGATGTGGCCTCGAAAGTGAAGAAATCCGAAGGCCGAGCCCGCAACCGTGAGGGCGAAGGCAGCATGGACAGCCGAATTCTGACCGATACGGCTGTTTCACTTCGGCGGGGTGGAAGCGACAGCACGATGACAAGGACATGCTAAGCAACTGGAGAAGCCCTCCTCGCCCCGGCGCGAAATCGCTGGAGCAAGGTAGGCCCTATAACCGGCGAACCCGGGAAGTGGGCTGAAGGCGAGAGGGTGGCGGATGGGTCCGTATTAGCGATGAAGCCGGGCAATGCCGGTGGAGCAAAGGGACCCTGCTGTTTGTAACGGTTCCGACAAAACGGGAGGCAAGGGTGGATGACAAACACACCTATTAGTTTGCAGGACCTGAGAAGGAACATATACGTCAAGGCGAAGGCTGAACCGTCGTGGTGTTTCTGGGGATTGTACGTCCATATCTGCAAGATGGAGACACTGCGCGAGGCGTATACGTTGGCCCGGAAGAACAACGGCGCTCCGGGAGTTGACGGGGTAACGTTCGCGGACATCGAGGCGCAAGGCGTGGAGAAGTTCCTTGAGCAGATACAGGGCGAACTGATTGATCGCACCTATGTGCCGCTCCGGTCACGGCGGCGAGAGATACCGAAGGATGGAGGAAAAGTTCGCATCCTGTCGATTCCCGCTATCCGGGACAGAGTGGTGCAAGGCGCGCTCAAGCTCATCATGGAGCCGGTTTTCGAAGCGGACTTTCAACCGGGGTCGTATGGTTATCGTCCTAAACGCACCGCACATGAGGCGGTGCATCGAGTAGCAACGGCAATCGTCCAGTGGAAGACCCGCGTTATAGACCTGGATTTGCGAGCATACTTTGATACAGTCAGACATCATCTGCTGCTTGAAAAAGTTGCACGCCGGATCAATGACGGTGAGGTGATGCGTCTGCTGAAGTTGATGCTGACGGCATCGGGCAAACAAGGCGTTCCGCAAGGCGGGGTGATTTCGCCGCTTCTCAGTAACCTCTATCTCACTGAGGTGGATCGGATGCTGGAACGGGCGAAGGAAACCACGCGCAACGGGAAATACACCTACGTCGAATATGCCCGCTTCGCTGACGATCTTGTCGTACTGATCGATGCCCATCCGCGCAATGGGTGGTTGTTGGGGGCGGTGAACAAACGCCTTCGTGAGGAGTTTGCCAAGCTACAAGTCGAGATCAATGAAGAGAAGAGCCGCATCGTGGACTTGGACCGTGCCGAAAGCTTCAGCTTTCTGGGGTTCGACTTCCGACGCCTCCGCAGCATAGGAAGGCAGGTGTGGCGGGCGCACTATACGCCGAAGATGAAGAAGCGCACGGCGCTATTGCGTAAGCTCAAGGATGTGTTCCGGCGATTCCAGTCCCGGCCGGTAGATCGGGTAGTCCAACTGATCAACCCGGCACTGCGGGGCTGGGTGAACTACTTCGCCATCGGACACTCCAGCGAGTGCTTCAGCTTCATCAAAGACTGGGTAGAGAAGAAGATCCGGCGTCACATGGGGAGATCTCGGAACCGATGCGGCTTCGGCTGGAAGAGGTGGAGTAGGCGCTGGCTGTATGACGACCTGAAGCTGTTCAACGGCTATCGGGTTCGCCGTCTATCCACGCCGAAAGCGCTCCCAGCGTGATAGGTCCCATAACCCTAGGCATGAAGCAAACAGGAAAGCGCAGTGCGGGAAAACCGCACGCTGCGTTTGACGTGGCGGGAGTTGGAAACGTGACTATGGTTGCCGGACTGCGGTCCCTTGCGAAAGCGATGGAATCACCACCGGCGCCTAACGTGCGCGCGCCTGCTCTCGACCCTACCGGAGGGCGGGCATCAGAATCCGATGGCAGCAATGCCGCTCGGCACTGATGCTCGATACTTGCGGATCAACTCCAGGACGGAACCCGGTTTCGTTCGTTGACGATCGTAGATGTCTACACACGGGAAGCGGTTGCGATCGAAGCTGGCCAGAGCCTGAAGGGAGAAAATGTGGTGCGAACGCTAAACCGCTTGAGCTCGATCGGGGGGTGCCCAAGGTGTTGTTCTGTGACAACGGAAGTGAGTTCACCTCATAGGCTATGGATCTGTGGGCTTACCGAAATGGTGTGAAGATCGACTTCTCACGGCCTGGCAAACCCACCGACAACGCATTCGTAGAAAGCTTCAACCGAACCTTTCGCAGGGAGTGCCTGGACCCATACACTGGTTCGCTGACATGAACGAAGCAAAATACCTGATCGAAGGCTGGAGGCAGGAATACAATGAGAGTCGTCCTCACCGATCTCTCGGTGACCGAACGCCCAGCGAGTTCGCCAACCGTCTGAGCAAGCCGTTTTTCATTCGATCGATGTGACAAATCGATGTATATTCAGCACCAACAGGAGCCTGGTCCTCGTGATGCTGATTAGGAGCGGTCCAGGGCCTGAGAAAGAGCGCTTTGGTCTGTATCGAGCCAGGAGCATGCCCAGGAAGAATTCTGGAAGGCGCAGCAGCGGCACGAGAATATGCATAGCCAACCACGAAAGCCGTCCACCAATACCAACCTGCATTCCACACTGGAATGCTCCGGTGGTTGCGCACGGGCAACTTCAACTTTCGATGGCCCGCACCCTAGTTGCGCATCATCAGGGGCCATGGGTTCGCTCCAAATGTATCCGACCTCGCAGGGAACCGACTCTAGCCTGCGCAGAGAACCTAACTTGTAGGCGAGTGCGGTTTATGGGCGACACTTAGTTAGGTCTTCGTTCCTGCTGGCGACAGGAGCACTGTGGGAGGATCTATGGACAATACGCGCATGAGGAGTTTCATGATCAGGTATCGTACGAGTCTCAAGGATGCTTCCATGGTCCTCGCCGTCATTCTCGTCGGCCTATACGTGACATTCGAGTATGACCTCTTCAAAAACTCGGATGGAGTGAGCGTGCACGAGAGAACGATTGAACTCGATGAAGCTCTCCTTCTCGGCTGGGTAATGGCCCTGGGCCTTCTCGCTTTCTCGATACGTCGATATGTTGAACAGAGGCGGGAAACCACTCGCCGCCTCGCAGCGGAGCAGCATATCCGTACGCTTGCTTTTCAGGATGCTCTGACGGGACTTGCCAATCGGCGACAATTTGATGATGCGCTTAAGGCTGCCATCGCTGCTCCGCCACGAGAAGGTGCCGTGCACGCTTTGATCTTTCTGGACTTGAATGGCTTCAAAAAAGTGAACGATGTTTACGGCCACAGTATTGGAGATCAGGTGCTTACCATTGTGGCACAGCGGCTGCTCGACGCTATGCGTGACGGTGATTTGGCGGCCCGGCTGGGTGGCGACGAATTCGCCATCCTTGCATTGCATCTAGTAGGCTCGGAAGCCGCGACCAACGTCGCTCTGCGGGTGATCGACGCCTTGAAGGAGCCGATCACCGCAGGCTCCATTAGACATCAGATCGGCACAGGTATAGGTATCGCCCTCATTCCCGGCGATGCGGCCACCCCGGAGCAGGCCCTTAGGAAGGCAGACCTGGCTCTTTATCGCGCCAAGGAAGAGCGGCGATCGGCTATCCGATTTTTTGAAGACGATATGGACAAGCGTGTTCAAGAAGCACTGGCTGGCGCAGGAACTCCGCATTGCCGTGGTGAACCAAAGTATTCGCGCCTATTTCCAGCCAACCGTCCAGCTCAAAACGAAACGGATCATCGGCTTTGAGGCCGCGCCTCGGGCTCTGGTGCAAAGAGCGATGAAGTTCGGAGGTAACCATGTGAGGTGCTTGCGCCTAAGCGGCGAGTACCGCGTTCCATAGAGCAGGCACAGTGTGATCTTTGAGTCGGAGACTTCCTAGTGTGAACTGGTCTTTGCGAATACGACGAAGCAACTCGATACCAGCGATGGTGATGGTGGCGGATTCGAAGTTCTTGAAGCCCAACATGGGACGGGTTCTGAATTTGATCCCGCGATGGTCCTGCTCGATGAGGTTGTTCAGGTACTTGGAAGATCCCAGTTTCGTGCGTCTGGGCAACGGGCCGCCCTTTCGCATCTCGCGTACTGCACAATGCGATGCTGCATAGCCATCCAGGGTGATGGTGTGCGGTGGCCGACTTCTTGTTGGATTGCCTTCTGGAAGAAGGCCTTCGCTGCAGCTACGTCCGTGTCCTGCTGAGCCTGAAGTCGACAGTGTGCCCCGTCTTGTCGACTGCCCGATAGAGATAGGTCCTTTCTCCACGCACCTTAATATAGGTCTCATCGACTCGCCACGATCGGCCAGCGGGTCTGCCAAAACGGTTCCAGCGCTTGATGAACTCTGGCGCAAACCGGCGAACCCAGCGCAGGATCGTCGTATGGGCAAGATCGAGCTCCCGCTCGGCCATCATCTCGACCAGATCTCGGAAGCTCAGCTTGTAGCCCAGGTACCAACGCACGCACCGGATAATCACCTCGCGATCAAAATGTCGACCAGCGAACAACTCTTCGACGCTTTCCGCCTGCCCATCGTCAGTCCTCGATCCCTTAAGACCACTCTATCCGACGGCATCTCGCGATTTGCACCAGAGCCGATCGTACCTGTCTGCACCGTTTTGCAGGAAGTTTCGAACTGTCTGTCCCTTATTCTCGTAAGAACGCTCAATAGCCGATATCCTTTTCCCCATGCGTCATCGCTGCTTACAACACGGCTACCGCACTTGTATTTCCCTTGCTTTGGTAACTCTTTGTGTTCTGTCTGGCATTGCCCAAGATGTAAACACAAAAGCAGCCCTAAAAAGCGCGGACGTTTATATTGCATTACAAGTCGCCAAGGGCTCTTTTCGAGGGACCGTCTTGGTGGGCATGAACGGCACGATCGCGTTTGAAAAAGGCTATGGATTCGCGAACGAGGAATGGAACATTCCCAACAGCCCCGCCACTGAGTACCGCATTTTCTCGATGACCAAGCAGTTTACCGGCGCATGCATCCTGCTGCTGGAGGAGCGCGGCTTGCTGAATGTGCAGGATCCAGTGTCGAAGTATGTCTCGGACCTTCCGGTCTCATGGCAGCCCATTACGATTCACCAGCTACTGACGCATACTTCGGGGATTCCAAATTATCCGGACATGACACCGCGCGCGAAGGAATTCGACCGCTTGGGCGCGACGCCACGCGAGATGCTCGAGGTTGCAGCGACCAAGCCTCTCGAATTCAAATCGGGAACAAAGCTGATCTATTCGAATACAGGATACATTTTGCTGGGAATGGTTATTGAAAAGGTCTCCGGGCAAACCTATGCGGATTTTCTGAAAAAGAATATCTTTGCCCCTTTGGGGATGGAGCAATCCGGATATGACGACCAGTCGCGCATTCTAAAGAATCGTGCCTCGGGGTACTCCATGCGTGATGGTCAAGTCATCAATGCGGACTTCGGCGACATGACCGTTCCTTTTGCCGCAGGTAGTATCTACTCGACGGTTGAAGATATATTCCGCTGGAACGAGGCGCTTACGGTTCCGGGACGGCTTCTCACGGCGCACTCTCTGGAGCAAATGTTCGCCGTCTATCCGGAGACCACCGCCTACGGTGGGCAGAACTATGGCTATGGCGTGGTGATCGCGCACAGATTCGGAAAGCTGTTGTACTATCACGGCGGCGGTTGGAACGGGTTTGGAAGTGTGCTGCAGCGGTATCCGGCGGAACGGGTGTGCATTGTGGTGTTGGAAAACACGGATCATGCCAATCCGGTGGATATTGGTGACCACATTGCCTCCGCTCTATTCGATCAGCCTCCTCCTGCTTCCAAGTGAGGCTCCAACTCGGAGTATCCCGTAATGCCTGCGAAGTCGGATTTTGAGCAAGTTCACGACGCCGCACCAGAACTTACCGAAATCGCCTGCTAGCTCAACCGGTCGATGCAACACTATCTAAACGGCTTCTGCTTATCTGGTTGTTTCAGCAAGCCACAAGGGGTAGTGTAGGGGCGTGCCGCGTCCAACATTCCCGAAGAACTTGCGCGAATTCCAGTTACAGTTCGCCACCGAGGAGGCTTGCCGAGCGTATCTGGCTGCCAGCCGGTGGCCGGACGGTTTCGTGTGTCCACGGTGCAGGAACGGGAGTGCTCACGAATTGACAGGGCTGGGACGCTGGCAGTGTGCTCGTTGTCGGCACCAGGTATCGCTGACGGCAGGAACAGTCCTTCACAACACAAAACTCCCTCTGACGGTTTGGTTCTGGGCTGCCTACCTGATGACCACTGATAAGCGCGGCATCTCGGCCCTCCTTTTGCAACGTCAGCTCGGCTTGGGGTGTTACGAGACGGCATGGATGATGCTTCATAAGTTCCGCCGAGCGATGGTGAACTTGGAACGCGAGCCGCTGTTGGGCGAAGTAGAGGTTGACGAGACTTGGGTTGGAGGCACGCAGGCTGGTCTGCGGGGAAGCCGTCAACTGAAAGGCCGGAAAGCGGCCTTGGTCATCGTGGCTGTGGAGAAACGGGGAAAAGCGTCAGGACGAGTACGAATGGCGGTCATCCCCGACTTCAAGAGCATTACCCTAAATGCGTTTATTCAACAAAATGTGGCTTCCGGCTCGACCATCTACACGGACGGGCTCAAAAGCTTCACCCGTTTTGAACAAGTGGGATTCCGGCATGTTCCGCGTACCCAGCCCCTGCAAAGCGACCTTCGCAAAGGCTCGAAATCGGTGGTGCCACTGGCCGATCGGTCCATTGGGAACCTGCAACAGTGGTTGATCGGGACCTATCACGGCGTGAGTCGCGAGCAACTCCAGGTTTACCTGGATGAGTTTGTTTTTCGTCACAATCGCCGCCAGACACCTATGGCCGCTTTTCAAACCCTGCTCGGTCTCGGAGCCGCACGTAGACCCGTGCCATACATGCAGATTCGGGGCGGCTCTGACCGTCCTATATCGCCCGGAACAGCCTGAACCACAACCCATTGGGCTCTGCTGAAACAACCAGATAAGCAGAAATCAGCTAATCCACAAATGCTTACCCTGAAGAATCGATCTGTTTGGCCGATGTGGCCAAACCTAGCTAGGGTAAGGTTCCGGCTGATCTAACCCTAGCCAGCGCTTTTAGCTTTTGTTTTCAATGAATATGGGTCTGAGCTGAGTGTTGCGTCGACCCCATTGAGACCACCGTTTGTATTTGGCTCGATCGATCCAACAATCCATGCTCTAAATGCTAACAATGGCGCCAGACTGTGCAGTTAGTGTCGGCGGAAACAACGGTTCTTAGTCGCCAGCCGTGGCGAATGGGGTGCTCTGTCTCACTGCTGCAAAACGGGCAATTCTAGAAACTCGGCAAGAGGGCGAATGCCATTGCCTACAGCGTACGGGGCTTGCTCGTACTGCTCAAGCAAAGCGGTCCACTCATCACTCAACAGGCAATCTTCATCCGTTCCTCCTGCGCAACCCACTGATTGGCTGAAACACCTGTTTGAGTTCCGTTGCCGACTTTGATTTCCAATGCCGGTTGTAGTTCTCGAGCGAGCCGAAGCTACGGGTCCACATGCGATCGATATAGAGTGTTCCTCGCAGGTGGTCGATTTCGTGCTGCAGAATGCGCGCATACCAGCCTGTGGCTTCAATACGGACGGGCTTGCCTTGATGGTTAAGGGCTTCAACCAGGACCGTACGAGCACGCGGCACGACTCCCAGGAAGCCGGGAAGGCTGAGACAGCCTTCAAAGAAATTGATCGCCGCCGGCGACAGAAGCCGGATCCGAGGATTGATCAGAACATGAAAAAGAACGGGTGTGCGCTCGCGTTCCGCCAACTCGGCCGCGGTAAGATTCGCGTGATATTCGACCTTGTCTTCAATGATTGCCAGCTGCAACGGCTCGCCAATCTGGGGAGCAGCAAGACCTACACCGGGTGCATCCGCCAATGTTTCGCGCATATGTTCTATGAGCTCGCGAATGCGCTGACTGTCAATCTCCTCAGAAGTCAGGGGACGAGCTTCGCCTCGCAAGACAGGTTCCCCGACGCTGGCAATCTTGATTGGCATCTTGGTTTCATTTTTGCAAACAAAAGGGATTCACTGCCATAGAGCCAGCGGTAGGCGATCCCTCTTGACCCCTTCAACTATGGCTCAGTTCCATCACTCATTCTTCCATTCTTCCTTCTGGCGAACGGAGGGTCAGCGTGGATGCAGGAAATCCGGGGAAGAAGATGCTGATGGCGCTGATGATGGAGGGCGAGTTCTCGGGCGAAGGCATTCATTCTCTCGAGAGCGACGAAGACATGATGAGCGCCATGGCGCGTGAGTTGGTCGAGCGCAGGCGGGTCGGAGAGTCAGCCGATGCCGTCTGGGCTGATCTCAAACGCAAACGTGCCCAGCACTTGCCATCGATGCTATCGCAAACGGAGGCAGAAGAAGAAGATGCTCAATTGGTGTCCCTTCTGTCGAAGGAGTCGGAGACACCATCATCGCCTGCGCCGCATCGTGTTGGGTCCACTCCGAAGCGGCAACAGAAGCCTTCCGCACTTTGGCCCACCGGCTATGCGGAAGGAGAGCAATTGCTGCTCTTCGCCTGAACAAATGCATGTGAGCCTGTGACGAGTTGTCCGCAGGCTCACATGCGTGGAGCCCTCACTGACAAAACCGGAGACTTTATGGCAACCAAAGCCACACCTCCAATTGCGTTTCAACCAACCACCGTAGCACCGTTGTCGCCCGCAGCGGTCGACGGATCATTCTCTGCTTGAGCTTGACAGCGAACTCGATGCGCTGCTCGACCAGATTCAGGATGAGATCGAAGAGCAAGGGGAGACCAGCACCGAAGCGATGGAGCGGCTTCAACTGTTCTGTGAGGCGATAGATGTAAAGATCGATCGGATCGGCCGATTTCTCCGGGTCATGGAGACGCGCGCCGAGTACTGCAAGAAGGAGTCGGCAAGATACGCTGTTCGTGCTAAAAGGGCGCAGAACAAGATCGAGCGGACCGAGTCCATGGTTCTCTACTATCTTGCCAGCCACGACCTCAAGAAGATCGAGAGTCATGAATTTACTCTGAGGCGAACCAAGAAACTCCCAGGACAGCGTGGAGATCACCCAGCCGGACAGCATCCCCGATCGCCTTCGGCGCTTTGAAGCCAAGATCGATGGTCCACTCTGGCTCGAAGTGATCGATGCGTTGCCCAGGACGCTGGCAGAGCCGCTCGCAGCTTCTGTCAAGTCCAGCGAGCCATCGAACAGCGCCATCAAGCAGCATGTTGCCAACGGCGGCGTGGTCGAGGGAACTTCGGTCAAACGCGGATACCATCTGCGGATCGAATAGAGAGAACGTCAATCACTGACCTGCAGACATGAGGGGCCAGTCTGGTGGTGGCCTTAAACCTTATCCGGGAATCACACGTGTCCATGAAGAGGGGCCGCAAACTCCCAGATGCCGACCAAACGCCCAGAGTTCGGTGGACAGCGTTGAGAGAAGGCCTCGCTGAGTGACTCGCCTTTTGGCGCCAATTGACAATCATCAACTTACTTTCTGGCGAACACTCTTGAGAATCTCCTCCGAGAGCTATCCAGGTGTGGAAAAGGCTATAGCTTGCGGTCGCGCGCGACGCTTCTACAATCCGGCTTCCAATTCCGAGACCGCCTGTCGATTGTGTGATGCCGACGGCCTGACCTACCCGGTCGATCGTGCCGTGGTGCCAATAGCTCCGCGGAAAAGGCAAGGGGAGTAGATATCACTAAGCGCGTCCGGTCGCTATTTCTCGCTTGCCGGTCCAGTCCAGAGCACTTCAGCGAATCTCACAGTGGTGATTGACTCGCGGCCTTTCCGTAGCCGAGGAAGACCGTGTTGGCGTCCGCGGCCAGAGTTCACTGTGGAGTACAGGCGACATTTTGCGCCAGCGAGCAATACTGGATTCCCAAAACCCCGCAACAGGTGAACGATAACGGTGTTAGCGCCGTTAGTGCGGAGGCGTATGTCCACGATTCGAGTGGTGCTTGCCGATGATTATCGGCCCATAGTCGCGAAGGTTCGCGGAATACTTGGCGAGGAATTCGAGGTCATCGGCACAGCGGAAAATGGTAACGAAGCCGTCGACTTGGTTCTGACCCTGGATGCCGACGTACTCATCACGGATATTTCCATGCCCGTTGTGAATGGATTTCAAGCTGCCGAACGGCTCCAGATGGCTAATTGTCGAGCCCGGATAGTATTTCTCACCCTCCATGAGGAACAGGCCTTTGTTAGCGCGGCATTCGCTGCCGGGGTTTCCGCCTACGTCCTCAAGTCCCGGCTCTGGACCGATGTGATTCCGGCAATCCACGAGGCGCTGCTGGGAAACATATTTGTGTCTCAACCCCTGAAAAATTTAGCCTCTCTTGATTCTTTCTCCAACAAGGCACTTGTTTCCTGAAAGGGGAAAGAGAAGTGGAAGGAGTCATCTCTGCCACCCTCTTTTCTAAGACAACACACCATTTCCCGCCGATTAGAAATAATTGTGCAACCCCACTCAGGATTAAGGAAACTTCACTTTTCCCCGACAACCTTCTCCACGACCTATCACATCAAAATTTACATCCGTTGTGGAGAGATGCTCGGCGGCCGAACCGCATGGGCCGCCCGCACATGCGAGGGCCCTCCATCCTTCGGGGGCCCTCCTCTTTCTTGCCTAATACCCTGGATGTCGGGAGTGATCCCGGGCGGCACCGCGCCTATTGAAGGGTACGACACCGCTTCAGCGAATCCCGGATCGCAAATCCAAATAACCACAGGACGCGAGGCCAAGTGCGATGGAAACCTTAACCAGATTGCAAGACGTGGAGATCGAAACCGAAGTACAGAGAATCATTGCCGAACTTGATGTTGCCTTGGCTTTTCTTCGCGAAGCGAAGGAAACCTCCGACAAACAACATCGGCGGCGATTAATCAGGTATGCGCAGATCGCGCATCTAGCGGTTCTTAAATTACAGCCTGGTCTGGCTCTAACCGGTCCTGACGAAATACGAATCAACGTTCGACTGCTGCAGATTCGTGCCAATTTGAAGCGCTACGGCATCTCTGTCGCCAGGACACTGCAAGAAGAGATGCTCATCAACCAATGGAAAAGGCCCGAGAAAGGCCGTCATGTTCATTAGCTGCTGGAGTCTGTCACTACCCCGCACGTCTTGAACAGCAGTTCCGCCAACCGCGGTTGACCATCGCATGCCCGACAATTGGACTTCCCACCTTGCGCCCATCTCGCCTATTGTGTGACACCGACGGTCGAGCGTCCCCCTCCGCTGACCATGACAGGTATTGCTCTGAAGATGGAGGGAATCCCACGTGCGTACCTCACCCAAGCCCAAACGCGCAACTGACCAAAGTACCTGCTCCAGCGCAACGTTCTCGCCCCCTCGACCGCCATATTCTCTGACGTTGCACCAAACCAAAATCCCCTAGTACAACACACGCCAGGGCATCTCGATTGCCCGGCGTGTTTACGAGTACGACAAACCTTGCTGTCTTCAATTACTGCCGACTTATCCTTTGCAGAGGCCACTGAGCACTATCTAAAGTTGCGATCTGTCGCTGCCACGCCTGGCGCCATCAGCGCCAGCTACATTCGCCCCAACACCGAGCAGGACTATCGTCAGAAGCTCGGCGCCGCCGCCCCTCCTTTTCTTCGGCGAGATGACACTCGGCGAGATCCACTGGTATCACATGAAGTCCTACAAAGCGGCACGCGTCGCTGGCGACCCACCTTTCATTCGCAAGCGACCACAGGAGCCGCCGCCTCCGTGTCCCCCGGAGCCCAAACAAGTGAACCAAGAGCTGCGCCTGGTCAAGAAACTCAAGCGTATGGCCGGTTGCTGGACAACTCAGGACCAGGAGTACTTCGAATACCTGCAGGAGGAGGAGTCCGACGCCGAGCGCGCGCTCGCGCCCGAGCAGCAACAACGCTGGCTCGATGTCTGCCGCTCGAATCAGCGCTTCGATCTGATCCTCTGGTGGTCGATTGCGTCGTTCGACATGCTTACGTCAACGAACGAGCTGCGTGGGCTGCAGCTCGGCAATGTCAATCTGCAGCAACGCCTGGCCACGGTGAACAACGCAATCCAGGATCCTTCCATCACGGCACTGTATGCGCGTCAGTTCGCGCGTGACCGGATCCAGCAGATCGGGAAGGGGATTGGGATAGCTCAGCGGCTGCGTCGCCTTAAAGGCGATGAGCGTGAGATAACCGACAAATTCGCTTTTGAGGCGGAAAGTGTCAGGTGTTCGTCTATAAACCTGTATGCTCTGGAATCATCATGTCATCGGAAACGTTGTCAGCACCCGATAATCAGCTTTTTCACTACCTGTTTGCGCAAGCGTCACTGGGAATCGCAGTGGAAGATCTCGAAGGCAAACTCTTGCTTGCCAACCCAGCGCTTTGCTCCATGCTGGGATACCGGAGGGACGAGTTGTGCGGCATGAATTGTTGCGACTTTGCCAATCCCGAAGATTCCGCAGACGACTGGGCTCTCTTTCAACAACTCTGTGCGGGTGCCATCGATCGGTACTCGCTGGAAAAGCGCTATGTGAGAAAAGATGGGATTCAGTTTTGGGGACGTCTGAACGTGTCCCTATGGAGAAACGCGGATGGAGGGACTCCGCTCGTTTTTGCCTTTGTGGAGGACATCACGGACCGCAAACTATCTGAATTCGCACTCGCAAGCGTGAGCCGCAGGTTGATTGAGGCGCAGGAACGGGAACGTATTCGGATCAGCAGAGAACTTCACGACGACATCGGTCAACGCCTCGCGATGCTGACCAGCGGGTTACAACAACTCAAGGAAGACCCTTTCGAAGCCCGCGGGCGTATCGCCGAACTCCAGAAGCAGACTGCCCAGATAGCGGACGATATCCAGTCCTTGTCGCATGAGTTGCATTCATCCAAACTGCAAGTTCTTGGTCTTGCTGTGGCTACGAAAAGCTTCTGTCAGGAATTCGAAACGCAGCAGAAAGTGGAAATTGATTTCCGAAGCGACGCTCTGCCTACTGCTTTGCCGCTGGACATTTCTCTTGGCTTCTTCCGAGTTCTGCAAGAAGCTCTCCGCAATGCCGCCAAACACAGTGGCGTTCGCCACTTCGAGGTGCGATTGTGGGGAACGTCCGGTGAGATTCAGCTCACGGTCAGCGATTCTGGCCTGGGTTTTGAAACTGAAGCTGCAAAGACAAGCCGGGGGCTTGGCCTCATCAGCATGGAGGAGCGACTGAAAATGCTGAACGGAACATTTTTCATCGAGTCGCGACCCCAGCACGGTACCACAATCCACGCTCGCGCTCCTTTCAGCTAGGCGGGGATTTCCTCCGTTGAGCCCGAGTCACCGGCAAACCGGAATGTATGCCGACCACGAACACAACCACGGCTTGTCGATTTATGAGTAGGTTCTAGAGTTCAGCGAGCTGCAGCCGGCGTCGATTCGCCGCCGCCTTCTTGTGGGCTGATGTGGTCTGGTCGCATGCGCACGCATTACACGAGCAGGCGTCGCACGCGCCTTCTTTGCAGGCCGAGCAAGCGCACTCGCACGTGTTGTCACCGTCCTCCTCGGACATTTCGTTGTCATCCTGGCGTCAACGTTTTCGCCGTCCTCGGGATCCTTGCGCCGTCCATCTTCATCGGCCAGGAATGGGGCAGAGAACAAGCCGCCTCGCATGCCCACCGGCCGCGTAGCACCGTGCTTGGCCAACGCATCGTCGAGCGTGCCCACGCGATCAGCCAGGCCAAGCTTCACCGCCTTCTGGGCAGTGAATGCGCGGCCCCTGGCCGAACTCGTTTCGTGATCGCGTAGCTGCGCTTCGGCGGTGCCCAGGCGATCGTCGTGATCTTCGACCTTTTGCGTCAGGCGGCCGTAGTACCCGCTTGCGATGAGCAGATGTGCGGCCACCGCAGATACCGCACCGACGGCGCTGATGATCGATAACCAGACGTTCACAGGCATAGCTCTTCGACCACTTACTGCACCGCAACTGACTTCGGCCACACGCGCAGGATGTCGCCCATGGCAGAGCCCACCTTGTTCCACACGCGGAACTTGGCGAAGGCGCGATCGCTTT
>Ga0206990_1104_pt1 | contig 16615 bp, 17 predicted proteins | sample Alteio_BWMinCont_8_FD_153283 | JGI IMG/M metagenome (GOLD analysis project Ga0206990, IMG submission 153283) | Enriched cells from forest soil in Barre Woods Harvard Forest LTER site, Petersham, Massachusetts, United States -... | ecosystem: Environmental > Terrestrial > Soil > Temperate forest >... | reverse complement strand
ATGGATCATTGTTCAAAACATCTCATGATCGTGAGGTAACATGCGCACGATGGCTCGATGGTGGTCATGTGATGGTGGGAACCGGGAAGGGAAGGACGCGTATCATGCGTGTTGCCGATGGAACCATGGTAGATGAGCTCAGGCAGCAATATGGAATAACCAGTGTACAGCGTAGTCCTCATGGTCACCACATAGCCACAACGGATACGAACGGAGAAGTGCATGTTTTTAGTCGAACCGCACATAAAAAATTAAGCCGCGATCAATTATTTCTTATGCTTGAGCATGTACAAAAGATACAAAAAAATACGAAATAAAAAGCCGTGATAGAGTCTGTACGTGCTGTGCAATTTTATAATCATGTTTTTTTCTGATGCTTTCTCATATGCTTGATAGTGCTGCCTGCCAAAATAGTGGCAGGAAAGATTGCCGGGTTATGGTTTTATACATTCAGTAGTGGGGCGAGCTTCTTTGGAGGGGAATGAATGCTATGAGCTTTGCATGGTTGCTATGTGCATATATGATGTTTTTGGGTATTTTTGTGCATATAAGAGCTTCTGCGTCGTCATCGAGTTCATCGGCAGCTTTATCGCAGGTTCGTGATACGCAACCTGATGAGGTGGTACAAAAATATCTGCCTCGGGAGCTATATAAAAAATTTCCTCAGGATATATGGAATATCATACTGGGTGAGTATCATACGCTCACCTTAGATGAGTTAGCTCTTGTTAATAATACTTTCTACAAAAAAAAAGAGCATGGAACGCTTCTTGCAGATGGAACGCTTGCCACCGATTTTAATCTTGCTTGTACGCTAAACCATCATGGTGAGCAGCGTATTAATTCAGTCCATTTTAGCGCTGATGGTCAATGTGTGGTGACGAGTACGGCAAGTGGCAGATTGTATATATGGCGTGTTGCAGATGGCTCATTGGTAAAAACAATTGCGGATAATGCGAGTTGGGTAACTACTGCCCAGTTTAGTCCGGATGGTCGCTACATAGCGGCAGCGTCAGTTGAAAATAATCAGGTACGTATATGGCGTGTCGTAGATAGCGAGTTGGTACAAGTGCTTTCAGGACATAGAAGCGGTGTGCATAGTGTACGGTTTAGCCCTCATGGCAAATGGTTGGCAACAGCGGCATGGGATAGACAGACCTGTATATGGCGCTTGGTAGGTGGCATGTTTACGTTACAGCATACGTTTAAGGATCAATATATAGCCACAGATATGAGTTGGAATGTTGATAACGAACGGCTTGTTACTGTTTCGCGGGATACGAGAGCACGCATATGGGATACTGTTCAGGGAAGATTACTTTCGAGCACCAATCATCCACATATAGTGCGTGCTGCCTGTTTTAGCCCTGATGGTGAACAGGTGATGACAGCTTCTGGGCGGACAGTATATCTGTGGGATGCTGATGCTCACCGTGGATCATTAGTTAAAAAGTTTTCCATAGGAAAGAGAAAAGCCATCGCCTGTGGTGCGAAATATAGTCCTGACGGTCATTATGTAGGAGCAATATTTGAAAACGGAGCAGAGTGGATATGGCGCATGTGGCGTGTTTCAGATGGAGCATTGATGAGTGCCTTCAAGCATGAACGGACAATGCATGATATACAATGGAGCCCTCGGAATCATTGTATATCAACTGTGTCTGATGATGACAATGTACGTCTTTACGAGCGAAAATCGCTTAAAAAATTTAACAATGTTGAAGTAATTCGTATGCTTGCACAGGCAAAGGAAATAAAAAAAAATAAAACGAGTGGGTGCTGTGTGGTCTCATGATCAAGCATATTTGGAGCGCCGTTGTGTACAGTGCTAATAAAGGGGGAAGGTATTAAAGAGTGCTTGTGTATGCTTTATACTGATGGGAATGTGATATAATAGGGTCTGTAAAATCAAAGAATGTTTGAGTGAAATAGAGGTATTGTTTACTCAAGGGATTTTTCCTGTGTTTATAGGTATAACTGTTTTTATATGGTTACTTCTTTGCTCAGAGGGGTATATATGCGGATCATGTGCTTTATCAAGCTTGCGTTCGCATGCAGCATCAACTACTGATGAATACGATGCGCCGGAGAATGCTGGGATTATTAATGGACTCGGAGAGTAGTTAAGAGTGAGGGCAACGTATTTGAAAGAAGATACCTCACCGTCTCCTGGCACACAAAAAGATAATAAGACTGAAGTATGGCGAGAAGAAATTGAAGAGAAAAAAATTCCTCCTCGAGGTACTCTTTTTTTTAATATAATACGTGCTTCTGCAGGGAGTGAGGCGCGTGTTACATTGGCAGATACTAATGGCCATTGCACCAAACGTATAGTGGACCAGAAGCCTATGATCTTGCATTCTCTCCTGGTAGCTGCGACAGCAAAAAGGTTTGTTATCAATGCTGATACATTGAAGCGATCTAATACGTTTAAGTTTGTTCCTACGGATGCTACACCTGTACTTACTCAAGAGCCCAGCGAATCAGAGAATGTACAAGTTATTAATGGGCTGGGAGAGCCTTTCACGGCAAGCATTTTTTATTTTACGCAAGAGAAAGGTGGGGAAAAAACAAGAATATTGAGAAAACCCCATTTTGGTGTGGCAGATTACGATATGTATGGAATGGTTAAACCACGACACGTTATTTCTTTTAAAACAGTAGGGGCAGGTGTGAAGTGGAAGAAGTGTACAGAGTGGCGTGTGGTAGGGATGCCTCCCTGCTTCGAGCCATTTGAAAGTGCTCGGCCATATATAGATAAAGGGTGGCTACGGTTTGTTTCAGTGATTACCGCATCTCGGAACGAATTTGCTATCACTTCTGATATGCTTGATCGGTATAGGAAATTTACCCTTGTTTATAAGGATCCTATGCCAAAAATGATAGAAGGGAATACATTTTCACAATAAAGTTTTCATTTATGTTTATAGGTACTATTTTTATAATATTCTTTTGTTGTTCGCGCATTTCTGGGGCGAATGATTCATCGAGTTTGAGTGTACACGTTGTCTTGCCATCTCAAGGACATGAGAAGCGAGAGTGTGTTGCAGTTACCAATTTATTGGAGGTTCCTGTGCCTTTGAGAGCGCACTACCAGCACCTTGAGAGCGGCAAGGTAAAAAAAGTACAAAACGTTGAGGATATGAACCCTAAGGCATGCGAATTTAAAAAGATAATGATTGCTCCGGGCAGTACTCTGTTATTACCTCTGATAGGGCATTTTATAAAGGAGACGATGCATAGAGAGTTTGTATACGATTGCACAATGACTGGCGGTGGCTTTTATAATGCATGGCGTGAACAGCGTAGGATTGATGGATATTTACGATGTATTACAGCACACACTTCGGGAGAGGTGGTTACCATCAATTCTGATAAAATTGATCGCGGCGGTACCTTTACCTTTCGTCCTCAGGATCTTACGTCAACGATGACAGGAAAATAATGTATGATCACGAATATGTATAGGAATTGTATGTCTTTTTACGTGCTTTTTATATTGCTTTGTTGCTCACAAATGCATGGGTCGAGTGCTTCATCAAGCTCGGGTTTACACGGGCCATTACCATCTACAGAGGGTAAGAAGCAGGTGAGAATTATAAATGCATTTATGGATTCTATCACCTTGTTTGCATACTACTGTTATAACAAGGAAAAAAAGGTACTGGTACGTACCGAAGCGGATTGTGGAATTTTTGGCAAAGAGTGTAAAAGAGTGGTCATAAAAGCTGAAGAGTGCGCAAGGTTAAACATAGTAAAAGAGTTTACATCAAGTTTTTCTTCTCTCGAAAATTGGGGGACTACTTTGCATCCTGATTATAGGGAAGTGACGCATGAGACTACAAAAACAGGATATTTGCGCTTTATCGGAATGCATCCATATGGTTTTTCAATCACTTCTGATCAGATTGATCAGCATGGTACCTTTATACTTGCTTCACGGCAGGATAAATGGTTGGTAGTAGGAGCAGACTAACATTTGTGCGATACAGGGAAGGAATTTTTATGTTGTTATATGTGGGTTTTCTATTATTGCTTTGTTGCCCGCACATGCATGGATCGAGTGCTTCATCAAGCTCGAGTGTACCCGGATTGCCATCTGCAGGGGGTAAGAAGCAGGTGGAAATTTTGAATACACTGAAAAGCAACTGCCCTGTGCTTGCTTTTTACTGCTATGACAGATACAAAAAGGTGGGCATAATTCAAGAGGCAGGCTCGAGCTCTGCCAAAGAGTGTGTCGGAATAACGGTAGGAGCTGGAGGGCGGGTATGGTTAGATATGGTACAAGAATTTTCGTCGAATTATCTTTCTAAAAGAAATTGTGGCACCACAGAGCGTCCCGAGTATATTACTGTGGAGAATACAGTCAAAGAAACAGGGTATTTGCGCTTTATTGAAGCCGGCGGTATTGCCATCACCTCTGCTAAGATTGATGAGCATGGCACATTTATAGTTGCTTCACAAAAGGGAAAGCGCTTGATAGTAGCAGCAGACTAACATGAGTTGTTTGTGCGATGAAATTAATGAGAACGTGCTACGCTATGAAATAGTTTTTAGGTACGGGTTTTATGTTTTTGGAGTGTAGGTTTTAAAGGGGGTATCGCCATCAGCGATCCATACGGTTCTTGATAGGGTGCGCTGTGTCGGATCAAAGGTAAGTAATAAGCCGTCACAGTTATACTCTTTGAGACTTGTGAGCCGTGCCATAATGCGGGTACCAAGGTCTGGTTGGAGCCATGATGTTTGTGGTTCTTGCTCAAGAAAATGAATAAAAATATTCATCATCATGAACCCTTCGAGCGTTCCGCTTGAATAGGGAGCGCGTCGTGCATCCATTGCCTCTCGGTATTTTTTTACTAAAGGAAGTTCTGAATTACGAGGATCAGGGAACACCTCAGAGGTTATTATGGAAAGTCCTTTTGACTTCAGAAACTCGCGAAATGCGGGATCCCAGAACCCGGAGGTGGCTGAACAGGTGACGTGTGAAATGGCAGCAAGATCAACGGTTCCTAGAAATGCGCGTGCGGCGAAAGTGGTGGCAAACAGCAGTACCGTGTCCGCCTCGCTTTTAATGAACGCTTGTATCTGTTTTTTCATATCAGTTGCATATGCTTCGTAGGGGATTTCGACAAGTTTTACTTGGGGATATTTTTTACAGACGGCTCGTGCTGCTTCAAGCATCTGGGGACCGAAGGCATCAGACTGGTAGATACAGGCAATGATTGCGCTGCCCTTTTGTTCTATAAGGTATGGGACGAGTGTGTTAATCTCATCGGTATATGATGCCATGCCATAGATGAGCATCGTAAGATCAGGAGAGCGAAACTCTTCTGCACCACTGCCGGGAAAAAAGATGAGCTTATTATGTGAACGTGCGACGGGAATTGCAGCACGAAGAGGAGATGTTCCTCCTGGAAGGATGAAAAATGATACATTATCTTTTGTGCAGAGTGTTTCAGTGAATGCTTTTGTTTTTAGGCTTGTATACTGATCATCATATACGATGTAGCGCATATAGGTATCTTTATGTGCTTGTTCAAATTGTGCGATACGCATAGTTATCCCGTCTACCTGATTGCTGCCATCGACACTGTTTGCGCGAGATAAGTCGTTTGTTGCTCCTACGAGAATGGTGTGTTGTGGAGGATAGGAAATAGGGTAAGAAAGTTTCTTTTCTATTTTGTGAGTAAGTGGATGTAAGAGGTACCAATCAATGGTACTCTCATTTATCTCGTCAGCGATTGTTATAACACCATAGCCATCATACAGAACTCCATAAATATACGAATGTTCAGCAGAGGGGGTTGAAATGACTGACCAGCGTCGAATACCGCCGACTTGATTGGTTTGTACGATGCCATTTGAATGGAGTTCTGGTTGTCCTTTGTATGGGGTTGTAACAACTGCGATTGTGTTTTCATTTGACCAATCGAGAAGCTCATCATAATAGGCAGAGCAGAGGATATGCTTATTCTCCTTTTTTGTTTGAATGCGTAGTGCAGTGGGAAGGAAATTACACGCTTGATACGCGTCATTTTGGGTGCGCCATCGTAGACAGAGAGCGGGACTTGGGTATACCCAAGCTTGCAGTTTATTTTTTATGACAGCATCAGCAACAAGTGCGAGTGCGGGGTCACTTGGTAAAATAGATGATCCTGCAAATGCTCCTAAAAAGACAAGATGGTCATGTGGTTGTACAAGGTGCATGTCTGCATCAATAATATTTTGCTCACGGAGACTTTGGTATATTGCAAGCAATGATTGTGGTGCCTGTTCAACTTCAGCAAGTATAATAATTCGACTGCCAGGTTCAACCGATATGCTGATATCTTTGCTTTTGTTTTGAGTAATTTTTTTATACTGTTGTGTGAGAGAGATCAGATCATTTTTAGGTGATGCATTGCTGGTGGTGTACCACCAGCTTTTAACTGTTTCTACAAATCCGTGTGGAGCAATGATTGCCCTCCACTCGGAGAGCGTTTTTCCGTATACATTGTTGCATGTTATACATAAAAGAAAGATATACCACATCATATTAATTGACCCATAACTGTTCTATGACCACGAGTACAAGAAGTGTGCCGATAACGAGCAGGTGCGTGCCTACGAGAATCGTAAGTGATGAAATTCTATGTAATACTTCATCAAAAACACTGGTGATAAAACAAATAAAGCACAACACAATAAATAATAAGAAAAGATAGTCAGATATCATAAAGTATCCTACATGGGGCGAAAAGTTATCGATAGCAAATCGAAAACTTACAAGGCCGGTAAGCGAGGCGGAGGTAAGTCCGAGCCGAGCACCACTGTAATCACTATCCGCGGAGATAGAAAAGGGAACACAGGCAAGAAAGAACAGGATGAGCATTGGTAAAAAAAGGACAAGGCTACTTCGTGAATCATTATGTTCATAATCAAACTCGTACCCTGCCGCTGGATATAAATTACTTTTTGTACGATCTTCAGAATCAAAATTTTCCTGTCGGTAGCCAAACACTGTTCTCATGGCTTGAAGTCGCCACCCTTGGCTCTCCATATCACAAATAATTGTTTCATCATCGTCTTGCGTGATAAGAAATGCGTCATGAATGGAAATATACTTATTTACAATGACCAAATTGATGCGGTGATCGTCGAAGGGGAAAAATCGGTAGTTCATATTATTCTTAAAGGCTACCTGGACATCAAATCGTGCAAAAAGGGATCCGTCTTCAGCAAGTTGGGTAATGGGTGGTGATTTATACGTAATATTTGCACTTTCAAAGCTAAATTTACTTACAAGATCAAGGCCAATGAGTTCTGGATCAAAGCGAAACCATACTGATCCATTAAATGCTAATGTTCCGGTGAGCATGTCAAATTGACTAAACTCTTGAATATAGAGTCCGGTTGCTATGGTAGGAATATGGCGAGCTGCAAATTCAGTCATCGTAATAGGGTCTATAAGCAGTTTAGAATCGGCAATCGTAAGAATATCTTGTAGGCGTTTGGAGGTAAGAAAGAATATTGCAGTGGTAAGCATCATGAGGAGGAGTGATGTTTTAATTGGAACTGCTTTTTTTGATAAGACTGGTGGCATTATTGGTGCCGGTGGGATTGATGGAGCTGCCATGTGATCCTCCTTTTTTTCTACTTTTGCATGAAGGGGATTGTGCTTGTCAAGACATGACTCATGCTTCCTGTAAAATGTGCGCTTTCATACCAAGCAGTTAACAACATAAACAAGAGTTAGGGCAGATAGATTTCGTGGCGCCATTGCCCAAATCTATGCACCATATTTTTTTCAGAAAATTGGTATCAGCACAACATGTTTAAAAACGTGCCTGTCATGTAGGCGTCTGCCGTCGCAGAAGGGCTGCCCTGCGGTATCGGAAAAGGCATGCTGTGTATGTAAGGGATGGCAGATGGTCAAGTGAGTGTTTACATGCGCAAAACATGGGTAAAAAAGAAGAATGGCCGCGTAAGTGTATGATAGCATCATGCCACAAATAGCGTATACTTATACCTATATGATTTTATTTTTTGGTGCGGTACATGTCCTTAAAAAGTCAGGAATTACGAAAACGGTTTTTAGATTATTTTGTTTCAAAGCAGCACACGGTGGTGACAAGTTCTCCTCTTATACCTGCCCAGGATCCTACCCTGTTATTTGCAAATGCGGGGATGAACCAGTTTAAAGAGGTCTTTCTTGGAAAAGAAAAACGCTCATATACTCGTGCGGTATCTATTCAAAAGTGTATGCGTGCTGGTGGAAAGCACAATGACCTTGATCAAGTAGGCTTTACGGCGCGCCATCTTACTTTTTTTGAAATGATGGGGAACTTTTCTTTTGGTGATTATTTTAAAAAAGAAGCAATTATCTATGCCTGGGAGTTTCTTACAAAAATTATTGGATTGCCTGCTGATCTATTATATGTCTCGGTATATACAAAAGACGACGAAGCATATGATCTCTGGCATTCGATGGTTGGGATCCCTCCCTCACGTATTATTCGGCTTGGTGCAGCAGACAACTTTTGGCAAATGGGTGACACAGGCCCGTGTGGTCCTTGCACTGAGATATACGTTGACCGTGGAGCAGACAAGGGGTGTGGTGACGTACGCTGTGCTCCTGGTTGTGCCTGCGATCGTTTTTTAGAGATTTGGAATAATGTGTTTATGCAATTTGATCGGCAAAGCTCGGGTGAGGATATTCCGCTTCTTCACAAAGGAGTTGATACGGGAATGGGGCTTGAGCGCCTGTGTATGGTAGTTCAGGGGGTATTTTCGGTATATCAAACCGATCTTTTTATGCCGCTTATTGCAGCGATTGAACGTGAAACAGGTATTGTATATGCCCAAGCGGCAGCTTCTGTCCAGGCAAGTTTTCACGTGATTGCAGATCATGTGCGTTCAGTCTCGGGTGCGATAGCAGATGGCGGAATGCCAAGTAATGAAGGGCGTGGCTATGTGATTCGAAAGATTATTCGGCGAGCAACGTTATTTGCCCAAAAACTAGGGTGTATTGACCTTCTTGGGCGCCTTATTCCGATACATATTGAACATTTTAAAAACGTATACCCTGAGCTTGCGGTACAACGTGAGCTTATCATGACCGTTGTATCGGCAGAGATTGAAAAATTTGCCACGCATCTTGTGCAAGGGCGGGCATTAGTCATTGAATATATACATGCAGCGCACGATCGTAGGCTTTCGGGAGGCCAGGTCTTTAAACTCTATGATACGTATGGATTCCCCATAGAAGTTACTGAGCTCATTGCGCATGAATACGGGTATACGATTGATAGAGAAGGCTTTGATCATGAACTTGAGCGGCAGCGTATACAGTCAGGAAAGAAGCAGGAGGGGGCAGAGGGGCCTATTCGCCATATCTCAGCAAAAACGCAGTTTACCGGATATGACCATATTACTGAAACAAGCAAGGTCTTGGGTATTATCGTGGATGGCCGCGAGTGTGAAGCGGTAACTGCAGGAACCACCTGTTGGATTGTTCCTGAGCGAACGCCCTTCTATGTTGAATGCGGTGGCCAAATAAGTGATATAGGGACCCTTGTTGTTGGGGGTATACGAGTTCCTTTAGAAGAGCTTACCAAAGTAGATGGGGCGATCCTCTGTCGCATTACGACACAAGCACCTCTTGCGCGTGGCGATGTGATTGAGCAGTATGTGGATGAACAAAAACGTCGTGCAACGATGAAAAATCATACCGCAACGCATCTTTTGCAGGCAGCGTTAATTCAGGTACTTGGTGCAGAAGTAAAGCAGTCAGGATCGTTGGTAGCGCCTGATTATCTCCGATTTGATTTTACCTGTTCTCAGCAGCTTACCCCTGCTCATATCGCTGAGGTGGAACGGCTTATCAATGATGTTATTACGCGTAATATTCCATTGCATATTGCCCAAAGTACATATCAGGAGGCGGTACAACGTGGCGTTATTGCGTTTTTTGGTGAAAAATATAATCCAGATGCAGTACGTGTGGTAACGGTACCGGGGATTTCAGCAGAGCTTTGTGGGGGTACCCATGTAAAAGCAACCGGTGATATTGGAATATGTAAGATTACAGAATCGCACTCATTATCTGCAGGGACTCGGCGTCTTGTTGCGGTGACCGGAAGTGGTGCTTTAGCTTTATTTCAAGAGATATTCCAGACGACTCAAGAGTTGGGCAAGCTTTTCAAGGTTCAGCGTGCACAGATTTTGAACGCGGTAGCCCGGGTATCGGATCAGCTACGTGATGCGCAGCAGCAGCTTAAAAAGACCCGTAAACAGCTTTTTCAGTATCGTATTCGTGAATATGTAGAAACGGCCCCTCAGTATAATGGCATGCCGTATCAGATCGTTGAACTTGAAGAGATTGCCGTTGATGAGCTGAAAGATCTTTTGCAATATATGCAAGGGGTAGCTGCCGGTTGCTACTGTATTATGACGAAGTCTGCCGATAAGGTATTGTATGCATGTGCAGTTGCGCCACGCTATTCGCTTGATTGCCGTACCCTTGCAACAAAACTTAAAACATGTGGATATCAAGGTGGTGCATCGCAGCATTCCTTTCAAGGGGGAGCTTCGGCATCTGCCTTTGATGCTCGTGTTTTTAAAGAATGTATTGAACAGTGGATTAAGGGGTAGTGAGGCTCTCGACAAGACGCAGCGTAGTTGTACAAGCTTCTTCGATGAGGGCAGTAACGGATGCTTCGCTTTGGGTAAAGGGGCTCAAAACATATTCGGGAACATCTGAAGGGTGTTTAGGCCGGTCGATCCCTATGCATATGCGATGAAATTTGTCTCCTGCCGCTGCAATAATTGACTTGAGACCATTATGCCCTCGTGCGGAGCCGCCAAAGCGGTGTTTAATTTTTCCAAAAGAAAGCTCAAGCTCGTCATGTATCACAATCAGATAATCAGGATGACCCTCTTTTTTAATGAGAGGCATGACCGTGCCTGAGGTATTCATAAAAGTTTGGGGTTTGACGAGTATGATCCTGTGGTCATGATAGGAGACTTTTGCGTACTCTATAGTTTTTTCATGATGCCAGGTTCCATTGAGAAGTTCTGCAAGCCTGTCAACGACACGAAAACCGATCGAATGGCGCTGATAATAATAAGATCGGCCTGGATTTCCCAGGCCGATAATAGCATACGTACTCATGTACGAGTTTATTCTTCTTCTTGCTCAGATGTTTGCTTTTTGTTTTTGTGAGCGCGCAGACGCTGACGATACTCATCGTTTACTTCTTTAACGACCTCTTTAGTGATATCAGTGCCCCCAGCGAGAACGACTTCATCAGGAAGGATAAGAGCAAGATTTTTCTCTTCTTTAACCTTTTCTGCCCCTTTTTTGAGTTTATCTTTTAACTGAAGTTGGGCTTCCATCATTTCTTTTTGAAGGTTTTCGCGTGCTGCAGTTTCCTCTGCTTGAATTTTATGGCGCATTTCAGAAAGTTCTTTGACTTCTGCTTCAGTAAAGCTGCTTATAATTTCTTGTTCGGTTGCGTCAGGGTTTGCTGCTTTTTTCTTTTTTATGGCAGCCTCTTCTTTTGCGCGAAGCGCTTTGACTTTAGGCTCCATTTTCTTCTGAGTAGCTTCAACTTTTTTATTAAAATCTTCTTCTATTTTCTTAATTTCTTCTAGTTTACTCATGCCTTCTTGGTAATTGAAAACACCGTATTTTTCAGCACATAATGGGGCAACAAGTAAACAAAGCCATGTTATTTTTCGAGATCGATATGCCATAAGAATCCTTATGTATAAATGTTGATTATTTTGTAAGCTACAGCGTATCCTTTTGTGCGTCAACTTACATAACGAAATTTAATGGAAAAAATCAAAGGGATGAGTGGTGAGAAAAATGCGCCATGTTTGAATGGTATATCTTGAGGATATTGTAGTATTGAGCAGCGTTACCTTATTAATGATCGATCTTACGAGAAATTGTGCTTCATAACTATAAAACGCTTTGCATTTTTGTAGGAGCAACGCGATATTGCGATGCTGTTGGGCAGCATCGCAAACAGGGGGAGAGGCATGCGGTAAGCAATGCCATGCACCGCGAGGATGTGGAACGAACTGCCATTTTTGGCGCTATTTCTTCCTGTTTGGGTGCATCCTCAATTGGCATGAGTAATTTCGAGGGTGCTCTTGAAATTCCAAGTAAGGTAAAGCTCTCCTTGCTTTGTGCAAAAGTAAGGCTTTTGCTTCTTTCAAAACGAATCCTTTTTTGTACGGTATCTTTAAGCAGGAGTGGTAGTGAACGGTATATGATATCCTGTTCTCTGGAAATTTCGAGAGGGGCTTGAGGCCTATCTTTGGCTACTGCAGCGCATTCCGAGAGAAAAGTAAAGTTTTGGGGTGGCATACTTTCAAAGGCAGCCTCATGGGCGGTGCGGTATATCGAAAGAGATTTGCATGCCTGAAAGAGGATTGCCCTATCTGTGGTAGCGGTGGCGCTTAATAGTTGTGGTCTTGCAAGATCAGTTTTCCATGCTTGAGTATTCCAATAGCGTGCTTGAAAATCAGGATCTTCATATGGCTGTTTAACAATGAAATTTGCCTTGGCAGAGATGAGCTGTATTATTCCTGTAGTTGTAGAAAAAATTTTAAAATGGCCTTCTTGGGATAAGATATTACCTCTTTGGAGTAGCTGACGCCGCTCAGGGGTAAATGAAGCAGTGATCCAAGCATTCGTTCTTTCTGGATGGGGTAAGAGGAGCTGTGCATTTGTTTGCTGCGTGATTTTTTCAGGAAGCTCATGTTCATCGAGTTCTCTGGTGCCTTTTCTATCAGAAATTCTGTGTAAGCTTCCATCATGAAAACACATAATAAGATCATTGCGATCAGTACCTATAGACCCTACACCGCCATGAATGCGTTGTATTGGTTCATAAGTCTGTGATGTGTGATGCACAGAGGGCTTGATCATTTCTTGTGTAATTCGTGCGCTGGTTGTGTTTTCGGTAGTATCTTGTGTTCTATAGATTTGAACTACCCCTGAAGCATCTAGGAGTGCAAGCAGAGTGGTATCATTAGTACATACAAGAGACTGAGGATTAGGCAGATCGTGGGGAATTTTTGTATACAACGTGGGTTGGCCTCTCGTAACATGAGGAGAAGATACTACATAAATAGTGCCCAGGCTTGTAAAAAATGTTTTTTCTTGATGGCAATATGAGGGGAGTGGGACAAGGGTGAAATTTCTGAGATCAGCCTGTTCTTTGGGGCTGAGGGTAGCATAACTTGGTACGATGGCCAGTTCGTGGGCGGAAGAAAAGAGTTGGGCTATTGCAAGCAAGGGAAACAGTACGCCACATAGGTACATAAAGATAACCCCCTTTTTGGATTTACCTGAATTTATAAAAAATATGATGATCTATACAAGGAAAATCTTAATAATTCTGCGATATATCAAGAGAATGTCCATATCCAGACAAGATTCAGACAAAGCGGGGAGGGGCATTGCGCAGGAGATAATTTTTTTATGTACGAGCATTATTTATCCTATGAGATTGATAAAAACATGATGATCATCAAATGACTGATGGGGCGAGGTATTTATTAAGACAGAAAAGCGATAGGTATGGGGACGTTGAGGCCACTTGCGCGAAAACGTATATTTTTTTTCTTGATTGAACACTGAAAGAAGATAGGAGTGGTAAAAATTTGCTTCGGTTTTCAGCTGAGGTGGGAGCTGCTTAAAAGGATGGCTGACTCGATATAAGAAAATGGAGGTTTCATGGGTATCTTCATCTTTTATAAGATGGGAAAGTACATACCATCTATCGTTTTTATCTTGTATAAGAAGATTGCCCTCGAGATCTCTTATGAAAGGCTCAGCTGCTGCAGGAATAGCAGAGGTTGCCAGAGAAAGAGAAAAAGATATCAGAATCGAACGGAGAGAGAGAAAGAACCTATAATTCATGGACCGTCTCTTTTTTAGAAGGGTCTCTTTGCTTTATACTAAGGATACTAATCATATGAGATAAATAAAAAGGAGATGGTATGAAGAATAAAACGGGATATGCTTTACTTTTTCTGGTACACTTTGCAATGTTGCATACGGAAGATACGTGTAATAAAAACTTGACCTATGCAAGCGGGCATCTTCCTGAGCCTGGCAATAAAGATGATACATGGAGCCTGACACGGCAGGATTTTCTTCTTGAGGCGGATGCGAAGAATATGACAAGCGGCTGTGCGTGTGGCACAATGTATAAAAAACGTATCAATGATGCCGATAGTACGGAATTTAGAAGTTACGAAAAACTTGAAAAATAATGATGCATACCCATACCTTTTCTCATAAGAGCATACGTAACATCGTAGGTGCAGTTGCTGTTCTGAGTCTCTCATTGTTCGCATGGTACCATTTTGCGCCGACTCACGGCACAGGGGTTGTGACGTATAATACTCAGCGAGATCGTGAATTTATTTTGAATGAATTTAAACAAAATATGTACTGTTTAGTAAGTGAAAAAGTATCATTTTCTCCGGAACATATGCTTGATACGCGTTCTTCTTCACAACGGGCAGAAGATTTTGAAAATGCCGGTATATATGTATATTGTGAAGCAGGGGTGCCGGTTGGATTTCTTGTGATACACCCTACTCGCGAAGCATCACGTATTCTCTTTTTAGAAATTGCACAAGAGCATCGAAAGAAGGGATATGGACGAAAACTTATGAACTTTGCGGTTGACAAGCTGAGGCGAGAAGGGTACGCCTATACTGACATTGCTACGCGAATAGAAAATATCCCAGCACAAACATTATACCGCTCATTAGGAGCATTTGAGATTGATCGATATGATGGTTTTTTATCTATGCGTCTCTATTTGTAGTGCCTCTTGTATATATGCAAAACAAGAATTACCTGACATTTCTCATATAAAGCAAGAAGCAACGTGTGATGTGTCCGATATAGAGTCGGAGTATCTGTTAGAGGATACCGATGAGATCGGGGTGACGCCTCCTCTTCGAGGCATGTACATTCAGCCACCGAAAGCGTCATATTTTGTGCAATGTTGTACTCATGCGGCACGAGCGGTATTGTACTATTGGTATGGGACACGAGAAGCTCTGATAAAGTGGTACGAAACCCATGCCACATGAATTTGCACTTTCACTTGCTTCTACGGGAAGATTGTTTGAAGAACCCAGATCTCTTGCAGTGACGGATGGTGAGCTTATTCATCGTATGACCTCTGTGTTACGATTAGAGCCACAGGATGTGGTGATTTTTTTTGATGATACCACGCAGTATACGTGCATCATAACCGCTCTGTTGAAAAAAAGGGTGGTGTGTACCATTATCGAAATACGGCCTATCCCCGATATTACCCCACATCTTCACTGGATTGTACCGGTAAGTAGTAAAAGTTCACTTGAAGATTCAATATATGTGCTTGCTGCTTTAAGAACAAGCACTATTTGTGTTACCACTACGGAAAAGTCGGCGCGCTTTCATGGTTCATTAGATCGCTTGTATGCAGTGGCGCGAGCGGCTACTGAACAGGCAAAGAGCTTTGTTATGCCGCACATATTTTTCGCACCATTCGAAGAAGCGCTTTCAAAAAATAAAGGTGATGCAGGGTATAAACTTTTTTTTGACCCTTCTGGAACATTAGTGTCTTCGGTCCTTCCAGATATTACGCATGTATCTTCCATACAGTTACTTGTTGGACCATCGGGTGATCTGACTTTTCGTGAAAAAGAAAGCGTGAAAGAAGCGGGTTTTGTTTCTGTTGCTCTTACTGAAACGATTTTACGATCCGAAGATGCTATTCAGGTAGCAACGGGTATTATACGGGCATGTGTGCGGAGTAGGCTTTAAGATAGAGCGGAGTAATGAAATTGGTTGTTTGATGGGTATCCCACTTAGCAAATCCGACATAAGCGATCTGTTCTATTGATGCTTCGAGTGGAAATGAAGGGGTGGGAATGATAGATCGATCAAAAAATGTTTGTATCTGTGCTTGATAGGTAATGACCGCATTGCCGATGATGGGAGTTTCATCGTTGATACATGACTTCAGATAAGGGAAGATATCTTTAACAGGTGCAGCTCCTGCTTCAATGAGTACCCCCTGTTCCAGTAATCCAAAGTACACATCTTCACAAAATGCATTGAGAAGTACGAGACATTTTTTTGTGGGGTACAATGAGCCTAACGCTTCCAGGCCACTCACGCCTACTAATGGCAGGTGAGTAGCATATGCAAGCCCGTTAATCGTTGCGAGTACAACCCGTAACGTTGTAAACGGTCCTGGTCCTGCATGTCCTATGAGTCCCTTACAATCTGAAAGCTGTATCTTTTCCCGAGAAAGGAGCGTATCAATGTGCCCTATCAGTTCAGAGGATGCTTTATGTTTATGGATGGTAACTTGATGAAGAATGCGTTTTTCACGTGCAAGCGCGAGCGATACGGTTTCATATTGACTATTGAAGATGAGAAACCAAGATGAATCAGACATAGAAGATATGATGAGTTAATTGCGTTTAGAATTTTTTTGCTGTTGATAAAATATACTGAATGAGTCAAATTCGATAACTTTTTCTTTTCGTACGACGAGGCGTCCACAGTTAAGACATTTCCATCCGTCAAAATTGAAAAAGTTGT
>Ga0206990_1103_pt1 | contig 16618 bp, 20 predicted proteins | sample Alteio_BWMinCont_8_FD_153283 | JGI IMG/M metagenome (GOLD analysis project Ga0206990, IMG submission 153283) | Enriched cells from forest soil in Barre Woods Harvard Forest LTER site, Petersham, Massachusetts, United States -... | ecosystem: Environmental > Terrestrial > Soil > Temperate forest >... | reverse complement strand
ATATAATAAGATATATAAGGGCATCGGCTGCAATCATTATCCAATATTCTGTCTTTGATATGTGGACTTTAAGAACTGTTTGAAGTGCGTCCATTGCCGGTACAAACTTTATTAATTCCATAAAATACCATAGAATAGACGGAATTAACAATAGCATACAGAACTTAAAGTCTGATAACTGGAATAACTCGCTATGATATTGGTAAATAATCCCTGCCCAAAAACAAGCTAATACAATAATACCGACAATAATGGATTTTAATTGTATTGAACACTCTCGAATATCCTTAATTACGCTCATTTATTTGGAGAGTATTTGTTTGGAAGGTTTTTAGCGGGTTTATGATAGCCTTTAGATTCATTTAAATCCCAAAATGCCATGTATATATCATACGGAGCAGCACCCTGAGCAATCCATTCAGATACTATCTTGAAAGCTACTACTAAAAAGCTGTGAATGTAGGTCATTCTTCCATCGCTACCTCTAAGCCCTTCTTCGTCCTTATCAATACCTCTATTAAGAAAAAGATTTTTTTCGTCATAAATAGCCTGTCTCAATTCCTTATTCTTTCCGTTTCCTTTTGGAAGCCCGTCTATCAATAATCCACGTATTCCGTAATAAAGTATGTATGATTTTTCGGGGTTTGCAGTATCCTTTAGTGCCGAGGTGTCAAAACTAATATCAATATCCTCATCGCCTAATTTACTCTCGGCAAATAAGTCTTTTCCGTGATTCTCCACCCTATCAGCTTGTGCTGACAAGTCTTTTATTTGCTTCAAAATATCCGTTCTCTTTTTGGATTTTTTGTCTGCGCTGTTGTCTCCTTTTTCTTTTACCATTGTGTTTATTTTTGAGTTTCTAATATTGATTTTATTTTACTTACCTCTTCAAAGATTGATGCCTTATCCCAGGGATTCGTTTTTATATAATTTATTGCTTTTTCTGATTTTGTTAAGTAATGACTGAACTGCCCGTAGCAATCTCTACCAAGTTTACTTTCTTCATAACAGTAGAAACTATATATAATACTCGGATGCACCTTATTTTGTGTAGCATATTCCTGTACTAATTGTGGGGATGCTATCATGTGCTTTATATAATTAAGTTTCTCTTCAGGGAATATCATTTGACAGGCAAAATAATCCGCTATCTCTTCATTAATTAAATCCTTTTGAAATTCAGGTGCGGTATCTCCTGAGAGGTGGTAATTCCATGAGTTTAAAGCCTCGTAATCATTAAGGACGTGGCATAGTTCATGCAATAAACTAAACCAAATAGTGGCATACTTTTTATTATAATCAGTTATGACTATGCACGGTTTACCCTTAACCATAAATGTAGCACCTCTTACTTGGGTTTTGGCTAAATAATTCTGCACTATTACAGTTATTCCAATATTATATAATGCCCGTAATACGGTCAAAAAACCTTTTTCTTCATGCTCGGTGTACGGTCTGATTTTAGGAATTAAAGCAAGAAGTAAATCCTTATTATATTCGTTAGGGTTATTTATTTTTTCAAACTGACTATAAGCAGACCGTACCCATATCTCTTTCATCTTATCATTGGAATCGTTTTTAGTTCTACTAAAAAGAGCGTATCCAATGTCTTTATCGTAGCTATATATATGTTGTAGACCAAAGAATGTAGTTATTTTATCGGCTATTGCATTAATATCGTAAATATCGTCTATAAACCCAATATGCTTTAATCCTTTTAAGTCAAAGTTTTTATACAAAAAATTGCCAATCTTTGCCCTTTCCAATTCTCCAACTAATTCAGGCTTTAATGATGCCACATACATCTGTGATATTTCTTCAATACCTATATCAAGAAATTGGGATATTTTAAGAATATTGAAAAAGGCAACCTTATCAATATCTCCAGTCTCAAGTTTTTCTATCAGTCTATTAAAGCTATTTTTATCTATTGAAAGTATTTTGCTTATATGATAATGCGTTACATCATAAAGCTCCATACGTTTATTTATAATTTCAATGAGTTTATCATTATGCCCCGTTGAAAGCATACTGTAAATCTCATCCATATATTCGTCATTTCCCATAATTGAACCTAAATTTTAGGCAAATATAGGCTAAAAAGCATTAGTTTCCCGTTTTTGGGAAACTTTTTTTTCAACAACCAATAGTTAGCCTGAAAGTCCAGTCGTATTTTATAACCTGAATAAGAATGTTAGGTTTGAATAAATGTTTTTCCGAACCCAATTATGAGTAAGATAATGTATTCTGAAGCTATCCTTATTTTAACAAGGACTTCATACTGCTCTTAAGAGAATCCTTTTTGGCAGAGGCTTTTTGCTGTGCATTTTGCTTTACATTACTCGGAGTAGCCTGGCTTTTTAAGGTATCTTTCTTGCTTTTCACCGTATCTTTTTTAGCTGATGCGCTTTGTTTCATGGCTGCCGGCGCTGACCTGATGCTATCGGCATGGCCCTTTATAGATTTTAATTGGCCGAGTTGTGCCTTACTTATCACACCGAGAGCAAGGAAAGCAATGAGTAAACTTATTTTTTTCATTTGTTTTAATTTGTTTGTTAGGTACAGGGATTTTGGTCGCGGCCGCAAATGTAAAATATTTTGCTTTACCTTTCAGATTAATAAATCGTTAACCACCCTATCCTACTATTTCTGCTTTGGGGTTTTCAGTAATTGCCAGTCGATGGATGACGCTTTTGGTCACCATCATGACATTCATGGTCATTGACTCCGACTACTTGCCAATAATTTTAAATTCAGTTCTGCGGTTCAGCTGCCTCCCATAGTCCGTTTCGTTGGTAGCAATAGGGTTGGTCTTACCATATCCTTTATAAATCAATCGTGCAGCATCTATTCCATGAGTGGTTAAATAATCTACTACCGATTGAGCGCGCCTTGCCGAAAGATCCATATTATAATCATCTGTACCTATGTTATCAGTAAACGCGGAAATTTGAATTTTTAAAGTAGCATTAGTAGTCAGCAGGGCTGTTATCCGGTCTAACTCTGTTTTAGATTCCGGGCGAAGTGTAGCTTTATCAAAGTCGTAGAAGATATTGCGCAATACGATACTGCTGCCAATATTAAGCGACTGAAGGGCGACATTCTTAACCACCTCTCTGTAAGACGAAGTATCCGGCAGATCAAAATTATCGGAATAAAACAGGTAACCCGGCGCTGTAACATAAATGCCATAGTTTATACCATCAGGCAGGGATACGAGATATTTCCCTGTTACGCTGTTTGAGTGGAAACTCGCTATAACGGTATTCTTGCTATTATCTACCAATTCAATAGCTGCTTTCAAAGGTTTGTGAGTAAGGGAGTCGGTAATAACACCCTTTAACAGTGTAAGCCTTGGAGTCTTTTTCACCGACTTAACAACATCGAGGAAGGTGATGCGGTAGATATCATCATCGCCAAATCCTTTTCTGCGGATTGAACTGTAATAACCATGTTTTCCATTGGCCGAAATACTGAAGAAAACATCATCATCAGGCGTATTTATAGGGTATCCAAGGTTTTCAGGAACCGACCATTGGTTGGTATTTCTATTGTAAACAGATTTAAAAACATCGTAACCACCCATAGTATTATGCCCCTGGGAACTGAAATAAAGTGTTTTGCCATCGGCCTGAATTGCCACGCCTTCTTCATCATACATGGTATTAATAACAGGACCCAGGTTTTCTACCTCTCCCCAATTATCATTGCCGTCGTTCACAATTTTATAAATGTCTCTTCCGCCAAACCCACCCGGGCGTGTACTTACGAAATAAAAAGTTCTTCCATCAGGCCCAATACTAAGGCTGGTTTCATAATATTTTGTATTTATTTTGTCGGTTAAGGGTTCCGGTTTAGACCAGGTTGTTCCTTCCAAATGCGATTGAAAAATATCTCCACCGTTGCTTTCCCGGTATATATATAAAGTTTGCCCGTCAACTGACAGATCAGCTGTAGCATTATTACCTGCAATATTCATACTTTGATCCATTTCGGTTGCCGGAGCCCAAGCTCCGTTTATAAAGTATGAAGTATAAATATCTTCCGAACATTGTCCGCTTTCTTCATTAATTCTTGCACATGTTTCATTAGACCTCTTAGAGGTGTAAAAGAGTTCCGATTCATCGGCGGATATCAAAGGCGCATATTCGGGATACTGGCTATTTATGTTTGCCCCCATATTATCAATCGTTACATTTACGGGATGTTTCACCAATTCTTCACCGGTGTTGCACTCCTCTATTTTCTTTTTAACATCAGTGATAGCGTCGGCATCTTTATTTGGTTTAAGCGTGAGGAGATATCTGTTATATTGTTGTTTTGCCAATTCCCAGTCCATGTTTAAATGATATGCCCTGGCAAGCTCATAATGAATATCGGGAGCCACGGCGGGATTTAATTTCAAGGCTTTTTGCAGGTATGTAAGTGCACGGGCTTTAAATGGAGAATTATGACAAAGCATACATACTCCGATCAAATAATTCAGCTTGTCGTTATTCGGATTAAAATTCTCTGCATATAAGTAGGCAGGAAGCGCCAACTCATACCTTGTCGGCCCCAGTTTATAAATATCATCACCGGCTTTTATGGAGTCCATAGCCTTATTAAACCCTAAAATGTCATTCTTAAAATTTTCTTTTTCGAATTTTACATTTTGTTGTCCTTTTATAAATAAGGAGCATAGGAAAAGAGGAATGACCAAGTATTTTTTCACAGTAATATTATTTGACCGCAAAAGTGCATAGCTTTAAATACGCAGGTATTACGTAACTTTAGAATTATGTTACATATTTCACATATCCCCTACCCGCTAATTTCTGCTTTTCCAAATACAAAGCAGGTTACCAGCCCCCGGGAGGATCTGCCAAAAAGGCCGAAAGAAAATCACCTACCCTTCTTCGCGCCGCCTCTTCGTGCATTGCTTCGCCGATGGCTTCGGTGATTTTGTCATCGACAATTTTATAATAAATATTCTCCCCTGAAAGGGTGCTTGGATACGCAATGAAACCGGAAGGCACGCCACCGATCTGTCCTTTGTATTTGACAATCTCTTCGTCTTCAATAATAAAATGATGGTATCTCATAATATATGTTTTTATGTACTATCAATTTACGACATTTTATTGATATTTAAAATACAATAACGATGAACGATACATTATGAACGACGAAAGTCAATAAACTGTAAAACTTTGTCATATTCCCCAAAAGTCAATGGCTTTGGTTTGCCCTAATTCGGGCCCCCTAATTAGGGCATGGCATGTTTCATCCCTCTTTACTATTTGCGTGTCCACCACCCAAAAGTCAATGACTTTTTGCGAAAGCACTTTTTAATACCTTATATTGACCCGTTAATTGCGAATTTTACTTTTTCCAAATTCTCACTTATAACAAACAGAAAGGCAATTTGTTAACCCCTAAAAAGACGAATTATAATCCGTGAAAATTCGTCTCGATTAGAAATGTTAAAAAAGGCAATCTCCGGCCCCAAAGCCCTAAAGGGGCTTTGAAAAAAGGGAGACTTATTAACAGTGCAGATAAAATGTAGCATGATGAAAGACCATAACTCATTACTATTTTCAGCAGTCATTGACTTTTTAAGAACATACTTTTTATTGTGCGATTTTTGTCTTGAAGGAAACAAGAATAGCCTCATCCAATCTTCATAAACATTCCATTATTTTGTTTCCAATGGGCAAAGCAAAAAAAATAAAACTCAGTATCCCCAAACCTTGTAGTGAGAATTGGGATAAAATGACACCCGGAGAAAAGGGCAGGCATTGCAGCCTATGTAATAAAGTCATTACAGACTTCTCCACTTTTACCGACAAAGAATTGCTGGCGTATTTTACAAAGGCAAAAGGCGAAATATGCGGAAGAGTTGGAAACTCTCAGTTAGACAGGTTGCTCATAACAAATGACCCTTCCAATACACCCATTTACAGAAGGTTGTTATTTGGGGCTGCGCTAACGGCAGGCTTGGCAAATACGGCACACAGCCAGAATACAGGACAGCCTAATAAGGCATATCCTCATCCTGTAGGTCATATAGCTGCTTCCTACACCACCGCTAAAACTACCAAACCAATTGCTGCAGATACAAGCACTGTTATTAAAGGCAGCGCAATAGAGATTGAAAAAAAGAAGCCGATCACTTATGCGGTTCTTTCATTTCAATTTGACTCTACGTACAGTACCGAAGTTTATACTGATTCTATCGGGAAGTTTTCAATCTCCGTACCCAACAAGTATCTCAATAAAGAGAGCAACGTGACCCTTAGCTCTGATGGTTACATGGAGCGCCACCTTACTTTCCATTTTGCAAAGTCTAATAAAGAGATCATCATTAAGCTGAGGAAAAGGAAAGATGATGGATATAAGATGGGTAAAATGGCTATGTAAATAACCCCGCTATCCTTTCCGCAAGTGGTAACTATTCGAGTCTATACATAAAAAAAGAGGATGGAGAAAAAACGAAGTTTTTTGCATCCACCCCCCTCGTTAAAGGAAGCAATACAAAGATACTACCATTTGGGCTTTTCACAATGATATGAATCAGCTTTCTCATTAGAATGAAATTAAAAAAATAAATTTTGCTTAAACCCTTATACCAATTACAAGCACATCGTCTATCTGCTCCAGGTTGCCTTTCCATTCTTCCAGGCTTTTTTCCAAAACACTTCGTTGGTTTTCCATAGGAGCGCCGGCGTTTGCCGATAGAATATCCTGCAGTTGTTTGTACTTAAACTTTTTACCCTGCGGCCCTCCAAACTGGTCGGCATATCCATCCGTAAGCAGGTACAAAATATCACCCTTTTGAAGATTTAACTTATGTGTGTTGAAGGGTTGGGGCCTGTCTTTTTTGCCAATCGGTTGCTTGTCAGCAGCCACTTCCTGTATTTCTCCGTTGTGGCAATACCAAAGGGAATTGTAGGCGCCGCTCCATTGTATCTCTTTGGTATTTGTATTCATGCAGCACAACGAAATATCCATACCATCCTGCACTTCACTTTCGCTCTTCTCAAAGGTTTCGAGCACCAGTTCACGAACTTTATCCAATACTTTTCCGGGCTCCGTAATATGAAACTCTTTCACCGTGCGGTTTAATGCATTGGAACAAACAACACTTACCATAGCACCCGGAACTCCATGTCCTGTGCAGTCGGCAGCGGCAATCAAAATATTGTCACCTGCACGTTCCATCCAATAAAAATCACCGGCTACAATGTCTTTGGGTTTATACAGTACAAAAGACTCGGGGAAGAATTGCTTTACCAATTTCATAGGCGGCAATATGGCGTCCTGTAAACGTTTGGCATACACCAGTGAATCGAGTATCTCATTATTTTTTTGTTCCAACAATTCTTTCTGCTTTACTACCTCTTCATTTTTTTGAGTAATGATAATATTGGCTTTCTGCTTTTGTCTGTATCCCCGGAATATGAAAAAAGCAAGTATAAGCATAAGCACAAATCCCCCCATGAAGGAATTAAGTATTATTCGTTGCCTGTTCTTATCTTGCTCGGCCAGGGCATCTTTCTTTTCCTGGGCTGCTTTTTCGGCTACCTGCTTTTGTTCAAATTCATAATTCATCTGCTCCTGAAGAATTTTTTTTGTATTGGCCTGGTTAATTAAACTATCGTGATGAACCAGGTATTCTTTGTAATCGTCTGCTTCTGCCTTATAATTATCGGTAGCGCTGTCTAATTCAATAAATCTTTTATAAACTGCCGTTTGCATCTGTTTGTTATCAATTGCTTTTGCCATATCAAGAGCCGAATCAAGATATACTTTTGATTCTTTATAGTTTTTTAGATAGATGTATAGGATACCGATATTATCAAAGTCCCAGCCAAGCCCATTTTTTGACCCGATCTCACGGCATATATTTAATGACTTTAAATAGTACTGCATGGCCTGAGGGTAATCACCTTTTGTCATGCGAACATCTCCTATGTTACCATAAATAACTGAAATAGCATTTTTATTTCCTAAAGCCTGGTATATAGGCAGAGCTTCCGAATAATATTCCAACGCCTCAGACAATTTACCCTGATTAGTACAAATAGCGCCTGTATTAATAAGGCATGTGCCAATACCTGTTTTGTCTCCAATTTCTTTTTGTATGGCCAATGCCTTAAGCATATTCTCAAGTGCAAGTGCCCATTTTTCTTCATTATAATAAACAAGCCCGATATTGTTATAAGCGCTAGCAATGCCACTTTTATTTCCAACTTCCTGCTGTAAGGATAAAGCTTTAAGCATCTTCTCCAGCGCCTTGCTGAAATCGCCCTGTTCATTATAAACACCTCCAATATTGACAAGGGTTTTACCCATACCGGCTTTATTCCCTGTTTTCTGGTATATGGTTAATGCATTGTTATAGTATTCTAATGATTTCGAATAATTGCCCAAGTTATATTCAATCACGCCCGAATTATATAAAGCTCCTGCTATGCCATTTTCAAAGTTTAACTTTTCTCCCAATTGCTCTGCACTTTTAGCGCAAATAGCAGAAGTATCATATTTCCCCATTCTGGATAGCTTGAGGCTTAATAAGTTTAATGTGTTTACTTTGCCAGTATCATCGCTTTCTGTTTTCAGAATATTCCGCAATGAATCAATAGCGCGGCTTTGCGCCATTCCCTGCAAACAACTTATAAGAATAAGAAACAGTGTAGTATACTTCCTTATCATGGGTGATGTAAAGATATAGCATAATTATTAAATAATAAAAAACTCTTTTAAATGGAATATATGTTTCAAATTGTGGCTCTGTCAGATACTCATTCAAATTTCCCTTCACCCAATCTTCATAAATATTCATTTCATTTGTTTAAAGATGGGCAAGCCACATAAAATAAAACTTATTCTTCCAAAGCCTTGTACAGAGGATTGGGATAAAATGACACTGGTTGAACAAGGCAGATTTTGTGATAATTGCAGCAAACCGGTAATTGATTTTACAAAATTTACGGATAAAGAGTTATTGGATTTTTTTGTAAGAACAAAAGACCAGGTGTGCGGACGCTTCAACAGTTTACAATTGAACCGGACTATCGCCATCTATGCGCCTACTGATATTTCCCTATTTAAAAGAATTTTCTTTGGAGCGGCACTTACGGCAGGAGTAGCAGGAACGGCACAGTGCCAGAGTACTTCATCAAATCAAACGCATCAGGTTCAACCTCCGAATGATACCTCTAAGAAAAGCGCGGATCATACTACACATAAAAGACATATTACAAAAAACCATCCGCCAAAGCCGATTGACCCACCACCATTGATGGGGGCTCCCATGCGTGTCACCGAAGAAGACCAAATTCACGATCCGGAACATCCTGATAAAACGATCAATAAAAACAGAGATACCCTCCACTCTAAATAAGCCTTGCCGCACATTTGCAACAGTCGGTTTTCTAATTATAGTCCGTCGCGGACCTGTTCTTCTCAATAAACTGAAAATACTTCAGCTGCGCCGCCAACCAGTTTTTGTGGGCTTCATAAGCTTCGTAAGCTTCCTTACGGGCTTTTGCATGGATGGCAATATCATCCTGGTTCAATGTATCCTTATACGTATGACCCCGGAGCTTTTCACCTGCCTTACCCATTTTCCCATACTTTTTAACCAAGCGTGCATGCGTTTTTAGGACTTCCAGATGCAGGGTTTTGAATTGATCTTTGCTTTCTTCCTTTACATTCATAATTCAAAATATTTATGTTTTAACTGAGTGCAAAATTATACCCTTGTCACCACATAAATGGATTAAGAATATTAGGAAATCGTTAAAAAATCATTGTATTTTTTAACAAACCCAACCTTTTAAAATGCACTTAACCCACCGGAATTATCCGTGGGTTAAGTGCGTTTTATCTACGATAACGATTTCTGCTGTTCTATAAATCTAAAATAATTTAGCTGTGCAGTTACCCAGTTTTTGTGGGCATCATCCGACTCGCAGCGGGCTATCATGTAGTTAGCCATGTCTTCCCGGTTCGTATTACACTCAGCCACAGGCGGAGTAACTCTTTTACCAAATTCAACCAAACTATCACGTTTTTGAAGTAAGGCTGTGTGCGTTCTTAAAATTTTAAAACGCAGCGTTTTTAATTGTTGTTGTGCTTCCTTTTGATTCATAATTTTTATTTTTATTACTTTAACTGACACAAAAGTACAGCCATGCCTATGTCAAAAACATGATAAATGATAATAAAATATATGATTGATTAAAAAAAGATTTGCCAGTCCCTATTTCCTTTTTCCGGAAACCACCTTCGCCTTTTCAATAAATTTGAAGTACTTTAACTGCGCAGCTGCCCATTTCTTATGGGCTTCATTTGCTTCGTCACGGGCCTTGGTATAATTAGCAATGTCTTTTTTACTTATAGAACCTTTGACGCTGGGCGTGGTGATCTTTTTATCAGCTTCAACCATATTACCATGCTTCTTAAGTAATAATGCATGAGCCCGTAAAACTTCAGAATGCAGAAGTCGTAAATCGCTGTTACTTTCCTTTTTAGCCATACTCCGGATTTTTATTAGGTAAATATAAATATCTTTTTCATTATGACAATAAAAAAACATGGTAAATTTTATTTTTCTATCTTTGTTCAATGGGGAAGCTGCAGAAAATAAAACTATCCATACCAAAGCCTTGTACCGAGGATTGGAATAAAATGACCGTAAGCGAACAAGGCCATATTTGCAGTAGTTGCCAAAAGTCAGTCCTCGATTTTTCCAATTATACTGATAGGGAATTATTGGATTTTTTTGCAAAAGCAAAAGACAAGATCTGCGGAAGAATACCGGATACGCAATTAAACCGCTTGATTACAGTAACAGCCCCATCCAAGGCTCCTGTATTCCGCAGGTTATTATTCGGAGCTGCGCTTACAGCCGGAGTAGCGGGTACAGGACACGGTCAAACTAATGCGCAATTGCTTGGCTCGGGACCTTATTGTATGAATGACAGTAAAAACAAAATTGAACAAAACAGGCCGGTAAATGATTCTACTTTTAAAATTAGTGGGAGGGTTATTGATTCTGCTAACAAACAACCTTTGGCGTATGCCGAATTAGTTATTGAAAATGAGGGCAATCAAATTTCACGCGTTTTTACAGGTGTAGACGGTAAATTTGAAATAGCTATAGCCAAGGATATGCTTGGGAAAAAACTGACTATTATAACAGTCATAACAGGCTATCACGACAGATACAGGATTATCTCTTTCACAAAGCCTCCTGTTAAGCGTATTACCGTTTCAATGAATAAAATTGCGGGTTTTGACACTCTAACCCCGGCTATGATAATGGGAGATATGGAAATAACCCCTATAAAAAAAGATACTGCTACGAGGGGTAAATAAAACTTACTTCCCCAGCCGCTTAACCAAGGTAAAACCGGGTGTAAAAGCCATGCTTCCGCTCATAGCATTGGGAACAAAATTGGGAGTAAATTTTAAGGAAATGTCATCCGATATATTAAAACCGTGCAGTTGTGCGTCCACATTAGCATCCACAATACCTATAAGGTATACTCCAACAGCAATAATAATGGATAAGTCCTTGTCGTTATGATAATAAACAATAAGGTCAGATAGTTCAGAGGTAGTATAGACATTGGGCACACTTGCATTATATGTACTTAACTCGTTATGATAGATATTATAATAATGCTCGTTAAACGTATAGAAGTATATAGCTGCTCCCAACCCGGCATATAGTATAGGTAATTTCCAGTATTTTTTATTGTATATCTGACCCAATCCAGGACAGACAGCAGATAAAATCATTGCTTTACTACCCCTGGACATGGTATGATGTTCCTTCTCCTTTTTCACCTTGGCTGTATCACCACCTTGTGCTGATGCAGATAAGCAACATAAACAGATAGCCCCTGAAAGAAGAAAACAAAAAACTTTTTTTGCCAATGGTTTATTGACCGGCATGCAATAACTCTATAATCTTGCGGAACTGCTCATCCGTAGAAAACGGTATCACAATTTTCCCTTTTCCTCCCGAGCGGGAAACTTTTACATTGGATAAAAACACTCCTGATAAGTTCTTTTCTATCGTTGAGTCTTCAACATTATTTGCACTGCCATTTTTGGAATTTTTTCCCGGTAATTTGCTTTTTGTGCTTCTTGCTTTTTCCTCGGTATCTCTTACACTGAGCGATTCGTCAAGTATTTTATCAAATACGCTGAGCTGGCTGATAGGATTATCAATATTGATAAGCGCACGGGCATGGCCCATGGTAATTTTCTTTTCCCTTATGGCAAGTTGTATTACCGGTGGAAGTTTTAACAGACGAAGATAATTGGTAACCGTGGTCCTGTCTTTCCCGATCTTTCCCGAGAGTTCTTCCTGTGTAAATCCGCATTCATTTATCAGGCGCTCATATCCTATGGCTATTTCTATGGCATCCAGATCCTCCCGGTGAGTATTTTCAACAAGTGCCATCTCCAGCATGGCTTTATCATCTGCAAGGCGCACATAAGCCGGTATTTCTGTCAATCCGGCTAATTGCGATGCTTTAAATCTTCTTTCCCCCGAAATTAACTGATACTTGTCCTTGCTGACCCTTCTGACTGTAATAGGCTGTATTAAGCCATAATGCTTTATAGAATCAGTCAACTCCTGCAAAGCCTTTTCATTAAACCGAGTACGAGGTTGAAAGGGATTAACTTCAATATATTCTATCGGGATTTGTGATATGCCACCATGCTGGGTACTGCTATGCACAGCAGAATGAGTTGCTGTTTCAACGGCATCATCTTCTGAATCTAGCAGGGCGCTCAATCCTCTTCCGAGGGATTTCTTTTTGGGGTTTTGGCTCATTTCTAATTTTCTTCGAGATTAATAATCTTTTCGCTTTGTTTCAATCGGGTCATTTTATTCTTTTGCAATACTTCCCTTGCAAGGTGCAGGTAGTTAAGCGAACCTCGCGATGCGGCATCGTGCATAATGATAGTCTTTCCGAAACTGGGGGCTTCACTCAATTTAATATTGCGGTGAACAATGGTCTCAAACACTATTTGCTGAAAATAGGTTTTAACTTCATCCACCACTTGTGTGCAGAGATTCAAACGCCCGTCGTACATAGTGAGTAAAATACCTTCCATTTCCAGTTCGGGGTTCAGTCTCTCTTCCACAAACTTTACCGTTTGCAGCAGTTTACCTAGTCCTTCCAAAGCAAAATATTCACATTGTATTGGAATGATGACAGAATCTGCCGCAGTAAGTGCATTAAGCGTTATTAATCCCAACGAAGGTGAGCAATCAAGAATGATAAACTCATAATCGTCTTTTATTTTGGCAAGGGCAGCCTTCATCATTTTTTCCCGGTTAGGCAGGTTTATCATTTCAATTTCAGCGCCCACCAAATCAATATGAGACGGAAGCAAATCGAGGTTTGGTGTTTCCGTGCTCAATATCACATCCTTTGGCTGAACGCTGTCAATAATGCATTCGTAAAGCCCGGCTTTTATTTTCTTAAGGTCGAACCCAACACCCGAAGTTGCATTTGCCTGCGGATCGGCATCCACTAAAAGTGTTTTATGTTCGAGCACAGCTAAGGCTGCCGCCAAATTTATAGCAGTAGTGGTTTTACCGACTCCCCCTTTTTGGTTTGCAATTGCAATTATTTTTCCCATCTTCTTGTTTTTTGTTTTAACTAAATTTCTTTCGTTTCTCCTATTTTCATAAATGTGATCTTCTTTCCTGCTTTTTCAAACGCTTGTTCCACTTTAGGAATATCAATCTTTATAAGGTCAAATGTATCATAATGCATGGCTATGATGTTATTGCACTTTATAAAATCGGAAGCTTTAATAGCATCCGCATATCCCATAGTAAAGTTATCGCCGACAGGCAACATGGCAAATGAAAGTTTATGCTCCTCCCCTATCAGTTTCATATCAGCGGTCAATGCGGTATCTCCGGCATAATAAAAATTTCCTTCGTCAGATGAAATAACAAAACCTCCCGGATTACCGCCGTTTGCTCCATCATCAAAACTGCTGGAGTGAATAGCGTTTACACTTTTTACTGTAAAAATTTTGGTGGTAACAGCCCCTCCTGTATTCATGGGACGAAAAGTCTTAATTCCCTTACCGGCAAAATACATGCAAATCTCATAGTTAGACATAAGCACGCCTCCTGTTCTTTTAGCAATATCATAAGCATCTGCAACATGGTCTTGGTGGGCATGAGATAATAGAATATAGTCAGCCTTTATCTCACCAACTTTTACGTTAGCGGCTAATGGATTTGGGGTTATAAAAGGGTCAAACAAAAGATGCTTACCTTTAACTTCAGCTGCAAAGCAGGAATGTCCGTAGTACGTTATTTTCATTTAAAGATAGGGGCTACTATTAACTTGGCGAATTTAAGCCCTATACTCTTAGGACAAGCATTTGTTAATAATTATTTTTTAACAAAGGTATTGGTCTGATTTTAAGCGGAAAAATTTATCTTTATGTTTACATATGTCCCTATTTACCAATCTTTACAGGAGCCCTCAAAGAGTCTTTATACGGAACTATAACGGGTATTTTTTTTAGAATTAAAGAATCTGGTATTCCTAATTCCTTTTTCTTTGAAATAAAAGTTAATGAATCCTTAAATTGAGACCATAGATATTCTGGTGGATTTCCCCACCTTCGTATTGTTCCGATAAAAAAAACTTTTTTTCTGCCATTAATTCTTTCTGCTATAACTACGGTACTATCAAAGGCCAAATAATCCGGTTTCTGAAAAATAAACATACAACCCCTTGGTAATTGTTGATTCGCAGGTAGCATAGAATCATACGGAGGATTTGGATGTAGCAACCAAATTCCTGAATTATCATAAGTCTCACCAAGGCAATACCTTTTATTAAGATATCTTTCGTTATTTAATAAACCCTCTTGCACTTCGACCATACAGCCGGATAAAAAGAAAAATATTAGAACGATCAAACCCCTTCCTTTCATAATTAATAGCAAGGTAAAAGTTTATTAATTCCTCCTCTTAAAAACCATCTTCCCCGTTGAACCCAGTAACAAATAATTTTTGGTTACGGAATTAATGGCAAAATCGGTATGGGTTTTGTATCCCTGCATATATTCAACGAATGAATAGCAAGTAACCGCATCAGTAGAAAAGATGTTGTCAGTGAATTTATAACTGAAGAATGAAGTGTTTATCTTTTTATTCATGCCTTCTCCTATTTGTATACGCTCGGTTAAGGAGTCATCGGTAATTATCAATGTATGGCCTGTATCTTTAGTATCCACCCAAGTGCCTATAATGAGTTGCTTAATGGTATTTGTATCGAGTTGTTGGCAAGGATCTGCCGGTTTAGGGGAGTCTTGGCATTTAACTTGTATGGAAATTGCCAGAAAAAAGATAAAAATCAATACATGTTTCATATCGTGCAAGTTTAAAGCGTAAAAATACATAATTCCTAATTATATATTTCAATTACCTTTGGCAATCTTATACTGAATAATTATGATGGAAACATTACACTACTGGTTTGACCTTCTTTTACATGCGGATAAATTCCTTCCGGCACTCATAAGCGAATATCAGGGTTGGATATATTTAATATTTTTCATCATCATTTTTTGTGAAACAGGATTGGTGATAACTCCATTTTTGCCCGGTGATTCATTGCTTTTTGCAGCAGGAACTATTGCCAGCAGCCAGGGTACTTTAAATATTTATACGCTCCTTATTCTAATTTTCATTGCAGCATTTGCAGGCGATAATTCAAATTATTTTGTCGGCAGGTTTCTCGGACCTAAAATCCTTAAGTTGCGCTTTTTCCGAAAAGACTATCTTGAAAAGACGCACAGTTTTTATGAAAAATACGGAGGAACAACATTAATAATAGCCCGGTTTACGCCTATCATTCGTACATTTGCGCCTTTTGTTGCCGGTATTGGCAGTATGGTCTATGCCCGATTTATAACATTCAGCATAATAGGAAATTTATTATGGATAAATGTTTGTCTTTGGGCAGGTTATTTGCTTGGTACAAACGAATTTGTAAAAACACATTTCACAGCTGTTACGCTTGGCATTATACTAGTATCGCTGCTGCCGGCTATATTTCAAGCATTGAAGGGCATATTCAACAGCCAACGTTCCTAATTAGCTAGGAGCATCTGCTTGGCATGATAGCCTTCGCAAAAGAGCAGATCTATTATACTTAGTTTTTTTATAAAGCCGTATTTTTCCTGAAAAACCTGTTGGTATTTTATTTCTTTTAATAGAGGAATATTATTTGATCTTGGCAAATTAAGGTTACGATAATCCATTGCATTTTCATATACTTTTTGATACGACTCAGTAAATGTAAAGTTGATGGTAACACCCAATAGTTTATTTACCAATTCAAAAAGTTTCAAGTTCCAATCTATTAATTTTTTAGGTTCATATTCCATATATACCGGGACTAGATCATTTTCAAAATATTCAAAAAATGGTGAACGCCTATATGCCGCTTGGATAGATCGCCAATGAATGGTTCTCCAGTTTTGGTCATATGAAATAAAAGCGTCTTTCAGTGGAGTCCGTTCATGGTTTTTTTTGACCGGTACACTCAATTTCAATTTACCATTTGCT
>Ga0206990_1102_pt1 | contig 16654 bp, 17 predicted proteins | sample Alteio_BWMinCont_8_FD_153283 | JGI IMG/M metagenome (GOLD analysis project Ga0206990, IMG submission 153283) | Enriched cells from forest soil in Barre Woods Harvard Forest LTER site, Petersham, Massachusetts, United States -... | ecosystem: Environmental > Terrestrial > Soil > Temperate forest >... | reverse complement strand
GTCCGTCTGGGTCGGAAGATCAGGGAACTGAGGAGATCCCGTGGCTGGAGGCAAATTGATTTGGCCGAGCATTCCGGTATCAGCAAGAACCATATCTCGGAATTGGAGCGCGGACAAAGAGAAGTAGGGCTGAAGAATCTTGAAGCAGTTGCTGGAGCGCTTGATCTAAAACCTTCCGAATTGCTTCGGGTATCGGGATTGTGACTTCAATCCCACCTTGCTGCTCTTGGGCTGCACGGATGCGACCCTTCGAGACTGAATATCTATTCAAGACCGTTCGAGGCAAACCATCCTTCATGTGCCCGGTAGGTTGAATTGGCTTGTATCGCTGGAGGGAGCAGCCGTCGCGACTGCAGCTTGTAGAGCGCAGTGTGGAGTAATCAAATACGGGTTGCTCGGGTTCGCTGGGGCGGTATCGGCAATCGCCCATTACGTGTTGCCGGGGGGAGGCATTGATCAGTAGCATACGACCACTCCAGAGTGGCCTAACGTGATAACTCCGCTGCGGCTTTTATGCAGCGGACGTCGGCATCCGGTCGCGTCACCCTCTCCACTGACTCCACCGCCCGTTTGCTATTTGCCGTAAGGCGGGATATTGGAATGTCAACAGGCCCACCTCCTTGAATAAAGGTGCCATTGGTTTGGCTCATGACTCTATAGCTCCATTGAATCGAGGTGCAATTGAAAGTGCAATCAATGTCTTCTTCGATGACAGGAGTTGAGATTTTGCCGTACTGCCCCGAGAAAGGGCCAACCGGAGCCTTATTGCCAAGAGAATGCACCTCATCCAGGATCGTTTGACCGTACTGCGAAAGCTCAGGATCTGCGGACTTAATCTCGCGCGTGAGTCTATTGCTAAGGTCCGCACTCAAACTTGAAGTGTCCACATCGTATTTGACACCCCAACCCGCACCGGCCCACATCAAAGTCCATGCAGTTTTTAACGTGCCTTGCGGAGGACAACTGTTAGACGGGGCGACAGGTGGAGTGACGGGCGGTTTACTTGGGCCGGAAGGCGGCTGTTCTGGAAGTTTGACTGGCGAACTTGACGGTACCTCAGGCATCTTGGGCTCAGTCTGCTTGACCCGTTCCTGTAGAAATGCTTTTTCAATCCTGCTCAGAAGTTTCCCCAGATCAATCTTGGAAAACAGACTGCCTGCAATGAGAACAAGTCCGAATAGGCCGAGCAGTGCTTGGCGTTTCAAGGACTTAAAATGCGGTATTTCAATGTCAAAGGCTTTTAGACCACCGCCAACAATTGCAGCGATGACGCACGCGATTCCACTTACCAAGACCGTAGTTGAAGCATTCATACTCTCGCCACCTATGCCAATCCCCAAGCCTATTGGTTCAATGAATCTCACTCAATCCCCGTCGGCATATCGGCGGGGACTGAGTGAGACGACTTTCTCGCTATACGTGGATGGTGACAGGTTGCCAACGGATGGCGCCCTGGGAATAGGTGTGTTGGTGATGATTCTGGGGCGGAAGCGAGTGGTATTGCGCGGTCCCAATCTCGCGTCCACACCCGGCGCATTTGTAAACGCCGCCGTATGGTGCTCCGGTACCGGGGTCAAATGTACGGTTGAACACAGCATCATTGCTGTGGGAAAGGTCGTTCGCATTGTGGTAAATAGCCATAGGTCCCTTTCGTGGTTGAAAACTTTGCATTTTCGCCAGAGGGAACGCAGTGCTACTATTTCCTGACGTCAGTTCCCACTGACCGATAGAAGCTGAGCGGGTCGCCGATGCCCTAGGAAGCGAAGCGGCCCGTCCAGCCCTTGCCTACCCCCAAATTCGGGTCCGGCAGATGCAACGGTACCGCTGTGTGTGGGGCAGGTCAACTATTAACCGCAACATGTAGCATTTTGTGCGAGTTAGACTCTGCCATCGCTATAATTGGCCGATATAGCCTGTGGAAATCTGAAAGCTAATGGTGTGAAAATTGCTAAGACTTTGGGAGATTGCACCAAAACTGGTGCAAAATGATAATTTTTGATCAATATACGACTGATTCTACGAATCAACTAAGCTATTAACGACAAAGTAATTACATCTGATTTTATGGATCGCAGCCTGCTTCTCATCCATCATCGCCACCCTGCCGACCGCACCGGCTTGGGTCCAAGGTTGCTGGACAGTCTGCCTCTGAATATCTCAGACGGCAGGTAACGCCGTTTCTCTCCGCACAGGGGGTGCACTTAGACAATCCAGGTGTCAGGCATGGTGCCAACCGGGGCAGGGACGTTTTGGTGACAGCCCTTGCAGCAGATGGTGTAATCACAGAGGCGCACTTGGGGCATCCCGAACATGATTTGCAGTATAGGCGAAACAAAAGCGAATATGCAAGCCGGAAATCAACCTGCACCAGACTTGGGGCAATTATTATGGAAGGCGTCTAGGTCGCGTTGAATCCTGCACTGGCGCAACCTCTCACGCATGAGCGCAGTACGGCAACGAGACGGCAAAGACACGGTGAGAACGACCAGACAGAGGATTTGCCGCCAGAATCGGGGTACACGACGGAAAAGCAGGACCCCGATTGAGCCTGATACGACGGGAACTAATTGCAGAACGGAAGAAAACAAACTGGAGACCAGCAATAAACACCCCGATCCTCTGTCTCCGGTCAAGAGCAGTATCGAAGTTAGTTGCCAGTTCACTCCATTGAACTTGAGTCCGCATCAGAGAAGACCGGCTCTCTGTACCACCCAGGCGTGCGGAGTGGCAGCGGTGCTATTTTGCCCACCACCATCGGGGTGGTTTTGTTGGGCAAAATAATTCTACCCGATCTACTTTTCCACCGCAAACCAAAATCTCCGACCATCTCTGACCGGGGTTCTGTGGAAGGCCACCATAAGGTGCCCTCGGTTCCTCCCACGCATGGCGGGTGACTGTCTTATTCGCTTACACCCTTACGAAGAGCGTCGCCAATTGATGGTGTCAAAGTAAAACCCCACCGGCTAATGTGCCGGTGGGGTTTTCTGCGTCTGGGGAGTGGTAGGTACTACAAGCGTGACAGACCGTACAGCAGTGCGCCGATTACGCCTGTCATCATGTTGCCCAATAATACAGCGAATGCTACCTTCCAAAATCCCAATTTTGCGGGTGCGAGGTTCAGGACTGCGGTAACGGGCTGGGGAATGCTGTCCTCATCGACTTTCACGAACTTGGGAGACCAAGACACCTCTTTTCGGCCAACGTAGTCGAAGACTCGGTAGTGGGACTTGTCTCCGCTTAGGCCGATAAACATGCCCTTATCGCCGTTTTCGTGGGTGACATTCGTTCCGATCTTCATGCCGCACCCCCGGCCTGGGCGAATGCGGACTCAATAATCGCGCGGGTATGTTTACCCTCGCGACCTTCGAGGTACCGCATCGTTGTGGCAAGATCGCTGTGCCGCAGATACTCCATGATTGTGCGTGGTGGCATACCACTTTCGCTTAGCATCGTCGCGAAGGTCTTGCGCAGCTTGTGAAGGATCACCTGTTTGCATACGGGATGGGTTGCACATGACTTCCCAGCCTTATTGACGCAGTGTCCGCAGTTGAGTCCAGCTCGAAGACCAATTCGTTTGACGAGGCGAAGCAAATGACCGTCCGGTCTGTTTTTTGCTGTGGGGAACACCAAGCGTGACAGCGGATACCGCTCACGACGCGTTCGAAGAATATCCACTAGAAACGACGGGATCGGAATGGTACCTTCCTCGCCGTCCTTCGGGGTGTACCCCACGTCAAGGTGCTCCGTGACGGTGTACGTCTTGGCATCCAGGTCAATATCCGACCAGCAAGCGTACTGCGCTTCCTGTTCTCGCGTCCCGGTACAGAGTAGGAATTGAAGACGGTCGGATTCTTCCAGATCACAATGACCGAATAGCTTGCCAAGATCAACGTCGGAATATGCCCGTACCGTCTTCTCGGTGTACTTGGGAAGGTCCTTACCTTTGAGCAGGGAAGGCAGGCCAAAGTGGTGAAGGAAAATCTGAAAGAAGTCCACACGGTTGCGACGAGTGCGCGGAGCGTTCCCGGCTTTCTTCAGGAACTCAACGAACTCCAGCATGTCCTTACGGTCGATTTCTTCTAGGTCAACCTTCTTGCACGACTCCTGGAAAAGCTTGAGGGTCGTTCTGTACGCTGCCAGAGTCTTCTTTGTCTTGCCGTTTTTGGTCTCTTCAATATACTCAGCGGCAGCCTCAGTGATTGGACGGCCCGGTTTCTTGGGTTCTGGCTTTGGTTCCGTCACCGTTTCCGGCTGGACAAGGGTCAGGCCTTGTTTGGCCCCGGTGAGTTCGATGGTCTTATTCAGTAGAGAAGTGACGGCAGAGTCGGACTCGTTACCGACGCAGGTCAGGCATCGCTTCCCGTTGAGACGGTATCGGAGGTAGTAGTTTCCCTCAGGGCACCGTTTGGGAACGCCATCGACAATACCGTAGAGCGGTTTAAGTTTGTGGTTGGGCGAGTAAACGGGTGGAACGTAGATCCAACTGCCTGTGGCAGACCGGACCCTAAGGTAAAGCGCGACGGGATTCCTCATGCATTAGCTCCTGTAGGCTAATACCGGGCACACTCATCGGATTTCCCTTATTGTTTTCGGTTCGGGCAACATGCTGGATAACATGCTTTTCGAATCACCATATAACTCTTTTAATTTCAATTTCTTACGCTTGAAATGGCGGAGAGAGGGGGATTCGAACCCCCGGTAGAGCTTTTGACCCTACAACGGTTTAGCAAACCGCCGCCTTCAGCCACTCGGCCATCTCTCCGGTTACCTCGGATTATACCCGAACCCGCTTCAGACTGGCCGAAAGGAGATCGAAAACGGAAATAGCCGGAAGCCCATTTTTTCCTTGGGCCAAGGGGAATTCGTTGCTAATCTCAATTTCATGCGTCTTGCAGCCAATCCGGGCGGGAGAAAGCTTCGTATCATTCCGCTGATTGCGGCTACCTACTTCATGGTTTCGGGCGGTCCTTACGCGATTGAAGACATCCTCGGCGGCGCTGGATATACCACCGCGATTGTCATTCTGCTTGTATTGCCCTTCCTGTGGAGCCTGCCCACCACAATGATGATCGGCGAACTAGCCAGCTCCATTCCGGCCGAAGGTGGCTTTTATGTCTGGGTGCGACGCGCCCTTGGCCCTTTCTGGGGATACCAGGAAGGCTGGCTCTCACTCTCTGCCAGCGTCTTCGATATGGCCATCTACCCAGCCTTTTTTGTGACCTATCTCGGCAAGTTCAATCCGGCGCTGACTGCGGGCTGGCACGGATGGGCCTGGTCTCTCGCCGTCGTAGTTGTCTGCTGCGTGTGGAATCTACGCGGCGCGCCCTCGGTCGGCGATGGATCGGTCTGGCTCTTCCTTCTCCTGCTTTCGCCCTTCGCTGTCTTCGTAGCGCTCGCCTTCTTGAAAGGATTCACAGCGCATCCGGCCGTTCACTGGAGTCACCCAGCCTCGCAATCAACTCTTTTCATCGCCATTCAGGTCGCCATGTGGAACTACATGGGCTGGGACAATGCCTCGACAGTTGCCAAGGAAGTTGAAAATCCCCAGCGCACCTATCCCCGCGCCATGATTGGCTCAGCCTTGCTGGTGGCCTTCACGTATGTATTGCCCTTGCTCGCCATGGCCTACGCAGGTCTCTCGGCAGAGAGCTTTTCAACCGGCTCATGGGTAGATGCAGCCACCAGCGTCGGCGGCCCGCTTTTGGGGATGGCCGTTGTCGCCGGCGGCACCATCAGCGGATTCGGAATGTTCAATGCTCTGGTCATGAGTTACACCCGGCTGCCCATGGCCATGGCCGAGGATCGTATGCTGCCCCGCGCCATGGCGCGCGTCAATGCGCGCGGCGTACCCTGGGTCTCGGTCCTCCTTTGCGGATTCGCCTGGGCCTTGGCGCTCAAGCTTCCCTTTGAACGGCTCATCTCCATTGACCTGACCCTGTATGGCGCCAGCCTGCTCCTCGAATTTGTCGCATTGGTCGTGCTCCGTGTGCGCGAGCCGAAGCTGCATCGACCCTTCCGCGCCGGCAACCTGGCCTTCGCCTGCGCGCTGGGCGTAGGACCAGCCGCCCTCATTGCCTACCAATTCTACGGCTCGCGGAACGAACAGGTCGTCGAAGGCTTCTCCGCAATCCTCTTCGCGTTCCTTGTAGCGTTGGTCGGCCCTATCCTTTACTGGCTCACAACTTGGGGACAGAACCGGCGAAGACTCGCTGCCACAGCAGCCGACTGAGTTCATTTCATAAAGAAATGATCGATCAAATAATCCCGCAGCTCAAAGTCAAAGCTGCGCGTATTCTGTTTCGCGTCCCGCCCATCGGTGTTATACGCCACAACATAAGCACTGCGCGTCTTAGGATCGATATAGAAATGGCTGCGAAACCCATTCTGCCATCCCGCATGGCCTACTAACTTCAGTGCACCGTCCGTATGCACAAAGAAGCTCGTCGTCACCTCGTCATGAGCACCCTTACGGCTCTGAAAGTCGTCATCCGGCTCCACCGGCAAGAACGGCTTCCACATCTCCTCGAGCGATGTCCGCTTCAGCACCATGCCATATTCAGCATCTTTCGCAGCATCCCCCAGCAGAAAGACCAGATACTTCAGCATGTCCGAAACCGGCGCATTCAACCCGCCATTCGACCGCGTAATTCCAGTGTTGAAATCGAACGGATCTTCCGTCAGCTTCCCACCCTTCAAATCCCAGCTATGCGAGCGATACTGCAGCAGCGAATAAGGACTGCGATCAAAGTAAGACTGGCTCATCCCCAGCGGCCGCAGTACATTCTTTTCCATGTAAACCTGGTACGGGTCGCCCGAAAGCCGCTCGATGATCTCACCCAGAAACACCACGCCCAGATTCGAATAACTGAACCGCGACCCCGGCGCAAAAGCCACCTCGGTATACGGCATCATGGCCACGAGCTGCGACCACTGCGTCGGCTCAAAAGGCTGCCAAGCCTTGTCATCGTCATGCCACGGCCAGGTTGCGTCGCGAAACCCGCCCGAGTGCGACATCACATGCCGGATCGTCACCTGCGAGATCGGTCCAAACGGATCATGCACCGCCGCCAGCTCCGGAATGTACTTGATCAGCGGATCGTCCAGCGAAAGCAGCCCGCGATCGCGCAACTGCATGATCGCAATGCCAGTAAAAGTCTTGGTGCAGGAAGCCCAGTGATACGTCGTGTTGTTATCGATGGCAATATCGGGAGACCTGCTCTGAACCCCGTGATCATCCCGCAAGACGACCTGCCCGTTCCGCACCAGGGCCAGACTGCTACCCAGAATTCCATTCCTGCGCAGCCCAGCCTCATAGTAAGAGCGAATCGCCGTAGCGTTCGAAATCGTATCCTGCGCAAGACAAGTCGCAGCCACCAGTGCAATGCCCAACATGCAAACCGGTAGCCAGCGCCTGGGCATAATCGGAAGACCTCAGCCCTGCTTCGACTTCTTCAGCTTCTCATCGTCGAACTGCTTGATCGAGCGAACAATGTGATCGCGCGCATACGCCGCATCGTGCCAGCCCTTGATCTCCACCCGCTTGCCTTCAAGATCCTTGTAAATAGAGAAGAAGTGCGTGATCTCCTTCAGTAGGTGCGGATAAACATCGGTGTAATTCCACACATTGTTATAGCGCGGATTGTTATTTCCCACCGCCAGCACCTTTTCATCCAGCACGCCCTGGTCCAGCATCTCCAGCAACCCGATTGGCCGCACTTCCTGCACGCATCCCGGAAAACTCGGTCCCGGCACCATCACCAGCACATCCAGCGGATCGCCATCATCGCTCAACGTCGATGGAATGAACCCATAGTCTCCCGGGTAATGCACCGGCGAATACAGATTGCGGTCCAGCTTGAAGACATGCAGCTCCTTGTCATACTCAAATTTGTTCGTACCGCCCTTGGGGATTTCGATCACCGATCGAAACACCTCAGGGGCCCCGGTCGCCAATCGGCAACTCCAGATAATTGATCATTTTGCTCGCTCTTTTCTCATGCCCGCTCTTTTTTCATGAAGATTGAGTCCGGTCGTGCTTGCAAAATTGAACCGGAGTTTGCTCCTGAATTTGGCCCTGAATTTGCGCCCGAACCGGGACATCCGCGCGAATCATCCACGCAAGTCCTACTATAATTACGGAAATGACTGCTCATGTCTACGTCACATTAAAGACTTCCGTTCTCGATCCCCAGGGACAGACCATCCAGAACGCCCTGCGCAAGATCCGCTTTACCGGCGTCGAAAGTGTCCGCCAGGGCAAATATTTCGTGCTCTCGCTCGCCCCAGGCCTCACCCCCGAATCCGCCCGCACAGAAGTAGAACGAGTGGCCAAAGAGGTCTTGACCAACCCCGTCATCGAGGATTACACCTATCGCATTGAGGAGTGATGATCGATGGCGAGCGCCACTGACTTCAACGAAGAGAGCACTGACCAAACCGGGCGTGTAACCCTGAAAACCGTAGGTCTTGGCGTCCTCGGCTGGCTGGTCGGCTACCTGATCTCCTGCATCTCGTCGATCCTCTTCTTCATCGTCGGTCACATCTCTCCCGCGAAGCCTGCATCCACCGCCGTCATGTGGATCACCGCCATCTACGGCATCGTCTTCGCCGTAATCGGTGCAATTGTAGGAGCCAATTTCTGCCGCAAATTCGCGCTCGGCATCGGCGCCGCCATCGCCCTTACCATCGGTGCCGTAGCTCTCTGGTCCTGGTACTCAACCCCAGACCACGCCCACTGGACGCAACTCATAGCCATCCTCCTCATGGCCCCCGCAGCCCAGTTCGGCGCCCTCTTCCGCCGCCTCGACTACTGAACAACCGCGACAATCCAGCACAACTCCTTAGATTCAGCCGCGTTGAAGACCCAAGATCACTGCGTCGCAGCGCGTTTGCGATAAGTTTCCAAAGCGAGTTGCCCCACGTCCCACAGCAGCTGCAAAATCGCAATTGCCAGCACCATCAGCAGACCCCGATAGCCCCAATGGTTGATCGAGTCCAGCACTCCACCATAGCGAGCCTGGTCCAGCAGCGGGTCCTTAAGCGTTACCAGCAAGTGGTCCGGCGTGCTCAGTACCACCCCCATCGGAATCAGGCCAAATGACTTGAACACAATATGCTGCGCCGTCCGCGGCCCTTGCCAGCGTTCGCCCCAAAGTTCCCAACTGTGCCATCCCAACTGCAGCACGTTCAGCGCGATGATCCACCAGTAAAACTCAACCCATACAGATGCCAACTGGAATTGAGAAATGTGCAGGTAGACCGCCCCCGGCCCCAATAGCAGCACTGGATAGCGGGGAAATAGCAACAGCCAGATAAGCAGCAGAATCCCGAAAATCACTTCCGCAACCGCCTGCGCGTAACTGCGCGCTTTCTTTCCGGGAACCGTGTCCCTCTCAACGGCGGGCAACGTGCCTGGCGACCAATCGGCAGCCCCATTCAACGGCCATGTGATCAGGGAATGCGCGATGGCGAACTCGAATGCCGCAAACGTTAGCGTGACCCAGGCCGCAGCCGTCATGAGTACAAACGGCAAGCGCAGCGCGGCTTCCAGCACCGCCGTCCAACTTGGCGCGGGCGCAGTGAAAATCAGAATTACGGTCACCAGCGAATAAATCGCCAGCGACCAGAAGAAAACCGTTCGCATGACAAACCAATAGGCAGGGAAAATTGCTGGGCCAATCAGATATTGCAGCGGCTTGTAACGCCCCGCCACCTGGATCGGCGGACCCATTTCTTTGAGCCAGGCTTCCGCTTCTGCCTGGGTAAGCGGACGGCCGAGTTCGGCCTCCCTGTCCTCCAACTGCGATTCCAGGTTGGCCCTTAATTCGGCGATGATGTCGTCCTGCTTCTCCCAAGGCAGGTGCTTCTTTACGGCATGAAGGTAGCGATCGAGAAGTTCCATCTCTTTTCCTGCTTTCTCAAAGAATGCTGTGAATTGCCGTGTTGATGGCCTGCCACTCTTCCAGCAGCTTGGCAAAAATCTGCTCGCCATCCGCCGAGAGGCGGTAAAAGCGCTTGTTGCGCTTCTCCTCCTCGCGCCACTCACTGGCCAGCAACCCCTGCGTCTCCAGCCGCCGCAGCAGCGGATATAACGTGCTTTCGTCTATGGCCAGCCCGCGTTCGGCCAGCGCCTTGCGCAAGGTGTACCCGTAGTGCTCTTGCCGAAGCTGAGCCAGCACGGCCAGCGTCAGGCAGCCGCGGCGCAGCTCCAGGCGAAGGTTCTCAAATACGTTCTCTGCAAGAGTCATGCTGTACCTCATACACTGTACATAAACTACTGTATGTTAAACAGTGTATACCGTCAAGTATCTGCGTAAAAATTATTTTCCGGGCGCGAACTACAATCGAACCATGTGCGGAATCGTCGGCTACGTCGGCCCCAAAGAAGTTGTCCCCGTCATCCTCGAAGGCCTGCGCCGCCTCGAATACCGCGGCTACGACTCAGCCGGCATCGCCGTAGGCTGCCCGGGTGAAGAGAAGCTACAAATCCGCCGCGCCCCCGGCAAACTCCGCAACATCGAGCAGGTTCTGCGCGACCAGCCGCTCTCCGGCACTTACGGCATAGGCCACACCCGCTGGGCGACGCACGGCCGTCCGACGGAGGAGAACGCCCATCCCCATCGCGACTGCACCGGGCGGATCGTCGTAGTCCATAACGGCATCGTAGAAAATTACCTAGAACTGAAGCGCGAACTCACCACCCTAGGCCACATCTTCGTCACCGAAACCGACACCGAAATCATCGCTCACCTCATCGAGCAGATCCAAAAAGAAGCGGAATCCTCCGGCTCACCAATCAATCTCGAAAAGGCAATCCGCCAAGCCGTAAAGCGCCTCACCGGAGCCTTCGCCCTCGGCGTCCTCTCCTCCCTCGAACCCAACAAAATCGTCGCCGCCCGCTCCGGACCACCCGTAGTCATCGGCATCGGCGACGGAGAATACTTCGTAGCCTCCGACGTCCCCGGCATCCTTCACCACACCCGCAACATCGTCTTCCTCAACGACGGCGACATGGCCATCCTCACCCTCAACGGTGTCGAGTTCACCGATTTCGAAGGCAATCCCCAGGGCCGCCCTATCCAGCGCATCACCTGGGACCCGATCCAGGCTGAAAAGGGTGGCTACAAGCACTTCATGCTCAAGGAAATCTGGGAGCAGCCACGCGCCATCCGCGACACCACGCTGAGCCGCATCTCCCTTGACACCGGCCAAGTCTTCCTGAACGAAATGGGTCTGACTCCAGATGCTCTAGCCCAGGTCACCAGCATCAACATCGCGGCCTGCGGCACCAGTTGGCACGCCGCTACCGCCGGCAAATACATGATCGAGCGCCTCGCCCGCATCCCCGTCGAAGTCGACTACGCCAGCGAATATCGCTATCGCGACCCCATCGCCGACCCCAACGCTCTCGGCCTGCTCATCACCCAGTCCGGTGAAACCGCCGACACCCTAGCCGCCCAGCGCGAAATGATCGCCCTCGGCTCCAAAACCGTAGCCATCTGCAACGTCGTCGGAGCCATGATTACTCGCGACGCCAGCGGCACCATCTACACCCACGCCGGCCCAGAAATCGGCGTAGCCTCCACCAAAGCCTTCACCTCGCAGATCACCGCACTCTTCCTCTTCGCGCTTCATCTCGCACAAGTGCGCGGCACAGTCACCCCAGCCCAATCCCTCGACCTCGTAGAAGAGCTCAGCAAAATCCCAGCAAAAATCGAAGAGATGCTGAAGGCCATCTCCGCTCAGTGCGAAAAACTAGCAGTCACTTTCTCCACCGCCCGCGACTTCCTCTACCTGGGCCGCGGCATCCACTTCCCCATCGCCCTTGAAGGCGCGCTCAAGCTCAAAGAGATTAGTTACATCCACGCCGAAGGCTACCCCGCCGGCGAAATGAAGCACGGCCCCAACGCCCTCATCGACGAAACCCTCCCCGTAGTCGTCCTCGCCACCCAAGACCCCACTGACTCCGGCAGTCGTCTCCGCTACGAGAAAACCCTCTCCAACGTCCAGGAAGTCACCGCCCGCAGCGGCCGCGTAATCGCCATCGCCGTAGAAGGCCAGCAGGACATCGCCCAGCTAGTCGAACACGTAGTCTCCATCCCCCGAGCCCCCGAGCTTCTTCTTCCGCTTCTAGAAATCGTCCCGCTCCAGCTTCTCGCCTATCACATAGCCGTAAGAAGAGGCTGCGACGTAGACCAGCCAAGAAACCTCGCCAAATCCGTCACTGTTGAGTAGCAGCTACAAGAGATGAGGCACGCATGAAACTCCCCGGTGGAGAAGACGCCATCGTCGACATCGCTAAGATTCGCGACTACTGTCTAAGCCCCACGCATCTTGTAGGTCGACATAAGGCCCGCGTATTTCAATCGGCGCTCGGCCTCACAGCCGCCGATGCCATTCATCTTCAAGCAGCGCTTAAGAGTGCTGCACGCGGCCAAGAAGCCGTTCATGGCATTTCCGATATCTATGGTACGCGATACATAATAGACTTCGAGTTGCAGTGGGGCGAGAGAGTAGCCATCATCCGCAGTAGTTGGATCATTCGCACAGGTGAGATTGCACCTCGCTTCCTCACCTGTTATGTACTCTAAGGAGCGACTATGCCAAACCTCGAACTCTTATCGGTGGTAGCCGTACTACAGGACCTTCCCGACCACAATCTGGTTCGCGGGCAGGTCGGGACGATTGTCGAAATTCTTTCCCCATCCGCAGTATTGGTAGACTTCAGCGATCTTGAAGGACATACCTACGCCATTGAAGCACTCGACTCAAACCTGCTGATCCGTCTACACCATCAGCCTCTCGATCGAGTTGCGTGAAGTCGCCAATCGATTTGAAACACCCCCCACGTCATTGGAGTTTGCCGTGCCCACTCCCGCAACATCAACCTTCACTCGCTGGTCAGACATAGAAGTAGAGCCCCTGAACCCACTGATAGGCCGCCAGTTCGTAGTAGGCACCGGCGTCATGGTCGCCCGCGTCCTTCTCAAGAAGGGCGCACACGTCCCGCTGCATAGCCATCACAACGAACAAGTCACCTACATCCTCGAAGGCGCATTGAAGTTTGCGCTCGAAGGCAAAGAGGTCACCGTCCACGCCGGCGAAGTCCTCTGCATCCCTCCCAACGTTCCGCACGAAGCCTTCGCCCTAGAAGACACGGTCGACCTCGACATCTTCAATCCCCCACGCCAGGATTGGATCGATCGCGACGACGCCTACCTGCGATCTGGTAGCAGTAAAGGTTGACGGCATGGACCTTGGCCTCCAAAATCGCAGCGTCATCGTCTGCGCCTCCAGCGAAGGAATCGCCCGCTCTGCCGCGGAGAAATTCGCCGAAGAAGGCGCTCGCGTAGCCATGTGTTCACGCGACGGCAAGAAACTCGCCGCCGCCGCCGATGAAATTCGCCGCCGCCACAACGCTGAGATCCTGGCCGAATCCCTCGATGTAACCGACGCTTCCGCGGTGCAGCAATTCGTCGCCCGTGTCGCCCATGAATTCGATGGTGTCGACATCTGCGTCACCAATGCCGGCGGCCCTCCGCCCAAAATGTTTCTTGGTACCACCACAGAAGAGTGGCATCGCGCCGTCGAACTGAACTTCATGAGCATCGTCCACTGCGCTCATGCAGTTCTGCCGCATATGCAGAAAAGGCAATGGGGCAGACTTATCACCATTACCTCTGTTTCTGTCCGTCAGCCCGTCTATGAACTGGTTTACTCCAACGCGGTCCGCGCCGGAGTCTTAGGTCTGGTCAAGAGCCTCTCCAATGAGTTCGGCAAAGACGGCATCACCGTCAACAACATTGGTCCTGGCTACACGGCAACCGACCGTCTCAAACAACTAGCCGCCAAACAAGCTCCAACATCAGGTAAGACGGAGGTAGCCTATCTGGCCCATCTCGGTGAACAGACCGCACTTAAACGCGTCGCCTCCGCAGAGGAAGTAGCCGACGCAATTGTCTGGCTAGCCTCCGATCGTGCCTCTTACATTACCGGCCAGACACTCCTTGTCGATGGCGGTTTGTACAAGGGGCTCTAGCATCTGGAATGCAGTGCCGCGCAAGCTGAAAGCTGAAGCATCACCAAATCTGCAAAGATGTGCAGTGAGAGACTCAAACCCATGCAACTGACACCCACGGAAGCCCGCGTCCTCGGCGCGCTCATCGAAAAAGAAATCACTACCCCCGAGTACTATCCGCTCTCCCTCAACGCCATGGTCAACGCCTGCAATCAGAAGAATAATCGCGAGCCGGTGATGACCCTCGACGAAGTAGAAGTGCGCCAAGCCCTGCACGGCCTCGAAGACGAGCATCTCGCCGCTCCGGTACGCGGCGATGGCCGTGTCGCCAAGTACGAGCATCATCTGCAGGAAGTCTTCAACTTCACCCGTGCTGAAACCGCCATCATCTGCGTACTCCTCCTGCGCGGTCCGCAAACTCCCGGCGAACTCCGCGGCCGCACCGAGCGCATGTACAAGTTCGACGAGCTAAGCGACGTCCAGACAGCCCTGCAACGTCTGATGGTCCGTGAACCTGCTCTGGTCAAAGTTCTCCCACGTCAGCCCGGCACCAAGGAGGCACGCTACGCCCACCTGCTTTCCGGAGATGTAGAGAGCTTCGAGCCATCCGCGACAACAGCAGCCTACGCGTCATCTACCTCGTATGCGCATTCAAGCTCCCACTCCGAAGAAGATCCGGAACTAAGAGAGCGCATGGCCCAACTCGAAGCCGAAGTAGCCATCCTTACCCGCGAGCTAGGCGAACTTCGTCAGCAATTCGAACAGCTCTCCAAGCTCCTCGAATAACCCCAGCAGCCTCTGAGACTATCCATACCTGCAGCGCGTCCAGTGGACACAGCAATCCCGGAGCCCAAATTGCACATCTGCAAAATTGTCGGTCTTTCGCTCATAGCCCTCGCGCTCGTCACCCCTGGCGCATTCGCCCAGGACGCCGCCACTCTGGCCGCCCAACAGGCCGGACTAGCCGCTGCCCAAGCCAACCAGCAAGCCATGCAAATGGCCAGCCAGGCCGCCATGCAGGCCATGGCCGACGCGCAGGCCGCTAACGCCGCCATGCAGCTCCAGATGCAGTTGGCGAATGACAGCAGCATCGCTTACGGCCAATCTGCCGCGCGCACTATCAAGACGGTGGAAGCCTCCATTGACCCCGGCAAAATCCGCGCGCACGTCCAATACCTGTCGGACGATCTGCTCGAAGGCCGCTACCCCGGCTTGCGCGGCGGCGAGCTCGCCGCCAAATACATCGCCACCCAATTCGCCCTCTATGGCTTGAAGCCTGCCGGAGACAACGGTACTTATTTCCAAAACATTAACTTCGTCGGCATGAAAGCCAAACCGGATGAGACAACCCTCACCTTCATCCCCAGCTCCGGAAGCGCAATCCCTCTCACGTATGCGGCCGATTACGTGGTATTCAACCCATCGCTGTCACCCACCGTTGACATAGAAGCCCCGCTGGTCTTCGTCGGCTACGGCGCAACAGCCCCCGAGTTCAACTGGGACGACTACAAAGGTGCCGATGTAAAGGGCAAAGTCATCGTCTGCATCGTCGGCGACCCACCCTCCGACGATCCCAAATTCTTCGGCGGTAAAGCTCTCACCTACTACGGCCGCTGGACTTACAAGTTCGAACAGGCCGCCCGCATGGGTGCAGTCGGCGCACTCATCATCCACAAAACAGAACTCGCCAGCTACGGCTGGGAGGTCGTTAAGAACTCCAACACCAGCGAAAAGACTTTCCTGCGCGACGACAAAAACCCGCACCTCCAGGCGGCTAGCTGGATTCAACTCGATGTGGCGAAGAAGCTCTTCGCCGCTTCAGACCTCGACTTCGACAAAGAATTCGCTGCCGCCGGCCAGCCTGGATTCAAGGCTGTAGAACTTCCCATCCGCCTCAAAGCCCACATTTCCAGCACCGTCCGTCCTTTCCAGTCACCCAACGTAGTCGGCATCTTCCCAGCCAGCCCGCGGCCCGACAAAAGAGGCAGGACTCCCGCAGCGCTCCCGCCCTCTTTTCAGGACCAGGCCGTCCTCTACACCGCCCATTACGACCACCTCGGCTTCGTACCCGGCATGGCAGGCGACAACATCTACAACGGCGCCGCCGACAACGCCACCGGCGTCGGCATGATCCTCGAGCTGGCCCACGCCTGGTCGCACCTGCGCGGAACTCTGCCGCATTCCGTCATCTTCTCCGCCGTCACCGCCGAAGAACAGGGCCTGCTCGGCTCCCAGTACCTCGGCCAGAATCCGCCCATCCCCGCCGCCCAGATCGCCCTCGACATCAACTACGACATGCTCCTCCCCATCGGCGTTCCGCTCGAAGCCAACGTCAACGGAGCCCAGCGCACAAGCTTCTTTCCCGAGGTCGAAAAGACCGCCAAAGCCTTCAACCTGGCCATCGTCCCCGACCCGCGCCCAGAAGCCGGCAGCTACTACCGCTCCGACCACTTCTCGCTCTCCCGCGTCGGCATTCCCGCCTTCTCCGTCGAAGCAGGCACTCTCTACGACGGCCACGACCGCGCCTGGGGCGTAGCCAAATTCCAGGATTTTGAAGACCACGACTATCACAACTTCAGCGACAACTTCCGCCCTGACTGGGACTTCGCCGGCAACGCCAAGCTCATCCGTTTCGGC
>Ga0206990_1101_pt1 | contig 16848 bp, 16 predicted proteins | sample Alteio_BWMinCont_8_FD_153283 | JGI IMG/M metagenome (GOLD analysis project Ga0206990, IMG submission 153283) | Enriched cells from forest soil in Barre Woods Harvard Forest LTER site, Petersham, Massachusetts, United States -... | ecosystem: Environmental > Terrestrial > Soil > Temperate forest >... | reverse complement strand
GGAAACTTCCATACTATCCGTTGTACTACAGAGCCAATTTTTTTAAAGTACGGTAAAAATAGAAAGAATTTAGGAGTCAGGGCTGCCTATTCTTCGTCTGCAAGTTCATGCAAAGGTATGTGCCTGTAGTTTTCCTTCACAAAATTACACCATTCGCAATCATCTTTCTCACATCCTTTACTGAATTCATGGTTTTGTATCTTTTGCCAGGTATCGGTTATCTGCTCTAGCACAATAGCGATATCTTCCTTTTTGATGATGATTTTCTCCGTTTTATACTCACCTTTAACAGGCTCAACAAAGTCAAACTCGGAGCTAACAGCATTCCAATTATTAGTGTGTTGGTTGTCTAACAATATTTTATAGAAAACTGCCTGTCTCCAATAGTCCCCTCCAATAGGCTTATCTTCAGTCGGTGATTTTAATTTTATTTTAGCCCGTTCATAGCTACCTGTTTTATAATCGACAACATTGACTTGGTTACCATTAAATTCGATTTTATCTAACTTGCCATTCAGTGGGATGCCGTTTACTTCTACATTGCGAATATTTCGCTCAACTATTACAATTTTATTCCACTTAGTAATGTAGTAATCATAATAGGGAGGAAGTATTTTATCCCCGTATTCCATTTTGCGTTTATATTGCTCTTGTGTAAAAGATTCCTTATTCCGTTTCATATTCCATTTGAAGTCCTCCAGCATTTCTTCTTTGGAAGGAAAGATATTTGCATTCTTTATCATTTTCTCAAATAAGGACTGTAAGGTAGAATGTATGGCACTTCCAAAAGCCATTGATTCGCCTTTAGCAGCAGGAACTCGTATAAGGTTCTGGTAATAGAATTTGATAGGGCACTCCAAATAATTATTCAGGTGGGTAACGCTTAATGAATAATTCTCTAATAATGAATTTAAATAATTTTTATCAATAAGCTCTATTTGGGGTATAGCTTTGGCAGTGTATTGCAATTCGAGGTATTCAACCAATGTATTTTCTTCAGCTTTTTCCTTTTTTTCAGCGATTCCTGTCCCTTCAATAATTTCTCCTACAAAAGCAGAACGTTCCAGTACCTTGTTTTTATTTTCATTATCCATAACTGAATAGGAAATGGAAAGATGTGTTTTAGCCCTTGTCATGGCCACATAAAACAACCTTCTGGCTTCCTCTAATTCATCGGCAATATATTTATCATCGGATAGATTATCTGGCAATCGGAATTCATATTGGGAAGAAGACTTTTTGTCGTCCCAGGTATTTTTATTGCATCCGATTAAAAATACATATTCATATTCTGTACCCTTGGAACCATGTGCAGTGACTAAGTTGACTCCATCTGAAGAAGAAGAGACCTTATCCAATGGCAGGCGAATTCTCTCATTCTTCATTGTTTTAAGCATCTCAATTAGCCTTAGCAAATCAAGCGATGGGTTTTTGTGGCTTTCAGTTTTTATAAAGCTAAATAATGCTGTTAGAACTTCCATTAGCCAATTTTTATCAGGTGAGTTTATGATATAGTTTAAAATACCCAATTCTCGCACAACTGTCTCAAAAAACACCTGTAGAGTTTCCTCATTATAGGTTTTTTTAATGAGTTCTTCAAAAACCGTACTTATCTTTTTTAACTCACCTGTTTCTTCAGCACTAAATAAATTAGGCATTGCATTCCCCTTTTGTTCGCCAATTGCTTCACGTAAGTGAATTTTTTCACTTCTGCTCCGAAAATTTTTCTGGTTAACTTCTACGTTTAGTTTTGCAATATCTATTGAAGGAATATTAAAAAAATTAAAGTGCAGTATTTTGAACAGTTTTAAATCACCACTGAATTCGGTGCTGATTTCTTCATTAACATATTCCAATATTGTAAGTATTCTTTTAACGAAAGGCAACTCCAGCAAGTTTACATTTCGTTTCATGTTATAGCTGATATTTTTCTTTTCGAGGTAATTAACCAAATCCTCAACCTGTTTGTGGTTACGGTATATAACAGCAATATCCGAAGGTTTTATTTTTTCCTTGGAAATCAATTCCTCAATCTTATATGCAACGCATATTGCCTCATTTGCGGGATTTGGGTATTCAATAATTTGCGGTGGTATATTCAAATCTTTCAGGCCGGACTTGGAAGCAACCAGGTTTTTATTTAGTGAGTCATCATCATTAATGATTCTTTCTTCATTATGCTCTATCAAAATTTTGGCCGCATCTAATACGTTTTGTGTGGAGCGGTAGTTTTCTACCAATACCACTTTATGCAAACCCTTGGAATACTCATTAGCAAAATCGCGTATGTTCTTTACGTTTGCATCCTGGAAAGAAAATATGGATTGGTCATCATCACCCACTATAAACACGTTGGGAGACTCCCAATAGCTAATAAGGTGTTGTAATAGTTGCTTTTGCGAACCGCTGGTATCCTGGAATTCATCAACTAAAAAATATAAATAGCGTTCCTGGTAATTGAGTAAAATATTATTGTTTTCTGCAAATGCTTTCAGCACCCATAAGATCATATCATCAAAAGTATAACGCGCTCTTTCACGCATCATTTTTTCATATTTTGGATAAAGATTAATAGCTTCACGCACTTTTTCCATATACTCGGACTCCTCTTCTATCTTGCCTTGGTTAGGCTCTCCCGCTTTGAATTGTTTGTAATTACGTTTGTAAAAAAATCCGTCTTTACTGGGGAGTTCTGATAAATATGTGTCTATCTTTTTATTTAAAAAATCTAATGACCAGTATTCTTTTTTGATAAGGGAAAACAGGTTTTTAACTTTGGGTATTTCATAGTTCACATCGCCCTTAAACCGCTTTAACAGGCTGTCAACAGGGAGGTTATTCAATAAATCCTTATAGAGTTCTATTTCTTCCAATTCAGAAATAGCTTCTAAATTTTGTCTTCCGAAATAGCCCAGGTTGTCCTGTATCACTTCATTGCAAAAGGAATGAAAGGTGTGAATATTCACTCGGTAAGCAGCAGGCCCAATGAGATTAAAAAGCCTGGTACGCATTTCCATTCTTCCCGTATCAGTGTATGTCAGGCAAAGAATAGAATGAGCAGGAGTATCTGTCTGCTGCAAAATTTTGCCTATTCGTGTGGCAAGAATTTGAGTCTTCCCGGTTCCGGGACCTGCAATAACAAGCACCGGCCCTTCAATATTCTCAACAGCTTGTCGCTGGGCAGGGTTAAGTTTATTGATGGCTTCTGTAAAAGCCAATTCATATTGTGAAGGAAATTTTGCCATAGTTGCGTTTATCTCAACTCAAACTTTTCTCCAAGATACAGCTTGCGTGCTTCAGGGTCATTGGCAAGTTCTTCGGTGGTTCCGGCTTTTAATATTCTTCCTTCATAAAGAAGGTAGGAGCGGTCACAGATTGAAAGGGTTTCGTGTACGTTATGGTCGGTTATCAATATCCCGATATTTTTTCTTTTAAGTGCAGATATGATTTTCTGTATATCCTCAACAGCAATGGGGTCAATACCTGCAAAGGGTTCATCCAGTAAAATAAATGAAGGGCTCACCGCCAGGCATCTGGCAATTTCCGTACGCCTTCTTTCTCCGCCTGAAAGTACATCGCCTCTTGCATCGCGAATATGGGTCAACCCAAATTCTTCCAGCAGTGATTCAACTTTATTTTTCTGTTCCTCTTTTGTAAGGGAGGTCATTTCCAGCACTAATCTTAAATTATCTTCTACAGTCAATTTGCGAAAAACTGATGCTTCCTGTGGCAAATAGGATATCCCCATCTTTGCCCTTTTATACATAGGTTCACCCGTAATAACGGTATCATCCAAATATATTTCACCTGCATTGGGTTTTACCAGTCCGACTGTCATGTAAAATGTAGTTGTTTTACCAGCCCCGTTGGGGCCCAATAAACCTACGATTTCGCCTTTGCGAACTTCAACAGACACATCGTTAACAACCGTACGGCGTTTATATTTTTTTATAAGGTGAGAAGTGCGTAATATCATTAAATTACTCAATTTATAAAGTTATAAAGTTTGTAAAGTTCGTAAAGTTTTTGAAGCAGACTATTTTACTTTTCACTTTATAAACTTTATGAATTTTTTACTCACTTATTGCCTCTAACGTCATCAGGTAGTTTCCGTATCCGCTTTTTAATAAAGGCTGGGCAAGTTTTTTCAATTGGGTATTATCTATATATCCCATACGATATGCCACTTCTTCAATGCAACCGATTTTCAAGCCCTGCCGTTCTTCTATTACTTGCACAAACTGGCTTGCCTGCATTAGTGATGCAAATGTTCCGGTATCAAGCCAGGCAGTCCCCCTGTCAAGTAGACTAACTTTCAGTTTCCCCATTTTCAGATATTCCTTATTTACATCGGTAATTTCATACTCGCCCCTTGCGCTTGGCTTCAGGTTTTTGGCAATTTCCACCACGGAATTATCATAGAAATATAAACCGGGCACGGCATAGTTTGATTTAGGCCTTGCAGGCTTTTCTTCAATGGATATTACCTTGTTGTTTTTGTCAAATTCCGCCACCCCATATCGTTCAGGGTCGGAAACGTGATAGGCATATATAATTCCTCCATCCGGATTGTGGTTCGACTGTAACAGCCTTCCAAGACCGCCGCCGTAAAATATATTATCGCCCAGGATCAAGGCTACCTTCTCTTTTCCAATAAATTTTTCTCCTATCACAAATGCCTGTGCAAGTCCATTGGGCACCTGCTGTTCAGCATATTCAAAGTTACAGCCCAGGGTTTTTCCGTCTCCCAGCAGCCTTTTGAATCCTGGCAGATCATGGGGGGTTGAGATAATGAGTATTTCCTTTATTCCCGTCATCATCAGTACCGATAAAGGGTAATATATCATGGGCTTATCGTAAATAGGCATTAACTGCTTGCTGAGGGCCAGTGTAAGCGGGTGTAAGCGGGTACCTGAGCCGCCTGCCAGAATGATTCCTTGCATATATAAATATTAAAAATTGCCACTAAACTACAAAATAACACCTAATTCTTAATTTCTAATTCCCAATTCCTAATTTTTGATGCTATCTTTGAGCCAATTAATCTGTTATCACACTATGAAATTTGCAACTAAAGCTATCCATGCAGGGCAAAAGCCCGACCCATCAACCGGAGCCATTATGACCCCTATTTTCCAAACCTCTACCTATGTGCAGGCTTTCCCCGGCAAGCATAAAGGGTATGAGTATTCACGTACTCATAATCCTACCCGTACTGCATTGGAAGCTAATCTGGCTGCTCTGGAAGAAGGCAAACACGGACTTTGTTTCAGCAGCGGTATGGCTGCCGAAGATACTGTTGCTAAACTGTTGAAGCCTGGCGATGAGGTTATTTCCACTAATGACTTGTACGGGGGTTCATTCCGCATGTTCACCAAGATATTTGCCAATTATGGAATAAAGTTTCATTTCATTCCTATGGTAGACCCTAAATTAGTTGCAAAGTATATTAATAAAAAAACGAAACTTATTTGGATTGAGACACCAACCAATCCCATGCTTAATATTATAGATATTAAAGCTATTTCAGCCCTTGCCAAGAAAAATAAGATACTGGTTGCAGTAGACAACACCTTTGCTACACCTTATTTACAGATTCCTTTAAAACTCGGGGCTGATATTGTTGTCCATTCAGTAACAAAATATTTAAGCGGCCACTCTGATGTTATTATGGGAGCTATTGTATGCAATGATAATGCTCTCTCGGAGCAATTGCGTTTTATACAAAATAGTTGTGGTGCTGTTCCTTCTCCGCATGATTGTTTCCTGGTGTTGCGGGGTATTAAAACCCTGCATATTCGTATGGACAGGCATTGTGAGAACGCTATAAAAGTTTGTAAATATTTAGTCTCTCATCCCAAAGTGAATAAAGTATATTTCCCGGGTATTCCGACTCACAAAAATTTTAAGGTTGTAGAAGAACAAATGAAAGGCTTTGGAGGAATGGTATCGTTTACCTTGAAAGTAGATAATATTAAAGAAGCACACAAGGTGCTTTCCCGTTTTAGGGTTTTTTCTTTGGCGGAATCGCTGGGTGGAGTGGAATCGCTTTGCGGGCATCCGGCTACGATGACTCATGCATCTATTCCTAAAGAAGTGCGTGAAAAATCGGGTGTGGTTGATTCGCTCATCAGGCTCAGCGTTGGTATTGAAGATGTCGATGACCTAATTGAAGATTTGAAACAAGCATTAAAGTAAATCATGATAGACTTAACAGGTAAACGTGCAATGGCATGCGGGAGCACACAGGGGATAGGAAAAGCCTCCGCTATATTGCTTGCTAAGCAAGGTGCAAGTGTCACTTTGGTAGCCCGTAATGAAGATGCCCTGAAACAGACACTGAAAGAATTGCCTGTTGATGCAAATCAAAAGCATAACTATATAGTTGCAGATTTTAACCAGCCGGAAGAGTTAAAGAAAAGTGTAGAAAAGTATTTATCGGGTGGTAATGAGTTTCATATTTTGTTGAATAACTCAGGAGGCCCTCCCGGTGGAGAGATCGTGAATGCAAAAACGGAAGACTTTACCCAAACATTCCAACGGCATTTGATCTGCAACCATGTACTTACACAGCTCATTGTTCCCGGCATGAAGAAAAATAAATACGGACGGATCATTAATATTATTTCCACGTCAGTTAAAGAACCCATTAAAGGATTGGGCGTATCCAACACCATACGAGCGGCAGTGGCCAACTGGTCCAAGACCATGTCGATAGAATTGGGTTCTTTCGGAATTACTGTCAATAATATACTTCCGGGCTCTACTGAAACAGTGCGTATCGAGGAAATAATAAAAAACAATTCTGCAAAAACGGGCAAAAGTCCCGAGCAGGTAAAAGCAGATATGATTAGCAAGGTTCCGGCCGGAAGGTTTGCCACTGCTGAAGAGATTGCTAATGCCGTTGCTTTTCTTGCTTCTCCTGAAGCAGCCTATATTAATGGAATAAATCTGCCGGTTGATGGCGGAAGAACAGGATGCCTCTGAAGACATGGAAACAAGTATCCATATTCGCCCCGTTAAAGAAATCGATGCCGATGCGGTACAATTGCTTTCGGGTCAGTTAGGGTACCACTTAAGTTTTGAGGAAACACTTGCAAATATCAGGGAAATACTTTCCAATAAGGATCAGGCAGCTTTTGTAGCTTGTAAAGAGGATGCTATAATAGGTTGGATACATATTTTCAGAACCGTCAGGCTCGAATTAAAATCTTTCATTGAAATAGGAGGCTTGATTATTGATGAGAACTACCGTAAACACGGAGTTGGAAAACTTTTGGTGGATTCTGCTATTAAAATGGCAAAAGAAAAACATGTTCGAAAAATAAGGGCACGCTGCAATAAAAAGCAAATTGAAGCACATAAATTCTATAAAGCGCTGGGCTTCGTAGAGTCTAAAGAACAAAAGGTTTTTGAATTAACGATTGAGTAAAGTTGCAGTCACAATAAGGAAGTAATAGGCTTCTTTTACCTTATTTTATAAAAAAATAGAAGTGACGACCGAACCATTATGACATTTATCACGTCTATTATAATGAGAATAGCGTAAATTTGTATAGTTGCTGTCTTTTAGTGAATTATGAAAAGGAATCTTGTTATAGGATTGGTGTTAATAGTTTTTTCAGGGTTTGTTATTCAATCATGCGAGAGTAGCGGATGTAGCCGGTCCCTTACCAGTTCCTATAATGGTAATGAAAGTAAAAAGATGGTGGGTAATTGTATGGATTGCCATAGCCCTAATGGTGGCGCTTCTGCAGGATGTTTCAGGATTGGGGGAACTGCTTTTGACAGTATTCCCGCTGATAGTGCTGTTAAGAATGCCCTTGTGAAATTGTATACCCAGCCAAATGGAGGAGGGGACTTAGTGGTTACCCTGCAGGTTGACAAAAGCGGCAATTTTTATACTACATCGCCTGTTTCTTTTGCAAATGGCTTGTATCCGGCCATCATTTCCAGTGCAGGTACCCGGTATATGCCAAATGCTGCTGTCACTGGGGCTTGCAATAGTTGCCACGGAGTTGCTAATGCAAATCTTTGGGCTGATTAAAAAGTGGAAGACGATATGATTAAAAGAATAGCGCTGTTTGTTTATTTGTTCATCCTTGCAACTAATTGTTTTTCCCAATCTTTAATAGATACAAGCCATTCCAGACAGCTGCCTCCCACATGGAATGATACGCGGTTAATAAATTCTCCTACCACCAAAACGGTTGCACCCGGTTTTATGGAAGTGTATTTCATGCACCGGCTGGGTAGCATCGGCACTGCATCTAACGGAGGGTTCCATACGTTGTACGGTTTTGATGTGGCTTCCGATGTTTTATTTGGCTTTGATTTTGGCATAACGAAAAGATTTATGGTGGGTGTTTGCAGGAGCAAGGCTCAGGAGCTTATAGATGTTTACGGGAAGTACCGTTTATTGGATCAAAAGATTGGCGGCTCTCCGGTTTCAATTGCTGTGAATGAAGATTTTGGAATTACTCCCGAGGATACTACAACGTTGTACAGTGGCACAATGGAAGGGGAAAGCAGGCGAAATATATCCGATAGGTTTTCCTATCTATCGCAGGTTATTATTGCATCGAGGATCAATAAAAGCCTGTCAGTCGAAGTTGTCCCGACATTGAGTTATAGAAACCATATTATAGAAGCTGTTAACACGAATAATAATACATACGATGAAAATGCTATCCCTGCATTGGGGATAGCCGGAAGGTATATGTTTAACAGAACCATAGGCATAGTGGTAGATTACACTTACATCATGTCTCAATATAGAGTGGACAACCCCACGCCTTATTACAATGCTCTCTCAGCCGGAATAGAACTGAACACCGGTGGCCACGTTTTTGAAATTAACTTGAGTAATACTTCCGGCTTGGTAAGTAATAATTTTATTCCCAATACTACCGATACCTGGCTCAAGGGTGGATTTAAACTCGGGTTTACCATCGCAAGAAATTTTGGTATTTAAAATAATTTTACTTTTCATTCATATTTTACTTTTATTTACATATTTCAAAGATAAAGCAGAATAAAGTGTTTTTGGGAAAAGTCAATGACTTTGTTTTAGCCGGTACTTTATTCGGTTTTCCCTGCATTTTTAATATTTCTATATGTCACTATATGTCGCACTTTTTGCATTTTCACTTTTTGAAAAAATGACCATCTACTAATTGGTTTACAAATGTTTATGTTCAATTTATATCTATGTAAAATAGAATTGAAAATTAGCTCTAATATTAATAATATTATGTCTATTTAGTAAAATATTTTTCGAAAAGTCATTGACTTGTATAGTAGATACCATAATAACTGTTTTATCCTTCAGAGTATTTGCCTATTTTTGCCGTCCTTAATTACGATAAACACAAAACATAATATGAAAAAAGCAGAAATTCAAACAGCAAAAGGCACCATGAAAGTTGAGTTATATGAAAAGGATGCACCGGGAACCGTGGCCAACTTTGTAAAATTAGCCAAGGAAGGTTTTTATGACGGACTTAAGTTCCACCGGGTGATACCTGATTTTGTGATACAAGGAGGTTGCCCCAATGGCACAGGCACAGGCGGCCCCGGATACACCATTATGTGTGAGACCTCGGGCGATAACCAATATCATGACAGGGGTGTATTAAGCATGGCTCATGCAGGCCCAAATACAGGAGGCTCTCAATTTTTTATCTGCCATAGCCGCACCAATACCAAACACCTGGACAGAAAACATACCTGCTTCGGAAAGGTGGTTGAAGGATTGGAAGTGATTGACCAAATAAAACAAGGAGACGTAATTAACAAGATTGTTATTACGGAGTAATAATGTTTATTTCTTGTTTTTGAATTGCCGTCTGCTTTAGCTGACGGATAAAATAAATACTGCTAATTTTGGGCTTTAGCCCTAAAAAAGTTGAGTATGTCGTATGTAACTGTTTTGCTGCATTGTGTTTGGTCTACCAAAAACAGAGAGCCTCTACTTACTAATGAAATTAGGCCTGCCTTGTTTCAGCATATTCTTGAGAACGGAAGAAAAAAGGAAATTTGGGTGGATACTGTAAATGGGTATAAAGACCATGTTCACGTGCTAATTTCATTAAACAAGAATATGACGATTGCCAACGCTCTGCAATTAATGAAAGGCGAGTCGGTGAACTGGCTAAATAAAAGCCCGAAAGTAAAAGACAAAATACATTGGCAAGATGACTATTTTGCAGTTTCTGTTGGGCAATCACAAATAGAAAGGGTACGAAATTATATCAGGAACCAAGAGGAACATCATAAACACAAATCATTTGAGCAGGAGGTAAATGAGTTTATGGAAAAATATGGGTGGACTAAATTCAAAGATGGTGTTTGAGGCTAAAGCCTAAGTCTTTGTGGCATCTTTGTACCGTCAGCTAAAGCAGACGGCAATTTAAAATCCTTTATTTTATTTCTAGAAAAGGGTTGAATTTATTGTCATACACTGATTCAATAATTCTGCCGGCTCATATTTATGCCCTTCTTTATCTGTTAATGATGGGTAACAATAAATGGAATGGGGATTAGTAGCTTGATTTAAAAATTCGACTTTTATGATTGCCTCTGTGATAAAATCTGATGGAAATTCATTTTTTTTTAAGTCTTCCTTAATCAAATACCTTAAGTAATATAAATAGCTTTTCAATGGAAGGAGCTTATTTAGTTCATCTGGCTTAATAGTTTCATTTAAAATATCTATTGTTGCCTCTGTTAGTTCTAGGATTCTTGCTGCGTTTACTAGCCAGTCAGCTATATGGCCGCATTTATAGTAGTTGATTGTGCTAAAATAGCTTCTTACTAAATTATTAGGAAGACCATTTAAGTTTCTTCTTTTTGGCATCTAACAAATTTTAAGGCATAACTACCTCTCCTCGTACTGTCCCTTGTAGTATTTCTGGTATTCTCCTGAGGTAACATCGTTCAGCCATTTTTCATTGGCGAGGTACCACGTCACCGTTTTTTCCAGGCCCCGCTCAAAAACAAGTGAGGGCTTCCAACCGAGTTCGTTTTGTATTTTGGATGAGTCAATGGCATAGCGCAGGTCGTGCCCGGCCCGGTCCTTCACAAAGGTTATCAGCTTGGCAGATGTTCCTGCGGGACGGTTCAGTTTTTTGTCCATTATTTCGCAGAGCAGTTTTATCAGGTCAATATTTTTCCATTCGTTGTTTCCGCCTACGTTATATGTTTCTCCAATTTTTCCATTGTGAAATGCCAGATCAATGGCAGCAGCATGATCTTCTACATAGAGCCAGTCGCGCACGTTTTCACCTTTGCCATAAACAGGCACAGATTTATTCTCTTTTATATTATGTATAGCCAGTGGAATTAATTTTTCAGGAAAATGATTTGGCCCGTAATTATTCGAGCAGTTAGAAATAACAACAGGCAAATGGTAGGTGTGATAGTAAGCCATTACAAAATGGTCGGAGCTGGCTTTGGAAGCGGAGTAAGGGCTACGAGGGTCGTAAGGAGTATATTCCGTAAATAAGCCCGTTGCACCTAAGGAACCATATACTTCATCGGTAGAAACATGATAGAATAAACAATTATCATAGTTCCCTGCCCAATGTTTTTTTGCCGCATTTAGCAGGTTCATAGTACCAATAACATTGGTCATGGCGAATTCGGTGGGGTTGGTGATGGACCTGTCCACATGCGATTCTGCCGCGAGGTGAACCACTCCGTCAAATTGATTTTTCTTAAAAAGCTCTTCAATAAAAGTGCTGTCAATAATATCTCCTTTTACAAAAGTATAGTTGGACTTTTTTTCAATGTCGGTAAGGTTCTCCAGGTTGCCTGCATAGGTAAGCTTATCGAGGTTTACAATTTTAGAACCGGGATAATTATTCACAAAGCGGCGCACCACATGCGAGCCAATAAACCCGGCTCCTCCTGTTATTAATATGTTTTTAAGATTTCTCATGGTTTATTTTTTATAAGCTCCAGTATCCGAATTTTTTAATTTTTCCGCGATAGATACCCTTTACATCTGTTATTATTCCCTGTGGGGTAAGTATGGATTCAAAATAGTTTTCGTCGTAACCCAGGAACTGTTTATGGTTTACGGCTATAATTACCGCATCATAATCTTTGCCGGGTTTATCGGTCAATTCAAACCCGTATTCTTCTTTCAATTCATGAGAATCTGCCAGCGGGTCAACCACATCTACCTTCAGCGAAAATGATTTTAGTTCCTTCACCACATCAGCAATTCGGGAATTGCGAATGTCTTTTACATCCTCTTTAAAAGTTGCGCCAAGCACCAACACCTTAGCTTTGGATATATCTTTACCGGTAGCGATAATTTTCTTTACCGTATTTTTTGCGACATAAAAACCCATGGAGTCATTTACATAACGACCTGAATTTATTACATGGGTATGATAACCCAATGCCTCCGCTTTATGTATAAGGTAATAAGGGTCAACACCAATGCAGTGGCCGCCAACTAATCCGGGAGAGAATTTTAAAAAATTCCATTTGGTTCCTGCTGCTTCCAGTACTTCGTAGGTATTAATACCAAGGCGGTTGAAGATAAGAGAGAGTTCATTCATCAATGCAATGTTCACGTCCCGTTGTGTGTTCTCAATAATTTTGGCAGCCTCGGCAACCTTTATTGAGGAAGCTCTGTGTACGCCGGGTTCCACAATAATGGAATATGTTTTTGCAATATTATCCAGCGCTTCTGCATCGCAACCGGAGACTATCTTGACAATTTTGGTAATGGTGTGTACTCTGTCACCCGGATTAATACGTTCAGGAGAGAAGCCGACTTTAAAGTCTTTTCCCATTTTTAGGCCTGAGAATTTTTCGAGTACCGGGACACAATCATCTTCTGTGCAACCCGGATATACGGTAGATTCATACACCACATAATCGCCTTTCTTCAGCACCTTGCCGATACTTTCACTGGCTTTAATAACGGGGCTGAGGTCGGGTTTATTAGCCTGGTCAACAGGTGTGGGAACTGCCACAATATGAAAACTTGCTTTTTTCAACACATCAAGCGAGTCAGTGAATTCAATATCGCAGCCCTTGAATTCTTCAGGATTTAATTCACCGCTCGGATCAATGCCTTTCTTCATCATCTCTATGCGTTCTTTGTTAATGTCAAAGCCGATCACGGAGACCTTTCTCGCAAAAGCAAGAGCAATTGGTAAACCCACATATCCCAAGCCTATTATAGAGACTTTTGCTTTTTTGTCAATAATATTCTGGTGCATTTTATTTTTGTTTTGATGCGTAAATTCTTTCTATTATTTCAACTACTTTCATCCCATCCAATGCATTGGTAGATGCAGCAGAGTTATTATTCAGCGTATTAACTACGTTTTCAATTACATAATGATGATTGGCTGCGGAACCTTTGTAGGTACCATAGTCATTCGCCGGATTGGTAGGTGGGAGGTTGGGCTTATTTGCGTTTTTAACATAGCAGTATTCTACCATGTCCATGTATTGCCCGCCTAATTTTACGGTGCCGTTTTCGGCAACAATGGTCAAGCTGCTTTCAAAATTATGGTCCCATACAGCGGTGGAGAAATTCAGGCTGCCGATGCCTTGTTTCAGGAATTTGAAGCTGATGGTGCCGCTGTCATCAAACTCAGTGTTTTTAGTATGAGTGAAATTATTGAATTGCCCTTTAATATCATAAATATCGCCGAAGAGCCAATACATCATATCAATAAAATGCGAGAACTGCGTATATAAAACACCTCCATCCATATTCAATTTCCCTTTCCAGTTATTGGTTTTATAATAGCGTTCATCACGGTTCCAGTAACAGTCCACCTGAACCATAAATATATCGCCCAATGCGTTAGATTCCACCAGTTCTTTAAGCCATTTTGCCGGTGGAGAATACCGGTTTTGCATTACACAAAATATCTGCTTATTCATTTGCATGGCTTTAAATATCATGGCTTCACAATCTGATTTCTTTAGCGCCATGGGTTTTTCACATACTACGTGTTTCTTAGCCTCTAGGGCCATAAGCACATGTTCTGTATGAAGGCCGTTCGGGGTGCATATACTCACTACATCAATAGCGCAGTCAGTTATCATATCATCAAAAGAAGTATAGTAAGGCACATCAAATTTTTCGACGCCTGTTTGGTCTTCCGGCAAAATATCACAAAGGGCAACAAGCTCCGTATCATTGTTCCTGCTGATCATTTCAGCATGTCTTTTACCTATATGTCCGCAACCCATAATGGCAAATTTTACCTTCTCCCCAATCATTTAAGCAGCTTTTATTTTATGAACCTGTCCATTTTCTAACTTATATTTTTCTTTGCTTTCGGGGCAAATTGCTATTCCATTTGCATCAAAGTTAAGGCGGTGCCCGTATTCGCTCATCCAACCTGTTTGTTTGGCAGGGTTGCCTACCATCAGGGCATAAGGTTTAACATTTTTTGTAACAACCGAACCGGCACCAATAAAGGCAAACTCACCAATATCATGCCCGCAGATTATAGTGGCATTAGCTCCTATGGAAGCACCTTTGTGCACAGTCGTTTTGGAATATTGCCCACGTCTTACAATGGTGCTCCTTGGATTGATAATATTCGTAAAAACCATCGAAGGGCCTAAAAAAACATCATCTTCGCAAACCACGCCTTCATATAGCGATACATTGTTCTGAATCTTGACATTATTGCCGAGCAGTACCCCCGAAGCTACCATTACATTTTGTCCCAAGCTGCATTTCTTACCAATAACAGAGCCTGTCATAACATGGCAAAAGTGCCATATTTTAGTGCCTTCGCCAATCTTGCATCCTTCATCAATAATAGCTGAAGGATGTATATATATGTCGGTTTCAGAACCCATATTTTTAAGTAAGGACTGCAAAAGTAATGAAAAAGGCGGTGTTCGGGCTTCCCATCTACTGTAGCCTGGTATGAGGATGTAAAATTCTTTCACCCAGTTGAACTAAAATATAGGCGGAACATATAATAATAAAAGGGAAGGCGGGCATAAGGAAGCGGGTATCGAAAAAGCGAAATATAACGGGATGAACGAGGATGATATATAGCGGAATAAAGGGAACAACTAAAAAGATGGATAGCCTTTTTAAGCCGGAAATGGTCAACACAATGATTCCCGGTAGGCCAGTTAGAATTATTATCCAGTAAATCAAGTAATTAAAAGCAATTATTAATTTCCCGAAAACAGGAACCGATCTGCCCCTGTCAAGGTAATTCCTAGTAAGATAACTGTATAGCATTGTGCCCATCATCTTTAACGGGGCTATTACAAAATATACAAGTGGTTTTTCTCTTTTAAAAGCAAGCCCGTATTTGTTAAGCTTTGTTATAAGCTCATATTGGTATGCAGAAGCGCTAGCTGTATCAATAGAAGGATTTTGAAGCGCTAAAATCATTTTTTTGAGCCGGAGAAGGCTGTCTTTATTATATGCCGAGGTATAGATATCATCCGGTAAAGAATCGAAATGAGTAATTGGTGTCATTCCCTTGTAATGATATTGAAACCAGTCAAGATCGGAGGGTATATTTCTATATGAACAAACTCCTCCCCAGGATTGGGTAAATTCGAAAAGCGGCTTCAGGTAGGAGGTAGCTTGCTCCGGATAGAATTCTCCGCTAGTGGTAAAGGTTATGAATTGTTTATGAGTTTGATAGTTGCGGTAAATCCAGGAGCCTTCGCATAGTAGAAATATAACTAAAAATAAAAAAATGGATTTTAGTTTTGCTTTGAGTCCAGTATTTTTTTGAAACAAGATAAGAAAAACGGAGATCACTAAAACTCCTGCAAATACAGGGCGTATAAACATAACTGTAGTTACGAGGCATCCGGCATGAAAAAGGTATTTGTTTTTTTGTTCCTGAAAATACCGGTTGAAGAAGTAAACACTAAATATTAATAGTGATGTGCACAGGCTTTCACTGCCGATGTAAGCGTCGAAGAAATTAGGAAAGGAACAAAGGAGAAAGAGATAAAATGTATAGTAAAAAGCAGAATCTTTTTTTAATATATATTTTGCTGTTAGGGCTAAATAATAAACGCTAACAGAAGCAAGAATAAGTTGAAGTATGATGAGCGCATTGCATCCTTCTGGCTGTGAGAAAATAAGGCGGAACAACAAATAAACTGCTCCATAACCCGGCATCCGGAAATCGGGAAAATAGGCTCCGTGTTGCAGTAAATTGTCTATTGGGAGAAGGTAAGAAGAGTCATCACCCTGAGTCGCGCCCCAAATACCCGGAATATCATGATAGGGGTGGTTCAGTATTACGGCAAGGAAGAATATGCCTTTGAATATGAGCCCAAGCATGAGCCAGAAAGCAGGCCGGGACGAATCTTTTAAAAGTATTTTTTTTAAGATCTGTTTAAATTCTAACATCCCAACTGTTATTTATAGCTAATAAGCATACTCAAAGGTAAATTTTTCTGCCGCTATAAAGCCTGATTTCAGATATATTTAATGCTGAGTAAAGATTAAGTTGTTTACTTTGCGATACGTTTATGAAGGGAAAGTTTATTCATATTGTAGACCTTGATGTACCCTATCCGGCGAATTACGGAGCTGCAATAGACATGTATTTCAGAATCAAAAGCCTTCATGCTCTCGGCATAAAGATAATATTGCATTGTTTTGAATACGGCCGCGGGCAAGCCTCCCGTCTCAACAAATATTGTGAACAGGTGCATTACTATCCCCGGAAGAGTATCATGCAGTTTCCTTTCAGGGCCGAGCCATACATTGTATATAGCCGCGAGAATACGGAGTTATTTGACAGGCTATTTGCAGATGATTATCCTGTATTGCTTGAAGGGGTTCATACTTGTGCCTGCCTGATGGATAAG
>Ga0206990_1100_pt1 | contig 16861 bp, 14 predicted proteins | sample Alteio_BWMinCont_8_FD_153283 | JGI IMG/M metagenome (GOLD analysis project Ga0206990, IMG submission 153283) | Enriched cells from forest soil in Barre Woods Harvard Forest LTER site, Petersham, Massachusetts, United States -... | ecosystem: Environmental > Terrestrial > Soil > Temperate forest >... | reverse complement strand
GAGGGAAGGCTGCTGGCCGATGTGGTCGCGGCAATCGGCTCTATCGATATTGTGTTAGGCGAGATCGACCGGTAGCGGGGAGCCCGAAAGGTCTTAACCACGAAGGACACTAAGGTACACAAAGGAAAGTCCTAGCAACGCAATGAAATTTTCGGAACAATTCGAATCGCGGTTTTCGGAGATGCTGACGCATTATCCAACCAAGCGTTCCGTGCTTGTGCCGACGCTGCTGTATGTGCAGGACGAGTTCGGTTATCTCAACGATGACGTTATTCACGAGATCGCGCTGCGCCTGGATTTGACCGACCTCGAAGTGACCAACGTGATCAGCTATTACTCGATGCTGACGAGGAAACCCCGCGGAAAATTCAATGTGCAGGTTTGCACCAACATCGCGTGCATGCTGCGCGGCGGCGAAGAACTTCTCGATCACTGCGAGAAGAAGCTTGGCATCGGGCACAAAGGCACCACTTCGGACGGAATGTTCTCGCTCGAGGAAGTGGAGTGCATCGGAGCCTGCAGTTGGGCTCCGGCGGTGCAAGTTAATTACGATTTTCACGAGAACCTGACGGCTGAAAAGATGGACAAAGTACTCGACGGCTACAAGACGCAAGGAACGCAATAAAGATTTGCAATTGCCGATGTCCGATTCTGAGCACTTTCAATTGGCAATTGGAAATCGAAAACTGAAAATGATTCATGGCTGATCTCGTTTCCCATCCCGACGAAGTAAAAGTCGTCTCCAAACGCTTTGGCAAAGGTGCGACTGATATTGATCGTTACCTCGAACTTGATGGCTACAAAGCCGTGCAAAAAGCTTTGGGGATGCAACCTGATGCGATTGTAAATCTCGTGAAGGACTCTGGCCTGCGCGGGCGCGGCGGCGCGGGATTCAATACCGGGATGAAGTGGTCGTTCGTTCCCAAGCAGTCCGCGAAGCCGAAATACATTTTGTGTAATGGCGACGAGAGCGAACCAGGCACCTGCAAAGATCGCCTGATTTTCGAGCATGATCCGCATGCGGTGATTGAAGGCGTGGTGATCGCCGGAATCGCCACCGGCTCGCACACCGGCTACATCTACATTCGCGGCGAGTACCGTTATCTGTTGAACATCATGCAGAAAGCAATTAAAGACGCGTACGCGCGCGGATTCCTCGGCAAGAACATTTTTGGCAGCGGCTACGATTTTGACGTCTATTGGCACGGCGGCGCTGGCGCGTACGAAGTAGGAGAAGAATCGGCGCTGATGGAATCGCTTGAGGGCAAGCGCGGCATTCCCCGCATCCGGCCTCCCTTCCCGGCTGTGGTCGGTCTTTGGGGCGGACCCACGGTCATCAACAATGCCGAGACTCTGGCCAGCGTGCCGCACATTTTGCTCGGCGGCGCAGAATGGTTCGCGAAATTAGGACCGCCGAAAAATGGCGGAACGCGGCTGTTCTGCTTGAGCGGACACTTGAACCGTCCCGGAGTTTACGAGCTGCCCATGGGCTACAACCTTAAGAAGATGATTTACGACGTTGGCGGCGGCATTGCCAATGGTCGCGCGCTTAAGGCGGTGGTGCCCGGTGGTTCGAGCTGCCCAGTTTTGACCGCTGATGAAATCGATGTCTCCATGGATTTCGATTCGATGATGAAAGCGGGAACGATGCTGGGATCCGGAGGGGTAGTGATCGTGGATGAAACCACCTGCATGGTGAAATTCGCCTTGCGCATCATGCGGTTTTATCAGCACGAGAGTTGCGGATGGTGCATCCCGTGCCGCGAAGGTACGGACTGGCTAAAGAAAACGCTAACCCGCTTTCACGCTGGCGATGGAGTACAGAAAGATATCGACAATATTCGCTACCTTTCGGACAACATGCTGGGACGCACTTTTTGTCCGCTAGGCGATGCCGCAGCAATGCCCACGATTTCCATCGTGAAAAAATTTTGCAAGGAATTTGAAGATCATTTGGACGGCAAGCCGTGTCCGTTTGAAACGGCTGGCGTGGGCGAGCCGGTATTGGCGTAGATATTTGTCGTCGGTCGTGCGCCGTCGGCCTTTGGCTAAGGCAATCGACGATAAAGTCCGCCAATGACGAATGAGCGGTGATAAAAGACGAATTCTATGGCTGACGTAAACATTACGGTCGACGGTAAGAAAGTCACGGCTCCCGCCGGGACGCTGCTGATCGAAGCCTGCAAAACCGTGGGCATCGAGGTGCCGTCATTTTGCTACTATCCGAATCTATCTTTGCAAGGCGCTTGCCGCATGTGTCTGGTCAAAGTCGAGAAGATGCCCAAGCTGCAGACCGCCTGCACAACGGTGATCAGCGAAGGCATGATTGTCACTACCGAGAGTGACGAGATTCGCCAGGCGCGCAAGAGCATGGTGGAGATGTTGCTGGGCAACCATCCGCTCGATTGCCCGGTTTGCGATGCGGGCGGCGAATGCGAACTGCAGGACATGACTTTTTCCTACGGCGCCGCCGAATCCAAATACATCGACGCGAAGAATCATAAGGAAGAGCAGCAGTGGTCTCCGGTGGTTTTCTTTGACCGCCCGCGCTGCATTCTGTGCTACCGCTGTGTGCGAGTTTGCGGCGAGGGCATGGACGTTTGGGCTCTTGGCGTGCAGAACCGTGGCGTTAGTTCGATCATCGCGCCAAACGAAGGCGACCATCTCGAATGCGAAGAGTGTGGTATGTGCATCGACATCTGTCCCGTGGGCGCGCTGACTTCTGGCGCGTATCGCTACAAGACGCGACCCTGGGAGATGCGGCATGTCAGCACGACTTGCACTCATTGCGGCGATGGCTGCAAAACTACGCTGGGCGTGCGCCGGTCCGATACCGGCATGGAAATCGTGCGCGGTGACAATCGCGACAAGAGCGGCATCAACGGTGATTTTCTTTGTATCAAAGGACGCTACGCTTTCGATTTCGCGCATCATCCAGACCGCCTGACGCAGCCCTTGATTCGCAAGAACGGCCGCTTAACGCCGGCCACGTGGGAAGAAGCATTCGAACTGGTGGGTAATCGTTTCTCAGCGATCCGCGCCATGCATGGCGGACAGGCGATTGGAGTTTACGGTTCGAACCGGACGACCAACGAAGAGAACTACCTGCTGCAGAAGTTCGCTCGCGTAGTGCTGCAGACTAATAACATTGACCATCACCGTACGGCTGACTTCCCGGCTTTTGCGGCCGCGCTCGCGGGCAAAGCCGATGCGACTGCGAGCATGCGGGATGTATTCAATGCTTCCGCAATGTTGCTGATCGGAAATGATCCGACAGAGCAGCATCCGCTGCTGGCATGGCAGATCCGCAACAACGTTCGCTTGCATAAGGCGCGCTTGTACGTGATCAACTCTCAGCCGATTAGATTGCGCCGGCAAGCCGCCAGCTTCACACAAATCGCTGCAGGATCGGAAGGAAAACTAGCGGAGTTTTTATCGGGCAACGACGTGGCCGCCGATTTGATTTCCACCGCGGAAACTGGACGGGATGCGTGGCTGTCATTAAGAGAGAAACTCCGGGGCGAGGCCAACCTGGTTATTATTTTCGGCTCCGAAGTCCGAGGCAAAGACATCACTTCGCTGGTGAAATTTGCTTCCACCGTTTCCGGAGCAAAGCTTGTTTGTCTCGGCGACTATGCCAACTCGCGCGGCGCAGCCGACATGGGACTTTATCCTGACCTGTTGCCCGGCTACCACCGGGTTTCGGACGTCGGCAAGTTTCACGAGGACTGGGCCAGCATGCCGCAAGCCCCCGGCCTCACTTTGCCGGAAATGGTCGAGAACGCGAAGGCGGGGAAGTTGCAGGCATTTTATGTGGTAGGTGCGAATCCGATTGAACAATCGGGTATTGATCCCTACGCCTTCACCAACAGTTTCGTCGTAGTGCAAGACATGTTCCTCACCGAGACGGCAGTTATCGCAGACGTGGTTCTTCCGGCCGCGAACGCGTACGAAAAGTCGGGAACGTTTTCCAACACCTGCGGCGATTTGCAGTTGGTAAGAAAAGCGGGTGAGGTCACGGGGGCGAAGTCGGATTTCGAAATGATAGTGCGAATTGCCAGTGCGATGGGCTTCGATGTTCGCAAACTGGTCCCCTTTGGACGCGGCAGTGCCGCAGACATGGGTCAATCGCGGGGCGCGCAATCCGGCGAAGCAGACCGGCATGCGGTGTGGCTTGAGGCGAACGGGCTCGAACCGAAGATGAGCCCGTTCGATCCCATGGCAATTCTGGATGAGATTCAACGCCTGGTTCCGGGATACGATGTTTCGCGGATGGATCTGATGGCGGGCAATGATCAGCACACAATTCTGACAAAAAGCGGGCTTGGGGCTGTGCAAAATCCGGAACTGATCGTACCCGCACAGGACAATTTGTTCAGTTCAGGCACTCTGGGACGGTACTCCCGCACTTTGAATTCGGTAATTGAGAATCACGACAAGCAACCGGCGGAAGACGTCGCCGCCGACTAGATTTCAGTTGAACGCTATTCCGGCGTGTGGCACAGGGGCGCTCCAGCCACACAAACAGTTTTCGAAAGTCAGGAAAACGATCTCATTGAATCTTGGCGAATTCATTCTCGTTTCCATTATCAAGATCGTAATCGCGGTCGGCATATTATTGACCGCGGTCGCGTATACGGTTTGGCTGGAACGAAAAGTAGTGGGCCACATTCAGAACCGCTGGGGACCCACGCGGGTCGGCCCATTCGGCCTGCTGCAGCCGCTAGCGGACGGAGTAAAGTTTATTTTCAAAGAAGATCTGCTCCCGCCGCACGTGTTCAAACCGCTCTTCATCGCGGCGCCGATGATTGCGCTGGTTTTTGCATTGACCTCGATTTCGGTGATTCCCATCGGCAACTGGGTTACGGTTTTCGGAGTTCACACTCCGCTCGAAATCACCGACGTCAATATCGGACTGCTGATCGTGCTGGGTGTCACTTCCCTGGGCGTGTACGGCGTCGCGCTGGCGGGCTGGTCGTCGAACAATAAATATTCGCTGCTTGGCGGATTGCGCGCCAGCGCGCAGATGGTGAGCTACGAAATCTCGCTCGGGCTCTCTCTGGTAGGAGTGCTGATTCTTGCCGGCAGTTTCAATCTGCGCGAAATAGTCGACGCTCAAGGGGGAACTTTTTGGGGGTTCATTCCACGGTGGAATATTTTCCAGGGACAAATCGTGGCCTTTTTTATTTATCTGATGGCCGCGTATGCGGAAACCAATCGCGTACCGTTCGATTTGCCGGAGGCAGAAACTGAACTGGTGGCGGGATATCACACCGAATACAGCGCCATGAAATTTGCCATGTTCTTCATGGCGGAATACGCCAATATGATCACGGTCGCTTGCCTCGCGACGTTGTTGTTTCTGGGAGGCTGGCACGGGCCGCATCGGTTCGGGCCTCCCTTCGTGCAAGCGATTCTGCCAATATTCTGGTTTGTGTTGAAAGTATTTGTTTTTCTGTTCATTTATATCTGGGTGCGCGGCACGTTGCCGCGTTTTCGCTATGACCAGCTAATGGCATTCGGGTGGAAATTCCTGCTGCCGCTGGCGATCGCGAATCTGGTGATTACGGCTTTAATTGTGGCGTTAAGAGCGTAACGAAATAACTGGACATGCTTCATCTGATCGTATTTTCGGTGTTTGGGTTGGTGTGCGTTGCCGGGGCAATAAATCTGCTGGTGCAGCGCCATCCCATCAACAGCGCGTTGTCGCTGGTGGTGGTGATGGGCTCGCTGGCGGTGGAGTATCTGCTGCTCGGCGCGGAGTTTGTGGCGGCAGTGCAGGTGATTGTCTATGCCGGAGCAATCATGGTTTTGTTTGTCTTCGTGATCATGCTCTTGAACGCCGGTGTAGAAGAACACACTAAGGGCAGCCGGGTGGCAATGCTGTTTGGAATTCCCGGAGTACTTATCGGAAGCGTGCTGGTCGCCTGGGTTCTGCTGCAACATTCCGGCACGGGAAGCGTTGCGGTTGGCGCGCTGCCCGGACCTCCGAAGGTAATTGGCTGGTTGCTCTTTCACGATTTTCTCTTACCCTTCGAAGTCACGTCCGTACTCGTACTGATTGCGATTATGGGCGCGGTGGTTCTGGCCAGCCATCCGGCGGAAGTGCAGCAATCGGCGCAGCCTGACGAGAGGGAGGGCTGATGGTCCCGCTTTCCTATTACCTCGTCCTCAGCGGCATTTTGTTTGCGTGTGGCGTCGCCGGGTTCTTGATAAAGCGCAACATCATCACGATTTTTATGTCGATTGAGTTGATGCTCAACGGGGTGAACTTGTCATTCGTCGCATTTGCCGCGCAGTGGCACGCGCTTAGCGGACAAGTTTTCGTGTTCTTCGTAATGGTCGTGGCAGCGGCGGAATCAGCTGTAGGATTGGCGATCGTCATCGCCGTGTATCGCACGCGAGGAACATTGAACGTCGATCAGGTGGACTTGCTCAAACTATGACGCCCAACCTGCATCTGTGGCTGATTCCCGTGCTGCCCCTGGTGGGTGCGGCTATCAATGGTCTGTTCGGGAGGCGCTTTTCCCGACAGACCGTGGTCGCGATTGCACTCGGATTTTCTGGTACGGCTTTTGCTGTGGCGCTTTGGGTAGCGACTCAGGCTTCGTTTCTTCCGGTTCTAGAAAACTTGGCCCCATGGATTCGCGCGGGCGATTTCCAAGTAGATTTCGCGTTTTATCTTGACCAGCTTTCATTAGTAATGCTGCTCATAGTTACGGGCGTCGGCTTCCTGATTCACATTTATTCCGTCGGCTACATGTGGGAAGAGGCGGGCTTTTATCGTTTTTTCGCCTACCTCAACTTGTTCATGTTTTTCATGCTGACGCTGGTGCTGGGCAGCAATTATCTGGTGATGTTTATTGGGTGGGAGGGCGTAGGCCTCGCCTCTTATCTGCTGATCGGATTTTGGTTTACAAAAGATTCGGCCGCGTCTGCCGGTAAGAAGGCGTTCATCGTTAATCGGATTGGCGACTTCGGATTTCTGATCGCGTTGTTTTTGATGATCAAGCATTTCGGCTCCTTGAATTTTGTGCAGGTGTTTCGCATTGTGTCCGGACTGCCAGCCGAAGTTGCGGGTGCAGGTTTGCTAACCTCGATTGGCCTGCTGCTGATGGTGGGGGCGGCGGGAAAATCCGCGCAGATTCCTCTTTATGTCTGGTTGCCGGATGCGATGGAAGGTCCGACGCCGGTCTCCGCACTGATCCATGCCGCGACCATGGTGACGGCTGGCGTGTATATGGTGGCTCGGTCACATGCGATTTTCGACCGCGCGCCACAAGCTTTGATGGTCGTAGCAATTATTGGCACGCTGACCGCATTGTTCGCAGCGACGATCGGAATCTGCCAAACCGACATCAAGAAGGTTCTGGCCTACTCGACGATTTCGCAACTCGGTTACATGTTCATGGCTTGTGGTGTGGCTGCGTATTCTGCCGGAATCTTCCACCTCATGACGCATGCGTTTTTTAAGGGATTGCTCTTTTTGGCCGCAGGATCTGTGATTCACGCGGTGGGCGGCGAGCAGGACATGCGTCGCATGGGCGGATTGCGCCACCATATTCCCTGGACTTTTTGGACGATGACAGCCGGCACTTTTGCCATCGCCGGCTTTCCACCGTTCGCCGGTTTCTTCAGCAAGGATGCGATTTTGTGGCGGGCGTACTCGAGCCCGTATGGAAGCTGGGTCTATTGGGCGATTGGTGTATTCACGGCCTTCTTAACTTCGTTTTATATGTTCCGGCTTTGGTTCCTGACTTTCTTTGGTGAGTATCGCGGTGAAGTCGCGACCAGCCATGAGGACGAGCATTCGCATGCGGGGGCGCCCGCGTCACACGGGCACGGCGGTATTCATGAAAGTCCGAAAATCATGCTTGTACCGCTTGTGATTCTCGCGGTGCTTTCGGTTTGCGGCGGGTGGGTAGGTATTGAGCGCTTTGACAAGTTTCTTTCACCCACGTTTCATGCGGGCGCTACTGGATATTCTGCGGAAGAATTGAGTGCCTCCACACCTGCGCCACAGCCAAAAGAGCAAGGCGGCTCGGAAGCGCTGTTTACCGGCATTTCGGTTGTCGCTGCGGCATTGGGATTATTTCTTGCCTGGTTGTTGTACTATCGGCGGCCGCAATTGCCGCAGGAGATAGCGAAAGCTTTGGGCGGTTTTTACGAAGCCGTCGTGCACAAGTATTACGTGGATGAAATTTATGCAGCGGTCTTTGTGAAGCCGCTTATCGATGGATCGACCCGAGTTCTATGGCAGGGTATTGATCGCGATGTGATCGACGCGACGCTGGATAACAGCGCCGAGGGTGCACGCGAGGTTTCAGATGCCGTGCGCCACATGCAGTCCGGTAATCTTCGCTCCTACGCTGGATGGATCGCGGCCGGTGCCGCGGTGTTGATCGCTTACATGATTTGGATGGGAACGCGATGAGCAGCGCTTTGGACAACTCGATGCTCACGCTGGTGACGTTCATTCCGCTGGCGGGCGCGCTGTTGCTCGTGTTGTTTCCGCGTCGTGACCGCGACATTCGCGTATTTGCTCTCGTCGTCTCGCTGCTTGATTTTGTTCTTTCGCTACACCTGCCAGTACATTTCCAGCGCGCCCAAACCGGGTTTCAGTACGAGGTTAACCATCAGTGGATTTTTAATCCCAACATTCATTACCACATGGGCGTGGACGGAGTTTCCATGTGGCTGGTGGTGTTGACTACGTTTCTTACGCCCCTTTGTGTGCTGATTTCGTGGAAATCGATTCACGAGCGGGTAAAAGAATTTTTTATTCTGCTGCTGATTCTTCAAACTGCGCTGATCGGGGTTTTCGTCGCCCTCGATCTGTTCCTCTTTTATTTTTTCTGGGAAGCTACGTTGATTCCGATGGCTTTGCTCATCGGCATTTATGGCCACGGACGCAAAGTTTACGCAGCCGTAAAATTCTTCCTCTACACGATGATCGCGTCAATGTTCATGTTGGCGGCGATTCTGTGGCTCTACGCCAAGACCGGTTCGTTTGACTTCGTTACTATTCAGGCCGCAATTCGCAACGGCCAAGTGGAGAATTTCGCGGGGGCGGCGCTTTGGCTCTTCCTCGGATTCTTTATTGCCTTTGCGGTGAAGGTTCCCATTTTTCCGTTTCATACCTGGCTGCCCGACGCTCACGTTGAAGCGCCGACAGCCGGTTCCGTTCTGCTGGCCGGGGTTCTCTTGAAGATGGGCACTTACGGCTTGTTTCGCTTCAATCTGGGATTGTTTCCCGAGCAATCGCGCAGCAATGCCTGGTGGATCATGGTACTGGCTCTGATCGGCATCGTGTACGGCGCTCTGGTGGCCATGGTGCAGCCCAACATGAAGAAGCTGATCGCCTATTCTTCGATCAGCCACTTGGGCTTTGTAGTGCTCGGCCTCTTCAGCTTCACACAGGCAGGACTCGACGGCGCAACTTTCGTCATGCTGGCGCATGGCGTTTCTACTGGCGGTCTTTTCATGCTGGCGGGAATTCTTTACGAGCGGCGCCATACTTACGAGATTGCCGAATTCGGTGGATTGGCATCGGTCACGCCAGCGTTCGCCACGTTTTTTCTGTTCATCGTTCTGTCCTCGCTTGGATTGCCGCTTCTCAACGGCTTTATTGGCGAGTTTCTGGTGCTGAGCGGCGCCTTCCGCGATCGCGCAGTGTACGGCATTCTTGGAGCGACCGGCGTTATCTGGAGCGCTTGTTACCTGCTTTGGATGTATCAGCGCGTGTTCTACGGAAAAGTAAGGCACGACGTCAATTTGTCGCTGCCTGATCTGACCGCACGAGAGCAAACCGCGCTCTGGCCGATAGCCGCAGTCGCCTTGCTGATGGGCGTGGCGCCGCTGATTTGGCTGAACGCGATCGATCCCTCGGTACAAGCGGCCTTGGCGCCCTTCGCGCAATTCGCCAGCCGGATGGTAGGCCGGTGAACAACACTTCCGACATGGCGCAAATAATTCCGCAAGCGGCTGACTACATCCGCATCTTGCCGGAAATCGTGCTGGCGATTTTCGGCATGCTCATCATGGTGCTTGATCCGTTGATGGACGAGCATCGCAGTCAAAAGACACTTGGAGCGCTTGCGCTGGTGGGAGCGCTGGCGGCTCTAACGGCAACACTATTCCAGTCGCAGTATCAGGGCCTGGCTTTCTGGAACATGGTGCAAGTTGACAGCTTCAGCATCTTCTTCCATTTTCTAGTTGCGGCCGTCACCGCTGTCGTAATTCTGAGCTCCTACGAATACATGTCGGTGCAGGAGATCCGGGCTGGCGAATACTACGCCCTGGTGCTGTTTGGCGCGCTCGGCATGAGCCTGATGTCCTCTGCGATGGAACTGGTGCTGATTTTTATCGCGCTGGAAATTTCTTCCATTTCCACTTACATTCTGGCGGGTTTTCGCCGGCGCGCGGCAATCAGCAGCGAGTCTTCAGTCAAGTACTTTCTTCTCGGTTCGTTCGCGACCGCATTTTTTCTATATGGCGTTGCGCTTATGTTTGGCGCTACCGGTTCGACGAGCATAAAAATAATCGGCGACGCGCTGCGCTCTGGACATATCCCAGTTCTGGCATACGTTGCCGTGGCTTTCATGTTCGTAGGTTTGGGCTTCAAGGTGGCGGCGGCTCCGTTTCACGTCTGGACTCCTGACGTTTATGAAGGCGCGCCGTCGCCCGTGGTTGGATTCATGTCTACAGCCCCGAAGGCGGCGGTGTTCGCCGTGCTGCTGCGGGTCATGTTCGAGGTGGATGCTCCCGGGCGCGTGTGGTTGATTTGGGTTGTGGCTGCGCTTTCGATGACTCTGGGCAACGTCGGGGCGCTGGTGCAGGACAACGTAAAGCGTCTACTGGCATATTCGTCCATCGCTCATGCTGGATACGTGCTGATGGCGTATGCGGCTCTGCCGAACAATGGGATTCCCGCTGCGATGTTTTACACGGCTTCGTACGCGGCGATGAACGTTGGCGCTTTCGCTGTGATCAGCCACGTCGCCGGCGAGGGCGAGCGCTATGTGACGATCGAAGACTACGAAGGGCTGGGCCGCCGCAGTCCATTGCTGGCTGCGACCCTGACGATCTTCTTACTGTCGTTGATCGGCATTCCCATTACCGGTGGTTTCTTTGCCAAGTTTTATGTATTCAGCGCGGCACTGCAGGCCAACCTGGTTGGATTGGTGATAATCGGTGTACTTAACAGCGCGATAGCTTCCTATTATTACCTGCGAATAATCGTTGTTATGTATATGCGCGAGGCGCGTGAGGATATCGCCTTACCGCGAATTCCATTTGCACTGGGAACGGCCCTGGCTATCAGCGTAGCGACGACAATCTATCTCGGAGTCCTTCCCGGACGCGTACTTGACTACGCGGCGCGGACCGCGGCAGAGTGGGCTCGCTGATCGGTTCGACCCGTCTTACTCTACCGCGACCGCAATATCCACATGCGCGAAAATACGGGCCGATAATAGCCAGAACGCCACCGTCTCTCCTCCCGCAAGCAAAACAGGCACCCAAGAGGCTCTTCCCGGTGAGTTGAAAGAGGAATTGAGGACCGTCGCTCCGAGTTCCCACACTGGTATCACATAACCCCAGCGCGCGCCGAAGATTTGGCCGGCCAGCGCTGGCACGCCCAAAACCATGGCGGTAGCGCCAGCCGCAAAGAAAGGGTTCAGGAAAGTAGAAAACATCAAAGCAACAGTGCCAGCCAACATGCAGGCGGCTACAAGGCAGACCATGAGGAACCATACATGGGAAATAGGAAATCCCGCGGCGCCTAGTGTCCAACTTCCAGTCAGGCCAAGGGTAAAGCAATAAACGGCAGACGCGATGGTCACGCCGAGCACGAGCCCTGAAAGATATTGCTGCCGGCTCAGGGCCTTGGAGAGTACACCTAAAATGCGCCGCGATCTGCGTTCGTTGTAGATAGCCGAGCCGCCAAAAAAAACGCTGAAGGCGAGCACGTATACAGCATCCTGTTTGAAAACGAATAGCAGATCTTCACGCTGGCGGTGAATATCTGTCACCAGCCCCAAAAATGCAAGCAACAGAACCCACAGCAGCAAGGTGAGAATAGGCCAGCGCTGCTCGCGCACGAAGTTGACTGCGATCAGCAGGACTGGTTTCACCGAATTCCTTCGGGGGCCGCGGCTTTTGGTTCAGCAGTCACTTCCAGGAAAATCTCTTCTAGCGAACGGCGCACCGGATTCACGCTCACTACTTCCCCTCCAAGGTTCCATACTTTTTCCAGAGCCGCCCGCTGACTCTGCGCTGGAATGCAGAAACTGACAAATCCGTTGCGGGCCACGGCGCCGTCCAAGTTTTTGGTGCTAATGCCGGAAACCACGATCTCAGTCTGCTGCCCCGATTGAAGAAGATTCGCTGTTTTATCCAATCGCGCGAGCTTCCCACGATTAAGTATGGCGACGCGATCACATATCAGTTCCACTTCAGAAAGCAAGTGCGAGCTCAAGAAAATAGTCTTGCCGGCATTGCGTGCGGCGAGCAGCAGTTCACGAACCATGACTCGTGCCAATGGATCGAGTGCCGAGGTGGGCTCGTCGAGAATCAGCAGTTCCGGATCGTTGACCATTGCCTGGGCCAATCCTACGCGCTGCAGCATGCCCCGGGAAAACTTGCCTGCGTTCCGATTCGCGTGATCTTGCAATCCCACAATTTCCAGAACTTCGTGCGCCCGTTTTCGCAAGGCAGTCCGTTCGATTCCATTCAGCGCGCCGTAAAAGCGTACCAACGGTTCCGCCCGCCGGTGGTAAAGAGCAACACTCTCGGCGAGGAAACCCACCCGGCGTCGGACGCTGGCTTGACCGAAATTCTCGCCCAGCAGCCGGCCTCGTCCGCTGGTGGGCCGCATGAACCCCATTGCCAGATGAATGGCCGTGCTCTTCCCCGCCCCGTTTGGTCCGAGGAAGCCGAAAATTTCACCCGTTTCTACCCGTAGGCTGAAGTCATCGAGAGCACAGAGACGACGCCTACTGAACAGGCTACGATACTCTTTGGTAACGTGGTCGAACTCAAGCGCGAACCGCATCGCGTTTATTCTAAATGGCGTTCAGGGCAAAGGCCGTGCAGGCTGGAGAAATCATTTGTGCGCTGCGCATCTTTGATTTGACAAGTACGTACCGGCCCCGGCATGATAGTCGCGCTATTCCAACACTGGAGGCGGTATGGTTAAGTTGATGCAGAGGCTATGGACGGAACAAGAGGGTCAGGATATTGCTGAATACGCCGTGATGCTGGCGGTGATTTTGGTTCTGGTGGTGGGAACAGTGCGGTTAATCGGCGGCAGTTCGAACAATGTTTTCTCATCTGTGGCGAGTTCAATCGGCCAGTAACCACATACGCTCGATGCCGTTCTTTTAAAGTTGAGGCGGGCGTCCACTAAGATTTCTCGAATTGGAGCTTTCCATCGCCTGCATGAGAATACCTGACTGATCTGTCTTGTACTGTTTTAGCTTGTGATACAAAGAGCTGCGCGGAATGCCCAGCTTTTTCGCAGCGGCCCGGACTCGCCCGTGTTCTTTGCGAAGCACCTGCTGAATATAATCACGCTCGATCTCTTCCAGCGTTTTGAATTGGCCGATGCCAGAAACACACTGTTCGATGTGTGCGTCGAAGCGCTCATTCGAGCAAGCATCTTTTCCCGTGACCAGTACGACGCGTTCGAGGACGTTCCTTAATTCTCGAATATTCCCCGGCCAGGAATAAGCTTGCAAAGCTCTCAATGCATCCGGCCCGGGCGTCAAAGCAGCACCGCCCAGTTGTCCAGTCAGTTCCCCAAGAATTTGTACGCTAAGTGCAGGAATATCCTCGATGCGTTCACGCAGGGGCGGAACCGGCAGTGTAGTCCAGTTAATGCGCTCGTGGAGATCGCGCCGAAATTGTTTGCGCGATAGTGGCACAGCTCCGCCTTGCTGGGCGGCGATCAGGCGAATGTCTACTCTGCGGTCACGGACTTCGTCCAGTTTTTGAAACTGGTAGTCTTCAAGGGCATAGAACAATTTTGACTGCGTCTGCGAATCGGAACTTTCAATCTCGTCAAGGAAAACCGTTCCTTTGTGGGCGATCTCAAGAATTCCAGGTTTGCTCTCCGTAGTCCCATCGAAGGCGTCTCTCTCATTAGAGCCGCGCTGAACATCCCGCTGTGTTGCAGGAACCGTCTTCGAGTGATCGGCAATCCTTAATTCTCCGGGACAAAGTTTACTCGCAGGCAAAATGAGAACGAGCATGCGAAGCACAAGTTTCGCATGCCCGTTTCTGGTTGAGCTAATTAAAGTGGCGTCACCCAAGAAATTGGGGCGAGGCCGGCTATCCACGATTACTGATTTGGTTGACCCGTGGCAGAATCAAGAGTCAGTAGTCCCCTGTCGGCCCTTTCCCTGGTGAAATCGAACATCTGGCTGATAGAGCTCGCAATTCCATCAAACGATCCCTGACCGATGCGCTTCCCGCCAAGCCAGTTATCCTCAATGAAACGGATGACCGAAGTCTGGTCAGTCACGGTGTGATCGACGAAGTTCTGTTTCGCCCAGGGAGAGATGACCAGCAAGGGCTGACGCGGACCATACCCGCAGCGACCGAGTGCGTGAGCGTTCTTCGGATCGATTCCGGGTAGAGAGTTGGCAGCCGTACCGCAGGCATCCGTACCGGTGAGAGCGTCTGCGGGGCCAACCGATTGATTCACAATCGGACCCATTTGGTGGTCGTACCAACCGTCGGAATCGTCATACAGGATAACTACTGCCGTGCTGTCCCAGTCTGGCTGCGCTTGCAGGAAGTTGATGACCTTGACCAGAAAGTGCTGTTCATCAATGGGGTCAGAGTATCCAGCGTGGGCGTCCTGGTAACCAGGCGCCTTCAGGAAGTTCACCGCGGGGTAGAAGCCATTCCGGACCGCATTGAAAAAATCATCGACATCGTACAAATGATTGGCAGCACCGTTGTGTCCGATTTCGTGCAGCGATGTGGGTCGCGTGTGTTTCGGGTTCGCCGTCGATGCCCACTGAAAGAACGCGTGGTGCGGGATGTAATCGTTCTCCTCCACGCCCGTAATCGGGGAAGTCGTGCTGCGATTGCAACCGGTAGTGCCGTTGAGGTTCTTGATGTTGAGGTTGAAGCCGCCCATGAAAGCTCCCCAGGTCACGCCGGCTTCATTAAGCAGATTGCCAATATTCCTGGAACCCATCTGTACCTGGTTACTGGTTGAACTAGAGCAAACATCGTTCAGTGGGTCGGGGTCGCCGATCACGGTTAGTGAGCCGTCCCCGCCGTTAACTTCGCCGCCGGTGCCGTTCAGCGTTTTAACCGCGCCGTTCGTCTGGCCGGATACAAGGTTGATCACGCCGACCGTGGAAGGACCAAAATTAGTGCCGTAAGAATTATCGCTCATGGCGAAATCCTGCGCGTAATTCCACAGACCAGTTACGGTATTGCCGTCGAAGTAACCCATGGTTAGCCCCGGAGTATCGACAATTCCTCTACCGGAAGGGGGTGGTCCAGCGGTTCCGACGGAATACGGAAACAAATCCATGGCTCCCTTATCGAAGGCTATCTGCTCGGGCGTGTAGTCGTGGTCCTGGTCGGCAGTGAATGCCTGCGAGCGATCAAGCCGGAAAGGATTAGTTGCGCCGGTGGTGTTCGCCGGATTCAAGTTGGGATTGAAGTTCAACAGCGCATTATTAAATCCGTTCACGGCAGGGGTTCCAGGCAGAGCATGGAATTGCGGTTCGCCCTTGGGGTTTAGCGCTACGGGATAGGTCCCGAAATAATGGTCAAACGAAATGTTCTCGTTGAAAATTACTACCAGGTGCTGGATCGCCATATTCTTCGAAGTCGGCTGCGAAGCGGCAAAGGCCGGCGAAACACTCGGTCCCAGGGCGGTAGTCAATGCTGTCAGCAAGGCCAGCATCTTCCTATGGGTGGTTGAGGTTTTGATGCAGTTGAACATTTTCCTTCTCCGTCCGTCGGCTATTTAATACGCGATTGAACTATAACCGAGGAATTACGTAGCGTAGACACTCCGTATTTCGAAGCCGTTACACGAATGTTAAAGATGTGTGAATTCGGGGAACTTCACACAGTGACACTTTGCGTGCGACTGCGCCGCCCATGCCAAGGCATCTGTTCCGTTTTTGTAACAGCAACCGGAAGTAGGGCGCACATCGTTCTGAATGTGTTAACAAGGTTCCGAAAACGATTATCAGATCGCGGCATAGGACTGGCTATGCTGCCGACGCGATGCACCATGTGGCGGCAGAAGGCGCGAAGGGAGATATAACGTGGGCATTTTCGCAGGCGGCTACGCTTCCCGATCCATATCGGTTTTTCCACGAGGGACCAGGATGCACCGAGAACGCGTATTGATTCTTGAAGCGGACAAGGAAATCTGCGGGGTATTGCGAAATTATCTGGAAGACAAAGGGTATGATATTTCAATCGCCGGGACTTGCTCTGCCACCGAACAAATTTGGCGCAGCCGGCGCCCCGATATCGCGATCCTCGAATACAGCCTTTCCGACGGAAACGCGCTCGGGCTCGTACCTCGTTTAAAGGCCATTGACGCCTCGATTCCTATCATCATCTTGACCGGCTATGGTTCGATTGATTTTGCGGTCGAAGCAGTCAAGCTGGGTGCAGACATGTTTCTCCCCAAGCCCGCGGAGTTGTCTACGCTTTACGTAATGATCCAACGCAGTCTGGAGAATCAGCGAAACCATCGGCAACAGCTTGCGGAAAGAAATAGAAATAGCCACGCAATCGTGAATCCTTTCCTCGGCAAGAGCGAAAGCATCCGGAGGCTTGCCGATTTAGCCTACAAAGCAGCCGCGACTGATACTCC